>Ga0182018_10000039_pt1 | contig 154712 bp, 136 predicted proteins | sample 812P2MmetaG_FD_120490 | JGI IMG/M metagenome (GOLD analysis project Ga0182018, IMG submission 120490) | Permafrost microbial communities from Stordalen Mire, Sweden - 812P2M metaG | ecosystem: Environmental > Terrestrial > Soil > Wetlands > Permafrost | place: Sweden: Stordalen | collected... | reverse complement strand
TCGACCCTGTCCAGCTTGCAGATGGGAGCGCGCGATGAACGCGAGCGGTAGCCAGCGCGCGATGGGCGCGAGAGGCCACGGAGACGCGATGGGCGCGAGAGGCAGTGGTTTTTCGACCCTGTCACTCCGGTCTGCCGCCCATACGCACCATGGTTGTCGACGACAACGCCGTTAACCGCAAAATGCTGTCCCTTACCCTGGAACGTCTGGGCATTCGAGCCTGCCTGGCGACAAACGGAGCCGAAGCGTTGGAGAACCTCTCGCGCACGGCCTACGACGTCATTCTTATGGATGTACAGATGCCCGTCATGGACGGCCTGGAGGCCACCCGCCGCATCCGGCGCAACCTTCCGCGGGACGCCCAGCCGCGCATCGTCGCCATGACCGCCGGCGCGTTCCCCGAGGATCGCGCCCATTGCCTGGAAGCCGGCATGGACGACTACGTATCCAAGCCCGTCAATGTCGAAGAACTGGTTCAGGCCCTGCGCCGGGTCCGCCCCGCCGTGAACGCTTGACCGCTATCCCGACCGCACTACACTGGAAGCATGGTGCTCCCGTCGGTCCTCATACTCTTCTGCCTGCTCGCCAACGGCTACGCGCAGAGCGCATCCACCGCGCCCATCGCCCTGGCCGTGCATGTGCTGGTGCCCTGTTCCAATCGGGACGCCGGCCAATCCGTCAAACTCCCGGGCGTGGAGGCTTCGCTTTGCCTTGACCGGACGCCGTTCCTGACCCAGAAGGACGTGCAATCGGCGGAAATCCACAAGAACTCCAAGGGATCGCCGGTGGTCTTCCTCACTTTCCATGAGGACGCCGCCCTTCGGGAACTGGAGATCACCCACAAGAACATCGGTAACCGCGTGGGCATCGTACTGAACGGCCGGGTGGTCTCGGCTCCCTCGATTTCGGCCTCTTCGCGATTCCTGTACATCGACGCCAACTATACCGGTAAGCAGGCCCAGGATCTGGCCGCGGCCCTCAACAAACAGGCGGCAAGCCGGTAAGATCGCGTGCCCCCGCCGGAGCCGCGGCCGCCGTGGACCGGAGCGGATTGTGGTAAATTACCTCCGCGTATGCGAACCCTTTATTTCCTGTTCACCGTTGCAGCCGCGGCCGCTCAGACCGTCCCCGTAGACCCGGCGCTCCAGGCCATCGCTTCCACCCGTTGGCCCGGACAGGCGGCCGTTTCGCCCGATGGGTCGCGTTTGGCATGGGTGGAATCCGGAATCTTCACCGCGGCATTGGGCGCCGGCGATACCAAGCCTTCCGAAATCGCCCCCGGCGGCGCCTGCGACAAAAACAGCATCGCCTGGTCGCCCGACAGCCGGTGGATCGCCTTCCTCTCGGATTGCGCGAAGAAGGACCAGTGGCAGCTCTACGTGGCTTCCGCGGTGGGCGGCGCCGCGCGCCAGTTGACCCAGCTGAACGGCCTTCTGGCCGATCCCAAGTGGTCGCCGGATGGAAAACAGATCGCCATCCTCTTCACTCAGGACTTGGCCCATGCGGCTGGCCCCCTGGACCCCGTGCCGCCCGAAACCGGCGTCCTGGAATCGAAGATTTACGAACAGAGGCTTGCCATCGTGGACGCGGCTACCGGCGCCGTGCGTCAGCTCTCGCCCTCGGATCTGTACATCTACGAGTACGATTGGTCGCCCGATGGAAAGAGTTTCGCCGCCACCGCCGCTCCTGGCGCAGGCGACGACAACTGGTGGATCGCGCAGCTCTATGTCGTCTCCGCGTCCACCGGCGAAACCAAATCCATCTACCAGCCGCCGGTAGAGCAACAACTGGCCGTGCCGCGCTTCGCCCCCGATGGCCAATCGATCGTCTTCATTGGCGGCATTATGAGCGATGCCGGGTCTACCGGCGGCGAAATCTTCCAGGTCCCCGCGGGCGGCGGAGCGGCGCGCAATCTGACGCCCGGAATTCGCTCGTCGGTCAGCTTTTTGATGTGGCCGAAGCAGTCGCGGCAGTTGTATTTCACTGAGCACTACGATGGCGGCAGCGCCATTTCGAAAGTCGATCCGGCTTCCGGGCAGATCGAGCGGCTGTGGCAAGGCGCGGAAAGCGTCAATCTGCCGTTCGAAGATACCGGAGTTTCCATGTCGGACGACGGCCGAATGACCGCCGCAATCCGCAGTTCCTGGAAAACACCACCCGAAGTCTGGGCTGGACCCGTCGGTTCATGGGGCGCCAAAACGCACGGCAACGCGGACCTCCGGCCGTTGTGGGGCGAGGCCAAAAGTCTGCACTGGACGAGCGACGGCTTCCAGGTTCAGGGCTGGCTGCTCTACCCCGTGAATTTCGATCCCGCGAGGAGATATCCGCTCGTAGTGGCCGTGCATGGCGGTCCCGCGTCCGCCGTGAAACCCGTCTGGCCGAAGGAAGGTTTCAACCCCGCGCTCCTTTCGCAGCAGGGATACTTCGTCCTGTTGCCCAATCCCCGCGGCAGTTACGGCCAGGGAGAGAAATTTACCCTGGCCAACGTGAAGGATTTCGGCGGCGGCGATCTCCGCGATATCCTGGCCGGAGTGGATGAAGCCCTGCGCACCGCCCCCGTGGACGCCGCGCGCGTCGGCATCGCCGGATGGAGTTACGGAGGCTTCATGACCATGTTCGCGGTGACGCAGACCAACCGTTTCCATGCGGCCGTGGCGGGAGCCGGCCTTTCCAACTGGCAGAGCTATTACGGCCAAAACTCCATCGACCAGTGGATGATTCCCTACTTCGGCGCGTCCGTCTACGACGACCCCGCGGTGTATGCGAAAAGTTCCGCCATCAACTTCATCAAGCGCGTCACGACGCCGACGCTGATTGTGGTGGGCGATCGCGACGGCGAATGCCCCGCCCCGCAGTCCTACGAGTTCTGGCACGCCCTGAAGACTCTGGGAGTGAAAACCCGGATGGTGGTGTATGCCGATGAGGGCCACCTGTTCCACCGCCCCGAAGACCGTAAGGACGTGCTGCTCCGCATGATCGCCTGGTTCAACGAAAATCTGCGCTGAAATCAGCCGCGTGCCCCCCACGTGGATTGCGCCTGAGGGCGGGGCTTTCACGGAGAGTTCTTAGACCCCGCCAGCCCAAGGCTTATTTATGCAGGTAAACCACCCCGCCCTTCATCACGAATATCACCCGCTCCAGCTCCGTGACGTCCTTGGTCGGATCCCCGGCCACCGCGACGAGGTCGGCGAATTTCCCCGGTTCGATCGATCCGAACCGCTCCTGCTGTTCCAGCGCGGTCGCCCCCAGCAGCGTCGCCGATTGAATCGCCTGCATCGGCGTCATGCCCCAGTTCACCATTAGCGAAAATTCCTTGGTCTCGGTTTCGGTCCAGGGATAGCCGCCGATATCCGTACCGAAAATGATCTTCGCCCCTTTCGAGACCGCCGATCGGAATACCTTCTCGCGGGCCTGGTTGCGCTCCGAATTGGCGCCCCGCCCGCTGCGCGCATAGATGTATAGCGTGGGACACCACCAGGCTCCCTTCTTCATCAAAAGCTCGACCAGTTCGTCGGTCATGCCCGTGCCGTGCTCGATGGTGTCGACCCCGGCCTTGAGAGCCGACTCGATCGCCGCCGCGCCTCCGGCATGTGCCGCGACCTTGTGCCCCAGCCGATGCGATTCGTCGACGATGGCTTTGGATTCTTCGTCGGTGAAATTGGGACGCGGGCCGTTGCCGCCATCGGCGTAAAACTTGATCCAGTCGGCGCCATACTTGATCTGTTCGCGGACTGCCTTGCGGATCTCGTCCGGCCCATCCACGAACTGCGTGCCGCCGGGCATCTGCAATTCCCAGGAGAACCGCGTGGGATTGTACATGCCGGTGGGCGCCAGCGACCGCGTGGCGACGAACATCCGCGGTCCGGGGATGACCCCGCGATTGATGGCCGTCTTCACGTCCACGTCGGCATACATGGCGCCTTCGGTCTCCAGATCGCGGATCGCCGTGAATCCATTTTCCAGGGCGATGCGCGCCGAAACGGTAGCGCGGATGGCGCGGTACGGTATGGATTCCTTAATGAGCTGCTCATCGTAATCGCCTGCCGTGGGGTGCGCCTGCAGCAACACATGCGTGTGATTATCGATCAGCCCCGGCAGCACGGTGGCGTTGCTCAGGTCCACCACGCGAGCGCCCTCCGGAGCGGCGATATCCGGCCCGACCTGGGCGATCCGGTCCCCTTGCACCAGGATGTTCTGGTTGGCCAGCACGCGGCCGGCTTTCACATCCACCAGCCGTCCGGCCTTGATCAGGATCTTCTCTTGCGATTGCGGCTGCATTTGCCCCCGCTGCGCCGGCAACAAAAAAGCCGCGCAAATGAGCGCGGCCGAAAAAAGAAATACGGTCCGATTCAGCGAGAAGGCTTTCGTGCCTGGTTTCATACCGTTCAAGAGATGGTATGGAAATACGAATCTGAAGTCAAATCGCAAGAAGTTCACAGTCGACTGGGGCGCGGCCGGCTGTAAACGGTAAACTGTTTCACATGCGGACATGGATCGTATGGCTGGCATTGACGGCCTCGGCATTCGGCCAGCGGCATCCCGCGGCGGAGATCGACCCGCGGAAGCCCGAAGGAGCCCTGCTGATGCAAGGGGTCCAGGAGAGCGATCCGGCGAAAAAAGCGGCGTTCCTGGAGCAGTTCTGCGTCCAATTCCCTAACAGCGTAGCGATGGCGTGGACGCTCGAGACACTCCAGAACCTGTATATCAAAGCCGGCCAGTACGGCAAGATCGTCGCCACCGGCGAAAAACTGCTGGCGCTCGATCCCGAGGATCCCGAATCGGCGCTGCAAAATCTGAAAGCGTCCGAAGCCCTGAAGGACCTGGCCGCCATCCGCAAATGGTCGGCGCTGGCCTCCGCCAATGCACGCAAAATGGCGATGGCGCCGCAGCCCAAGGAAGCCGCCGGCGTCGAGGGCTGGAAGAACGACGTCAGCTACGCCAAACAGGTGGACACCTATTCGGAATACGCGTTGTTCCGCGTATCGGTTGAGTCGCGCGACCCCAAGGCGGCTATCGAATTCGGCGAAGCCCTGGAAGCGCGCAACCCCAACAGCGACTATATCGGGCAGACCCGGGTCGCGCTGTTCGCGGCGTACCGGCAACTGGGCGCCAATGAGAAAGCTGTCGCCCTGGCCGAGCGCGTGCTCGCGACGGACCAGACCGACGAAGACATGCTGATCGTGGTGGCCGACGACTACGCCGCCAAGAAGAAGGAGCCGGAGAAGGTTCACGAATATACCGCCCAGGCAGTGGCCGTGATGGCTGCGAAGCCGGCGCCCGCGACGCTCGGCGAGGCCGGCTGGACCGCGCGCAAGAACGGCTTGACTTCGATCGCGCACTACCTTAGCGGGTCGCTGTATTACACCGAGAAGAAATTCCCGGACGCCGACCGCGAGTTGCGCGCCGCTCTGCCTCTGCTGGAAACCAACGCCGCCATGAAGCCCGAAGTGCTCTTCATGTTGGCGGACGCTAATTACAACATGCAGAAGCCGCGGGAAGCGGCAGATTTCTACAGAGCCTGCGCCGCCATTCCGGGACCCATGCAGGCCCAGGCGGCCAAGAACCTGCAGGCGATCAAAGCCAAGTACCCTAAAATCCAGTGAACATTCTGATACCCAACCTGGGCTCGACGTCTCTCAAGTACCAGGTGCTCGCGATGCCCGATGAGATCGTCCTGGCCAAGGGCCGCGTGGAGCGTGTCACGGACTATCGCGGCGCCATCTCGCGGATTTCCACCGGCGGGACGAAGATCGACGCCATCGCGCTCAAGGCGGTCCACGCGGGACCGGATTACCGGGGAACATTCGTGGTGGACCAGGGCGTGGTGGACGCGCTGCGGCAATTCCTGCCAGCGGCGCCGGCCCACAACGCCGTCTATCTTACCGCCATCGAAGCGTTCCGGCAGGCCATGCCGGGGGTGCCCATTGTGGCGGCCTTCGAGCCTGAGTTCCACGCCACCATGCCGGAGCACGCGCGGCAGTATGGCGTGCCGGGGGCGTGGCGGGAGGAAGGCGTGGCCAAGCTGGGCTTTCACGGCGCGTCGCATCAATACATCGCCGGGCGTGTGGCAGCCATGCTGGGCCGGCAGGTGCGCCTGGTGAGCTGCCATCTGGGCGGAAGCTCGTCGATGTGCGCCATCGACCGCGGCCGCTCGGTGGACACTACCATGGGCTTCTCGCCGCAATCCGGATTGGAGAACGCCACGCGCCACGGCGATCTGGACGTCTTCGCGGTGCTCTATATGATGGAGCGCCACGGCTGGGGGACGGAAGAAGTCCGGCGTCAGCTCGCCAAGGGCGGAGGATTGGCGGGCCTCTCGGGGGTGGATGGCGGGGATGTCCGTGACCTCGAAGCGGCCGCGGCGGACGGCAACGCCCGTGCGCGGCTGGCTCTGGAGGTGTTCGCGTATCAGGTGAAGAAGACCATCGGCGCCTTCGCGGCAGCCATGGGCGGGCTGGACGCAGTGGCCTTTACCGGCGGGATCGGCGAAAACTCGGCGAGTCTGCGGGCGGCGTGCTGCCAGGGGCTGGAGTTCCTGGGCATCTCCATCGACCCGGGGTTGAATGAATCGGGCTCGGGCGATCGAACGGTGTCAGCCGGCGATTCGGCGGTTACCGTGCTGGCGCTCGCTACCAACGAAGAGGTGGTGGTAGCGCGTCGGGCCTGGAAGTGTCTTCAGAATTCCGGAGTGCACGTATAATCGAATTTGAATGGTGAGGAACGTGAACCTGACCAAGGTATATCTCATTTCAGCCGCGCTGACCGTATCGACCGCCCTGCTCTTCGCCCAGAGTGGTGTGCCCGCGGGCGCTGTGAAAGTGAATCCGCGGGACGGGCTGAAGTATGTTTGGATTCCGCCTGGAAAATTTCCGATGGGTTGCTCGCCCGGCGATTCGGAGTGTTACGCCTACGATGAGCAACCGGCCCATGAGGTTACCATCACGAGAGGCTATTGGATGGGGCAGACAGCGGTGACCCAGCAGGCTTACCAGCGCGTCACGGGAAAGGATCCGAGCGCTTTCAAAGGCCCGAATCGTCCCGTTGAAACCGTGGATTGGATTGAGGCGCAGGCTTACTGCTCGGCGGTGGGAGGGCGGCTGCCGACGGAAGCGGAATGGGAATATGCGGCGCGGGCCGGAAGTGTCAAGAGCCGCTCCGGCGACATCGACCGGATTGCGTGGTATTACGCCAACAGCGGCGAGCACACCCATGACGTGGCGCAAAAGGAACCAAACGCTTGGGGGTTGTACGATATGCTGGGCAACGTGGAGCAGTGGGTCTCCGACTGGTTTGGCATTTACCCGCCGGGAGCGCAGACCGATCCATCCGGCCCCGCGAGCGGCCAGAAGCGGGCATTGCGCGGCAGCTCGTGCAACTATAACCCACGAGACGTGCGCGTATCGTACCGTTTCGGAAGCAAACCGGGCGAGCAGATCTTCGTTATCGGGTTCCGGTGCGCCGGAAAATAGCGATTCAGCGGCACACGGAACCGCGAAGGCCCGGTCTTACTCGCGTCGGTTTCGTTTCGCAACGGTCGGCTTGTGCAGTGCCTGGCTGAGCACTCCCATCAACGCCGCCATGTCGCTCTCCGCGTGCAGCGTTCTCGCCGATCCGCCGGACGGCAGGGAGACGTAGTGGGGAATGCCGCTCACCACCAGCCATTTCAGCAGGACCAGGGCTCGCAGAAATGTCTGCGCGAACACGCCCGCTCCAAACGCGTGATTGAGAACCGCGAACAGATCGTCTCCACTGCCGGAACGGGCCATCAGCCAGACGCTTGCCAGAATCGGCACGATCATGGTGAACAGGTAGGCCTTGCGGCAAACGCCGCGGATGGCGGGATATTGACTGCAGATCTTGCTTTGAACGGAGGCGAAAACCGCCAGCCAGGCAAACCAGGTCAGAAACTCCAGCAGAACTGTTGAGGGTTTAGCCATAGGGTCCTACTCAATCGCGGGCCCGAAATATCCCTGTGCCAGGGCCGGTTCGGCTTCCAGGGCCTTGCCCCAGCACGCCCGCGCTTCGTCGGATTTGCCGGTGGTCTCCAGAATTCTCCCCAGGTTCAGCAGCGCTTCGGGCATCTCCGGCTGCTGGGTAAGAGCTTCGCGATAGAGAGCGACGGCCTTATCGAGGCGTCCGCCTTTCTCATGCATCAGCCCGGCGTTGTACAGGACGTCGGGCGAGTTCTCGCCCAGGTCGATCAACCGGACGTGGAACTCCAGGGCCGAATCGAAATCCTCGGCCTGAACGGCCAGCGCTGCCAGGCCCCGCAGAGCGTCGATGCTCTTGGGGTCGCCCTCCAGCATCTTTTCGTAGATTCGCTCGGCGCGGTCGCGTTCACCCAGGCCGCTGTAGGCCAGCGCCAGGTTGGCATAGGCTTCGGGCCAATTGGGGCGGTACTTCAGACAGCCTTCGAACGCTTCCGCCGCGCCGCGAAAATCGGACCTTTGCAGCCGCAGAAATCCCAGGCGGAAGCGGCCTTCTTCTTCCCTGGGGGCTTTCTCGAGCACCTGTTTGTACCACCGCTCCGCTTCCTCCAACTGGCCGCCGTGCTCCAGCAGCAGCGCCGTGTTCCACAGCGGGGCCAGCGTGTCCGGCGCGGCCTGCATGGCGCGGTCATACGCCGACCGTGCGCCCGCCGGGTCGTGAAGTTGCTCCCGCACAATTCCCAGATTGGTGAGCGCTTCCGGCGATTTCGGCTTGAGCTTGAGCGATTCCTCGTACGCCTCCGCCGCCTGCTCCCATCGCCCGGATTTCTGGTGCGCCAGCGCCAGGTTGAACCAGCCTTCGAAATGGCCCGGGACCGCGGACACCAGCAGCGTGCAGAACTTGGCCGTAAGGGCATGTTCGCCCGCGGCCGAAGCCCACGCCGCCAAACCCTCCAGAGCGACCGTGGAATCGGGACGAAGATCCAGCAGCCGTTCCGAGTACTCGCGGACCATGTCGAAATCTTCCTTCGACATGCCGATAAGAATCAGGTTGGACAGCGATTCCTCCGCATCCGGATCGCGTTCCAGGATCTTCTGGTACAGTTTCGACGCCTCGTCGGCATGGCCCAGCGACTGCAGCGCCGCGGCCCTTCCGAACAAAGCCTCCTGGTGGTCCGGCGAGATTTCCAGGCAGCGTTCGAAGGCAAACAGCGCCGACTTGGGATCCTCCAGGCGCAAGTGGCATACGCCCGAGCCGAGGTGGGCGTCCAGGTTCGATGGATCCAGGGTGAGCGCCTTGTGGAACGCTTCGCCAGCATCGTCCCAGCCGCCCATCCGTTCATGGCAGACCGCCAGGTTGAACCACCCCGTGGCGTACTGCGGTTTCGCCTGCACCAGCGCCTTGTAGCTGCGCGCGGCCTCCGGAAAGGCGCCAAGCTCGAACTGGATGTGGCCCATGGCGCGGTAGATTTCCGGAGACGCCTCGTTGCCGGCGAGAGCGCGCTGCAATTGCTGAAGAGCCTCGTCACGTCGGCCCGCCAGGTGCAGGGAGACGGCGCGCGCCAGGAATCCGCCGCGCGCGGGGGTGGGCCCACCATCTCTATCGAGGACTTCCAGATCGGTTTGCCGGGGGCTTGGCGCCTTCACACTTCGAATCACTGTCGTGCTCATCGCATCACGTCCTTAAGACCGGGGCTGCCTGCATAGGTCAGCCGTATCCAATACAACCGCGCCCGGTCGTCCGGTGCGCTGCCAAAGCCGACTCCCCCAAGGGTTAGCCGGTCGTCGTTCCAACGGTCCACCGCCTGTCCTTCGATGTAGACCGCGAATTCGCTGCCTCGTACACTGGTGCGAACCGCCAACGCCGTACGGGCATTACTATTGACCGTCACCAGCGAACTGACCGCCGGTTCGGCCGCCTCCGCGATCACGGCCGTTCGCGTGAACTCATAACCCCCGTCCGGCGCCACACGCAGGGACGCGCGATAGTATTCGCGCATGTCCGCGGCCCGGAACACCCACGTGACGCTGCGGCTCTCCACCCGGGCCAGGAATTCCAGGTCGTAGTCGACCAGCTCGAGCGAAGGCACAAATAGCGCCAGCGATCCGGTGCGGGCTCCAGCCGCATCCAGCCGCCAGTCCGCCACGCCGCCCGCCCAGTTGCTGCAGCCCGAAGCGAAGTTTTCTTCCACGCGGATGTCGGCCGGTACGGGAATCTTTGGGTCGCCGGCCGATCCGCGGTGAGGCTCTTTCGAATAGCCCAGAATGATGGCCGGACTTGCCTTGTACCACTCGCAGCGCAACGACGCTTCCGGTGGCGACGTGTTCCACGACACTTCCGATACGCGCACCACTGCCGGAACGGCGTCGCACGGCTCCGCTTGTTTCGAAGCCCTTTTCGGAGCACGCGCGGCCAGCCACATCGCGCTGGATCCGCCCATCGGATTCCGGGCTGCCGGATAACGGGGCTCTCTCACCGCCGGCGCCAGCGTCGCCGGCGACGGTTCGGGCGCCGGGAACTCGTAGACCAACTCCAGGTTCCGTGGGCCATCGTTCCAGGTGAGCGCACTTTGTTTCCGCGGAGCCGTCGCCATCGGCCCTCTGCGGAGCTGAGGCGGCCGGAACCCTTGGGACTGCGATACCCGCAGATCCTTGCCGCTGACGGCGGTGGTGGCGATGGGCCGCACCCGGCACGCCTGATCGAAGATCCGGACGAGTTCCGCCGCGCGCCGCGGTGCCGAGTGGCCCAATGCCGCTTTCCGTTTGTCCAGTGGCTGCATGTCGAACATGCGCTGGACCGCTTCCCGGGGCGCAATGCGATTCCGCGGCATGGCGATCCGCGCCTGTGGCACGGTTAGCTGCGAGTCCACCCTGCGCCGCGGCGGCGGAACCACCAGGGCCCGAGACCGCAGCAGGGCCACTCTACGCTCCAGGAGCCGCGTAACGGAGGCTCCCGCGACGCCTCGGGTCTTCGAGAGAACCCACTCCGTCGAAGCGTGCATCGCGCGCGACGTTCGGAGGGCGGCCGGCACCGGCTTGAAGCTCGTGACGATGCTCCGTGTGGAGGCGCCTTTGGCGGCGGGAAAGCCGCGGCTGGCCAGCACGGACGCAATCACCGGTTGAAGCGCCGTAATGGGTTTCAGGTTTTCCCGGCGGCGCATCAGGCTGGCAACCTTGTTCGCCTCGTTCAGCCGGTCCATGCCCAATCGCAGGCGGTGCTGGTTGCGGTGCTCTCGTGAACAGTACTCACCGCCTCCGGCAAACCGGCCCACGGGTTTTCCGCAAAACAGGCAAATCCTGGCGCTCATTTTCGCCTTGATTATAGGGGAAACCTCTTTCAAATTACCACGATAAATGGCGGTAGCATCTTTTAGCTAACTAAGGTTAACATGTTGATATTAATGTAGTTTACTGGCGTTATGATTTGCGAAAGTAGTACTGTTTATTTTGGTTAATTGCAGCCAAAATCTTGTTGGAATACGGCGGAATTCCGGTAAAATCGTCCCAGTGACGGCGCTGTCCGAAGTCTGGCGCCGCCGGAGGCACCAGCCATGATCGAGTCCACCGCGCGAGCTGAACGCGTCAGTCCGGAGTTGTCCTCGCGGTCCGGTTACACTTGGGAAGTCCCACAGAAACCCGTGTCGGTTTGTCTGCCGTTTGAGACGATCGAGCGGTTGGAACGTATGGTCATTGAGAGCTTCCGCTCACTGACGTCCCGCGGATCGGAGATCGGCGGAGTGCTGCTGGGCCGAATTGCTCCGGGAAGTCCTTCGGTGGTATCGGTCGAAGATTTCGAACTGATCTCCTGCGATTACAGCCGTGGCCCGCTGTACCGCCTGTCGGACGCCGACATGGGCCGCTTCGAGCGCGCCATCGAACAACACAATGGGGCCAGCGGACCGCGCGCAGTGGGCTACTTCCGCAGCCACACCCGGAAGGGCCTCTCGCTCGATCCCGACGATCTCCTGTTTCTCGACGCGCGTTTTCGCGACGCCAATCACATCGCTCTCCTGGTGCGGCCGTTCGCCACCAAGGCATCCACTGCCGGCATCTTCATCCGCGAGAACGGAGCCATTCATACCGAGTCCAGCTACCTGGAGTTTCCATTCCGCTCCTCACAGCTCACAGCTTCTTCCGGATCGGCGAAAACCGAAAGCAACGGCGCCGCCGTCGCCGAACCGCCCGCGGGCATCGTGACGCCCCCACCGGTTTCGCCCGTGGCGGCGAAGCCGGCCATTCGCGGGCAGATCGTGCCGATCGCGTCGCGGCGGGAAATCGCCATGCCCGAACCCATCTCCGGGGCCGCGCCTGCCATTCAATCTTCCGAACCGGCCGTCCTACCGGCCGTCCTACCGGCGCCGGCGCCCGCACCCGCGCCCCAACCGTCAGCCGAATTGGCGGTGCGTGAAGAAAAGCCCATCGTGCGGCGGAGTGAACCAGTCGCAGTCGCAGCCACGCCAGCCAAAGCACCCAAGGAAGTGGAGAAGGCGCCCGAGGAAGCCAAGCCCGCCGATACTCCCTCTGCGCGCCGCGGAAGCAAACTGATCCCGGCCGTAGCCGTGCTGGCCATCGCCGCCATCGCCGGCGCGGGCTATCTGCTGTATCCCGGATTTCACAAGTCTTCGCGGGTCCCCGCTTCAACTGCCGACGCCACGCCGCTCAACCTTCGGGTGGAACACTCCGGCCCCGACCTGCTCCTGACCTGGAACCGCGATGCGGCCGGCATCCGGAACGCGGTGCACGCCGTCCTGTCGATTTCCGATGGCGAGCGCCACGAGAACTACGATATGGATCCCGGACAGCTCGCCAACGGCAGCATTGTCTATTCGCCATTGACCCCGGATGTCAGCTTCCGTCTGGAAGTAACCGGCCAGAACCAGGCGAAGATTGCCAGTGAAAGTGTGCGCGTGCTCCGCACCCGCCCGTCCCCCATGGACGATCCGAAATCGCCAGCCTCATCCAAGCCGGCGCCGCCCGCCACGCCGGCCAAGACCACGCCTTCTTCCGAACCCACCGCCGCTCCCGCGAACCAGGCTCCGGCGGACGATACCGCGCAGGAGAAGCCCACCGCGCTGGTTTCGCCCACCCGTCCGTTCGATTCGTCGTCTCTAGCGAAACGGCTGCGTCCCGCCACTTCGACGGAGCTGACCGACGCTCCCGCGGCAGGCGGAGCCGAGGCTTCCCCGCAGGCATCCATGCCCGGCGGCAATTTTGGCGCAATGGCGCCGCCGCCGCCGCCGAAACAGGCCGCGCCGCCGCCCGCTCCGGCTCCCAAAGCCGCGGGAGGCCAGATCAGCCTCGCCGTGTTGATGTTCAGGAAAGAACCCGAGTACCCCAAAATCGCGCAGCAAATGGGTGTGAAAGGAACCGTCGAACTGGTCGCTACCATTGGCTCCGATGGCCGGGTCAAAGGCGTGAAAGTCGTGAAAGGCCCGGGGATGTTGCAGAAGTCGGCTCAGGACGCGGTGATGCAATGGGTCTACAAGCCCGCCCTTCTGAATGGGGTCCCCGTCGAGAACGAATCGCGCATCAGCATCAACTTCTCGTCGGGCAAGTAAGACTATTGAGCTCGTTCGCGGCTGTCAGGGAGCGGTTTTTTCACTCACCTCGCCGGCTCGGGCGCCGGCTCCGGACTCCATTGAACTACGGCTTCCCGCGTTTCCACCCGCGGCTCACGGGCGCGCAGGATGGTAACCAGGTCATTCACGAACAGGTCCATTTCTTCCGGCTTGGCGCCTTCGGGAGCCAATGCCTTGATCGCGTCCGCGCCATCCGCTCTCAGGTTGGCCGCGGTCCCCTCGGCGGATTCCAGGAAGCGGTGGAAGTCGTTGCCCTGCTGTTCCAGGGTCAACTGCAGCCAGGCGCGGAAGGCCCGGTGGTGCATGTGGGCTAAGGTTCGCGACGTCTCCGCCGCCCCGTATTCGCGTGCGGAAGCTTCATCCGCATATCCACCCTGGCCGCGATCGCGGAACGACGCCAGATAGTGCACGCAGCCGAACGTGGTGGCGATCCAAGCCCCGCCTTCCGCCCAGTGGTTCGCGCAGGTCTTGCCCGCGGAGGATGTCAGAATGTCCACTTCCGCCGGTGGCGCGCTGTCCTCTTCGCTCAGAAAACAACTGTCGAAGGCGCGATCCAGAATCTGGTCCGTCAGTTGGAGCGGGAGTTTCTCGAAATGAATCAGATTCAGGACGTGGGTCAGAACATCTCGCGGATGGCAGCGCCGGAACGGCTTCCCCGTGCGCGCGTAGTGCCGCTCGATGAAGCGCGACACCGTGCCCTCGGGAAGAGGAATCTTGCGCGCCACGCAGAATTCCTCGAAGATTCTCTGAAACTCGTTCTGCGCCGGTCCCCGCATCAACAGCTTATATTGGATGCGCCGCAAGAACGCTTCGTCGCCCAGGTTGGCGGGGTTGAGATTGGTGGAGAATACCAGGAACGCTTCGAACGGCGCCGTCATTTTGCCGCCCGTCAGGAAGCTCAGATAGTCCACCCGCCGCTCCATCGGCACAATCCAGCGGTTCAGGACCTCGGCCGGGGTGGCGCGCTGCCGCCCGAAATCGTCGATCAGGTAGACGCCGTTGTTGGCCTTCAACTGGAATGGCGCCTCGTACACCCTGGATGTCCGGTTGAACCGCAGATCGAGCATGTCCAGCGCCAATTCGCCGCCCGACACAATGAACGGCCGCCGGCACTTAATCCAGCGGTGATCGTGGGACCGCTCGACGTTGACCGCCATCACCGAAGGCTCTTCTTCCGGCAGCCGCTGGTGGTATACCGGATCGAAAACCTGCACAATGTTGCCCTGGCACTCGATGGCATACGGAACGAATACCGGCTGGGAGTCCAGGTTGTTCAGCGATTCAATCAGGAACGTCTTGCCGTCGCCCGGTTTTCCGTAGATCAGCATGGAATTGCCCGAACTGACCGCCGGGCCAACCTGCGACAGGACCCGTTCGGTGATCACCATGCCGCGAAACGCCTGCCGCAGAGCCTCCTTGGTGAGCCAACCCGCCTTGGGGCGCTGCCGCTTCACCAGCTCGGCGTATTGCTCCAGCGGCACCGGCGCGGGTCCGGAATACTGATTCGCCTCCAGATATTCGCGGGTGCGGACACGGCCGGATTCGGTCAATGCGAAGACCGCTCCGACATTGCCCATACCGATCGAGCGCTTGACCTGGAGCAGGTGCTGCAGTTTGAGCGTCTCCACCAGTTCCTGAATCACGCTGAATTTCAAACCGATGGCCTGGGACAGATCCTGGCCATACAGTTCCCCGCGAAAATACAGGATTTTGAGGATGAGGTGCTCCACCAGGGATTCGGGAAGCCCGGTTCCTTCGAGCGACCCCGGTTCCAGCGGCGCAATGAGTTCGGGTTCATTGGCAGTCATCGCTCTCCCATTGGAGCAATAAAGGGGAAGCCGGGAAAGTTATCATTGGATAGCGAAAGACTTCACGGTTAACAGTTTTCACGCTGGCAACCGCAATCTCGCGATGCAGCCGGGTCCGTCTACACGATTCTCCAGCATCAGGGCTCCGCCGTGTCCTTCGGCAATCTGCCGGCTCAGCACCAGTCCGATCCCCGATCCTCCCGGCTTGGTGGTGAAGAACGGCACGAACAGGTTGGCCGTCGAGGAGAGCCCCGGACCTTCGTCGGCGATCCAGATCTCCAGCATGGCGCCGTTCCGCCGCCAGCCCGTGGAGACCTTGCCATTGGTCACCAGCGAGGCGTCGGCCGCATTGCGCAACAGGTTGATGAGCACCTGTTCCAACTGGTCCGGATCGCCTTGCACGGTCATCGGCTCGCCGGCCACCACGTCCACCGGCATGCGGGTTTCGAAACTCACCGCCCGGCCCACGCAGGCGGCCACTTCCAGCGGCTGCAATTGCGGACGCGGCAGCTTGGCCAGGCGCGCATAGGCTCCGATGAAGCGGCTCAGGCTCTCCGACCGCGACGTGATGACATTCAGGCCGCGCCGCATATCGTCGCGCCAGTCGTCCGGAAGCGGATCCCGCGCGACGATGCTCACCAGGCTGCCGGCAATGGATTTGATGGGCGCGAGCGAATTGTTCAGCTCATGGCCCAACACGCGCACCAGCCGCTGCCATGCCAGCAGTTCCTGCTCGCTCAGAGCCCGGGTCAAGTCCGAAATCACCACCAGTTCCAGCGGCAATCCGCGCTCGCGAATCCGGGTGCGGCGCACGCCGAAACGTCCCGCGCCGCCGGGAAACGAGGCCTGCAGGGTGGTCTGCTCCGGGCCGTCCAAGGTCACTTGCAGGTTCAGCTCCTCGGCGGTCTTGCCCAGCAGGTGTTCGGGGTCCTGCGCCATCAGCCGTTCGCCGGCGCGGTTCGCCAGGCGCAGCCGGTGGTGCTCGTCGAAGGCGAAAATGGCGACATCGATCTCACGCATTACGGTGCGCAGAAGCATGGTGGCTTCGAGAGCCCCCAACCGCTGTTCGCGCAGCGTACTGCCCAGGGTGTTGATCTCGCGCATCACCTCGCCCAGGGCGTCGTCGGAGCGCGGCGAGCGGCCGCGAACCGAATAGTCGCCCTCACGCAACGCGCCCAGCAGGTTCGACACCGTTTGCAGCGGAAAGACCACTCGCTCCCGCGCCGCCAGCGCACAACCGATCCAGCCGAACAGAATCACGATCGTCAGGCTCCACTCGGTTTGCGGTTTGGCCCCGACCCATAACCAGAGCATCAGCAGGGCGGCCGCCGATCCCGGCAAGCCGGCCAGAAAGGCCAGCAGGACGACGCGTCCCTCGTGGCCAATCGGCGAATCCTTATGAACGGCGGCGGACGATTCAGGGTCGGACATGCGCGGCTCCGTTACAGGCCGTATCGCTGCAGCCGCCGGTAGAGGGCGCTGCGGCTCAAGCCCAAGGCGCTGGCGGCATGGCTGACGTTGCCGTTGAAGCGCGCCAGGGCTTTCTTGATGAGCAGGGCTTCCACATCCTCCAGGCTCATCTCTTCCAGGCGGGGCGGACCTTCGCGGCCGGTACGCAGCCCCAGGTCCCCCGAGCGGATAATCTCTCCCTGGGCCATCAGGACGGCCCGCTCCACGGCGTGGTCCAGTTCGCGGACATTGCCCGGCCAACTGTGCGCCAGCAGCGCTTTGATGGCCCCTTCGTCGAAGCCCGTAATCGGCTTGCGGTAATGTTCCGCATGCTGCCGCAGAAAATGCGCGGCCAACACGGAAAGATCTTCCCTCCGGTCGCGCAGAGCCGGCAGCCGGAGTTCGATGGTGTTCAGGCGAAACAGCAGATCCTGGCGGAAGCGCCCCTCGCCGACCGCCGCGGCCAGATCGGCATTGGTGGCGGAGAACACCCGCACATCCACGCGGCGCGTCTTGGAGGAACCCACGCGTTCAAACTCGCCGGTTTCGAGCGTGCGCAGCAGCTTGGCCTGCAGACCCATCGAGATGTTGGCGATTTCATCCAGGAAGAGCGTCCCGCCATCGGCCATTTCGAAGCGTCCCACGCGGTCGCTCTTGGCGTCGGTGAAGGCGCCCTTCACGTGGCCGAACAGTTCGCTCTCGAAGACCCCTTCGGCCAATCCGCCGGTATTGACCGTCACCAGCGGACGCGTGGAACGCAGCGATACCGAGTGCAGGGTTTGCGCCACCAGCCCTTTGCCGGTGCCGTTTTCCCCGGTGATCAGCACGTTGGCGTCCGACGGACCCACGCGCGAAATCACGTCCAGTACCGGCCGCATGGCCGCCGATTGCGCGATCAACTGCGGGAAGCGCTCCGCGCGCAACGCCCGGTTCTCGGCCTCGAGCCGTTGCCCTTTGCGCAAGGCTCTGCCCAGTTCGATTTGTGTCTTGAGAATGGCCGAGAGCCGCGCGTTGTCCCACGGCTTCTGGATGAAGTCGCGCGCCCCGCGCCGCATGGCTTCCACGGCCAGTTCCACCGAGCCCCACGCCGTCATGACGATCACCGGCAGCGTGGCGTCCAGATTCTGAATGCGGTTGAGCAGCTCGAGACCCTCCTGGCCGGAGGTGGTATCGCGGGTGTAATTGAGGTCCATCAGAACGGCGTCGAAGTCGCGCGATTCGACGCGATCGATGGCGGCCGCCGGCGAATTCACGGCCTCGGCCTGGTACCCTTCGCCCTTGATCAGGAATCGGAGCGCTTCCAGGACGTCGGCCTGGTCGTCCGCGATCAGGATGCAGGGTGTACGGGAATCGAAAGATCGCATTCAGGGCCTATGGAGAGAAGAGTACAAGCGAGAGATAACGGCACTTGCCATGCCAAGCTGATGCATCAAGGTGCTCAATTGTTTAGGATACACTTCCGGGCGTGGAACTGTCCGGTATTGGGATTGGATTACCGCGGACGAATCACTTCCGCATTCAGGTACGGCCGCAGCGCTTCAGGAACCACGACGCTGCCATCCTTCTGCTGGTAGTTCTCCACGATCGCGACCCACGTGCGTCCCACCGCCAGGCCGCTGCCGTTCAAGGTGTGGGCGAATTCGTTCTTCTTCCCGGTGCGGAAGCGTATGCCGGCGCGGCGGGCCTGGAAACTCTCGAAGTTGGAACAGGAGGAGATCTCCTTGTATCCGTTCTGTCCCGGCAGCCAGACCTCAATGTCGTAGGTCTTGGCTGACGAAAATCCCGTGTCGCCGGTGCACAGCACCACCGTGCGGTAGGGCAGCCCGAGCCGCTGTAGAATGTCTTCGGCGTCGGCGGTCAGCTTCTCCAGTTCGTCGTAGCTCGATTCCGGGCGCGTGAATTTCACCAGCTCCACTTTCTGAAACTGGTGGACTCGGATGATGCCGCGCACATCCCGGCCATACGATCCGGCCTCGCTGCGGAAACACGGGGTATAGGCGCACAGGCGGATGGGCAGCGCGTCGGCCTCCAGCGTTTCGTCGCGATAGATATTGGTCACCGGGACCTCGGCCGTGGGAATCAGCCAGAAATCGTGATCCTCGATCTTGAACAGGTCTTCCTTGAATTTGGGCAACTGGCCGGTGCCGAAGAGGCTCCTGGAGTTCACCATGAACGGCGGCAGCACTTCGGTATAGCCGTGCTCGCGCGTATGCACGTCGAGCATGAAGTTGATGAGGGCGCGCTCCAGTTTGGCGCCCATGTCCCAATAGAGCGCGAAGCGCGCGCCGGTAATTTTGGCGGCGCGTTCCAGGTCGAGGATGCCCAAGTCCTTGCCCAGGTCCCAGTGGGCCTTGGGTTCGAAATCGAACGCGGGCGGCGTGCCCCAGCGGCGGATTTCTAGGTTATCGGCTTCCGACCGGCCCATTGGCACGGTTTCGTGAGGCACATTGGGAATGCCGGCCAGAAGCTCCTGAAACTCTTCGTCGGCGGCTTTCTTCTGCTCCTCCAGCCCGGCAATCTGGCTCTTCCAGGTTCGCAACTCCTCCTGCAAAGCGGTCGCATCGCCGCCGGCTTTCCGCAGCGCGAAGATCTGCGAGCCCTGGGCGTTCGCCCGCGCCTGGAGCTGTTCGGATTGCGAAATGGCGGCCCGGCGCTTCTGGTCGAGTTCGCGGAAATGGTCGAGATTGGGTGGATTGGAACGCGTTGCCAGACGCTCGGCGATGCGGTCGAAGTTCGCCCGGAAGTAGGACAGATCGTGCATGGAAGTTGTCAGTTGACAGTTATCAGTTTACAGTAACTCCACCGGTCCGCTGCCGCGCACGGAGCCCTGTCTGTCGACTGTGAACCGTGAACTGTCGACTGTCAGCTCGGTTCTATTCTTCCTCTTCCTCGACTTTCACGGGTTCAAGGTCTTCTGCCTCGAAGACGTCGTGGCAATCGAGGCATTCGATATAGTCCACGCCATCTCTTCGAGCAATCATCTGGGTGCGGGTATGCTCACACGCGGTTTGCATAAGCAGGCTTAGATGAAACTTATTCTACCCATGCGGAAGCCCTTGTCAAGCCCCTGGTTCGGCATTTTCGCACCTAGGGCCGCCGCAACCGCGTTACAATCCGGGTAATGCCGTTCCCCGTCCACCGTATGCGCCGTTTGCGCGGCTCGGAACCCCTTCGTAATCTGGTTCGCGAAACCCGGCTCCATCCCGCCCAATTCATTCTTCCTCTCTTCGTTTGCCCCGGCGAGGGCGTTCGCCGCGAAATCGGCGCCATGCCCGGGAATTATCAGCTTTCCATCGACGAATTGGTCAAGGAATCGGTCGAAGTGCAGTCGCTGGGAATCGGCGGGGTGATCCTGTTCGGTCTGCCGGACGGCAAGGACGAAATGGCGTCGGGCGCTTATGACGACAACGGAATTGTGCAGCGCGCCATTCGGGCCATCCGCAAGGAAACGTCCGGTCTGCTGATCGCGACCGATGTCTGCAACTGCGAATACACCAGTCACGGGCACTGTGGCTACATCAAGGATGGCGACGTGGACAACGATACAACCCTGCCCTGGCTGGCGCGCACGGCCGTGTCGCACGCCCGCGCCGGCGCCGATATCGTGGCCCCTTCCGATATGATGGACGGCCGCGTCTGGGCCATCCGCAAGGAACTGGACGCCAACGGGTACGAAAAAATTCCGATTCTGGCCTACGCCGCCAAGTTCGCCTCGGTATTCTACGGGCCGTTCCGCGAAGCCGCCGAATCGACGCCCCAGTTCGGCGACCGGCGGAGTTACCAGATGGATCCGGCCAATGGCCGCGAAGCTATGCGCGAGATCGAACTGGACCTGCAGGAAGGCGCGGATATGATCATGGTGAAGCCAGCTATGCCCTACCTCGACCTCATCCGCGAAGCGCGCGACCGTTTCGACGTCCCCATCGCGGCCTACCAGGTGAGCGGCGAGTTTTCCATGATTATGGCGGCCGCCCGCAACGGCTGGATCGACCAGGAACGGGCCATGATGGAAAGCCTGACTTCGATCGTGCGCGCGGGAGCCGGCATCGTTCTGACTTATTTCGCGAAACCGGCAGCGCGCCTGCTGGCGTAGACCGAATGCGGATGCTCGCGTACCTCTGGATGGCCGCCGCGGCCCTGGCCTTTCAGCCGGACACGGCCGTGCTCCGGCGGCTGTTCGAAGAAAACCTGGCGCGCCGCGAGCGGGAGTTCGGACCGGCCGACGCCCGCACCGCCCAGGCCGCGCGCGACCTGGGGCTGTTCCTGCAGCGTGCCATCGACACAGCCGGCGCCCACCGCGCTCTGGCGGAAGCCGTCCGCGTGGACGAAAAGGCCTTCGGACCGGCCGCTCCCGAAACCCTGGAAGACGTCTCCTCGCTGGCCGAAGTGTCTCCGCGCGCCGAAGCCGAACCGCTCTTGCGGCGCGCCGCGGAATCGTCCGATCCGGCGGTGGCCGGACAGGCGCTGACTACCCTGGGCGCCTACCGTAAGGCCGCCGGTGACCGCGCCGGCGCGGCCGCTTGCCTGCGCCGGGCGGTAGAGAAGGCCGAGACCGCCGTCGGGAAAGACGATCCCATTGTGGCGCTGGTCCTGACCGCTCTGTCCCAGGTAGTGGACGCGAAGGAAGCCGTCGCCGCCCTGGAACGCGCCGTGAGCATCGACCAGCGCGCGCTCGGCCCTCAGGCTCCTCAGACGGTGCAAGCGGCGCGGGCTCTGGCGGCGCTGCACGGGCGGTAAAGCCCTGCGCAAATCGCCAGTTTCCCAAGTGATATCATTTGCTAACGGCTGCGATGCATCAGGATTGGGAAGTTCTTGAGCGAGTCTTCAGTGACGCCCTGGAGTTGCCCAAGGCGGAACGTCTCCGGTTCGTGAAGGAACAGTGCGGCGGCAATCCCTGGCTCCTCCATGAGCTCGAAACCCTCCTCGAAGTTCCCGAATCGAAGGCCGACGCGGCGTTCAATTCCGATACCGGCATCGTCCGCGAATTGCTGGCTGCCCTCGACACCGAATATGCCGTCGGGCGCGAAATCGGCGGCTATCGTATCGAATCGCTGATTTCCTCGGGAGGCATGGGCATCGTCTACAAGGCCGTGGACTTGGCCACCGATGAGCCTGTCGCGCTGAAACTCTTGCCGCCGGAGGACCACCAGAATCCCGGACGGGTGCGCCGGCTGGCACGCGAGGCGCGCGCCCTGCGGATGCTAAGTCACCCCGGCATCGTCAAAATCAAAGAGTATCGTCCGCACCCCGGCTGTCACTTCCTGGCGATGGAACTCGTCGAGGGCGAAACGCTGCGGACGCTGCTCGCCAATAGCCCCATCCCTCTCGGCCAGGCGCTCGAGTGGAGCGCCCAGATTGCCGCCGCCGTGGAAGCGGCCCACGCGCGCGGTGTGGTGCATCGCGATCTCAAGCCGAGCAACATCATGATCGAGACGGCCACCGGACGAGTGAAGCTCCTTGATTTCGGCCTGGCCCGGATCGCCGACGCATCGCCATCGCCCCACACCCAGACCACCGCGGAAGGCACGGTCGCCGGTACGTTTTCGTATTTCTCGCCCGAGCAGGCCGCCGGAGGCCGCGGCGACGAGCGTTCCGACATTTTTTCCTTCGGCGCGGTGCTCTATGAGACAATCGCCGGACGCCGCGCGTTCGACCGTCCGGGCGCGGCGGCGACTGCCGCTGCCGTGCTCGCCGAACGGCCCGATCCGCTTCCGGCCGAAGTGCCCCGCCCACTCAAAGCGCTGATCGAACGGTGCCTGGAGAAGAACCCGGCACATCGGTTCTCGACGATGCGGCACGTCGCCGAAGCAATCGATAACCTGCGGGATCTGGCCCGCCGGGGCCGATTGAAACCGCCGATAGCCAGGAAGGCGCGCATCGCGGCCGCGGCGGCCCTTGTCCTGGCCGGCGCGGGAGCCATCGGTTGGCTGTTCGCCGTGCGGCCGGCGACGCCGCGGCCGACGCCCTCTATCGCAGTCCTTCCCTTTACCACCCCGGGCTCCGACCCGGCCAGCCGCTATTTGAGCAGCGGGCTGACCGACGAGATCACCGACGCACTCTCGCGGCTGAAGACGCTGCGGGTGATCGCGCAGCCATCGGCCGCCGAGGCCGGCGGCAAGCAGGCTGACCTTCGGGAAATCGGGCGGCTGCTCCGCGTTGCCAATGTGCTCGAAGGCAGCGTGGAGCGCAACGGCGATCGTTTCACCATCGTCGCGCGGCTAAAACACGTGCTCGACGGCGCTCTGTTGTGGTCGAGTACGTACGATCGGCCGGCATCGGATCTTTCGGGGGTGCAGTCTGACCTGACAGCGGCGATCTCGAGAAGCCTGAACGCGGTCGCCGCCACTCCCGCGGCCAACCATGTTCCCAAACCGGAAGCTCACGAATACGTAATCAAGGCGCGCTATGAGATGAGCCAACTGACCCCGGAGGCCGTGGCGCAATCCGAGGCGGATTTTCAGCATGCCATCCATCTGGACCCCGAGTATGCCGCGGCCTACTATGGTTTGGGCCTTGCGAAATACAACGAATATAGCGCGAGGGGATCCACCTATCAGACGGAAGCGGAGCGCCAGAGCGGGGAGCAGTTGATGCACCGGGCGCTCGCTCTGGACCCCGGCATGCCGGAGGCGCACGCCATGCTGGCCAGGCTGGCGATGCAATACGACTGGGATTGGGACCGGGCCGAACGGGAGCTGCGAATCGGGGTTGCGGGAGCGTCCAGCTCGTTTGCGGAGGACATCTATGCGTTTCTGCTGGCATTTCGCGGCCGCTTTCCGGAAGCCGACGAACACATGCGGCGGGCGCAGGATCTGGACCCGTTTTCCATACCGTCGATCGTCAATTTCGCCCTGCTGCGAAGTTATGAAGGCCGTTTCCAGGAGACTCGCGAGCTGTTACAGAAGGCGTCCGCGATTTCTCCCAAGACGATGAGCGTCCGAATCGGGTCCAGTATCCTCGACATCGAGGAAGGCCGGACGGACTTGGCGTTGCAGGAAATTCGGGAATGGAAAGCCGGCTTCCCGGCGGCTCCGGTGATCGAAGCGATGGCCCACGCGCGAGCCGGCCGGCGCGACGAGGCGCTGCGGTTGCTCCGTCCGTTCGAGGAAAAATATCCCAACACCGGGGCCGCTCTGCAGTGGTTCGCTCTGACCTATGCCTTCCTGGGCGATGAGCCGAATACCGTGAAATGGCTGGAGCGCTCGGCCAACCGGCACGAATGGCAGGCACTGAATCTGGCGGTGCATCTGGCGTACGCGCCGATGCGGAATTCCCCCGCCTTCCGCGCGCTCGAAAAGCGGATGGGGCTGCTTCCCTAGCGTGTCCGGGAATGACCGTTAGCCTGACGTTACCTGTCAACCGGGGCCGGTACGTTCACACGTTCGGCGGTCTTGCACAAGGTCTCCCAGTTGCCGGGTTCAATGGGAATTCCGTTGGCCAGACGATCGGCCTCCGTGCGCCATTCCGGATCGCCCGCCACCAGCACTTCGTCGTACCCCGGGGCAGCCGGCGTCGATTTCATGACGCTCACCAGGTGCTCCATGCGCCTGGTAAACTCCTCCACGGGCATGAAGCGCGCAATGTCGATCGCCAGGAACATCTGGCTCACGCGCACCTTTTTGCCGCGCTTTCGGATGGCGCCCACTTCGTCGGCGATGGCGCCGCCGCTCAAGACCGAACACAGGATCTCCACCATCATGGCCAGACCGCTGCCTTTATATCCGCCCAGGGGCATGAGCAATCCCTTGTAGGCTTCTTCCGTGCTGGTGGTAGGCACACCCTCGGATGTGAACGCCCAACCCGCGGGAACTTCCGGCTGGTGGTTGATCAGGGCTTTGAAGATCCGCCCGGCGGCCACCGTGGTGGTGGCCATGTCGAGCAGCCACGGACCGGGCAGCGCGACGCAGATCGGGTTGGTGCCGAGCCGTCCTCTCTTACCCTGCCAGGGCGGCACAATGGGCGACGCGTTGCACATCACAATGCCGATCTGCCCGGCGTCGCGCATTTTCTGCGCCCAAAAGGCGCACGCGCCGAAGTGGTTCGATTCGCGCGCCGAAACCATCCCGATGCCGTGCTGGCGGGCGATGCGGATGGCGTGTCCGCAACAGGTCTCGGCCACCCACTGTCCCAGCCCGTTTTGGCCATCGAACACCATACAGGATCCGCTTTCGGACACCACCCGTCCGTCCGCATGGGGGTCCATCTCACCCGCCACCAACTGGTCTACGTAGTAAGTGATCAACTGAATGCCGTGGGAATCGACGCCGCGGAGGTTGGACGCCACCAGGCCGGTAGCGGCCAGCAACGCTTTGCCGGCAGGCACCCCGGACGCCGTCAGGATCTGTTCCACGAACCGGGTCAGGACAGGCGCGGCTATCCGAGGCATGAGCGCCGCCAGGAATTAACAATTAAGTCCTTTTGTTTCATAGAAAAAATAGCGATAGAAGCTAGCTTCCTCGTCCTGGATTGTAACCCATTGATCGGCAGTACCGGAACTTTTCAGATTTCCCGGTGTCTATTCTTTTGCAAGACCGGAATTTTCCTGATAGCTTGATATCAGGATGAATACGAGGCTCCCTGTGGCCACGTCAATCTTGGACCTGGGCGGAGATCGGTCGGCTGAATCGATAGCGGATAGCGAAGACCTCTGCCTGGTGGAATCGTTGCGCTGCGGCGATGAACGCGCGTATGAAGTGCTGCTCACGCGGTTCCAGCAGCCTGTCTATGCCTTGGCTTTGCGTCTTTTGGACGATCCTTCGGGAGCGTCGGACGTGGTCCAGGAGGTGTTTCTCAAAGTGTTCCGCAACATTACCAGTTTTCGCGGACAGAGCACTTTGAAGACGTGGATTTACCGGATCACGGTGAACGAAGCGCATAATGCCCGCCGGTGGTTTTTCCGGCATCGCCGGCGCGAGGTAGAGTTGGACACGAGTCCCGATGACACCCGTAACTGGAAGGAGAACATTCCGGACGGAAGCCGATCGCCATTTGAGCAGGCGTTCGGCCGCGAGCAGCACCTCATGGTCGAGGCGGCGCTCGAAAAAATTAACCCGATTTTCCGTGAAGCTGTCGTGCTGCGGGACATTTCCGACCTCAGGTACGAGGAAATTGCGGAGATTCTGGGTGTTTCCCTCGGGACGGTCAAGTCCCGGATCCTGCGCGGCCGTGAAGCCTTGCGGGAGCAGCTCGCAGGCAGCCTGAAAGCCAGGCCGGCTATGCGATTGGTGCCGAAGACGGCCGAGTAATGGTATGAGCTGTGAATACGTGCAAGAACGAATCTCTCCACTCCTGGACCAACGGGCAGATCCCGAGGAGCGGGAGACTGTGTTGGCGCACCTGGCGTCCTGCCGGACCTGTAACGCGCACTACGAATCCATGCAGCATTTGCGTTCCGCGCTTTTGAATATGAATGCGACGCCCCTGCCCGCGAACCTGCACCAGAAACTTCTCGTGCTCGCGTCGCACGAACAGGCGCGCCGGGTTTCGCGCCTGACGTTGGCAGCCCGCATGCAACACCTGCACGATAGCCTTCATCTGCTTTTCGACAACATTATGCGGCCGTTCGGCTTGCCAGTGGCCAGTGGACTGGTTTCCGCGATTCTGTTGTTCGCCCTGCTGGCTCCCAACTTGAGCTTTGCCCGCCATAGCGGCGCCGACCACCCGACCGACCTGGTCACCTATCCCGAAATCACTCGTGCGGTTGCCACGGACAACGGCCCGCGGATTGAAACTCCCGATGCGCTCGACTCGCATTACCAGACCGTATTGCATTTGGAAATCTCTCCCGAAGGCAAGGTCTGGAACTGGGATGTGGTGCAAGGCACGCTGACGCCCGATCTGGAACAGATGATTCTCTTCTCCCGGTTCGAGCCCGCAACTGTGTTCGGCAAGCCCACCTGGGGCGAGGTCACGATCTTCTACGAGTTTCGGTATATCGTCCGCGGTTGACCCGTCCGGTGGCGCGCCAGAGGCTCGGACAACACTTCCTGATTCGCGAATCCGTTCTCAATCGCATCGCGGCCGCCGTGTGTCCCGAACCCCAGGAACTGGTCGTCGAAATCGGACCCGGCCGCGGAGCGCTCACCCGCAAGCTCCTGGAGCGCGCGGCGCGCGTGATCGCGATTGAAGTGGACCCGTACCTCGCGCAACATCTTCGCCGGGAATACGCCGCCGAACCGCGGCTGGAAGTGCTGGAGGCCGATGTACTCGCGATCGACCTGGCCCAGTGGGGACCGGCGCCGATCTGCGGCAATTTGCCTTACTACATCGCCTCGCCCATCCTCGAGCGAGCCCTGAACACGCGTCCGCCGCGCGCCGTCTTCCTGGTCCAGAAGGAAGTGGCCGAACGCCTGGTGGCCCGTCCCGGCAGCCGCGATTATGGATATCTGACGGTCCGCACGGCGTTCCTGGCCAACGCGCGCCTGTTGTTCGAGGTCAAACCCGCGGCCTTCCATCCGCCCCCCAAAGTGAATTCCGCCGCCGTGTTGCTGTGTCCTGCCGCGGCTCCCGCATCCGTTCGCGACCCCGCGGGATTCCTGCGCTTCGTGGCCCGCTGTTTCAGCCACAAACGCAAGACCCTGCGCAATAACCTGGCTGAGACCTACGGTAAGGACGTGGTGGATTCGTGGCCCGAAGCCGGCATGCGCGCCGAACAGGCGCCGCTCGCGCTATTCGTGGAACTGTTCGAAAGGTTGCGATGATCGTCGGCATCGTCTCGGACACCCACGGCCTCCTCCGGCCGGAAGCTGTAGCCGCGCTGGCGGGATCGGAATTGATCCTGCACGCGGGCGATGTCGGCAACCCCGAGATCCTCGAACGCTTGCGGACCCTTGCGCCCGTAGTCGCGGTGAGAGGAAACGTCGATACCGGCCCCTGGGCTTCCGCGCTGCCGCCGGCCGCCGTGGCCGCCGCCGGCGATGTCCGCATCTACATGCTGCACGATCTTCAGGAACTGGATCTCGACCCGGCCGCCTCGGGGTTCCGCATTGTGGTGAGCGGACACTCCCACAAGCCGGCGCGCTCGGAACGCTCGGGCGTCCTCTACCTCAATCCGGGAAGCGCGGGTCCCCGCCGGTTCCGGTTGCCCATAACCCTGGTGCGGCTGGACCTGGGACAGTCTCCATGGAAGGTGGAGTGGGTGGATCTTGAAGGCTACGCTTCCTCGAAGATCGTCGAGTAGACCACGCCCGCCAGAATCGCGCCCACGATCGGGGCCAGCCAGAAGAGCCAGAGTTGTTGCACGGCCCATCCGCCCACGAACACGGCGGGTCCCGTGCTGCGCGCGGGATTCACGGACAAGTTCGTCACCGGAATGCCGACCAGGTGAATCAAGGTCAGGCACAAGCCGATGGCAATCGGAGCCAAGCCTTTCGGCGCGCGCCGGTCGGTAGAGCCGAGAATCACAATCAGAAACATGAAGGTGAGGACCACCTCCGCAACCAGACAGGAAATCAACGGGTATTCACCTGGAGAGTGCGCGCCGTACCCGTTGGAAGCAAATCCATTCGCCAGATCGAATCCAGCCTTGCCGCTGGCAATGACGTAGAGTACGGCCGCCGCGGCGATGCCTCCAATTACCTGGGCAATGATATATGCCGGCAGTTCGGAAGCTGGAAAGCGTTTGCCCACCGCCAGGCCCACCGACACCGCGGGGTTCAGATGACATCCGGAAATGTGGCCGATCGCGAAGGCCATGGTCAGCACGGTAAGGCCGAACGCCAGCGCGACTCCCAAATAACCGATGCCGAGCCCCGGGAATGCCGCATCCAGTACGGCGGCGCCGCATCCCCCGAAAACCAGCCAAAACGTGCCGAGCAATTCCGCGCCCGCTCTCTTCGTCAAAGACATCGTAACTTTCCCTCCGGCAGTCTTTAAATGATGAACGAAGTATGAGCGCCGGTCAAGGACGAAGCAGGCAGGAGCGCCAAATTGGCCGGCACTGGAAGAGCGAAAGCAAAGGGAGAGGATCGATTCTGCCGCCGCCGCCCGTCCCGCTGGATGGCAGGTAACAGCTTGCGGGCGGACCCAGTCGCAGGCCTCTGAAAAATCAAACTGACCCACTACCGGTTTTTCGAGTTAGACCATTCGCACCCTACTGCTTCGGCCCGACCGTGGTGGTGGTGTTCTGCGCGACGGCTTTGTCCACCTGCGCCAGTTGCGTCCGCACCAGGGCCGCGTCCTCGGCGTCGGGCGCCATCTTGAGGTAGGTCCGCAGGCGCTCGGCGGCCGCGGGGTATTCGTGCCGCTGCACCAGGAGCAGGCCTTGCAGATGCGGAATCTCCGCTATCTGCTGGAGCGTGTCCAGCTTCGCGGCGGCCTCGATGCTGCGCTCAGCGGTCTCGAAGTGCTTCAGATCGTAGTTGGCCACCGCGTTGAACAGGTAGATCTGGGGATATTCGTAAGGATCCAACTGGATGGCGCGGTCCGTCACATCCACGAGTTCCTGCCACTTGCGGGCCTGCATGGCCAGCAGGGAGATTTGCAGGAACGGACCGAGAAATTTAGGGTCGGCCTGCATCGCCTGGTCGAACGACCTGCGGGCGTCCACCAGCTCGTTGCGCCCCGCCTGTATTTTGCCGAGTTCGGTCCAGGCGGCAGCATACTTAGGATACAGATCGATGGCCCGCTGGAATTCCTTCTCGGCTTCCGGAACATTGTTCTTCTTACCGGCCATCAAGGCAAGGCCCTTTTCAAAAGCCTTCCTGGCCTCCTTGGGAGCCGCCAGAGAAACCATGCTGACTGTGGTGCCTTCGTCCTTTCCCATCCGCTGCAGCACGATGACACCGATATCCGGATTGTCCATGGCGCGGTGGGTGGTCAGGCTGATGGATTGCGACCGGTATCCGGAGAGTTTGGCGCGAATGTCGCAGTTCGAGAAGCGCCGGTCTCCACTGATGCCCGATCCCATCCCCGAAGAGGTGGATGAACCCGATCCGGAAATCGAGCCCAGCGTACGCATGGGCCGCTCGGTATCTTCGCTGGAATCCTGAAACACGCCCTTCTCGTCTCCCAGGGAGACCGCGAAGTACCCGTGGCTGTCGGTATACCCTTCGTTGCGCGTCACGCCGATGCAGACGCGCTCGATCGATGCGGGCTCGGTTGGAGGCGTTCCATCTTCCAACAGAACCCGGCCGGTGATCAGAACCGGAATTGGCGGAGGGGCAGAATTTGAGGTGGTAGTCGAGGCGCCGGTGTTGCCCAGAGAGCCGCCAGTGCCGGTCGAAGTCGTGCCTGTAGTTCCCGTTGCGCCCGACGTGCCGGTGGTCCCGGTGGCGCCGGTAGTGCCAACGCCACCCTTGGTCTGACAGAACCCGGGCTGCACCAGCAGAACGACCGCGGAGAAGCCGCATGTCCGCACCCAACTCCGAAAAGGCATAAAAGATCTGCCCTCCCTCACTGCGCTCATTATGGCATATTCGGTTGGGCGGTATTGTAAACAGCCATACGTAGCGCACGCTGATAGAATGGCCGCAGATGAATATCAGAAGGTGTTTGCCGCCGATTGCGGGAAGTCTCGCGTTGTTACTCGGCGCCTGCTCGGAACCCTCCTCCGCCCCCGTTAAAAAGGTCGAAGAGAAGCCCGAGCCCGTGACGGGCCAGACGGCGCTGTTCAAGATGTTCCAGGTGGGCCGGTCGTGGGATCCGCGCGTGCAGGTCCTCAAGCTGGCCAGCACGCACCTGAGCGAAGTGCCCGAAGAGCCCGGCAAGGCGGCCGCCTGGGAAGGCACCTTCGTCTCGCTCGCCCAGGCACGGTCGCGCACCTTGACATTCTCGGTAATCGAACTCCTGCCGAGCCTGCACAAAGGAGTCTTCACCATTGGGGAAGAGGCTTTCTCGGCCACGAAAGGAACGTCCCAGCCGTTTTGGATCGAAGCCGCCAAGATCGATACCGACACGGCCTACGCGACGGCGCTCTCGAAGGCCGGCGACTATGAGAAGAAGAACCCCGGCAAGCCGATCGCGTTGATTCTCGAACTGACGCCGCGCTATCCCGGCCCCACCTGGCGCGTAATCTGGGGCGAATCCGCCAGCAGCTCGGATTTCTCGGTCTACATCGACGCCACTACCGGCGGGTTTTTGGAAGTGATGCACTAGATGCCGGCCTTTCCGCTCGCGGGACACCGCCTCGCGAAGTACTCGATGCTGCCTTTCTGCCTGTACTTATTCCTGCCAAGTCCGGTAGCTGCCCAAGGCAACGGAAGACTGTCGGGAACAGTCGAGGATGTAACCGGTAAGGTCATATCGGGCGCGCGTGTCACACTCTCGCTGCAGGGCGCCGGCGTCTACTCTTCCACTGTCACCTCCCGCGACGGAACGTTTTTTTTTCCCGCTCTCAGGCCCGCTCTGTACGATCTCACCGTGGAAGCTCCTTCCGTACCGAAATACATCCGGAAGGGCGTCACGATCGATCCTGCCACCGAAACTTCTCTGCGGCCGATTTACCTCGTGCCCCGCAACGCCTATACCATCGTCGAGCCGCCAGCCCCCAATCTACTGCTGCAGTCCACTGAAGTCGCGTTCCCCGTGGACGATGAGCAGGTGCGGGACTTGCCGCTCCCCGCCCGGGATCCGTTCTATCTCCTCGAAACCCTCCCCGGCGTGCAGGGAAACGGCCGCGCTCCCCTGGCCATCTATGGCGAGTCTATCTCGCTGGCTAACATCATGTATGAGGGCGTAAACCTGGAAGCAACCCCGACCCGCGGCAGCGCCCTGAACTCCACAACCCTCCTGCTTCGAACCGGCGAGGTCCAGGAGACGGCCGTTGTCACCGGCGCCATTGAGGGCTGCGGTTGCGAGCAGGTGGCGTTCAGCGCGCCGGGAGGAAGCAACGCGTTCCACGCTTCCGTGTACGGGCTTGCGGTCCCGAAAGGAACCGCCGCGCAGTATTGGAGCGATAACAGCTTGAACACGCCCGCCGCCACGAGCCTCAGCCAACTGGGAGGCGCTTTCGGCGGCCCGCTGCGCAAGAACCGGCTATTCTTCTTTGTGAATTATGAGGCCGATCTGAACCGCTCCACCGTCACCCGCACGGGCCAGGCGCCTGTCAGCCCTCTCTCCAGCCAGGACCCGTCGATGCGGCAGGTTTTTGCCCTGGTCCCATCCGCTCCATCGGGCGCGTATCGGGGAACGCAGAACAACGGAAGCACTGGCGGCCTTGGGATGGCTCGGCTGGACTATCTCGTCTCGCCCCGGCACAGCCTGGGACTGACGTTCGCGAGCAATAACACCACCTCGGACGACCCCGCCGATTCCTCCGTCTTCGGGCGCCAACCCACCACCACCATCGGCGTCTCCTCGCTGTTTTATTCGGCCAACTGGCGCTGGTCGCTGACTCCCCGGCTGACCAACGAACTGCGCGCCGGCGCAAGTCTGTGGGATCTCGACTATCGAAACTCCCTCCGCTCCCAGTTCGGCTTCATCGCCATCCTGAACGACCCGAATGTTCCCGTCAGCCAGCCCATGGCGGGTATCGACCCGGAACAGCGTAAGGATCGCCTGCAAAGTTATCAGGACAACCTTACATGGGTGTCCGGCAAATTCACCTGGCTGGCAGGCCTCTGGTTTCAGCAGTATCGTCTCGAATCTGATGGTTTCAATGATGGCCCGCTCGATTCGCTCACCGTGCCGCGTTATACCGTGAATAACATCGCTCAAGGTACCATTGTGGAAAGCGATCAGCGGTTCAACATCACTTCACCCACTTCCGGTTACTCCAGCGGATCCACGGCGCACAGCAGGCTTGCCTCGTATATGATCGCGCCCTATCTTCACGGGGTCTGGACGCCTTGGCGCGGTCTCTCTATCAGCGGCGGCGTCCGGTGGGGTTTCCTTCATCCACCGGATGAAGAGACCGGTACCGCCATCGTTCCGGTTCTCACCGGCGACGTGTCGGCGGCTGTCTACAACAAGCAGATGGCGTTTGCCTCCGAGTCGGCCGCGCACCCTTTCTACGGGAGCGATACCGATGGCATCGGCACATTTGTCGGCGTTGCCTGGAAGCCGATGGACCATGTTCCCGTGGTGGTGCGCGGCGGCGCCAGCGCCACATATATCGATGAGGATCTGCTTCCCAATTTCAGCCTGTACGCCCTGCAGAATCCGTTTCAGAGCTTCAACGTGTCCACCGGTTTCAGCAGCCCGGTAGCGCTCTCGAACGCGCCGGCGACCCCGGTACCGGCCATGCCCGCCCTCACTCTGCCCGCGCTTCTCTCCTTCGCGCGAAGCTACAATCAGCAGCCCGGTCCCGTATATGGCGTGAATCCGAATCTGGCTACGCCGAACGTCAAATACTGGAACCTGGGAGTCGAATCCCAAGCCAAGGGCTTCTTGTTTGCCATTCGCTATGTGGGAAATCGTCTCGAGGAGGGCCCTCGTTCCGTTGACCGCAACCAGGTCATGCTGTCCCCGAACTTTCTAGCGGCGTTTGGGCAGGTTCAGTCCAGCCTGAAAAGCGGCACTCCCACGCAAGGCATTCCGAATCTGCCCGGAGGCGGAATCTGCTCGAACTTCAGCTTGCAAAACTGCCAGCCGGATCTGTACGCGATTTCTCTGATTCAGACGGGCCAGGCGGCCGAACTGGGCCGATGGCTGGAGGGCCAAGGATACAATCCGAACGGCGCTTATAACTTTCTGGGAAATCCGCTGGCGCCGCAAGGCATCTACGTCCTCTCCCACCTTGGTGTATCGCGCTACGATGCCCTGCAATTGACACTCTCCCGGCGTCTCGCGGCGGGTCTGAGCCTGAACGCCAGTTACGTACTCTCGAAGGTCCTGAGTAACCTCGACGATTACCACGAAGGAGCGGTCGATCCCTACCTGGACCTGTACAATCCCTCCCTGGAATGGGCGCCTTCCCCGTTTAATGTGACCCAGGCGTTCAAAGCCGCGTCCACCTGGGATCTCCCGTTCACCAAAGGCAGGCTTCTGCGCGGATGGAATCTGAGCGCCATCGCGATCGCTCAATCGGGAGCGCCGTTCTCGCTCCTCTCCGGCCTCGGCACCTTTACCTCGCTCGCCGACTCGGGACAAAATACCGTGGAGACCTCTCTGACCGCCGGACAGATCCGAAGCTATCTAGGGGTCCGCAAGAACGGTGATGGCGCCGTAACGTACGTGAATGCTCCGGCGGGAGCCTTTCAGGAGCCTGCGCCGGACACCGTGGGGAATCTGCAGCGGCGCATGTTCACGGGCCCGGGCGCGTTCAATCTGAACCTGGCTCTGCGAAGAAGGATTTCACTCGGCGAACGGGTCTCCGCGGAGTTCCGCGCCGAATCCATCAACGTGCTCAACAACGTGAACTGGCTGGTAGCCGATCAGACCCTCATGGGCGCGACGTTCGATGGCGGCATCACCCAATGGAATTCCCCTCGCACCTTTCAGTTCTCGCTCCGCCTGTCCTTCTGAACTGCGACCGTTAGGTGTTAGGGAGCGGCCCGGCCGGCGAGCCATTGCCGCGGCCGGTAAAATAAAATCGGAAGGTACACCGGATGAAGTATGCATCGATTCTTCTCTTCGTCGCCTCCGCGTTCGGGCAGCAGTACGAAATCGGGGCCAACATCGGGTACGGGTTCTACCGCACCGGGACCATCTTTTCGGACTCCGGCACAGCGCAAGCGGGCATCCGCAACCGTTTCGCCGCCGGCATCGTGTTAGGCGACGAGTTCTCGCAGTACGTTTCCGCGGAGTTCCGTTACCTCTATCACGACGGCCACCCTTTCCTTCAGGCGCCCGGCGTAAAAGCCGATATCCAGGGAAATTCCGATGCGCTGACCGCCGGGTTGTTGTTCCATTTCAAGACGCGCGAGCATCGTTGGCGCCCCTTCGTGGCCGGAGGCGTGGGCGGGAAGGAATACGTGATCGCCGGCCCCGAGCCGTTTCCGCAGCCGATTCCGCAAATCGCCAGCCTCACCACCAACGATGTCTGGAAGGTCTGCTTCAGCGCCGGCGGAGGTGTGAAATTCCGCCCGCGCGCCCATGTGCAGCTGCGCGCGGAGTTCCGGGATTATCTCACCACGTTCCCCAGACAAGAAATCGTCCCCGCTCCGCACAACACCGCCCGTGGCATCTTCCAACAGTTCACGCCTCTCTTCGGCGCCGATTATACTTTCTGAGGGGCGCTCACTCCCTTCTCGCCGTCCCCAGCGAGCTTTCAAGCGCGATTCGCACCAACTGGCTCCGTGTCCGCACCCGCGTCTTCTGAAACAACTGTTGCAGGGTTGCCTTGATGGCGCTCTCCGATACGCCCAGATCCGTCGCGATCTCTTTATTGGTCAGCCCTTCGAACAACCCCCGCAGCACCTGTTGTTCGCGCTCCGTCAGCAGCTTGCTCAGGCGCTGCTCCTCCTGCTGGGGAACCCCGTCGGCCAGAAGCTGAATCACTTTCTGATCCACCCACATCTCCCCCGCCGCCACCTGCCGGATCGCCTGCGCCAGGCTGCCCGGCGAGCTGTGCTTCAGAAAAATGCCCGACGCCCCCACCTTCAGCGCCACCGCCGATTCCGACGCCGACATCCCCGCCGTCACCATCAGCACCTTGCCCTGATACCCGGCCCGGCGCGCGCTCGAGATGAACTGGCTGCTGTGGTCGTCCCCCAGGTCGAAATCCAGCAGCACCACGTCCACCGCCGTCCCCCGCAATAAATCCAGAGCCTCGGCCGGCGTCCCGCAATGGCCCGCCATTTCGAAATCCGGTTCCGATGCCAGCAGCCGGCTCAGGCTCTCGCGGAAAAGAACGTGGTCGTCAAGCAGTAATAGCCGGATAGGCATCGTGTTTGCCCACTCCTCCGAAATCCGCGTCGCCTGCGCCGGCCACTTCCAGCTCGATCACGAAGGAGCAGCCCGCCACCGCCGGATCGTGCCGCAATTCTCCGTGAAACGACCGCACAAACGCTCGCGAAAGGTACAGCCCCAGGCCCGTCGATTCGGCGCCTTTCTGAAATGGCTGGAACAGCTTCTCCGGCGACGGAATGCCCGGCCCCGAATCCGTCACCCGCAGCGTCACCACGTTCGTCTCCGCCCTCGCTGAAATATCGATTCGCTTCTCTTTCGCACCCGCCAGCGCCCGTTCGCTGTTCTTGATCAGGTTCAGAAGCACCTGCAGCAGGCTATGCGGGTCGGCCCATACCGGCGGCAGCGATGGCGGAATATCCCAACGCACTTCGATTTCCGCCTCCTGGCAATACGGCTCCAGCACGATCCGCAGATCGTCCAGCGTCTCCGCCAGGTCGATCCCGCCCACCTGCGAGTTCCTGGCCGATTGCTTCAGTTCCAGCGACGCAATCCGGTTCAGCGTGTCCACCAGCGCCCCCAGCGCTTCGAAATCCTTGTTGCCCTTGAGCGCCCCGTTGCGCATCAGGTTTTCGTGGATTACCCCGATCGCCCCGCACACATTGCGGATTTCGTGCGACACCGCCCCCACCAGGATGCGCGACCCCGTCATGAGCTGCTCCAGGTTCGCCTCCTCGCGATCCCGCAGCTCTTCGGATGCATCCACCACCAGCGCCGCCAGCCGCGGTCCCATGGCCGTGTTATAGGTGGAAAAAAAAACGTTGACCAGCAGGCCGTCGCCGTTCTCCCGTTCGCCCCGGCACTGCATCTCGGTGCGGAACGTCTGCGCCGTCCTGTCCAGGAACGGAACGCGGCCGAGCGCCGGAATGTAGGGGCGGATGCTGCGCCCCGCGAGCTGTCCCACCGCCACTCCAAGGAGCCGGTGCGCCGCCGGGTTGGCCCGGTGAACCAGACAATCCCCCGCCAACGTCACAATGGCCACCGGGCTGCTCTCAATCAGGAATTCCAGTTGTTCCTCAGCTTCCCGCCGCGCGTCCACTTCCCTTTCCAGACGCCGTAGATTCTCTTGCTCCCGCCGCCGGCTGCGCGTCGCTTCGTAGGCGAACAGCCCCGTTCCGGCCAGCGATGTGAACACCAGTACGTCCTGCGGCAGCGAGACCTGGATCAGGAACGCCAGCGGCGAGAACACGTCCGCCAACACCGTGCAGAGTATCGCTGTCGCAACAATGTGCCACCGTTTTGCCCCCGTGCCGATCAGCAGGATGGGAAACAGGTAGAGAAACCCGAACGAGATGGGCGGATCCACCCGCCAGTCCACCAGCGCGATGATAGCGATGAGAAGTCCCGCGAGGGCTGCGCGCAAACGCAAGTTCATGCTGCGTCCTAGTTAAATAATAGAAAAAAAGACAGTTCCCGCCAAGCCCGGCGCCTGAAAGATAGGCTTTGGACGCCTGAAAGATAGCTGGCTCCCAACGATTGCGAGTCGCTACATTAAAAATAGTGTCGAGAGATCCAGGAGCCTCCGCGCCCGCGGCTCGGATTCTCCTTGGCCTCATCGTCAACTGTAACCGATTCAGGGATGGAGGAAAGGTGCAGCGTTGGTCGAAGCGCGTCGGCGCAAGTGTTTCCCTCGCCGCATGGCTGGTGGCCGGTCTATGCGCGCAGCCAAATCCGCGGGGTTCGCCCGATCCGCAAGGCGGCCCTTTGACGTGGCAGCAGGTCAAGGATAAGTTCGAAGCGGCCAACCCCTCCCTGCGCGCCGGCCAGCTTAGCGTTCTGGAATCCAAGGCCCAGGAAATCACCGCCTACTTGCGTCCCAATCCCAGTTTCGACGTGGTGCTCGATCAGATCGATCCCTTTACTACTCCACTCCGGCCCCTGAGCACTGCCTTGCCCGCCATCTCCTTTTCGTATCTCCACGAACGGGAGCACAAACGCGAACTGCGCCTCGATAGCGCCCGCCAGGGTACCGGCATTGCCGAATCCCAGCAGACCGATCTCGAACGCACTCTGCTGTTCAGCCTCCGCTCGGCGTTCGTGGCCACGCTCCAGGCCAAGGCTCTCCTGGCCAACGCCAAAGATACCCTCGATAACTTCGATCGCGAACTGGCCATCAATCGCGATCGGTTCAACGCCGGAGACATCGCAAAGGTCGACCTCAACCGCCTGATCCTGCAACGCGTCCAATTCGCCACCGATTTCGAAAACGCGACGGTCGGCCTCCGTACCGCCAAGATCACGCTCCTGATGCTCCTGAACGAACGCACTCCCGTCGACCGGTTCGATGTCACCGGCACTTTCGATTTCAGCGACAGCCTGCTGCCTCTCGAAGAGATCCACACCGTCGCGCTCGAAGCGCGGCCCGACCTCCACGCGGCGCGCCAGGCCATCCTCAAAGCGCAGACCGACCACCGGCTGGCGATCGCCAACGGTTCCACCGACCCCACTTTCGGATTCGATTTCGGCCGCAACCCTCCGATCCAGGTGTACATGGGCTTCGACGTCAGCATCCCCTTGCGAATCTTCGACCGCAACCAGGGAGAGAAAGAGCGTACCCAACTGGATATCCAGCACGCCCAACGCCAGCGGGATTTAGTGCAGTCCCAGGTGTTCAGCGACGTGGATTCCGCATACGTCACCCTCATGGGTACCTTGAGCCTGCTGAAACCCTATAAGGATACCTATCTGCAGACCGCCACCGACGTGCGCGACACCATGTCGTTTTCTTACCAGCACGGGCAGGCGGCGCTGGTGGACTACCTGGAGGCGGAACGCGACTACCGCGCAACCCAAGTGGACTACATCAACCTGGTGGGCAGCTACCTGACTGCCGCGGGTCAACTGAATCTGGCCGCCGGCCGCGAGGTCATCCAATGAAACAGACTCCTACCCCCCCGTTGCGCAGTCTTATGTGGGGCAGGTTGGCAACCTGCGGCCGGTTGGTAACCGGTCTTTCCGGACTTGTAGACGGCCACCCGGCGCCACGCAGTTCCCTTGCCGCTCTCCTTCTCGCTCTCGCTCTCGCCCTCCTCCTTTCCGCCTGTGGCGCCAAGGGAGACCAGTCCGATCCTCAAGCCGAAGCCCCGCCTGCGGCGCAAGTGGAACAAGCCGCCGAAGCCGGCATTGTCAAAGTGGACCATCCCGAGCAGTTTCCCTTGGTCGCCGCCTCCGAGCACGACGCCGCGCCGGAACTGAACGTCACCGGTTCCGTTACTCCGGATGTGGCGCGAACCGTGCCGGTGATTTCGCTGGCCTCCGGACGCGTCATCGAGATCCACGCCCGCCTGGGCGATGCAGTCACCAAGGGCCAGTTGCTCCTGCGCGTACGCAGCGCCGACATTTCCCTGGCCTTTTCCGACTACCGTCACGCCGTTGCCGATGAGGCCCTCGCCAAAGCCCAGTTCGACCGAGCCAAGATTCTGTTCGACCATGGAGCCATTGCGCAAAAAGACCTCGAAGTCGCCCAGGACGCCGAGGTTAAGGCCCAGGTGGACGTCGAGACCACCGAAGAACACATCAAGGTTCTGGGAGCCGACATCGCCCATCCCACCTCCCTGGTGGACATTTTCGCTCCCGTCTCCGGCATCGTCATCGAGCAGAATATCACCGCTTCGGGCGGCGTCAAGACCCTGGACAATTCCCCGAATCTGTTTACTATCGCCGACCTTTCGGTTGTCTGGGTCGTGTGCGACGTGTACGAGAACGATCTCGCCGGCGTCCACATCGGCGAATTCGCGGACATCCGTCTGAATGCATATCCCGACCGCGTATTCCGCGGACGCATCGATAACATCGGCCCCATCCTCGACCCCAACCTGCGCACCGCCAAAGTACGGCTCGAGGTGCAAAATCCCGGACTCATGAAGATGGGAATGTTCGTCACCGCGACTTTCCACGGCGCCCAGCGGCAGAAGCGCGCCGTGGTGCCGGCGTCCGCCATCCTGCATCTCCACGATCGCGATTGGGTGTACGTACCGGCCGCCGGCAACGCGTTTCGCCGCGTCGAAGTGAAAGGCGGAAATATGACGCCGCCGAACCTCCAGGAAGTGTTGTGGGGCATTGCGCCGGGCGATCGCGTGGTTTCCAACGCCCTGGTCCTCCAGAACACGTCGGAACAATAACCGATGCTACACGGTCTCGTCGATTACGCTCTCAACAACCGCTTCCTGGTCACCGCCGCCGCCCTGCTGCTGCTGATCTGGGGAGCCATCTCCTTCCACAATCTCCCCGTGGAAGCCTACCCCGACGTCGCCAATAACTACGTTCAGGTCATCACCCAATGGCCCGGCCGCGCCGCCGAAGAGGTGGAGCAACAGGTCACCATCCCCCTCGAAATCGTCATGAACGGCATCCCGCACCTGGAGCACCTCCGTTCCACTTCGTTGTTCGGCCTCTCCAGCCTGATGCTCATCTTCGACGATGAATCCGCCAACGATTGGAACCGCCAGAAAGTCCTCGAACGCCTCTCCCAGATCAACCTGCCCGGCGGACTTCAGCCGCAAATCGGCTCCGACTACAGCCCCGTCGGCCAGATTTATTGGTACACCCTCACCAGCACCAACCCCAGCTACGACCTGATGGACCTCAAGTCGCTCGAAGACTGGACCCTTGAAAAGCAGTTCAAGTCCATACCCAACGTCGTCGACGTCGTGAGCTTCGGCGGAGCCACCCGCGAATACCAGGTCCGCATCGATCCCGGCAAGCTGATCTCTTACGGCCTCAACATCGGCCAGGTGGAGCAGCAACTGGCCAACAACAATGTGAACGCCGGCGGCAGTTTCGTCGAAGCCGGCCTGCAGCAGATCAACGTGCGCGCCGTGGGCCTGGCGCGCGACGTTCGCGATATCTCCAACACCGTCGTCAAGACCGTCAATGGAGCCGCCATCCGCATTAAGGACATCGGCGCCGTCTCACAAGGCGCCAGAATCCGCCTGGGACAGATCGGCAAGGCCGTACACCGCCGCGTCGACGGCAAGATCGTCGACAATGGCGATGTCGTCGAAGGCATCGTGCTTCTGCGCAAGGGCGCGGATTCCGACGCCGTCCTCGAAGCCATCCATGAGAAAGTCGACGACCTGAACCATCACATCCTGCCCCCGGGTGTCAAAATCGTGCCGTTCCTGGACCGCAGTGTGCTCCTCCACCTCACCACGCACACCGTGCTCCACAACCTCACCGAGGGCATTATCCTGGTCGCGCTCATCCTGTTTCTGTTCCTTGGCAATCTTCGCGGCGCCCTCATCGTGGCCATTACCATTCCGTTCTCCCTCCTGTTCGCCGCCATCTGCCTCAAGCTCAATGGCATTCCCGCCAACCTGCTCTCGCTCGGAGCGCTCGATTTCGGCATGGTGGTGGAAGGCGCTGTGGTCATGGTGGAGAACATCGTGCGCTATCTCGGACATCGCCGCGAAACCGAGTCGTCGGGCGATTCCATTCGCGCCGCCGCTCACGAAGTCCAGCGGCCCGTCTTTTACTCCATCGGCATCATCATTACCGCCTACCTGCCCATCTTCACCTTGCAGCGCGTGGAAGGCCGCCTCTTCAAGCCGATGGCGTGGACCGTGTCGTTCGCCTTGCTCGGCTCGCTGCTGTTCTCCATGCTCGTCGCGCCCGTGCTGTCCAGTTTCCTGTTTGGCCGCAATGTAAAAGAATGGCGCAACCCCGTCATGGAGGCTATCACCAGGAGCTATCGCTGGGCGCTCACCCGGGCCATCCGCCTGCGCTGGGTCACCCTCGCCGTCTCCGCCGCCGCGCTGGCCGCTTCGGTCTACCTCATGCAGAGCGGCATCATCGGCTCCGAGTTCCTCCCGCACCTGGATGAAGGCGCAATTTGGGCCCGCGCCACCCTGGCTCCCAGCACCGGACCGAGCGAAGGCGCCCGCGTGATGAACAAGGCCCGCGTGATTCTCTCCTCGTTCCCCGAGGTCACCCAGGTAGTCAGCCAGATCGGCCGCCCCGACGATGGCACCGACACCACCGGTTTCTTCAACACCGAATATTTCGTCGACCTCAAACCCAAGGACGAATGGCGTCCCGTCTTCCGCAAAGACAAAGAAGAACTGGTCGCCGCCATGGATCGCGAACTGGAGAAAATTCCCGGCGCTCTCTGGAACTTCTCCCAGCCCATCGCCGACAACATGGAGGAGGCCGTCAGCGGCGTCAAAGGCCAGCTCGCCATCAAGATCTACGGCGACGATCTCAAGACCCTCGAATCCAAGGGCGACCAGATCGTGAACGTCATGCACTCCGTTCCCGGCATCGCCGATCTCGGCCTGTTCCGCGTCATCGGCCAGCCCAACCTGGAATTCCACATCGACCGCGACCGCGCCGCGCGCTACGGCCTCAACGTGGCCGACGTTCAGGACGCCATCGAAACCGCCGTCGGCGGCAAAGCCGTCAGCCAGGTCCTGCAAGGCGAGCAGCGCTACGATCTGGTGGTTCGCTACCAGGCTCCCTACCGCGACACCAAAGAGGCCATCGAAAACATTCGCCTGCTCTCCCCCACCGGAGAGCGCGTTTCGCTCGCGCAACTCTGCACCGTGGAGACTCTGGACGGCGCTTCGGAAATTTACCGCGAAGGCAACTCGCGCTACGTGGCCATCAAGTACAGCGTGCCCGTGCGCGATCTCGGAAGCACCGTGGAAGAGGCCATGCACAAGGTCTCGACGCAGGTGAAACTGCCTCCCGGTTACAGCATCGATTGGGCCGGCGAATACGAAAGCCAGAAACGCTCCTCCAAACGCCTCATGATCGTGCTGCCCATCACCATCCTGGTAATCTGCCTGATTCTCTACACCATGTTCAAGTCGTTCAAGTGGGTGGTGCTGATCCTGGCCAACGTCGCCATGGCTCCCATTGGCGGCCTGCTGGCGCTGCTGCTCACTCACACCCACATGAGCGTTTCCTCCGGCGTCGGCTTCCTGGCGCTGTTCGGCGTCGCCGTGCAGACCGGCGTCATCATGCTGGAGTACATCAATCAGCTTCGCGCGCGCGGCGAGCCCATTTTGAGCGCCGCCATCGATGGCTCCGTGCAGCGTCTCCGCCCCATCATGATGACCATGCTGGTGGCCAGCCTGGGACTGCTCCCCGCCGCCCTCTCCCGCGGCATCGGGTCCGATTCGCAGCGTCCCTTCGCCATCGTCATCGTCGGCGGCCTGGTGGCCGCGCTGATCCTCGGCGTCTTCCTGCTGCCCACCCTCTACGTCTGGGTAGCCCGCGACCGCGACCAATTACCAGTCGACGAAGACAACGCGGGGAGCCGGACCGCTCCCTAACGGCAGCGTTCCGGCATTCACTTCACCCGGCGCGCCAACCCGAGCCCGCTCTCCAGCGCCACCCGCACCAGTTGACTGCGCGTGCGCACGCCCACCTTTTCGAACAGTTGCTGCAGCACCGCTTTCACCGCGCCTTCGGAGACGCCCAACCCCGTCGCAATGCCCCGGTTCGTAAGGCCCTCCAGCACGCCGTGCAGCACTTGCTCCTCGCGCTCCGTCAGCGTCTTGCGCAGTTCGCTGTGGATCGGCGGAGCCACGCTCTCGGCCAGAAGCTGAATGATTTTCGGGTCCACCCAGATCTCTCCCGACGCGATCAGCCGGATCACGCGGATCAGGTTTACCGGCGAGTCGTGCTTTAGAAAAATTCCCGACGCCCCCAGTTGCAGCATTTGCAGGGATTCGCGCGCGCTCATGTGCGCCGTCACAATCAGCACCCGCCCCGCATACCCCTGTCCCCGCGCCGCGGTCAGAAAATCCTGGCTCTGCTCGCCTTGCAGCTTGAAATCCAGCAGGACCACATTAACCGAAGACTGCGCCAGCATCTCCAGCGCCTGCTCCTTCTTGCCGCAATGACCCACCACCGCGAAATCCGGCTCGGCGCTCAGCAACCGGCTCAGCCCCTCGCGGAACAAAAGATGATCGTCCACCAGCAGTACGCGTATTTCATCCATCCGGCGCCTAACGAAAAAATCTTACGACGCGCTTCCCCGTTACGCCAAGCGGTTGCGCTAAAAGATATCGCGCAGCGCTGAAAGATAGGCACGGCGACCGAAAGATAGCCGTATAGCCAAACGATAGCCTGGCGCCTTCGAACGATAGTCCCGCGGCTCTCAAAGATATGTGGCGGGCCGCGCTGCCCAGTCGCTACATTCAAACCAGTGATCCCCAAGTCCGGCCCCGCCGCTCAGACGCATGGGTCCAACCCAAACGAACCATGATCCGCCGCCTGGTAGATTTCGCGCTCGACAGCCGCTTCCTGGTGGCCATCTTCGCCGTCCTGTTGTTTATCTGGGGCTACATCTCGTTCAAGAACCTGCCCATTGAAGCGTATCCCGACGTCGCCAATAACTACGTCCAGGTAATCACGCAGTGGCCCGGCCGCGCGGCCGAAGAAGTGGAACAACAGGTCACCGTGCCGCTCGAAATCGTCATGAACGGCATCCCGCACCTGCAGCATCTGCGGTCGGTGTCGCTGTTCGGGCTGTCCAGCCTCATGCTGATTTTCGACGACGACTCGGAAAACGACTGGAACCGCCAGAAGGTCCTGGAGCGCCTGTCCACGGTGACGCTGCCCGCGAATCTGCAGCCCCAGATCGGCTCCGATTACAGCCCGGTCGGCCAGATCATGTTCTACACGCTGACCAGCACCAATCCCGAAGTCGACCTGATGGAGCTCAAATCGCTCGAAGACTGGGTGCTGGAAAAGCAGTTCAAGAGCGTGCCCAACGTGGTGGACGTCTCCAGTTTCGGGGGAACCACCAAGGAATACCAGGTCCAGGTCGATCCCAATAAGTTGATCTCGTACGGCCTCAGCCTGGCGCAGTTGGAAGCCGCCCTCAACAACAACAACGTCAATGCCGGCGGCAGCTTCATCGAACAGGGCCTGCAGCAGGTCAACGTGCGCGCCCTCGGCCTGGTCGATCGCGTTCTCGATATCGAGGATACCGTGGTCTCGTCGAAGAACGGCGCCGCCATCCGCGTACGCGATGTCGCCCAGGTTATGCAAGGTCCCAAGATCCGCCTGGGACAATTCGCCAAAGCCATCCACCGCGCAAAAGACGGCAAGATCGCGGACGACGACGATGTCGTCTCCGGAATCGTGCTTCTGCGCAAAGGCGCGGATTCCGACGAGACGCTGGACGGGATCCACAAGAAGATCGCGGAGCTCAATCACGGCATTCTGCCCAAGGGCGTGAAGGTCGTGCCGTTCCTCGACCGCAGCGACCTGGTCCACTACACCACCCACACCGTGATGCACAACCTCCGGGAAGGCATCATTCTGGTGGCCATCATCCTGTTCCTGTTCCTGGGCAACGCGCGCGGCGCGCTCATCGTCGCCCTCACCATCCCGTTCGCCCTGCTGTTCGCCGCCATTTGCCTGGACCTGCGCCACATTCCGGCGAATCTGCTTTCGCTCGGAGCCCTCGATTTCGGCATGGTGGTGGATGGCGCCGTGGTCATGGTGGAGAACATCGTCCGCCATTTGGGCCGCCGGTCCGACCCTCCTAAAACCCCGTTGCAGCAAATCCGGCAGGCCGCCCACGAAGTACAGCGTCCGGTGTTCTACGCCATCGGCATCATCATTACCGCGTATCTGCCCATCTTCACTCTGCAGAGCGTGGAAGGCCGGCTCTTCAAGCCCATGGCCTGGACAGTGGCCTTTGCCCTGTTGGGCGCACTGCTCTTTTCCATGGTGCTGGCGCCCGTGCTTGCTAGTTTCTTCTTCCGCGGACAGACTCGCGAATGGCACAACCCGGTGCTGAATTTTGTTACCGACCGGTACCGCTCGGGGGTCCGTTTCGCCATCCGCAACCGCTGGCTCACCATCGGAGTCGCGCTCGCCAGCATGGCCACGGCCGCGTATCTCATGGGCAGCGGCATCATCGGCTCGGAGTTCTTGCCCCACTTGGATGAAGGCGCCATCTGGGTTCGCGGCACTCTGGCGCCCAGCACCGGACCCACCGAAAGCATTCGGATCTTCAACCAGGCGCGCCTCATTCTCGCCTCCTTTCCCGAAGTCACCGTGGCCACCAGCCAAGCCGGCCGCCCCGACGATGGCACCGATACCACCGGTTTCTTCAACACCGAGTATTTCGTCGACCTGAAGTTGAAGGACCAGTGGCGTCCCGTCTTCCACGAAGACAAGGATCGGCTCATCGCCGCCATGGATCGCGAGCTCGGCAAGATCCCGGGCGTGATTTGGAACTTCTCCCAGCCCATCTCCGACAATATGGAGGAGGCCGTCAGCGGCGTCAAGGGCGAACTGGCCGTCAAAGTCTATGGAGACGATCTGAAAACCCTGGAGGAAAAAGGCAGCCAGATTCTGGGCGTGCTGGGGCGCGTCCGCGGCATTCAGGATCTCGGACTTTTTCGAGTGATCGGCCAGCCCAATTTGAACCTGTCCGTCAATCGCCGGCAGGCCGCGCGTTTCGGCATCAACGTCTCCGACGTGCAGGACGCCATTCAGACCGCGGTCGGCGGCAACGCCCTCACCCAGGTGCTGCAAGGGGAGCGGCGCTACGATCTGGTGCTCCGCTACCTCCCGCAGTACCGCGACACCCGCGAAGCCATCGAGAATATCCGCCTGCTCTCCCCCGCCGGAGAACGTGTCTCCCTCGCCCAGCTCTGCCAGGTTCAGGAGGTGGATGGAGCCTCGCAAATCTCGCGCGAAGAGAACATGCGCTACGTCGCGCTCAAGTACAGCGTGCGCGGCCGCGACCTGGGAAGCACCGTGGAAGAAGCCATCAAGAAGGTGACTCGCGACGTGCAATTGCCCTCCGGATATACCATCAGTTGGGCCGGCGAGTATGAAAGCCAGAAGCGCGCCAACCAGCGCCTGATGATCATTCTGCCCATCACCATCCTGGTGATCTTCATGATTCTCTACTCCATGTTCCATTCCATGAAGTGGGCGTCCATGATGCTGGCCAACATGGCCATGGCCCCGCTCGGCGGCCTTCTCGCTCTACTCCTGACGCACACCCACATGAGCGTCTCTTCGGGCGTGGGATTCCTGGCGCTGTTCGGTGTGTGCGTGCAGACCGGCGTCATCATGTTGGAGTACATCAATCAGCTCCGTGCGCGCGGCAACACCGTGATCGATGCCGCCGTCGAAGGAGCCGTCCTGCGGTTGCGCCCCATCATGATGACCACCCTCGTCGCGACGCTCGGCCTGTTGCCCGCCGCTCTTTCGCGCGGCATCGGCAGCGATTCGCAGCGCCCCTTCGCCATCGTGATTGTCGGCGGCCTGATGGTGGCCATGATGATGAACATTTTCCTCCTGCCCACCCTCTACGTCTGGGTAGCCCGCGACACCGACGTCCTGCCCGAACCCGAGTCCGGCGAAGAGGTGTAAAACCGAACGGCGCTTATGGATTTCGTCCCCTTGGCCCTCCTCCTGCTATCATCAAATCGCCCGGCGCGGATACCGGAGCTTCTGACTTGTGAAGAAAGCCACCACCATATCCCAACCCCGGCCGCGCGGACCGGTCGGGAGGTTCTTTGCCTGCCTCGGACCCGGCCTGGTCACCGGCGCCGCCGATGACGATCCGTCCGGGATCTCCACCTATTCGGTAGCCGGCGCGGCCTTCGGATATTCCTTCCTGTGGACGGCCCTCCTTTCCTTTCCCCTGATGGCCGCCGTGCAATTGATGTGCGCCCGCCTGGGCATGGTGACCGGGCGCGGGCTCGGGGGAGTCATCAAATCGCGCTATTCACCGTGGGTGCTGTGGCCGGCATGCCTGTTGCTGATCGTCGCCAACGTCTTCAATATCGGAGCGGACCTGGGGGGCATGGCCACTGCGATGCAAATGGTCACGGGAATCAATGCGCGCTACGGGATCCTTTTCTTCGCGCTGCTCATCACCGCCCTGTTGATCTGGACGTCCTACAACCTGATCGCGCGCGTCTTCAAATGGCTCACCCTGGTTCTGTTCGCCTACGTCCTTACCGCTTTTCTGGCGCGGCCGGACTGGGAGGGCGTTGTTCACGGAACGTTCCTGCCGCACCTCGAATGGACGTCGTCGTACATGGCCGTCCTGGTGGGGATTCTGGGAACCACCATTTCTCCCTACCTGTTTTTCTGGCAGGCCGCGCAGGAGGTTGAGGAAGACCGCAAGCAGGGGAGAACCACCGTGGCTCTGCGCCGCGGTTCCACCAACCTGGAACTGAGCGCGGCCAGAAACGATGTGCTCACCGGTATGTTCTTCTCCAATCTGGTCATGTTCTTCATCATTCTCACCACCGCGGCCACCCTGCACGTTCATGGCATCCAAAATATCGAGACCGCCAAACAGGCCGCTGAAGCATTGCGCCCGCTGGCGGGACAGGGCGCGTATTGGCTGTTTACCCTGGGATTGATCGGGACCGGGATGTTAGGCGTCCCCGTGCTCGCCGGGTCATGCGCCTATGCCATTGCGGAGGCTGCGTCGTGGAGAGAGGCGTCTCTGAGCAAGAAGCCCCGGCGCGCGCGCGGATTCTACCTGGTCATCGTGGCCGCCATGGCGGTGGGAATCGTGCTGGATTCGGTCGGCATGAATGCCGTCAAGATGCTGTTCTGGTCCGCGGTGCTCAACGGCGTGCTCGCCCCGCCGCTGGTCGTCCTGGTCGTATTGCTCACCAGCGACAAAAAAGTCATGGGAACTCGGGCGAATTCACGAAAAATGAAGGTGCTGGGCTGGACCTGCGCCGCCGTCATGAGCGCCGCCGCTCTGGCGCTCCTCATCCTGTGACGGCACACCCCTACTGAACCGGCCTCTCCGGCTTCAAATACCCAGCCAGAAATTTGTAGACATCGCGCCTTGATTCCTTAGCTACCTTGGTATCCAGCCGCCCGAACTCATGTCCCCCCGGTGCGTTCTCATAAATCTTGTACTCGAATTTCTTCCCCGCGGCCTTCAGCGCCGTAACAAACCGCTGCACCTCGATCACGTTCACATCTTCATCGTTGGTATTCCCGTGAATCAGCAGCGGCGTCTCCAGCTTGTCCACATACGTAATGGGCGACCGCTTCAGGTACTCCTGAATATCGCCCTGTACCGTCTTTCCGATATGTTCCGGCGCCGAAAAAATCGCTTGATACGATGCGTCGTGATACCCCAATCGCAGCACCAGGTCTGTCACCGGCACGCCCGCATAGGCCGCCGCGTACGCCCCCGGATGCAGCAGAATGTTCATCAGCGTAATCATGCCCCCGTGGCTCCAGCCGACGATGCCCACGCGCTTCTCGTCCAGAAAGTCGTAGTTCTCCAACATCCACTGCCGCGCCTGGAAGACGTCCTCCACCTCCAGCCCGCCGTAATCGATCTGGTTGTAGAATCCGCCCCCGTACCCCGTACTCCCGCGATAATCCGGCCCGATCACCGAATACCCCTGCTGCACCAGGTTCCGCACCGGATCGTACTCATAATCGTGTCCGAAATCGCTATGGATTCCCTGGTGCGCAAACACGATCAGCGGCTGCTTTTTCGTCTTATCGAGATTCTTCGGCACAAACGTCATCGCATGGATGATCATCGGATTCTTCGCGCCCGGCGCCGTCGGATTCTGCGCCCGGTGCGGCGGCGCGCTGGTATACCGGATCTCAGTCACCTCCGCGATATCGCCAAGCTGCGAGTACCACTTCTGAACCTCCATTGCCTTGATCAGGGAATCCGACCCTTGATCCCGGGCAGCCCCGCCAGCCGGAGCCGCGGGTGTTGCCGCGCCCGCCCCGGCAGGAGGCGCCGTGGGAACCGTGGGCGTCGCCGCCCCACCTCGCTGAGCATGCACCACGGAAGACACCACCAGCCAGACCAGCACCATTCGCAGAAGCATCTAATTCTTATAAGCTTTTGTGGGGCGGATTGGCAACTGGCCTCGGGCAAGGGCCAGCCCCACCTTCCGGGCACCCCTGAATGGGCCGACGAGATGGCCGACGACGGGAAACCGATCGAGCCCGTCCGGAACGATGTTCTGTATCTTGAATTTGTTCTTCGCGACTACTGCTATCTTCAACCCTCCATCGGTTCTCATGCAGTAAAGCATGATTACCGCATTCTGACCCGGCCTGGGGCTGCTCCGCTCCGCGCTGGTGAATGACAGCAAACGTTCACTGCGCCTTGCTCCCAACGAGGGAGTCCCAGAGATTGCCGCGATTCACAGCAGCGCAACGAATTCTTCCACCGACATCCCCGCCGCGCGGATCAATGCGCGCAGCGTTCCCGGAGCTACCACGCGATGTTGGGGCACTGACAGGCTCGCCGCGTGACCCGGCTTGATGAGAATGACGTGGCTTCCGCGCTGGCGGTCCTTGCTCCATCCCGCCTTTTGAAAAACTCGCACCGCCCGCTCCCCCGAGACGGAGGGCAAAGCTGCCACCTACGCAGGAACCTCAACTTCTCGGACTTCAATTGTGAGAGGCATGCCATGAGCCGCGCGTGTTTCGAGACACCCAACAATGGCTTCGCGGATGTTATCCAGGGCCTCGGCCTCCGTGGTTCCCTGGGAGATGCAGCCCGGAATGGAAGGGCACTCCGCAACGAGCATGCCGGTCTCGTCGGGCTCCAGTGTCACAAGCAGCTTCATACTCGGATTCTACCGCACTTGCTTCTGACGATGGTCGGCTGGCAGCGCGCTAGACACCCACGATTCGGAGGTCCGGCCGCCTCCACGACTGCGCAGTGATTGCGCTGGGACGCCGGCCGTTCGTCCCGGTATTTCGGAGCATCCCGGAATACCAACTGGACTGAAAACACAACCACTTAGACCATCCGCCTTTTTTACGTGGGGCTGACGAGAGCGCGCGAAACGCTCTATACCTGCCAGCCGGAGTCGGGAATGGCGGTCACCATATGAGCAATCGAATGTCGATCCCTGAGATCGCACGCCGCCTGGACATCGGCCGTCTGGCGGTCTACGCGATGCTGGAACAGGGACTTCTGCCTGGCATCCGTCTCGGGCGTCGATGGATTGTGACGCGGTCAGCCTTCGAAGCGTGGGAGAAGACCTGCGGCATGCAAACGGTCGAGGCGACCAGCAGTGGATTCCTTCCGAAGTTTGAGGTAACGGTGTGAACTGAATGCCGGTCTACAAACGCAAAAACACGTCCGGAAAGGCCGTCTGGTTCTATAAGTTCCAACCGCCAGGATCGACGCGCGATGCGTCTCCGATCCGGGAGTTCGGGTTCGCGACCAAACAGGAGGCGGTGGACGCCGAAGTGGCGCGCCGCGGAGACGAACAGAAGAAACTCGAGTTGAGGGAGGCCGGCGCCGCCGGTGTGGCCGCGGCTCTGCCGACGACTCTGGCAATGCTCCTAGCGGAGTTTATGAAGCAGCACGCCGAGGAAAAACTGTCGCCGACCACCGTCGAGGGCTATTACACGAATATAAAGTACCTTGCGCCGGAACTTCTCGCCATGAACATGAAGGAAATCACTCCACTGCATCTCAGCCGCGAGTGGGCGCGGTTAGTAAAGTGCGGTGGGCACTCGCGCAAAACGAAAGAGCCACGTGCGATGAAGCCGAAGTCGGTTCGAAATATTGCCGGCATGGTTTCGTCTGCATTCGCGCGCGCCATCAAGTGGGGGCTGGTCACGGCCAACCCCGTCACTCACAGCGACCTCCCCAGAGTGAAAAAGCGGATCGGTTTGGCCCTCCTTCCGGCCGAGCAGGACCGCCTGATCCAACATGCGCAGGGTCCATGGTGCATCGCGGCGTTCCTCGAAACGTGCTCTTCACTCGGTGCGGGCACAAAGACGGATGAGCCTCGGAAGGTGGAGATGCCCCCATCCCTGCCGGCTTTGCTTGAGGCTCACCGGCTCCGCCAGGATAAGTTCCGCCGCCAGTTCGGAGCCTCCTATCGCAGCGACCTGGATTTGATCTTTGCCAACCCGGATGGGACACCGCTGATGCCGAATTCGGTCTCGTCGACGGTTGCCAGGCTCTGCCGCAAGCTGGGCTTACCCAAAGGCGCCTCTCTGCATGTCCTGCGACACAGCCACGCGAGCCTCCTGCTGGCCGACGGAGTGGACCTCGCGACCATCGCCGCGCGCCTGGGCCACTCCTCCGTGCGCACCACTGCCGATATTTATAGTCACGCAATCCGTGGCAAGGACCACGCCGCCGCATTGTCGTGGGACGACATCATGCAGCGAGCGCGCAGCGAGAAACCCAAGGCCGTAAACTAGAGCGGTATGGAAAGGCAATCGGATCCAGACAGTGAGCTGCAGGTCGCGCGATACCTCTCGGCGGCATACGTTGCATACGTCCACGGCCAGGGAATGGATTACACGCGTAAGAAGTACGCTGACATGCCGGTCGGGAACTTCTGGCTGGAGGTTGCCCGGCTGGTGATCGAGGGGATGGCGATGGCCGGCGAGAAGGCGTTTCCCGTTCGGCCGACGGGACCAATCCAATAGTGTGCGCTTGCGGCAGCGCGGCACTGATGAGAGACGCCAGAAAGGAAGCAGGACAGCTCCGCGGCAAGGACCACGCCGGCCGCCCCGTGTTGGGACGAGATCATGCAGCAAGCGACCAGCGAGAGATCTTCCGGCATAAACTGAAAAGCGTTACGGCCAGGAATTCGGACCACGAAAGTTGATCCTGGGTAGCGGCAGAAATCCAGCGATTACTATGGCTCCGACGGGTGGCCAACACCAAAGATCAAATCACCCGTGTTGATGTTTTTACCAGGGGAGTTTCGAAGAAACTCAGCGTAAGCCTCGTCCCGGTTTTTCTTCAGACGCCAAACCCCAAGAAACGCCAGAACTAGAACAGCATAAGGCAAGGCCCGAAGCGGATCGAATGTGCTCCAAGGGGCTCCAATTCCGCGCTCTACACGGGTAAAGAAATGGAAAAGTAGAACGACGAATCCGATCCCGAGCGCAAGGGCATATTGGATCCGGAGATGGATGATCATGCTGCCCTTCTTCCGGTGTTTCCCGAAATAGTAGTGAACGTCGCGTAGGTCGGACTCGGTCAGGAACTGGCGTTCGATGTTTGCGATGATGACGAGGTTGCGGTTGTACCAATATGAGGCGTCGTAAAGATGTCCAACGAGCCAACCGGCAATAAGCACGATGAGTGAGGCTGCGACATCCAGTGTGATGACCTGCTTTTCGGTCAAAGCGAAGATCGCGAAGGCACCGATGAGAACACCGACGGATTGCCAGACGACGAGAATGTGGGTGTTGATGTCGTTGAACATCTGGTCGTACATGCGCATCAGGAAATCATTCCTGTTGTGATTCGCAGGTTCGACGATGGTGGACGGATCTTCTGGATCGCTCATTCGGAAGTCCCCCTTTGCTATTGTACGTTTCCCAGAGGCGATTAATGTTCAGAATTGAGTCCCGAAGGCAGCGCTGGTAGCCTCCTTGAGGATGCGGCCGGAATATGTCTCCGTCGAAATAGTCGCCGAACGCCGCGTCGAGGGTAAAGCGATTGCAGTCGACACTGACGACGTTCATCGCGTCTGCTAAACGCCTCTGGACATCGGGGCGCCCACCAAGCAGATGGACGCGTCCCTTAAAAGCCTGCGGCATTATTTCAGTTGCACCATAGCGAGTCGGGACACTATATCCCAAGACGAACTCCGGCGGGATGAGCTTGCCGATCGCGTTTTTTAACCTCGGATCTTTGGGAACGACAACCACGTGCTGGCTGTGTCGAGCCAGGAGCGAAGCCTCGTGCAGAATGGTCTCAAGTTGGCCACGGTCCATCACGTCCCGTGCTACGGTCATTAGCGGCCTGAAAGCGCGGGCTGCGTTGAGGTGCCGATCAAACGAATAGTTCTGCCAGTCGATGTCAAGAAATCCTAGACCTGTCAGGTGCCGAACGTCTCTCAGGTTTGTGTAGCGCGCGCCCGATTTCCACCCATGCTGTAGCGCAATCGACAGTACCGTCCGGCTGTGCGCTACAAACTTGATCACTCCGTTTGTCTTCATCTCCGAGACGTCAGATCACTAAGCTTAGTCGGAAGCGGTACTGAACACAACGGTGGCGCCGTGATCGTGATCCCCACATCGCCAAGCTTTGGTGACGAATTGGAAACACGTAGCCTTGGCGACGCCGTTCTTCGGCGCATGCTTTTGCCCAACTCGCGAGCCGCCGAGTGACAACCAAGTGACAACGTCGCGATTCCGTAGCACCTTCTGGCGCGTCCTGGCGATACCAGTTGAACGTGTTGGCAAACACTTAGACCGAACTGCACTGGCCTGAACTGGCAGCCGTTTGGTTCGATTCCCGTTAGCGCTACCATGTTTTCATACGCCACTGGACAGTGCAGATCCCATTCAAGATGGCCGACCCGCAGTGTTTGTTGAATCCCGACCAGAAGCGATAATCTATAATCTGATTACGGTACGGTGAGGACAGTCTATGACGAGAAACAACCGCTTCTTCTGGAACGGCACACTGTGGAATGCTTTCGGAATTCTTTCGATATGCGCATTGGCGTCCGCGCAGGGGCGTCAGGAGCCCGGGAAATCTATCGGTGCCATCTCCACTCAGGGGAACCTGGTCGTGATGATGTTGGAAGAAGGCGTGCTCGGAAAAGCCAGCCTGTTCGATCTGGGCCACCACACCCTGCGCTTCACGCCGGATGGATCCCGATACCGCGCCGAAAACCTGGCGTCGCAGTGGGACTCGGAGTTCGGGACTGAAATGACCGCGAGCCAGGCGACTTTGAAGAACTTCGCGTTTCCCTTTTCCGGCAAGAGTTGGAACTCGTTCTCCGTGGGAATCGCCGGATCGATGACTTTCGGCGAATCGGATGGTGGTGGCGGTCGTGGCGGCCGCGGCGGCGGACGAGCGGGTGCTGGCGGCGGACGGGGCGGCGGCATCTCCGTGGATCGGTTTGCCGAGTTGCAGGAAGCTGGGCGCACGCTGATCAACACCGTACCGGCGATCAGTGTGTTCTTCAAGCCGCGGATGTCGGGAACCCGCTATCTGAAAGAACTGGATGACCGCGCGGTAATCACTTGGAGTCTGACTGAGCCGGTGGGCGGCGTTCAGGATATGACCTGGGTTCCGACGGTGAACCGTTTCCAGGCGGTACTGCGAAAAGACGGAACCATTGATCTGTCTTACGACCAGGTGGCTGCCCAGGACGCCATCGTCGGCATCTATCCGATGGTTGCCGAGGGTGTAGAAAAGGAGATTGCCACCGTCGCCGGCGAGGAGAAGGCCTCCGTGGCTCCCCACCTCAATATCAAGAGTGTGAAGCTGACGGCAGTGGATGGTCTATTCTTGAAGGCAACTTTCGAGACCCGCGGACCGGCATTGCCGGAAAGCGATCCGGAAATGGCGGGCATCGCTTACCGCGTCTGCCTGAATGGCAAAAAGCCAGTGGCGGATTGTACTCAGAGCGCGCAAGCCGATGTGGTTTGGACCATTCAGGGCGGCGGAGGCGGACGAGGCGGCGGTGGCGCCCCCCGCTACAATGCGTCCGGAACCGGCGTTTCGCCGGGAGTGAAAATCGACGGAAACCTCATCTCGGTACAAGGAACGCTGCCCGCGGGCTTCAAGGCGGGCGATTCCGTTTTCGCGTACGCGGCCGTTCAAACTCGTGGGATCCCGCCCGTCATGGCCGACCGGATTCTCCCGCATGCGGTGAAGCTCGTTGGCCTGGCCAGTCCCGCCTTGGATCTCTCGTCCGTCAGGAAGGAGGACGGTCCGTTCGCGGTGGCCTATGAGGCGTTCCATTACATGAAGCCGCCCAGAGCGATGGACCTGACTTGTACGGTAATCAAAGCTTTGGGAGATAAGTTCGACATGCTGGCGTTTTACTCCGACTTCCGTATAGACAACCCGGAGGCCGGCACTTCCAGCACCGGGCCGCTGGGAGGCGGTCCGGAGGGCGGCGCAGTCACTGGAATCGGCGCCAACCAACGAAATCTGGAGAGTTACTGCAGCCAAGGTAGGTTCCAGTGGCAGTTTATACAACCGGTGTACGTGGGCGCCAACCAGATGCAGGAATACCCGCCGGAAGGAATCAATGACACCAACACACACAACGTGACCGGCTATTCTCACCAACTCGCTGAGCGAACGTCCAATGGAAAGATTCCGCCGTATGACTATGCGATGTCGCAGATCGGCCACGAAATGGGCCATCGCTGGGCTGCGTTTGTGTCCGCCAAAGTGGGCGCCGAAACCATTCCGCTTGGCCCCACGCATTGGGCACGAGGGCTTCAGGCGCAGGTGGCGTTCCCCTATCAGCGGCCAGTCGAGGCATCGGCGATGGGAGGCGGAGTGTGGCAAGACAACTTCGATGGCTCCTTCACCCAGTTGGATGACGATTACTACGTTCCAGCTACAGGATGGTCGTACCTGGACCTCTATCTCATGGGCTTCATCGCGCCCAGCGAGGTACCGGACTTCTTCATCCTACGGAACCTGGTGGCATCCGGAAGGGACTCCAACGGCCACCCGATTTTCAAGGCCGATCGAACCAAGGTAACCGTCCAAGATGTGATTGCGGTGCACGGGCCGCGATTACCCGACGTGGATCATTCGCAAAAGAGATTCAATACGGGTATGGTGGTGGTGGTGGAGCACGGGAAGACCCCGAGCAACGAGCTGATCGAGAGGACCAACGGGATTCGAGTGCGGTGGATGGACTATTGGGAGACCACGACAGGCCATCGCTCGTCAATGACGACGAATCCAAAGTAGGTCACCCATTGGCGGCAATCGATACCAGGATCGCTGAAATCAAGGTTCGGATTGGTAAGGCATATTGGAGGCTTCATGCGAATTATTTTCTTATTCATCGCCCTCTTTGTCCCACTGGCGGCGCAGCCGGTTTTCACCGGCGTCTTTCCGCCGGAGGAGTTCGCCGCGCGACGCGCCAAGGTGATCGAGAAAATCGGCGATGGTGTTGCGGTCGTGCTGGGGACCACCGAACCTCCCGGCGAAATGCCGCTGAGGCAGAATAATCAGTTCGACTATCTGTGCGGAGTGGTGGAGCCTCGCGCAATTCTGGTGCTGGATGGCAAAACCAGGAAAACCACCTTATTCCTGAATCCGCGCAACCTGCAACAGGAAACTTCGATGTACGGTCCCGGACTGTATCCTGGTGAAGAAGCCGCAAAGCGAACCGGAATCGATTTCGTCGTCCCGCGTGTTCCTACTCTCGGCGGACCGGGCGGCCGTGGGGCAACTCCTCCCGCCGGTTCGCCTGAGCCGTCTCGATCCGAATTCCAGATCGAAATGGAAGGCTTCGCGCAGGCAGGACGCACTCTCTATACGCCATTCCGAGCCGAAGTGCTAGGCAGCATTTCCTCCGGCGATCCGGATCGGCTATGGAGCGCCAATAAGAACGACCCTTGGGATGGCCGTACATCTCGCGAAGAGGCATTCCGGACGCACCTCAAGGCAGTGGCACCGCAATCGCAGATCGAGGATTTGGATCCGATTCTCAATGCGCTGCGAGGAATCAAGAGCCCTCGTGAAATAGCTATAATTCGTGAAGCCACCCGCATAGCCGGATTGGGAATCATGGAGGCCATGCGAGACACCAAGCCCGGCCTGTATGAATACGAACTTCAGGCTGACTCGGAATTCGTTTTCAAGAAATACGGAGCGTTCGGCGCCGCTTACTTCGCCCTCATTGGCGCCGGTCCGAACACTTATTACACGCACTATCATCGCAACACAGCCAAGCTGCAAGATGGTGAACTGGTGCAGTTCGACTACGCACCGGATTACAAGAATTACCAGTCCGACGTGACGCGCGTGTGGCCCGCCAATGGAAAATTCACTCCCTGGCAGAAGGAGTATTACAACATTTATCTGAAGCTTTACGAGGCCGTGATGACCTCCATCAGGGCTCACGTCACCGCCGGCGAGGTCATCAAGGACGCGGTTGCGAAGATGGACAACATCATGGCCTCCTACAAATTCACCGACGAGAAAATCAAAACCGCAGCCACCAGGTTCGTCGAGAACTACCGGCGGCAGGCTGGTAGCGGGCGGAGTAGCCTCGGCCACACTGTCGGCATGGAAGTCCACGACGTCCGGATGCCCACCCCAACACTGGAGCCTGGTGAGATCTTTACCATCGAGCCCGAAATGCGCATCGAGGAACTGCATCTCGGCCTGCGGCTGGAGGACATGCTGCTCATTACCGAAACGGGATACGAGAATCTTTCGCGGTTTGTTCCCATCGAGGCGGCCGAGGTCGAGAAACTGATGGCCGACCACAAACACGGGTTGAGTGAAGCGCACTTTTCGCTTCCGACGCAGGAGGTGCGGAAATAGGCGGGAAATGGACCGCTACTCGCCCTTGCCGAATTGCGAGCGCGGCAGCCTTAGTACGTCCCGCATGCTTTGGGATCCGATGGCGTAATCGGCTCCTTGTTGCCGTTCAGCTTTTCGAGAAGGCTCTTATATGGATCGGCCACCGGACCTGTGAGCGCGGCGATGCGTGTAACCAGCATGCTCAGCGTGGGCCAGTCGTGAACCACGGGATCCTGAACGGTCGCTTGGCCGTCCTCACCGCCGTACGCGATGTTCAGCGCCAATGCGGCCAGCTCCGCTTGAACTCCCGCCTTCGACAGCCATTTCTTGAAGTCATCGTAAGACTGCACGGATTTGCCGGAGAGGCTCAGGTGAAGCGTGGAATTGAGTAGCTGGCTCCATGCCGGATCGTGTGCGGTCAAGACCGCCTTACCCTTGCTCCCAGCCCAATACTTGGACGCTTCGCCGCCGCGATTTGCAATCGTACAAACAGCGCCAAAGTTCATGCCGGCCGGGCTGCTGGCGTCGGCCATCGAAACGGTGAGAGACTTGACGGTTAGAGTCCATCCGGCGCGGTTGGAAGGCTGAGCATTGAGGGTGTAAGTGGCAGTTTGGTAAAGGGGATCTGCAGGAACCTCGCCACTAAAGTTGCCAGCTTCGTCGGTGGTGAGGGCGCCGGACTTGCCGCCGGAGTAAGCGATCCGAATGCCGGGGAGAGCGGGCTCGCCGGAGTCGCGCTTGCCGTCGTGATTCCGGTCGAAGTAGGCCGAGCCGCTGATATTTGCCTGCAGGCAACCAGGCAAGCGGAAGCCTCCGATCTTGGTTGTAAGAGCCGTTGCGCCCTCCTTGAAGTAGTCGCCTACATACCAGAAGGTGCAATTGTCGGATGGATCCATGGCAGTGGTGGGATAGTCCTCCCAACGATTGCCCCGCACCTGGGATCCTTGGCCAATCGCTAAAACGGTTTCGTGGAAAGTTAGCTGGCCCAGTGGGTCCCCGGCCATGCGCGCCGCGAAACGCTGTCCCACATAGTTAGGCGTGCCGCCGAAGGAATAGCCGATACCGATATTGCCCATGCGATCCATGGCGGCGCTTCCCATCCAGCGAAAGAATTCGTCGGGCGCGTACGTACTCTGCTGGTACAGGTACGGGTCGCCCTTTGGATCGATGCGGAATTCGTACCAGCGAACGCCGCCGGCCTTGCCGGGTGAACTATTGATAGAGTGGACGGCGACGATCGACTGATGATCGCCGAAGTTGCGGTAGACCGTCCGCTGCATCAGCTTATCGCCTTGGGAGTCCAGCCGGGTCTCGGTCCCGGGTTGCGGCACGCAGTTACTCAACTGGCCGTTGCACAGAAAATGGTAGGGAGCGACCGCAATCTTAATCGGGCCGGCGGCGGCGGTGTTCTTCGGATTTTGCCAATCTACCTTGACCTTCCAGTAGTAGATTCCATCGTCCCGATAATACTTGTCGTCCTTCTCGCTCATTCCTTTGAGCTGCGTTCCTCCCTCGGCCATCATGATGTTGGGCGCGCCGGCGGGAGGAAGCGTAAGACCATCGACGTCGGCATTATTCAGGAAATTGACACCATCGATGACGATGCACTGCTCGGTGGCCTCTTCGCCCTTGAGCATCTTCGCCCGGTCGACGATGCAGTCATGTTTTTGGATCACCGTGTCGCCGGTCGAGGTAGGGATATAGTAGCCGTCGGGCCAGATAGCGGGTCGTGGATAATCGGGGAACAGCTTACGGCGAAACTCATAACGATAATATTCGCCCAGCGGATCGGGCGTCTTGCTGAGCGCATAGCAGACGGAGTAGGGCTCTTCGGGACGATTCGGAATTCGCTGAAAAATGGGCATTACGTACAGCCAGCGGTCGGCTAACTGGTCATAGCGCGCAACCACATCGCCGAAGTTTGCGGTCTCGCACGGCCCTCCGAAGTCCTTGAATACGGTTCTCGACGGCGCCGCCCCGTATAACGCTTTGCCGGTGGTGTCGAAGATGGCGCCCTTCTTGGTGTAGATCGCGATCCCGGCGCCATTGATGACCTGGACGATATGGTTGGGCCCGACCGCCAGACTATTGTCGAGCGCGGCGTTGCGGCCTGGTCCTTGCGGGCCGTTGAAACCGAAGCCCAATCCATCGAAGCTCGCAACTATGGCGGCAGCCGGGCGGGTGCCTTGCGAATGCTGCTCCACGGCAATGCCCTCGGGAGGAATCGGCGGAGGTGGAGTTACCGGCGGTGTGCCCGGGTTGACACGGGCGGGGCCGCCGCGAGCAGCGCCCGGTTGCGAACCCTGCTGCGCACCTTGCTGCGAACTTTGTTGCGTCACCTGGTCGTCGTCATCGTCGCCGTCGGGGCCGGGAGAGGCGCCGCAGCCGTGCTCCGTCTGGGCGCAGTCTGGCTGGCCGGCCGGAGAATCGGAGACGTGCATTGATGCCAGAGGTGCGGAAACATCATACATCGCCGGGCGATGTACTTCGGTTGCGTCAGGAGCCTTCTTGTGAGGAAGTCTGACGATCTCGACGAGTGCGACGATCGCTACGAGGTTTGCGATCAGAAAAGTCCTTTTCATTGGCCGGGCCCTTCCATCCTGCATCTACTTCTTTCCCCCAAAATGCATATCCAGAAATTTCAGATACTGATCCCAATCCCCGGGCAGGGATCCGTGCCCGCCCGCGTGCATGAAATATCCGATGTCGTGCAGAATCGGTACGCCCGCCGCCGGCCACTCGGTCGTATCCAGGCCCTGTTTGCCGAATAGCTGGTACACCGGGCCCGCCGCCACCGCCGCCAAAAACTCGCCCTTCGGGTCCGACCAGTAATCCGTGTCGCCCGTCTGCAACAGCACCGGACGCGGCGCCATCAGCGCCACCAGCATATGCGCATCCACCGGCAATTTGTCGACGTGCTCGGCATACTTCGCATAGTTGGCGCAGAACTGGTAGGGATACCGCGTGGGAGCCGTCAGGTGCGCGATGGTCTCGCCATAATCCCGCCGGCTCAGCGCCGCGCCGCCTTCGCCCGAGCAACTCGCGATCACCATGGCGAACCGCGGATCGTGCGCTCCCGCCCACATCACCGTCTTCCCCAGCCGCGACACGCCGAAAAGCGCAACCCGCTTCGCGTCCACGTCCTTGTCCGTCTCCAGGTAGTCCAGGGCGCGGCTCAGTCCCCAGGCCCAAGCCGAAATCGCGCCCCACTCGTCCGGCGCGGGTTCCGTCTGCCCCGGCTTCAAGTACAACTTCCGCACGCCGAGCGGCACACCGCCCAGAAAATCCGGGTCGATGTCGCCGTAATAAATCGTCGCGATGCCGTAGCCGCGCGCCAGCACCGGCTCCACGTTCAAGCGTCCGAATCCGCCGCGGCCAGCCGGCGCGGGGACGCGCGTCTTGTCCTTGCTCCACATTTCGCCCGGTTTGACGCCACTGTCGGACACGGATTGCGAATTCGGCGAGAAGCTGATGGTCAGTACCGGCGGCACGGGCTTCTGCGCGCCGGCCGGGAGATAGATCAGCAGGTCCATCTTCGGACCCGCCTTATCTTTCGAGAAGTAAATGGTCACCTGACGGCGCGTTGCCTTGCCGTCGAACGCGGGCGTGCCTTTGTCGAAGACGTCGAAGCTCATGTCCGCGGGACGCCCCGGCGCGCGCCCGTACTCGTTCTCTTCGAAGAGCCGCACGATCTCCGGCCGGCGCTTCCCGGTCCAGGTCTTGGCATCGCGGACGGGTTTGCCGTCAGCCATTACCAGGGGATCCGGCAGGGTGTAGGTCCCCACCTTGGACTCTTCGTAATTGACGGGAATGCCCGCCACTTCAGCCCGCAAGCCGGCTTTCGGATCGGCCTTGGGTGTTGGCGGGGCCTGCTGCGCAAGCGCGGCAGAACAGATCAGAACGGCAAATACGCTTCGTATGGACATTATTTTTTCTCCACGATAGTCACCGGCCCCAGCAGACCGGATTCGGGCGGCGCCGGCACTCCACCACGCCCGGGTCCCGGCGGAGGCGGAGCCAGAATTCGTTTCTCCGGGGGCGCTAGCCGGTCGCCGATCTGCCGGTTGGTCCACTCGTTGGTCACCTTGATTTCTACCCGGTTCGGTCCCGGTTTCAGCGCGCCGGTCACGTCCACGCGATACGGCGCATGCCACACGGTCCCGAGATCCGTGCCGTTCACCGACACTTCCGCGAGATCCTTCGCTACGCCAAGATCGAGCCACAGTTTCGCGCCCGGCGCGAACCACGCGGCTGGCGCTTGAATCGTCTTGGTGTACGTGGCCGTGCCGGAAAAGTACTTCACGCCGGTATCCGCGTTCGCGGTCCACGCCTCCAGTTTGGCGAGCTGCAACTTCGCGGGCGCTCCCAGATTCGGCGGAAAGGTCACATCCCACGGACCGCTCACCGTCTCGAGCGTGGTGGTTACGGGGTGCGGAACGGCGCGGATGGGCCACTCCGTCGCGTGACGGAACACCACGAACACGCTCTCGCGTTCCGCCAGGTGCAGGGGGACTCGGGTCCGTCCATCCGCGGCCACATACTGCGCCGGTTCCGTCGCTCCCGTATCCGGATGCCACAACTCCGCCTCTTTCCCGTCGACGCGGAAGCGCGCCTCGGTATCGAGCGGCTGGTCGGTGTGGTTGACCACGAAATAAATGTCCGCCGTTCCCGCGCGCCGATGCGTCCATTGCACGTCGCCATCGAGCGGGCGGCTATATTCGAAATCCTTCCCGACGCCCAACTGCGCCAGTACCTGCGACGGCGGCACGTTCCAGAACACTCGCCCTTTACCAAAGACGCGCTGATTGCGGCTCACGCCATCCAGGTCGCCCCAGATCTCGGCAGCCAGGGACTGCAGTTCGCGATCGGCATCCGGATAGCCCGTCAGGCCCGGACATCGCACCGGTTTCGGTCCCAGCACCGCCGCGCCGCCAGCCACCAACTCGCGAATCTTGCGCAGCACGGGCAGCGTCATGCGGTCGATGGGCGGCAGAACCAGCACCCGGTAACTCATGCCGTCGGGTAGTTCGATGCGGCCGTCACCGCTCACGGACATACGGTGGACCACCACATCCGCGTTCACGTAATCGAAGTCGTAACCCTCCGGCGGAGCGGGTTCCAGACCGTTCCCCCAAAAGGGCATCGTGGAAGGCGCGCCTTCGTTCAGCAGATAAGCCAGATCGGCGGTGTAGAGTCCCTGCTGCAGCAGGTAGGAACAGCGCGCCACGTAAGTCATGTACGGCTTGGCCTGTTCCGCCCAGGTGATGTTGCGGTTGATATGCGTGCCCACCATGGTGTTGCCCGGCTTGGTATCGAGCGGCTGGTGCGCCGAAGTGTGGAACACGAAGCGGTTTACCCCTTGCGCGAACCAATAATCGCCCACCCGTTTCAACGTCAATGGCGATTCGTACCCGCCGCCGGTGAACGATTCGGTTGCCACCAGTCCCTTGCCATATGCGTGCGACGCCGATGCCGCTCCGCGCACGTCCACGTAGTACATCATCTCCGGATGCAGCGCGTGTACCCAGAACTCGCCCATGGGGATTTCGACCTTGCTCTTGTTCAGCAGCGAATCCTCGGCGATCTCCAGGGACACGCCCGCCGCCTCGGCATAGATTCCCATGCCGCGCTGGCGCAGCAACTCCGCCATGGCGCCGAAGTGGTTTTCGGCAAACAGATCGGCCAGCGTGCGCCGGTAATCCCATAGGAAGCGGTCGCTCACTTCCGCGCTGTCCACTACGCGCCCGGCCATGGCGGGAAGGAACGGCGTCGGGTCGTACCCGCGGCGCTTGCGGAACTCGCTTACCATCTCCTCGGTCCAATTCTGCATGCCCGCTTCCCAGCTATCCATCATCATGTATCGCGGGCTCTTGCCCACCAGATCGCCCAGCGCCTGGGACAGCGGATCGAAATACCCGTGGAAATACTCCTCCACATGCTTGCGGCTGAGCTTATCCACCTCGTAGCCTAATCCGCTGGGTGGCGCAGGACGGTTCTTTGCGCCTGTCAGCGAATAGCCCAGGCGCAGAATGGTCCACTTGCCGGGCGGGACCTCCCAGTGCAACGCGCCGTCTTTCGTCATCTTCTCCGTCAGGTCGACGATGTCGCCGCGGCGGATGGCGGAGGTCATGGGCGCCGCGGGTGTCGGCACAGATTCGTACTCGAACAGAAAACTGAAGCCGGCTTTCTCCTCCCAGCGGTTGACGCGCGCGCCGGAATGCAAGACCGCTTCGGTCAGCACGTATTGCGGCGCAGGCTGGGACGGCGCCTGGCTCATCACGGTCGCGGGCGTGAACGGAGCGCCGGTCAGTTCGATGCGGAAGAATCGCGCCGTGGTCTGAGGGAACGCGAAAGTCCGCACCGCGCCGCCGCGGTACAGTTGAGCGCCCGGCAGGGTCGCCAAAGTGCGGAAGGCGACGCCGTCGTCACTCGCCATGACCCGCCCGAAGGGGATGCCGCCGCGTCCTCCGATGGTAATGGCGCGGGCCGCGAACGGCTGCGGAAACTCGTACTGCAGCCACGCCGGTCCGCCGCCTTCGGGAGCCTTAATGGTGACCGCGGTATTGAGATCGTCATCCAGCAGCGCCGTGGCGTCGAGCGGTCCGTCGTTGGTGGCAGCCTTCGGGTGCAGAGCGGCCATGTCGCTTTCATCGGACGGGGTGCGATAGGCCAGCACCACGCTGTCGCCGTAGTATGGCGGATCGGGCGGCGCACCCCCGCGTCCGCCACCGCCGGTTGCCAGGTTGCGGATGGGACCGTTGTTGGAGGGCGGCTGCGGCAATTTGTCAGCGAAGCTTTTGGGGCCCTCGACTGAGGTCTCACTCCAGACCACCTTCTTCATGGCCTGCTCGGGCTTGACCCAAGGACCGCCGGTCTCACTCCAGCCGGCCGAACTGAAGATGGACATTTCCAGCCCCAGGCGTTGCGCCTCGGTAGCGGCATGATGCACCGCGTCGAACCATTCCGGGCTGGCGAAGAGAATCTTCTTATCGACGGTCTGGCCGCCGCCGCTGGCGACATCGGCCAGCATGAAGCCGCCGATTCCCGAGCGCTTCATCCATTCGAGATCTTTGGTGATGCCTTCCTTGGTGACGTTGCCATTGGTCCAATGCCACCATGTCCGGGGTTTCGCAGAATCCGGTGGAGTGTGAAAGCCCTGCTCCAGCGGAACGCTGGAATTCTGAGCCACCAGCGTTACGATTCCGGCCGCAGCCGCCAGAAGGATGATGCTTCGTTTCGTTGGCACGGCGAACTCAGTATATATCCATCGGCAACCGGGTGTATGCTGATTCAGTCGGAGGTGCGGACAATGAACGCCTACGTTTACGAAAGGCTCTGGCGCTGGTTCTATGCGACCGAGGGGCCAGTGCCCTACATGTACTTGGATAGTCGCGGCCTGGTCACGGTGGGTATTGGTTTTATGATCGATCCGATCGAAGACTATATCAAGCAGTGGGGCAAGTCCTTCACCAAACAAGACGGCACTGCCGCTATCCCGGACGAGGTTACGACTGAATTTAACAGAGTAAAAAAGATGATGGACAAGAAGGGGGCGCATCTGAATTTCAAGCCAGGCGCTCAATTGTTCTTGCCGGCCGGAGCGATGAAACCAACCGTGCTCAGCATCCTGCGCAGCAAGGAAAATGCGCTGAAGACGGACTGGCGTAACACGTTCTTTTCACAATTCGAAACCTTTCCGCCGGATGCGCAAATGGGCGTGCTCAGTACCGCATATGGCTCATTTGGTAACAGAACGACTGCCGAAGTCGCGTTCAATAATGCCTGTAAGACGCAGGATTGGGCAGCTGCCGCGGACAGTGGCCGATGGGATGGCTGGAGACCGGAAAAGATCGCGGGCCACAAATTGATGTTCAAGAACGCTCAGGTGGCCAAGGATACCAAGGATACCAACCCACATCCCGCCTTTCCGGGAACGCTCAACGCAGACGGTTACGAAATCGACGACACCATAAGGCCCTACAACCAGAACATCTGGAAAACCGGCGGGTAACTCCTAAAATAGTCCTTGACCCTGACGTTGCGTCAGGCCTGAGGCTATACATGGGAGGTCTCTGGTGAGCCGGTTGTATCAGGTGCGGGAATTCGCGGAACTGGCAGGTGTAACGGTTCGCGCGCTGCATCATTACGACCGGTTGGGGCTGCTGCGGCCCGGGCGCACGGACGCGGGTTACCGGATGTACGGTATCCGCGATCTGGAACGTCTGGAGCAGGTGGTGGCGCTGAAGTTTCTAGGGATCCCTCTGAAGCAGATCAAGCTGCTGCTCGACCAAGATGTCCGCGAATTGTCCGAGGTCCTGAAATCGCAGAGGCGCGCGCTCGAAGAGAAGCGCCGCTGGCTGGACCTGGCTATCGGGGCCATTCGCGACGCCGAGCGGGAGACTGACGCTGTGGCATTGAAGAAAATCATCGAGGTGATTGAGATGCAAGAGAAGGCGGACCTGATGAAACGGTATTACAGCGAAGAGGCACAGGCCACGATGTCGGAGCGGCGGGAACAGTGGACTCCGGAACTGCAGGCGCAGACCACCAAGGCATGGACGGAGTTGTTCCAGGACGTGGAAGAAGCCATGGGCGCGGGCGAAGATCCGGCAAGCGAGAAGGTGCAAGCGCTGGCGGCGCGGTGGAAGAAGCTGGTGGAAGGGTTCACCGGCGGCGACGCCGAAGTCGGCGCCGGATTGAAGAAGGCTTGGGGCGACCGGGAGAACTGGCCGGAGAGCGTGAAACAGCAATCGTCGCTATTCGCCAAGCCGGCGGTCTGGGAATTCATGCAGCGGGCGATGCGCGGGCAGGCGTAGGGCGGTTATTTTGCCGGGCTTTTTTCGAGGAGCTGGCGGACCCAGAAGCGATTGGGGTTCAGTTGCAGGGCCTTGTTGAAGGCCTGGCGCGCCTCATCCTCTTTCTTGTCGTTGCGTAGAGCCACGCCGAGGTAGATCCAGGCCTCGGCGTTTTTGGGGTCGAGTTTCAGAGCGTAGCGGAAGTCGGGAATTGCGGAATCCGGGCCGCCGCCGAGCTGGGCGGGCAGATAGAGGTTGCCCACGCCGCGCGCCACGTAAGCGTCGGACGATTTGGGCGATTTCTCGACAGCCTTGGCGATGGCGTCCTTAGCCTTGGGCGCATATTTCATGCCGCTCATGAAGTCGCCGATGGCCTGGCCGTATAGGGTACCCAGCACGCGATAGAACTCGCCGGAATCGGGCTTGAGCGCCACGGCTTTTTCTCCGAACACGATACCGCGTTCGGCGATATCGCGGGCCGGTTTGCGGTCGTGCAACTCCAGGTGAACGGCGGCCAGGCAGGACGCAGCCAAGGCGGCCTGATACTGCGCATTGGCGTCGTTGGGCGCTTTTTGCGCGGAGAGGGCGGCGGCGTCCAGGAGTTTCGCGAGAGCGGCGGAATCCTGACGGTCGCGCGCCTGGTCGAGCGGCGAAGAACTGGCTGCGAAGAAAAATGCGGCCGATACCAGAACAAGCGTCATAGCGAATCCGTCACAAAGCCGAAACCCGGCGCTGAACCAGCAGGAAGTAGAGTCCAACGCACATCAACACCAGACCGTTGGCGGCCAGCACGGGAGGGGCTGAATACATACGGACGAGCCGCCCGGTCAACAGGCTTCCCATGGGCATACCGCCGCGGAACGCGACATTGTAAACGCTCATAACGCGGCCGCGCATTTCGTTGCTGGAGATGAGCTGTACCAGGGAATTCACCATTGTGAAGACGACCATCAGCGCCGCTCCGGTAAAGAACAGGATGGCGCAACTGAGCGGGAAGGTGGTGGACACGGCGAACAGCGAGATCCAGAGGCCCAGCAGGGTAAGCGTGATGAGCGCCACCATGCCCTTGCGGCGGATGTTGCCGAGGGCGGCCACGCTGAGGGCGCCGACGATGGATCCGGCGCCGGAACAGGAGAGGAAGATGGTGAGGTTAGTGCCGCCTGGATCGTGGAAGATTTGCCTGGCGTAGACCGGGAGGAAGGTGAGCAGCGGGATGCCCAGCGCGGTCATGCAAAACGCCAGCACGATGAGAGCCTCCATGGCGTTCTGTTTGCGGACGAACGCGATGCCCAACTTCATGTCCTGCATGATGCTTTTCTCGGTTTTCTGAGGGAGGAAGCGAAGGCGGATGATGCTGAGGGAAACGACGGGCGCCACGAACGAGAGGGAATTGAGCCCGAAGCACCAGGTATTTCCAAGCTTCGCCAGAGCCAATCCGCCGAGCATGGGGCCGACCATGCGAGCGACGTTGAACTGGATGGTCTGCAGGGCGATGGCGTTGGAAAGATCTTCCTTATCGACCAGCATGGGGACGAGCGCCTGGTAAGCCGGGCCGCCGAACGCCTGGGCCAAGCCGGAAAGGAACGACAGGCACAGGACGTGCCAGACCTGAACCACATGGGTGGCTACCAGCACGGTCAGGATAGCGGCCGAAGACATCTGGACGTATTGCGACCCGAGCAGGAGGAGGCGGCGATCGATGCGGTCGGCGAGGACGCCGCCGACGAGCGAAAACAGAAAGATGGGAATGCCGCCGAGGAAGGCATCGAGTCCCAGCATGAAGGCGGATTGGTGGCTGAGATCGAAGACCAGGAGGCTTTGGGCGAGAATCTGCATCCAGGTGCCAATGCTGGAGAGGCACGCACCTACCCAGACGAGCCGGAAGTCGCGATACTGAAAGGCTTTGAAGATTCTCTGGAGCACGACGAGAGCTACCGCAGCGGACGTTCCCGCCGATCGAAGTGGAAAGGATGTATCAAAGGAAATTGTATCAGGTCGGGGATGGGGGAGAACCTGGGGACAGTGCGAAGACGCTGGGGACAGTGCGAAAACCGGGGGACAGTGCGAAAACCGGGGGACAGTGCGAAAACCGGGGGACAGACAGCCATTTTTCGCAAAGTGCGCGAAAAACGGAGTCTGTCCCCAGCTACGGCTTGGGAATGGTGTGGCGGATTCGCTTAAGGTGGTCGATGGAATACTGGACCAGTCCGTTCAGGCCGGCGATGCCGGTGGCGTTGGGTGAGCCGGCGATGTAGCGTTCCATATCGGAGAAGAGGGAATCGAAGCCGGCCTGGAGCATGATGATGGAGAGGCGCTTGGAGGCGAGTTCCTGGGACTGCCGGAGGTCGGCGCGGAGGCACTGGACGGCGTGGCGGATTTTGGGGGCGTTTTCGGGAGTGATGGGGATGGATTCGCCATTGAATTCGAGGGCATGGTCCGCGATGGCGGGAGCGATCTGGCGGTAGGTGTCGGGGGTGACGCGAACGATTTCGGAGAAGCGGAAGTAGTCGGCGCCGAACTCTTCGAGGGAGCGGATGAGGGCGTCGACCTTGGGGCGGGACATGCCGGCGTGGTCGCGGCAGAAGTCGTCCCAATTGGGGCTGAGGGCGGTATAGTGGCCGGACTCGCGGATCTGGCGGAGGCATTCTGCCTGAGCGGCGGAGCATTGACGCGAGACCATGGCGAAGGCCTGACTGCGGCCGGTCCAGGACGCGAAATCGAAGGGGACATCCTTTTGTGTTTCCATAATCACCTGGGAGGCCGTAAAATTTTACGGCCATCGACGACCGTTTTGTTGCAAACAGGCGGGTTCCGCGCCGGAGGCCGTAAAATATTTACGGCCTGACGATTGGGGGCGCGGAAACCGGCTGGGGGCCTCTTCCCGACTTCATGCTGGCATACGAGTAGTACGGATTTCGGGCCGGAAAATCGGAAATCGTTGAAAAGAAGGGAAATTGAGTTCTGAGAAAGTTGTTGTCAACATGAAGCGGCCAATCTCGAAAAGGGCGGGGTGGGATTCTTTTTCAGCGTAAATTCCGATACTTAGGAGCGAAGGCGGGGGACGGACGGCGTCGCAGTCTTGCATGATTGGGATCTTACTGCGGCGGGGCAGGGGCAAGGTTTGTGGCGGCACGCTGACCGCGCTGCCTGCCTGGTGTTTGCCAGGCGCGGCATACAGCCTGTTAGCCCGCCAACAAGCGCTCGAACAACTCGGTCAAGGAATGCCTGTCGAACAGGCCGCCCCGCATTGCCGCGATCCCGATCGCATAGCCGACCCCTCCACCGTCGGGCGATGGTTCTGGCGGCGTATCGAAAGTCTGCGCTTCTTCGCTGCCCTGCCCACCTTGTTCGCCTGGGATTGGCGCGCCGCCAGCCGTATTCTGCTGACGGAGCCAATCTCACCATGATGGATCCCGACAGTGATGTGCCCCAGCCTCGGATTTCGCTGCTGGATTACTTGCAACAGCACGGATGCTGGCACTCGAAGCATACCGGTCCCAGGCGCTTACGGCAGCAGGGCGAGAGAAGCTCAGCTTTGAGCCGGCTCTCGACATGGTTGTCGTCGCAGACACTTCGCCAGTCAACTAACTGGTTCTCATCGAGTGCCCATGGCTGGGGCGGGTGCTCCTTGTCGGCCCGGAGCACCGTCGGTCCTGCATCCCCTGCCTGAGTTAGTTGGTCGACCGCGTCAGAATGCACTCAACGATAACACGGGCGCCGACGGGCCGAACCAGTAACGATAGTTACCGCCGCAGGCGCCGACGAAACGCTCGGGTCGTCATAAACAAGATCCCGCCAAGAAGAAGGACGCTCGACGGCTCAGGAACTGCTGAAACCCCGACGCCATTCACAGTCCCCGGATCTATAACCGCATATCCTGTTGTGACTCCCGAAACATAGCCCGGATTCGTGCTGCCTGGCACGTAATCACTAGCGGTGCTCTGAAAAGTCGCTGCGGGCGTGATTCCCGATGGCAGGCCAACATCGAGCGAAGTGCAAGTGGAGGTGCCGCAGTAGAGGAATATATCGTAAGTGCTGCCAATGTGCTCGAAGTCGAGCAGAAAGTCCACTGTTGAACCGGTCTCTTCTGCCACCCACCCTAGCGTAAAGCTGGGGATTCCTGCACTCATGACGAATTCCAGGGTACTGTCCCCAGTGTTAGGATCTAGAGTACCGGGATTGATACTGGCGCACCAGTATGAACCGCCGCAATCCGAACTGACGGCAGTCTGAGCGAGAGCAGGGTCTAAAATATCACCGAATGCTGCGGTAGCCAGCGCGGCGACAGCCGCCGCACAAAAGCACACAGAAAACCTAGACATCGGAACGCCTCCTGTTTCGAGTATGACCTTCTCTGAGGTTACGACCTTCTCTGAGGTAAGGATCGGGGCTGACGTGGGCAATTTTGGCGCCAACTTATCCCATCGCAGACTAGTACCTCAGCTATACCCAGTAAGACGAATGAAATAAGGGACTAAGGATCAATGTTCCACTTAGTACCAGGCCCGGAAGCCGCCGTTCGGCGAATCCGCCGATCCGAACATTTGGATTAAAGTATACCTTTCAGGCAGGATTCCCGACGATCACCACGTAGCCGGTGATTTCAGTTCAGGCGCGGTTGTTTCGGAACCCGCCGCCATAAGGACAGTGCAAAAACCGGGGGACAGACAGCCATTTTTCGCAAAGTGCGCGAAAAACGGAGTCTGTCCCCAGCGTCTCGGGATTCGCTTGAGGCGGGCGAGATGGCCTTTCCAAAGGCAAAATCCGACAACGTTCTTGGCTAGCGGCACAAGCCGCCGAAAGTGTTCCGTGCGGGTCTGTATGCTCGCGTTTCGATCAATGACCAGCAGACTCGCACGACAACGTCAGGAACGGCAAGCCGTTATTATGAAAAGTGCTACCATTGCGGCTTCGAACGGCATGGATAATTTGAATGTGGGCCTGGCGACATCAACTTGTTGAAACATGCAACGCGCTGTTGCATCCGCTGGGAGCGCAGGTTCTCCGCACGGAGGAAATAGAACGGCTGAGGCTCATAGAATCCCGCTTTTTTCCGGTTCGCGGTCCGTCTTTCCAGGAAGGTCCATTGCCGTCGGGCGCCGAGGACTACCTGAGGCCGGAAAATCCACGCCTGCTCCAAATCAAGAAATCGTACGAAGCGCTGTCCTCCCCCGCGATCCGGCACTCAATTTGGAGAACCGAGGTGAGGACTATCAACCTCCGCTATTTTAGGGGCGATAATCCGTATGTCTTCCAGTTTCAGCAGGGCAACTCGGAGCTCGCGCACATTCTGACCGCCTATTACACGAAAACGGTGGACTGTCTGGCTTTATTGGGCCGCCTCAAGGAGGACGGTGAATTTGGTGTGTACACGTTTCTTTTCGATGATGAACTCGTGCTCAGCCGGGATCTGTTGGATTCAGTCAACGAGATCCTGTTTCTCGAGGAAACGATGGAGCTCTCCAAGCGATCCGGGTTGAATGTCTTGGATATTGGGGCGGGCTACGGCCGGTTAGCCTATCGGATGGCTGCTGGGGTGCCTTCCGTTTCCAACTATATCTGTGTGGACGCCATTCCGGAGTCCAGCTTTCTTTGTGAATATTATCTGGAATACCGCGGCGTTTCACCTAGGGCGCGGGCTGTGCCGCTCGATGAGATCGAGGATGTTTTGGCCCAGGTTCCGGTGCAACTGGCGATCAACATTCACAGCTTTCCTGAGTGCACCATGGAGGCCATCGATTGGTGGCTGGATCTCCTCCAAAGGCATCGCGTGCAGTACCTGATGATTGTGCCGAATCATGGCACGGCATTCCTGAGCTACGAATTGAACGGCGAGCGCTTGGACTTTCTGCCCGTGATCCAGTCTCACCGCTATCAGTTGTTGTCTTCCCGGCCGAAGTACAAGAACCCATCCGTGCAGAAGTATGGGGTTTCGCCGGAAGCGCATTATCACCTTTTTATGCTCTCCGTATGAAGGTGCTTCGCACTCCGCGAGACGCCAGAGAGCAAGCGCTGGACGAGGTTTACGCTTCTGAGCACGGTGGCCGCCCGCAAGCGGCCCATTGCCGCGCCGAATTCCTGGCGACCTATTCCTCCCAGAAACAGGTCAGCCCCAATTCCTGCGCAGCCCCGCCGAAAGCTCACGCGTGATATTATCAGCGAAACCGGAGAGGCAAAATGGAAATTCCGGTTCGAGAGGGGATACACCCGCGATGTCCCGAAACAGAGCAGTGACGATGGCGGGGACTGTACTCGCTTTACTGGCGGGTCAAAGGCTCGCCGAATGCGGCACGATATACAGCTACGAAGCCGGGGTCGCAGGCGGTGGCACTAACGCCCAGGCGCCCGGCCAGGAGGTGACCACTCCGAGCGGAGGCCCCTGGAACAATATCGTCTTCGACTTTTACGACGGAAACGGCAACCCAGCCGCGCTTGGGACTGTATACCTTCTATCGCAACCATATACCGGAACTGCATCGGCACTCACCTCTTCGACCCCTGGGTTCATTGCCGGCGCGGTGGGCGGGGGTCTGGGGGGAAGCTATACATTCGCGACTTCCGTCACATTACAATCAAACACCGCATACTACTTTTACGATTCCGCACTACCAGAGAGCGAGTGGGGGTTCGACGAGAATTTTTCGGGCTTAGGAACCGGGTACACGGGATACGGGGCAGCCAACGGTGGTAGTAGTTTAAGCTATGCCGCAAGGCCTTTTACCCAGGCCTTCCTCCTCACAGGCACGGCGGCGGGCACGGCGCCGGAGCCATCGTCAATTGCCCTTATGCCGGCCGCGCTATTGGCGTTGGCGCTCGTGGCGCACAAACGAAAACTTCGCGGATCACATCCGGTCAATCGAAAGAACAACTGACATACCGCAAGCTCCGCTTCCCGGGCTGCAAGCTCACAGCACAGCAAACCGCCCTGTTGGCGAGGTGCGCTACATCCAAACGTTCTTCCCGAATCCGATCCCTGGATCGCCGGCATCGGCGCCACGCGCTGGCAAACGAGCGCCCAGCACAAGCGCGAACTCACCCAGGGCATCGTCTGGCCAAATCACGAGGACCTCGCCTTTCTGCTGCGCCGCGGCGGAAACTCCGAGAACGTGGGGGAGCATTATGAGGCCATGCACGACCCGGCCAATATCGCGCGCATGGCCGCGGCCGGGGTCCGCCATTGCCGCATCCGCTTCTATAAGGGTCTGGGACTGGCGGCCCAAGGTCCCGAGATCGATCACACGCGCCGCGCGGCCGCGCTCATGTACCAGAACGGCATGAAGGTCGCCTCTATATGGCCGGCGCCATGTTCGTGGAAACGTTCTACCGCGAAGTACCCGAAGCCAAGGACTGGGAGCAGCGCGGCCAGTGGGACCACTGGTTTCTAAGGGCTTGAAAGCCCCAGTTAGGTAGTTTAAGATCAGCACGTATAGCTATTCGCTCAAAAGGCAGCCTTCTACGGTGAGGCCGCGCGTTCGAGTCGCGCCGGGCCTACCGGATGTTTCGTGAGCGTCGCTGGAGGGGAGTCTTGCGCACCCGGTTGCTGGTGTTGGTCGCGCTGTCGGCGCTGGCGTTCCTGCCTTGGGGAGTGGTTCACTTCTCTATCCGCGCCCTTCCGCGATCCCGCTTGTTGAACCCACTGCCACCGCCCAACTTCTGGATACCGCAGTCCGTATTTACCATCCCTGTCGCATTCGCCGAGGGAGTTCCCATCCATCTCACCGCCCAGCAAGGCCTTGTGGATCAGGGTGTGGAGCCCATACCGTCGATGACGGCAGCCACTACGGAGAGGCTCTGGCAACTTGCCGAGCCCGCCAGCGTTCGCATTCGGGTGCTGACTGGCGCGCATACAGGATTCGTTGGAGGCGGGGCGATTGTTTCGCCGGACGGGCTGGTGCTTACGGCATCTCATGTGCTTCAGGGAAACATCCGCTCCATTGCCGTAATCTGGGATGACGGACAGAGCCGTAGCGCATCCATAGAAGCCAGGGACCCGTCCCACGATCTAGCCCTGCTGCGAATCGGCCGCGTGGGGCCTGAATGCTTCCACTTCCTGCGGGTTGCGGGCCGGGATTATGAGGAGATCTACGGCCTCTGGCCGGGAAACCCGGCCATTCTGATGGGCTTTGGAGCCAGTTCACACCAGTTACGCGCGATTCGGGCGAACTTCGGCACAGGGATCCTGTCTACGGAAGTGAAGTGGAAAGATCCTAAGCAGCAATGGAAGGGCATCGGCAGATTTTATGAGTTCATTGGCATCCCGGTCGAAGGCGATTCGGGATCTCCCGTGTTGGATGAACGGGGGACCGTGGTGGCCATTGTCAGTGCTATCAGCGTGGACGGCACGCAGCCTCCGATTTTCTTGGGGGTGCTACCGTACGAGTTCAGCGGTGGGCTGACCTTCTAATCCTTCAAACCGCAAACCGCCCCATTTTGAGCCGTGATTACGATCTCCTCGCCTTCCTGTACACGGTCTGCTAGCTCATTACAGAGAGAGGAGGGGGCCAGGCTACCAGTCCGGCTACTATGATTTCTTCCCCGTGGCGCTGGCAGCACGCCTCAGGCGGTCGAGCACGCCGGCCCACTCCGGCCGGTCCGGTGGCGTTTCCACGGCGATCCAATCCAGCCAGCGCGCGTCGAGCTCGTGCAAAGCGGCATACAGCGCGGCGGCATATACGCGCGGATCGGCGGGCATTTCCCGGCCGATGCGCAGCCATGCGCCGTGGCCGTCCGGCGGCGTCTCGTCCGAGGTCAACAGATGCAGCGGGGTGACGGGCCGGTAATGGCGCGGATGCATCCCGGGAGACGCGTGCGGACCTTCGGACGCCTCCGCAAGCCGCACCGGTCCAATCAGCGCTTCAATCTCGGGCAGCGGAATCACGCCCGGCCGCAGCAGCAGCGGGGCGTCCACCAGGCTCAGCACTGTCGATTCGATGCCGACGCGCGACGGTCCGCCATCCAGGACGTAATCCGCCAGCGATTCCGGAATGTGCCCGGCCTCGGTCGGGGAAAGCCCGGTAAAGCGGTTGGCGCTGGGCGCGGCGATAGGCGCCCCGGCGGCGCGAATCAACGCGATCGCCAGCGGATGGGCGGGCATGCGCAGACCCACCGTGGGCAATCCCGCGGTGACGATGTCCGGGATCCGCGGCTGCTTGGGCAACACCAGCGTCAACGGCCCCGGCCAATAGTGGCGCGCCAGTATTCGGGCAGCGTCCGGCCAACGCGCGGCGAGCGACTGCGCCATCTCGATGGAATCCACATGGACGATCAAGGGGCTGGTGTGCGGACGCTTCTTGGCGGCGAAGATGCGCTCCACTGCGCCGGCGTTCAGGGCGTCCGCGCCCAGGCCGTACACCGTTTCGGTGGGGAAGGCCACCAGCCGGCCCGCGCGGATGAGAGACGCGGCGTGGTCTACGGGGTTCACTCGGGCGCTTCGTCCTTGTCGTCGCCCGCGATCTTGCCGGTTTTGCGCCAAACCAGGAAAGCATGGATGAGCGGCTCCAGGTCGCCTTCCAGCACGCGGTCGACGTCGCCCAGGGCCAGCTTGCTGCGCAGGTCCTTCACCAGGCGGTAGGGCGCCAGCACGTAGTTGCGGATCTGGCTGCCGAAGTTGATTTCGAGCTTGGTATCCTCGGTCTTGCGTGCGTCCGCGCGCTTCTTTTCCAGCTCGAATTCGTAGAGCCGGGCGCGCAGTTGCTTCATGGCGCTGTCGCGGTTCTTATGCTGCGACCGCTCGTTCTGGCACTGCACCACGATCCCGGTGGGGAAATGCGTCATGCGCACGGCCGAATCGGTCATGTTGACGTGCTGGCCGCCGGCGCCCGAAGAGCGGAACGTGTCGATGCGGATATCGTCGAGCTTGATGTCGATCTTGATTTCGTCGTCCACCTGCGGGTACACAAACACCGAGGCGAACGACGTGTGACGCCGCGCATTGGCGTCGAACGGGGAGATCCGCACCAGGCGATGCACTCCGATTTCGCTTTGCAGCAGGCCGTAGGCGTTTTCGCCGTTGACCTCGAAGGTGACGGATTTGATGCCCGCGCCTTCACCCTCCAGGCGGTCGGTAATCACGGTCGGGAAGCCATCGCGTTCGGCCCAGCGCAGATACATGCGCAGCAGCATTTCGGCCCAGTCCTGGCTTTCGGTGCCCCCGGCGCCGGGGTGGATAGTCATAATGGCGCTGCGCGCGTCGTTTTCGCCCGAGAGCAGCATGGCGGTCTCGAGGCGCTCCAGCAGCTCGCCGTAATTCTTGAGATCGCGTTCGATATCGGCCGAGACATCCTCGCCTTCACGGGCCAGTTCGAACATGGTGTCCAGGTCGTCGGTGAGGGAGCGGATGCGGTCGTCGTTGGCGACGGCCTGCTCCAGCCGTTTGCGGTTCTGCATCACCTTCTGGCTTTTTTCGGGCTGGTTCCAGAAGTCCGGCGCGGAGATTTGTTCTTCGGTGGTTTTCAGCTTCAGCTTCTGCGCGGGAGCGTCAAAGATACCTCCGCACGGCCAGTGCCTGGTCGCGGAGGGGTTGGTAGGAGCGTTCCAGTTCTTCTAACGTCATGTGGGTTCAATCCAATTCTAACAAATAGCCCTTCTTGCCCACGTTGCAGGCGCGGGTGCGGCCGATTTCCTCCGAGACACCCTCGGCTTCGTGAATATGGCCGCAGAAAAAGTAAGCCGGCTGATGCTCGCGCAGGAACTCGGCTACCGACCGCGAACCGGCATGCAGTCCGGGACGAATCTGGTCGAGCGCGGCGCCATACGGCGGGGCGTGACAGATCAGCACCAGGGGGTCCAACTCCGCGAACCGCGCCAGGCGTTCGGCGATTTGCGGCTCGCTGTACTCGCCAGGGGTATTGAACGGCGTCGGGTTGGAATAGCCCAGGCCGGCGACATGCCATCGCCCAGCCTGAAAATACCGTTCGTGGAAGTTATGCAGGCCATAACGGGCGCACATGTTGGCCACCTGGTCGGCGGACTCGTGATTTCCCGGCAAGACGTACACCTTATCGCCGCGCGTGCGAAGAATTTCGCCGCACCGCTCGATCCCCTTGCCCCAGGTCACCTGGTCGCCGGCCGCGATGTAGCAATCGGCCTCCACGGTCAGCAGGTCTTCGAGCGTCTTCCAATCGTTATGGATGTCGGAAAAAATCAGCAGTTTCAATGAGATCATTATAGTTGCCGATTGCCGGCACAGAACCGCGGTTCTGGGAGCAGTGTTACCAATGGGCGAATACGATAGCGAACTTTCCAAAATAGTCGCCGAGCTGAACCGCGCGGCGCCCAGCCAGCAGAAGGCCGCGCCTGTCCGTGGCGCCGGCGCGACGCCTTCGCTCGACCAGTTGCTGGCGGCCGCCGAAGGCCGTAACGCCTCCGACGTTCTGGTGATTGTCGGCGCGCCGGCCGTGCTGCGCGTGAACGGAGCGTTGATGACGTTAAGCGGCCCCCCCATTGAAGCGGAGGACGCCCGCACCATGCTGCTGCCGTTGCTGGAGCCGGCGCAGGCGGAAGAACTGCACAAACGCAAGTCGGTGGACTTGAGCTTCTTCCGCGAAAATATGGGGCGTTTCCGCATCAACATCCACTATCAGCGGGGCACGCTGGCGGCCAGCATCCGGCTGCTGCCTTCGAAGATTCCGTCGCTCGAATCGCTGCACCTTCCGCTCGCCATCGGCAAACTGTGCGAGCGCCGTCAGGGACTGGTGCTGGTGACCGGCCCCACCGGATGCGGCAAGAGCTCCACCCTGGCCGCGCTCATCGATATCGTCAACACCAAGCGCGCGGCGCACGTCGTGACCATCGAGGACCCGGTGGAGTACCAGCACGTCAACCGCAGCTCCATCATCGAGCAGATTGAAGTGGGCCGCGACACGCCGGATTTCGCGGTCACGCTGCGCAGCATTATGCGGCAGAGCCCGGACGTGATCCTGGTGGGCGAGATGCGCGATGCCGAAACCATGTCGACGGCCATGACCGCCGCGGAAACCGGCCACCTGGTGCTTTCGACGCTGCACACCAACGACGCCATCCAGGCCATGGCGCGTATCCTCGATTCCTTCCCGTCCGGCAACCAGCCGCAGATGCGCCAGCAAATGTCGTTGGCGCTGGCGGCCGTGATCGCGCAGCAACTCGTCCCCGGAGTAGATGGGGTGATGCGCTGGCCCGCCACCGAAATCATGATCGCCACCGACGCTGTCCGCGCGCTGATCCGCAAGGGCGAAGACCACCAGTTGCGGTCGCAAATCTCGGTTGGGAAGAACGATGGCATGATGACCATGGAGCAATCGCTCGCCGAACTGGTGCGCCTGGGCCGCATTTCGCGCGATACCGCCTTCGCGCATGGGTTCCGCACGGACGATCTGCAGCGGTATCTGGGGTAGAAGCGGTGCGCTGAAGCGCCGCGCTGAAAACTTGACGTTATTTTCATCGTTTTTGCGTAATGCTCGAATAGGAGCGCACCCCATGAATCCTGCCAGTATCGCGAAGTCTAGAGGCACTATCGTCAAGGTCCCGGACGCGACGCCGGGCATTGTCTTCGTCAACGGCCAGCAACAATATTTCGCGCTGGAGCGCATATGGAAATCGGCTGTGGCCCCAGCGCCGAACCAAGCCGTGGATCTGGAATTCGACGCTGCGGGCGCCATTACTTCCATTACCGTGGTGGACTCGCAGCAACAGGCGAAGGACCGATTCAATCAGTTCGGAGGCGCCGCTCAGGCGCAGGGCAAAGAAGCCGCCAAACTGGCTCAGCAGGGCATCGGAGCCTTGGCGGCGCGGATGGGCACGGTCCCACTTGTCTCCGCGGTGCTGCTCTGGGTGGCGTGGTTCTTTTTCCCCGCGGCGCACGTGGGCGGCGGAATGTTGCCGTCGGAATCCTACTCGTTCTGGACGCTCCTCGGAATTGATTTTAGCGGCATGGCGGACCCAATGCGCGCCGGCAGCAGCCACGGGCTGTTTGGGCTTCTGGGCCTGATCGCCATCGCCGCGCCGTTTGCCGCTCCGTTCATCCGCACCACCTGGTCGCACTATCTGAACGCCGCGCCGCTGGGCTACATTCTGCTTGCGTGGCTTGTCATTTACATACGCGAAAACAAGGTATTCTCGGAAGTCGCCAAGCTGCTTGGCGAGAATCCGTTTTCGTTCGGTTGGGGACTCTTCGTGCTGGCGATTGCCGCCGCCGTCCTGGCCGCCGGCGCGTTGAAGAAGCCGGCTGCATAGGGCCGATTACCCATCGGCCGCGGGCTGCCCGCCGGCCTTGCGTTGCGAATTCAGAACCTCGCGCACCTTGCGGGCCAGGCCGGTGGGCGCGAACGGCTTCTGCAGAAAGGGCGTCCCCGCCATGATGCCTTCCTTCAGAATCACATCTTGGGTGTGGCCGGACATGAACAGCACCTTGATTTCCGGTCTCATCGCCAGGATACGCTCGGAAAGTTCGCGGCCTCCGAGTTCCGGCATCACGACATCGCTCACCAGCAGGTCGATCTTCTCCTGGGTCGATTCACACACGGACAGCGCCTCGATGCCATCCCGGGCTTCGAGGACCACATATCCGCGTTCTTGCAGGATAGTGCTCGTGAGCTTCCGTACGCGGTCCTCATCTTCTACCAGCAGGACAACTTCGGCGGCGCCTCTGGGCGCCTCAGCCACAGCGCCGGGGGGACGCTCATCCACCTCGGGCGCAGCCTCGGCAGCCGGCAAGACGATGGTGAATCCGGCGCCCTGCCCGAGTTCGGACTGGCACCAAATGGCGCCGCCGCTCTGCTCCACGATACCTAGAACCGTGGCCAGTCCCAGCCCGGTTCCCTTGCTGGTCTCTTTGGTGGTGAAGAATGCTTCGAAGACGTGGGCCTGCGTTTCCGGGTCCATGCCGATCCCGGTATCGCGAACCACCAGTTCGACATAGTCGCCGGCACTGACGTTATGCCGGGCAGAGTCCGCCTGGTCAAGCGTCACATTTTCCGTAAGGATGGTCAGCGTGCCCCCCGTGGGCATGGCGTCCCGGGCGTTCAGGCAGAGGTTCATGAGCGCGCGGCCCATTTCACCGGCATCGGCTCTCACTGGCCAAAGATCCGGGGCGGTGCGCACCACAACCTTGATGTGCTCACCCACAATGCGGCGCAGCATTTTTTCGAAGCCGGCAACTACCATGGTCAGATCGAAGACCTTGGGCTGCAGGACTTTCCGGCGGCTGAAAGAGAGCAATTGATCGGTGAGAGCCGCCGCCCTTTGGCTGGCGCTTTCGATTTCCTGCACGTACTCGATGGCTTGGTGATCGCCGCCGAGAGTATCGGCCACCAGATGGTTGTAACCGATAATCGCGGTCAGCAGGTTGTTGAAGTCGTGGGCGATGCCGCCGGCTAGTCTTCCAATAGCCTCCGTCGTCTCCGCCTGTCGAAGGGCATCCTGGGTCTTATGGAGGACTTTCTCGGCCTGCTTGCGTGCGGTGATATCGTCGATCCCTACCAGAATCAGGTCCGGATGCTCCAGTTTGTGGCCGCTGAACATCCAGTCCCGGGTCCCGGCCGATGGGAACTCCCACTCCACTTCAAAGTTGTCGAACGATTCGCCGGCAGATAGAACGCGATCCAGACGCTCTCGCAGGCCGGGGATGTTCCAGTTGCCACCGCCCAAGGCGTCCAGAAGCTCCCCTTCGGCATCGCGCCGCGGTACCTGAAACGTTTGGGAAAACGCTTCGTTGACACACATGATCCGGATGTCCCTATCGAGCACCAGCAGAGGCATCCGGACCCGTCCGACCATGGACATGGCGAAGTTGCGCGCCTGGGTGAGCGTCGCATTCTTCGACTCGAGTTCCCGGTTGATGGTGAGTAACTCCTCGTATGCGGATTGCAGTTCTTCCTTGGTCACACCAATCAGAAGGTCTCTCTTCAGCAGACTGCGCTCGCCGGCGTCTTTCTTGAGCAACGCGGCGTACTTTTCAATGCCGTCGATGTTCCGCAAAGCGAGGCGGCGCATGATTCGGCGTTGTACGGTCCCTTCCCGGTTGAGTGAAAAATCGATGCCGGTGGTCTCGCGCATCACGGCGAGGATATCGCCGAGCCCGGTTTTTTGGTCCTCCAGCGGCGTCTCCCGTTCCGCCGGTTGCGAGAGAACGAAGTGGGGGCTCCGCGCAATCCTCGCCAGTTCAACGGCGATTCCCGCCGGGGGCAGAATGTAATCGACGCAGTTGGCTGCCGCCGCCATCCGCGGCATGCTTGCGAATTCCGCGGTCCCGGGATCCTGCGCGAAGGTGACGCCGCCGGCTTCTTTGACCGCCTGCAGCCCGAGCGATCCATCAGAGCCGGCGCCGGAGAGGATCACGCCGATTGCCTGGTTGCCACAGTCCTGGGCCAAGGATCGCAGAAAACGGTCGATGGGCATGTGCGGCCCCAGCCCGGCGCGGCGGGGACTCACTTGTAACACACGATTGGCAATGGTCAGCTCGGTGTTGGGAGGGATGACATAGATATGGTTGGGTTCTACCGGCTGGCCATCGCTGGCATCCCCGGCCGGCATCCTGGCAACCCGGCCGAGTAACTCACTTAGGCTGCTCTTGTGTGCCGGATCGAGGTGCTGGATGAGTACGATCGCAAGGCCGGTGTCAGCCGGCAGATGGCTCAGCAGAAGCCGGAAAGCGTCCAGCCCACCAGCGGACGCCCCCACGCCAACCACTGAGAAGCGGGCTTCGGAATCCGACCGGATCCATTCGGGCTCCGAGTCATCGTTCATACATGTCCCCCCTGCCGATAGTTAGAGCATCGTATCAATAAACCTGTAAGAAGCAAAGGAATAATTTGTATCTTAGTACCGGAAGCCACTGACTGTTGAATAAGTCAACACATCTGTGGAGTTAGGCCACGTAGGAGTCACACGGAACCGCGCGCGTGAGCGAGCGGCCGGGCCATTTTTCTCTTGACATGTACCAGTCAACTAGTACATTATATTTCCAGATGACTAATACGGAACGACGCGGACGCTCTTTCGAGTTCCGGTTGGATCTCCGCAGCGGCGTGCCGGTCTATCGCCAGCTCATCGACCAGGTGACTGGCGGCATGGCTACGGGGGCGCTCCTTGCGGGCGACCAACTTCCCACCGTTCGTCAGGTGGCGGTCGACCTGTCCATCAACCCCAATACGGTGATGCGGGCCTACCGGGAACTCGAGATTCGGGGTGTGCTGGAGACCCAACAGGGCACCGGCACCTTTATCGGCCATCAGAAGGTGAAGCGCGACGACGTCGAACGCCAGAGACAACTCGGCCAACTGGCAGGCGAGTTTGTGTCTCGCGCCGGCGCACTCGGCTTCACGGTTGAAGAACTATTGGAGCAACTCAATGATCGTCGGGACGATTCTAAAAAGTCAGGGAGATGACGCTATGAAGCCCAACCAGGCACAAATGCGATTGAGTAGTGTGGGAGCCGCGCTCCTTGTGATCTTGGGAGCCGGAGGATTCGGAGTTACCAGAATGACCGGCAGCTACGCGCCCGCCGCCGCCGGCGTTCTGCTGGGTCTGTACTTTCTCTTTTCCATCCGCGTGGCCGACCAATGGGAACGCGTCGCGGTGTTGCGTTTCGGCCGCTTTACCGGGCTGCGGGGACCGGGCTTGTTCCACATGATCCCCGTCGTCGACCGCCTCAGCCGCTACGTGGACCAGCGGGTGCGCGTCACCAGCGTCTCCGCGGAATCCACGCTCACGCGCGATACCGTACCGGTGAACGTGGACGCCATCGTGTTCTGGCTGGTGTGGAACGCCGAAAAATCCATCCTGGAAGTGCAGGATTTCGACCAGGCGATCTCGCTCAGCGCGCAGACCGCGTTGCGCGAATCCATTGGACGCCATGAACTGGCGCAGATGGTGGCGGAGCGGGAAATGCTGGGCCACGAACTGCAGCGGATACTCGACGAGAAGACCACTTCGTGGGGCATCACCGTGCAATCGGTGGAGATTCGCGATGTGCAGATTCCGTTGGAACTGCAGGACGCCATGTCGCGGCAGGCGCAGGCCGAGCGCGAGCGCCAGGCGCGCATCATCCTGGGCACGGCGGAAACCGAGATCGCGGAAAAGTTCGCGCAGGCCGCGGCCACCTATCAGGACAACCCGGTGGCCCTGCACCTGCGCGCCATGAACATGCTTTACGAAGCCCTCAAGGAGAGAGGCTCGATGGTGATTGTGCCTTCCTCCGCGGTGGAGACCATGGGTCTGGGCGGCATGCTTGCCGCCTCGTCTCTCGGCGGAGCCAAAATGCCATAGGACGAGACCGAACTTCCGGCGCCGGGCGTGTATTCTAGTAGATTACGCCCATGATCCACAAACCATCCTTACTGTCGTGCTGCTTCACACTTATGATGGCTGCCGGATCGGGCTTGGCGCAAACCGCCGCCAAGCCCGATCCGGATGTCCTGATTTTCGCCAATGGCGAGAAACTCGTTGGCAAACTGGTGCGCTCCGACGGCGCCTCCGTTACCTTCCACAGCGACTCCTTAGGCGATGTGAAAGCGGACTGGAGCAAGATTCAGGAACTGCACTCCGGGCAGAAGTTCGTCGCGGTCGAAAAAGGCGTCCAGCTAAACCGCCAGTCCGATCTCTCCAAACTGCCGACGGGCGCGGTCGCCCTGACCGATAAGAGCCTCACGGTGGGCGGGCAGACGGTCCCGGTTGCCGACGCGGCTCACCTCATCGACCAGCCGGGGTTTGAGAAGGCCGTGCTGCACAGCCCCGGCTTCTTCCAGGCCTGGACCGGCAAAGTGGTGGCCGGCGCTTCGCTGGTGGAAGCCACCCAGACAAGCCAGAGTTTCACCGGCGGAATCGCGTTGCTGCGCGCCATCCCGGCCGAAGATTGGCTGGACGCGCGCGACCGCACCACCCTGGATTTCAGCGCTTCCGACGGTTCGGTGGCCCAGCCCAATACACCCACCCTGAAGACCGACATCCTCCACTTCGATTTCGAGCGCGACCAGTATCTCCCGCACTCGCACGCCTACTTCTTCGGACAGATGGCCCTCGACCACAACTTCTCGCAAGGCCTCGATCTCCAACAGATGTACGGCGGCGGCTTTGGATGGACCGTGGTGAAGCAGGCCAATGAGACGCTCGACCTCAAAGGCAGCATGAGTTTCGAGCGGCAGAGCTTCCAGACCGCCGCGAGCGACCACAACCTGATCGGCAGCGTGTTCAGCGAGAACTATATGCGCAAGCTCGGAAAAGCGGTCACTCTGCTGGAAGGCGTATCCATCACGCCGGCATGGAACGATGCCCATGCCTATTCCTGGAACGCCAACACCTCCTTGAACGTGCCCGTATTCAAGCGCCTCGGTTTCCAGTTGGCGGCGATCGACTCATTTCTAAACGATCCGCCGCCGGGCTTTAAGAAGAACTCATTTCAGCTTACAATGGGCCTGACCTACAGCCTGAAATAGCCCGTTTCCTGGTTTTTCCGGATGATTCTGCCGATTCGCCAAGCAAGCCGGTTGCTGTTGTGGCCGATGGCGGTCTGCGCGTGCCACGCACAATCCATCGTCGACCCCAGCGTGCTCGGCAATACCGTCAAGCTGTTCGATCCGCGGCCCGGCGACCGTCCGCTCGAATGCTCCGTCACGCCCATTCAGCCGCGCCTCAATTTCAGTTTTCGACTGCAATCCGGCTACGTGGTGCGCGTCCCCATGCGCCAGTATTCCGGACCCGGGCACGCGTGGCTGATGGCTGTCCGCGTCACGCCCCTGGGCGGCGACGGCAAACCCATCTATTTCGCCGGCAGGGCGCACCTTCCCGATGTCCCGCGCAACAATGTCGAGGTGGAATTGGGAGGCGGCTATCTGCTCGGCGCCGGCCGCTACCGGGTTCAGTGGATGATGGTCGACGACGAGAGCCGCGTCTGCCGCCACGAATGGCGCCTGGACGCCAGGCTGCGCGGCAGCGAACGCCTGGCCAAGGTGGCCACGCCGCCTTACACCATTCAGCAGTTCTCGCTGAGAGGCGTACCCTCCGAATCGCGCACGCGCGACGGCCGCCCGCCGTTCCGCGTCACCATCCTGATGCACGCCGCGCCGCTGCTGCCCTGGCGGACCCGGCTGGGCGCCAGCGACCAGGTGTTGCTGATCGGCTCGCTTTCCGCCTTGCTGGAACGCCTGCCCACCCACTCCGTCCGCATGGTGGTTTTCAATCTCGATCAGCAGAAGGAACTCTACCGCCGCGATGGTTTCACCCTCGATGGAATCGACGACGTCGCGCAAGCCGTCGGCGGCCTGGAGTTGAATGTCGTGAACTACCACGTCCTCGAACATCCCAAGGGCCACCTGGATCTGCTGTCGGACCTTGTGAACAAGGAACTGCAGTCGCCGGAACCATCCGACGCGGTGATTTTCCTGGGTCCGGCCACCCACTATCTGGACAGGCCCGCGCCGATCGCCTGGGATCGGCCCGCGCCATTATTCGCCTATTTTCAATACCGGCCCCTTGCCCGCCGCAACACATCCCCCTTTCCCGACATCGTCAACTCCACGGTGGCCGCGCTGAAGGGCCGATCGTTCACCATCTTTACCCCCGGCGATTTCGCGAAGGCCATCGCACAGTTGGAACGGCTGGTCTCTACGCCGTGACGGGCGCGGTGCGATGATGGAGAGAGCGATGAACTCCAGGATTCCGGCGGCGATTGCGGCCGCCTTCTTCTCCCTGGCGCCGGCCCATGCGGCGCTTCCCGACTTCCGGCTGCGCGACACCACCGGCGCCGTCCATACCCCCGCCGAGTGGATCGGCCGGAAAGCCGTCGTGCTCTTCTTCACCACCGTCGATTGCCCCGTGGCCAACAGCTATGTGCCCGAGATGAACCGCATCCGCGATGCCTATGCCGCGCGCGGCGTCCTGTTTCTGGCGGTCCAGGCCGACACCACCGTGGCCGAACCCGATGTGGTGCGTTACGCCAGGGACTTCCGCTACACGTTCCCCGTGGTGCTCGATCCGCAACAGGTGCTGGTGCGTCTCACCGGCGCCAGCGTGACGCCGCAGGCCGCGATGGTTACCGGCGATGGCAGGCTGCTGTATCTGGGCCGCGTCGATAACCGCGTGGAGGATTTCGGAAGCCAGCGGCAGACCGCCACGGTCCTCGACCTGCGCGATGCCATCGATGCCGCGCTGGCGGGCAAGCCCGTGGCGCATCCCGCCACCAAATCCATCGGCTGCGCGATCACTCGCGCCGGCGAATCCGGGCGATAAACCATGAAACCTTGGATTCACGCGATCCCTCTGACAGCCGTGCTCCTCTGCCTGGCGGCGGCCGCCGACGAGGATGCCGACCGTCTGCCCTCGGGCGGCGGGAAAGCGGCTGTCGTGAAGACCTGCGGCGAGTGCCACAACTATGACAACATCCGCAAGCAGCGCCTCAGCCGCGACGATTGGTCCGACAAAATCGGGGACATGGAGGAACGAGGCGCCAAGGCCACCGATGACGAATTCGCTGCGATCCTTACCTATCTCACGGAGAATTTCGGCAAGGACTCCAAAATCCGCATGAACACGGCGCCGTTCGAGGAGTTGAAGGCTGTCCTGAAACTCACCAATGAGGAGAGCGGCGCCGTGGTCGAGTACCGCAAGCAGAATGGCGATTTCAAGCAGTGGAGCGACGTGCTGAAGGTTCCCGGCGTGGACGCCGGCAAGATCGAATCCGCCAAAGACCGGATGGCGTTTTGATGAACATGGCGGCTACGGCTCCCGTACGGTCTACTTCGACTGTGCCGGCGGCCGCACGGCGTGAGTATCCTCGACCACTTTGAAATCGGCGGGCACTTCGAATAGCGAATGGGCCGGTTCGGCGCGGCTGACGTTGGTCAGCTTCGTGACGGTTTCGCCCGCCCGCGGATCGTTATGGCGGGTCATCACGAAGGTCTGCAGGTCGGCGGAATACCAGCGCTCGGTCACGATCTGAATGGGTTGCTCATTGCCCAACTGGCCGGCCGCAATCACCATGGTGGTGCGGGTACCATCCACCGCCAGGCCTTCCATGGTTTTCTGTCCCAGCGAATCGGTCTTTACGTTGTCCTCGCCCGGCCTCGGACCACCGGGACCTTTCTGTCCCGGGCCGCGGCCCGCGCGCTGCCATGCCGACCGGGTGGCCGTCTTGCGCGTGGTATCCAGGGCATAGCTGGTCCCGGCTACCGGATCCTGCAGGAAGATCACCGTCGGCAGTTTGCTGTTCGGCGCGATGGCGTTCAAACCCGTCAAGGATTGTTCCACCCGCGTGCGGCCTTCGGTGTCGCGGTAGATCCGCGACGTACTCACCTGGTGGATGTGGTTTCCGTCCGGCAGCGTCTGAGTGATTTCGGTGACTGCGTCCGCCGCGTACGGAGCGTTCTTGACCACCCGGCCCGGCGCGCCCGCCTGCGCTCCCAGGAAACGTGCGCCACCCGGCATGCCTCTCCCGCGGCCGGGCGGTGGATTCTGCGCCAACGCTCCCGCGGCGAGCGTCAGCGTGGCCGCCAACAGAAAACCAGCGGGACTCTTTGCGAGCGGCATCTTCACTTTCCTTACATCGATTCGTCGAGGAAACGGATGGCGCGCGCCACGCCGTCCTGGCCGAGCATCACGTCGGCTTCCACCATCTCGGAAACCCGATCCGCGCTGACAGCCAACCCCACTTCCAGCATGGCGGAGCGCGGCACTTCCACGCGAACGACGTTGACATCTTCATTCGGATCCAGCCGGCTGGCATTGGGCAGGGGAATGAAATCGTCATCCCCGTCGGCCGCATACGCGTCGGTGGAGTCCGTCACGGCAGCCATTTCCACCGTGCTCGAAGCGTTGCGATGCGCCGGCAAAGGCTGATGCGGATGCAGCAGGGAGAGCGCCGCCACAATCAGAACGCCCGCGGCCGCGGCCCAGGAAAGCGCGGGTACCCACCAATGGGGCCGAGCGGCGCGGCGCACCGGACGCTGGTGGCTGCGAAACGCCGCCACCAGGCCCACCTCGACGCGAGCGGGCGCTCCCGTATGGCGCAGTTCCGCCGCCACCGTTTTCAATCCGTCTACCAGCCTGCGATGGCGGTTGAGCAGGCTGGCGCATGCCTCGCACTCCGCGGCATGTTGCACATCCGCGTTTGCGCCCACTTCCGGAAGACTGTCCCAAAACTCCTGGCAATTCATATGAAACACCTTATAGGCTTCAACGTGCTCACCGACGGCCGGGGTTGCCGGTCCTGGTTGAGCTTCTCCAACAACAACGCGCGTGCCCGATGCAGCCGGGAACGCACCGTCCCAATCGGACAGCCGAGCACGCCGGCGGCGTCCGCATAATCCACTTCTTCCAGGTCGCACAGCACGACCACTTCCCGATACCGGCGCGGCAGGGTCCCGATTGCGCGCCGCAACGCTTCGATCCCTTCGCGATGCGTCAGATCGTCCAGAGCGTTGTCCGTAACCGCCAAACCGGGCAGCACCTTCTCCTCGGATTCGGTTTCGAGCGGGACATCCCCGCGGCCCCGCTCCATCTGCCGCAACAAGAGCTTGCGGGCAATCCCATACAGATACCCGGAAAGCGTGCCGCGATCCGGATCGAAGCCGCAGCCATCGCGCAGCAGGGCCATAAACACTTCCTGTGCTACGTCTTCCGCCACGCTGGCGGAGCCGCTGACATGCATCGCAAAGCGGTAAATAGAGGCCTGGCGTTTGCGATACAGCGCGACAAAAGCCGCCTCGTCGCCGCCACGCAGAAGTACGAATAACTCATCGTCCGTTTCCGGCGGCTTGACGTTCATCGGGCTTCCTGGTTCTAATTCTCTCACAGACCGAAAAAGTTCCGCCAATCGATTGGCAGGTCGGGTGTTTCCCTATTTTTTACGTCTGTCAAGCGTAAAGATAACCATTTTGGTACTTTACGCTCAATACCACGCGGTCTATGATCTGAATACATGGCTGGTTTTGAAACGGCTCCCTCCACCAATCCGGACGACGTCCCGCGAATCCGCGCCCGCGTAGCGGAACTGGAAGCGGAACTGGAGCGGTACCGGCAGACACAGGCGACCAGCGAGGAGCGCTTTCGCGCCCTGGCCGATGCGGCCCCGCTGATGATCTTCATGTCCGGCACGGAAGCCCTTTGCAGTTATGTAAACCCCGCCTGGCTGGAGTTTCGCGGCCGCACTTCGGAACAGGAAATCGGCAACGGCTGGACCGAGGGATTGCACCCCGACGATCGCGATCTGTGCCTGGAGACTTATTTAAAATCCTTCAGTTGCCGTCAGGCGTTCCGGATGCAATACCGGCTTCAGAGGGCCGACGGTGAATTCGTGTGGGTAGAGGTAGCCGGCGTCCCCCGCTACCGCGACAACGGCGACTTTGCCGGCTACATGGCCTCCGCCATCGATGTCAGCGACCGGAAGCGCGGCTTCTTCACTCCCGACGAAGAATCCGTCCGCCTGGTGTTTGCCCTGACCGAGCGGGAACGCCAGGTGCTCGTCCTGGTTGCCGAGGGCAAGTCCACGAAGGAAGCCGCTCTGCGCCTGGGCATCAGTTACAAAACGGCCGATTCCCACCGCAGCCGCATCCTCGAAAAGCTGGGAGTGCACGAAACCGCCAGCATGGTGCGCTACGCCATCCGCGCCGGGCTGATCGAACCGTAAGGCGCGCCCGATGAACCCGTCTTATCTCAGGCAAGCCATCGAACTGGCCGTGGAGAATGTCCGCCGCGACGGCGGGCCTTTCGCCGCGCTGGTCGTCAAGAACGGAGTCGTCATCGCCACCGGCGCCAACCAGGTGACGCGGACCCACGATCCCACGGCGCACGCCGAAATGGTCGCCATCCGGGAAGCCTGCCGCATATTGGGCGATTTTCAACTCGAAGGTTGCGACATCTACAGTTCCTGCGAACCTTGTCCCATGTGTTTGGGTGCGCTCTATTGGGCCCGGCCGTCGCGGGTCTACTTCGCGGCCACCCAATCCGACGCCGCCGCTGCCGGTTTCGACGATTCCTTCATCTATAAGCAGATTGAACTCGCCCCATCGGAGCGCGACATCCCCATGGTCCGCATCGAGGATGAGACCGCGACCCATCCCTTCGAGGAGTGGATCGATAAAGCGAACAAAACGGAATACTAGTGTTGTGTCCAGGAAGTAGCTGGACAGACAAAATGCTACCCGGCCAAAGGCGGCGCCTCGGTTGGCTCGGGAATCTGAAATCCGTGGACGATTCGCTTCCACTCGACCTTGGGTTTCTGGAAATTGACGAGCAGACACAGAGTCCGGCCCGAGGCTCGCAAATAATTGAGACACTGCGCGGTATGTTCGTTGGAGAGACGCTCGGCACATTTCAACTCGATGACCAGCACATCTTCCACGAGGATATCGGCAAAGTACTCCCCCACGCCATGGCCCTTGTAAGTTACTGGAAATGAGACTTCGGCAACAGCTCGGATGCCGTGCAGGCGGAGTTCGTGGAGCAAAGCACGCTGGTAGACCTTCTCCAGGAATCCCGCGCCCAGGGTGTTGGACACTTCGAAAACAGCTCCCAGCACCCGCTCGGTCAAGGCGTCGAAGTATCGGCGTTGATCCGTGTTCATCAGCGGCCCATCATAATGAAGTGCCGTTCTCCACCAAGACTCTCAAAGATTATTATTGGCCGCCGATGAACACAGATAAACGCCGATTTTCGACGAACCCAGGATCGGATTGCCCAGTTATTTCGTGGACATCGTCCACCTTAAACTCGCGCGCGGGAGGCCGAGTTAGGGTGTGCGCTTTCCCTCGCCCGGGCCGCTTGCTCAGACGCGCGGTTCCGTGCCCGGAATCCTGGTGGAGAGCTTTCCCAGGGCGGAGTGAATGGAGATTCCGCCGTTTACGTTATGTACCCGGATGTCGGCTCCGCCGCGGTTGACGCGCGTGTGCAACTCCTGGCCGCCATCGCCGCGGATGGCTTTGCCGAATTCGGTTTCGATTCCGCCGCTCTGGTTGCGGACGTTCAGCGTGGCTCCGGCGCCGGATGGAATGGAGAGCGTGATGGGTCCGTTGACGGAACGCAAGGAGATCTGGTTGGCGGCGCTGATGCGGGTGAAGTCCGCGATCAGGCGGCCGTTGATCGTCGACAGATCGGCATAGCCTCCCAGTTTCTCAGCCTTAATGCTGCCATTGACAGCGGAGGCGGTTACCGATCCGGCCAGCCCGCTGAGACAAAGGCCGCCGTTGATCAACTTGACCTGGTCGAGAGTCGCCGCGCGCGGCACCGTGATCCGGTACTCCACACTGGCGAGATGACCCACCTCGGAGCTGGCATACTGAGTGCGAATGGTAAGGCCGCTCGAAGAGGGCTCGACCACCACCTGTGCATCGTCCAGGCGGCGCGGGTCGGAGGAACGTTTGACGGCCTCCACCAGCACTTCGTCGCGATCCCACGCGGTAATGGTGACATCGCCGTATAAGTTCTGAATGACGACATGCCCGTTCGGACTCAAGGAATAGCTGTGATGGAAATGCGCCCCCTGCGGGACGATACTGGCCGACAAGACGCCACTGGCCGACAAGATGCCGCCGGCGGCCAGCACCGGCAATACTCTCAGGGCCCCTTTACCTAATGCGTGCATCGCGATCCCCCTCCGGATAACAGGCTAGTTCTTTACGGGTTCCGTGCTTTCCTGGACGATCCGGCCGTCGAACATCCGAATCGTGCGGTCGGCAAATTCCGCATAGCGCGGGTCGTGCGTCACCATACAAATGGTGGAGCCGGCGGCGTGCAGTTCACGGAGCAGATTCATTACCGCTTCGCCATTTGCCGAATCCAGGTTTCCGGTCGGCTCATCCGCCAGCAGGATCAGCGGATCGCCGCTCAACGCACGAGCCACGGCCACACGCTGCTGCTGGCCGCCCGATAGCTGCGAGGGGTAATGTTTCATGCGGTGCGACATGCCCACGCGCTCGAGCGCTTCCTGCACGCGGCGTTTCCGTTCCGCCGACGGCATGCCGCGATAGGTAAGCGGAAGCTCCACGTTTTCATAGACCGTCAGATCGCCGATCAGGTTGAACGCCTGAAAGATAAAACCGATCTCACGGTTGCGAATGCGAGCCCGCTCGGAGAGTTTGAGTCCGGTGACAGGCTTCCCATTCAGATAATAGACGCCGTCGCTCGGGGTATCGAGCAACCCCAGAATGGCGAGCAGCGTGGATTTGCCGCAACCTGACGGTCCCGAGATCGACAGGTACTCTCCCTTCTTCACATCGAAGTGGATACCGGAGAGAGCGTGCGTCTCCACTTCGTCGGTCACAAAAACCTTACTCACCTGGTCGAGTCGAATCAGCGGTTGGGAGCCGTTGTCCATGTTCATTTACCTCTCTGACGAGATTCGTGGCGCTTTAGTTCAACTTAATCCGGTCGTAACTATCGTACGTCGACATATCCGAAAGAATCACGCGGTCGCCGACATTCAGTCCGCTCTTCACTTCGATGTAGCTGACCGAGCGGCGTCCGAAGGTGACTTTGACCTTGTTGGCGTACTTGCCGTCGGGTTCCAGCTTGAAGAGCTGTACGGTCGCATTCTCCTGCCCATACACCGGGCAGCCTACATACAGGACATCGTTCAACTGCTCGAGCTGGACGACGCCATCGACGCTCAAATCGGGCCGGGCGCCTTGCGGCAGCGCGCCTTTCAGAGCGACGTCCACGGTGACGGTTCCGTTCACGATCGACTGTTCGATGCGCGAAACCGTACCGTTGATCAAGCCATTCGATCCTCCACCGGCCAGGCGGGTATCGATGACGGCCGGCTGGCCGATGGTAACGTCGCGCACCTGGGTTTCGGGAATCTTCAACTCAGCCTTCAAATGGGAGTGCTGGGCCACTTTTCCAAGCGGCGCGCCCGCCGCCACTCTCTGGCCTTCTTCCACGGGCGTGAGCGGAGTGGGCAGGGATTCCAGCATCCCGTCGAAACCGGCCCGGACATGCAGGCGGTCCACCTGGCTCTTCTTCAGCGCGTAGTCGGCCTGCAACTCGTCCACTTTGACTCTGGCGGCAGCCAGCGACGCTTCGTCGGATTTCGCATTAATCTCCACCCGCTTGTTTTCCAGCGCCAATTGCTCCAGAAGTTGCTGCGCCTTGGTGGCTGAAATCTTGGCGTCGATTTCGGAAACCAGACCGTCCTTGGTCAGTTTGGCGTCGCGGTCGGCCTGCATCCGGGCGGTAGTGCAATCCGATTGTACCTGGGCAACTTTCGACTGCATATCGAGGAGCAAAGCTTGCAGGGTCACCTGAAGCTTGTCATAGTCGGCCTGGGCGGTCTTAACAGCGTATTCGGCGGTCAGCAGTTGATTGTCGAGTTCCGGGCTGCTCAGGATCATGACGAGCGAATCGGGCCGTACCGGAGTGCCGGGCCGGATGAGGATGCGTTCCACACGGGCGTCGGTGGTGGCGGTGATGAGCATGGTGTCTTCCGGCACCAGGGTGCCGATGCCACGCACTTCACGAACCATGGAGCCGCGTTTGACCGTGTCCGGCCAAAGGGCCGAGAAATCCACGGGCGGGGCCGCGGGTTTGAGGCGGGTCACTCCATAGCCAATGCCGCCGATGGCCAGCACCAGGATGGTGAGAATCACGGCGATGCGGATGATCTTCTTCCGCTTCGCGTCTTTGCGTGGGATGTCCATTTCGCGTTTACCAGGCATCCGGAGGGGCACGGCGCCTGCCAAATCCCGAGGTGAGTCTACCATATGACGTTGCAGGGGTTACGAGCGATAGCCTGCCTCCCGGTGTGTTCGCTTGTGGGACCGTCTGTGCAGCCATGGGACGCCTATTGGACGACGATTCCGCGCTCGTCCAGTAATTCACCGGTCTGGGTGAGCAGGTTCAATAGGTTACGCCGCAATCCAACCTGCGCCGAAACCACCGCGGACTCGGCTTGGGAGAGTTGCGTCTGGGCTTGTAACACGAATTGCATGGGCTCGCTTCCCAACGTGAACTTCTGGTTCTCGGCGTCCAGGTATTTGGCGGCAAAACCCTGCGCCACTAGGGCCAGTTTCACCGAGTCCTTACTGGCTTCTACGTTGTTCACGGCCTGGAGAACGCTTAATCTTATTTGTTGTTGGGTATCGCGGACGGTGAGGGCGTCGTGCCTTTTCTGGACACGCGCGTCGGCCATGTCGGCCGTGGCGGCGCGGTTGCGGATGGGAAGGGTCAGATTCAGGCCGAAGGAGTAGATGGGATAGCCGAATCCAAACATTTGGCTGAGGGCGTCGCCAAATCCCCCGGGGATGGGCGGGCCGGATACGATTGCGCCGGTCAGGACGTCGGTGCTCTGCTGGAACAGGGGGCCGCCGACGCCCTGGCTGGAATAGGAACCGGTGAACGACAGGTTGGGAAGGATTTCGTTCTTCGCCTGGTGGATCTGCATATCGTCGACGTCCAGGGTTTGCTGGGTAGCTTTCAAGTCCGGCCGGGTGCCGATCGCGCGCGAGACGTACTTTTCGGCATCGAGCGGCTCGGTATCGATGGCGGTTTCCACCGTCTCCGTCAGTTCCAGGGGCGCGCGGCGGAGGCCCGGAACGAGATCGGCTCCAATTTGCTTGCGCAGGGCGTCTTCCACCTGGATGAGGGCGAAGCGGGCCTGCGAGACGCCCAGTTCGGCATTGGCGAGTTGCTGCTGCGGATTGTAGATGTCCAGGGGCGAAATGGCGCCCAGTTCCAGCTCCTTCTGAGACAGCGCCAGGGAGTCTTCCGCAAGCTTGCGGGCGCTCTGCGCCACGCGAAGATTCTCACGCGCCTGCACTACGTCCCAATAGGCGTTTTCGGCGCTGTTCACCAACTGGATGAGGTTGCTGGTGAGGGTGGAGCCGGCAATATGGAAGCGGCTCTTGGCCATCATGAGATTCAGGCGGTTGACGTACGCGCCCCGGTTGCGGAGCAGCGGCTGGGAGAAGGCGAAATTCAACGACGAGGACAGGCTGGGGTTCAGGGTAGCGAAGGAACTGTTGGTGGTGCCCTTGATCGCCGAATACCCCACCGAATACTGCATTCCCGTTGGGAGAGTCTCGACAAAATTGAAGCTGGCCGGCTGACTGAGGGAAACCGAGGTGTTCGCTCCCGTCAGGGCGCTCACCGACGGTGTCGTGGCTCGCGTGCTGCTGAAGCTGGCGGTCGCCGTAGGGTCCCAGGTGGACATGGCCCGCATGATGGCATTCTTGGGCATTTCGAGCGTGAGCAGTTGGAGCTGAATGTCGGTATTGTTGGCCATGACCAGTTCCAGGTACGACTTCAGCGACAGTTGGAGGGTGTCTTTCACCAGGAAATCCCGCAGTTTGACGGGCTCCCTGAGGTCGACGCGGGTCTGGGTTTTGGCGAGCGTCTCGCGGAAATAAGAGAGCTTGGGAAACGAGGTATTCTGCGCGATCGCCGTCCCAACCAGGAGGAAGGCGGCCGCAAGGGGCCGGATTGGCATAGATGTCCTAAACATAACAATTCTCTACATAGACGTTAACGCGGACGGATGGCTAGCCGTGGAAGCCATATTTCCCGTGGATGGCGGATTGAAGCGGCCGGACAGGTGGAAAACCAGGGCTGTACACTGTGCTACTCTGAACGCAATCTGCGACTGCGATGAGAAGCGCGATTGCGGAATTCGGGCTGATTCTGTTGGTGGCGGGAGCGGCGACGGCGCAAACGTTCGAAGTCGCGTCCGTGAAGGTGGCAGCTACGGGCTTCCGCCGGGATACGATGCTGGGCGGTCCGGGGACCAGCGCTCCCGGGCAAATTTCGTTCAGCGGCGCCTCCCTAAAGGGGCTGATCCTGGCGGCGTACGGCGTGAAGGCCTACCAGCTTTCCGCTCCGGCTTGGATGGCGACGGAACGGTTCGACATCGTGGCAAAGGCCCCCGAAGGCACCACCAGGGCGCAGGTCCGTTCAATGCTTCAGAGGCTCCTGGCGGAGCGCTTTGGGCTGCAACTCCACCACGAGTCCCAAGAGCTTCCAGGGTACGAGCTGCAGATTGCCAAGGAGGGACTAAAGCTCAAGCCGCCTGCCGCGATCGTCAGCCAAGCCGATAAGGCGCAGGAATCCGTGCTTTTGCAAGGGGCCACCGACAGAATGCCTCCGCGTATTTCAGAAGGAAAGGCAATTTACTGGGACAGGAGCCTCGGCTACGGAATCCTCCTGCTGCCGAGCGGCCTCTTCCGCGCCGTCGGTGTATCGCAAACCATGGCGGAAATCGTCACGCTGTGCGAACTCCGGAGCCAAATATCGATTGTCGACAAAACCGGATTGACCGTCCGGTACGATTACAGTTTCGACTATGCCCCCGATCCGCCCGCTAACCCGCAGGACGCTGCTTCCATACCCACCGCGACGGATCCGGGACCGGACTTCGTGACCGCGTTTCAAAAGCAGCTCGGGTTCAAGCTGGAAAAGAAGAAGCTCCCCTTCGACGTGCTGGTGGTCGACCGCGCGGACAAAGTACCGGTGGAAAATTAGCCGCAAGACCGCCAGCGCCACACTGTGCTACTCTATGGGCAATCTGCGACTGCGACAACCCCACTAAGATACCCCCACACCATGGAGGATGGATGAGTCCGCAAGAAGTTTTAGAGTTTGCGAAAACTAACGATGCCAAGCAGCTCGATTTGCGTTTCACCGACATTCCGAGCCTGCAGCACCACGTCTCCTACCCGATAAGCGAGTTGGATGAAGGCAAGTTCGAAGAAGGCTTTGGCATGGATGGATCGAGTATCCGCGGCTGGGCGGCGATCCACGAAAGCGACATGCTGCTGATCCCCGATCCCAACACCGCAATTATGGATCCGTTCGCCGAAACCCCAACGTTAGTGATGTACGGCGACGTGAAAGACCCGATCACCAAGCAACGCTACGAGCGCGATCCGCGCTGGATTTCCCAAAAGGCGGAGCTGTACCTGAAGAATACCGGTCTGGCCGACACCGCTTATTTCGGCGCGGAAGCCGAGTTCTTCATTTTCGACAACATCAGCTTCGACACCAATCAGCATTCCAGTTTCTATTTCATCGACGCCGAGGAAGGCCGCTGGAACTCGGGCCGCCGCGAAAATAATCTCGGCTACCGTCCGCGGTACAAGGAAGGCTACTTCCCCGTGCCTCCCACCGACCACTATCAGGATCTGCGCAGTGAAATGGTGCAGATCATGATCCAGTGCGGTTTGCATATCGAATGCCACCATCATGAAGTCGCCACCGGCGGCCAGTGCGAAATCGATCAGCGGTTCGACACGCTGGTGAAATCCGCCGACAACATGATGCTGTATAAGTACATCATCCGCAATGTGGCCAACCAGTACGGCAAGACGGTGACGTTCATGCCCAAGCCGCTTTTCGCCGATAACGGCAGCGGCATGCACACCCACCAGAGTCTGTGGAAAGACGGCAAACCGTTGTTTGCCGGCGACGCCTATGCCGGGCTGAGCCAGATGGCGCTGCACTACATTGGCGGTCTGCTGAAGCACGCGCGCGCGCTTTCCGCCATCATCGCCCCCACCACCAACAGCTACAAGCGTCTGGTGCCGGGCTACGAAGCTCCGGTCAACCTGGCGTACTCGCGCCGCAACCGCTCGGCCGCTTGCCGCATCCCCATGTACTCCGCCAGTCCCAAGGCCAAGCGCGTGGAATTCCGGCCGCCCGATCCCGCCGCCAACCCCTACCTGGCATTTGCAGCCATGCTGATGGCCGGCCTGGACGGCGTCCTCAACAAGTTGAACCCCGGCGAACCGCTCGACAAGGATATTTACGATCTCTCACCCGAAGAGATGAAGAGCGTCCCTTCCATGCCTGGATCGCTCGACGAAGCGTTGAGCTGCCTGGAAGACGACCATGCCTTCCTGCTGCGCGGCGACGTCTTCACCGAAGAACTGATCGAGACGTTCATCGATTACAAGCGCAAGAACGAAGCCGAAGCCGTGCGCCTGCGACCGCATCCGTACGAATTCGCGCTGTACTACGACATTTAGCGATCTTCAACCGCCCGCCTGCCGCTCTTTGACGGGCGGCAGGCGGCGGATCATTATGCCCGGCGCTATTCTACAGGTCAATATTTCGCCTGGAGGCCTTCCGAAACATCCGATACGGGGAGGCCTGGTTACCTCTTTAGGCCTCGAAGGCGATGGCCATGCCCACCCTCAATTCCACGGCGGCCCGGATAAGGCCATCCTGCTGATCTCGATCGAAACTATCGAGGAACTGAAGACACGGGGGTATCCGCTGTTCCCCGGCGCTATGGGCGAAAATCTCACTACCACCGGCATCGACGTGCGCGCTCTCCGCATCGGCGACCGATTGCGCGCGGGCGGAGCCGAATTGGAAATCACGAGTCCTCGCGGTCCATGCACGCAACTCGACGTCTATGGAGACAGCCTTAAGCACGAAATCTACGACAAACTGGTGAAGGCCCGCAACCCCAAAACGCCGCGTTGGGGCATGAGTGGGTTTTACGCCGGCGTGATCTCACCGGGCGAGGTGCGGGCTGGCGATATACTGACAGTGGTGGCCCAGTCTGCCGCCAAGCTAGCCGCCGGGTCAGCGTGATTCATGCCCAGTTCGCTCGACGCAATCAAGCCGGGTTCGGGCCTTCCGGACCGCACAGCGGAGCGCATTCATGCGTCGCTGGCCTCCGTTCCCGATCCGGAGGTCGCCGGCCTGTACCTGGACCGCCTGCGCCTCGAAACGCCCTCGGCTTTCGAGCGGATCGTCAATTCTCCGGCCGCGCTGCAATGCGCGGTGCACCTGTTTTCCTATAGCCGGTTCCTTTCCGAAGCGGCGCTGCGGCGGCCTGAATCGATTCTGGAAATTGCCAATTCCGGAAGTTTCTACCGTGTTCTGACCGTGGATGAGTACGAGGAGCGGCTGTTCGAGTTTCTGGGGAAGGACCACCTGGGAGTGCCGACCGCAATCGAACTGGCGCGATTCCGGCGGCGCCAGATTATACGCATCGCGCTGCGCGACGTTCTGGGGCTGGCCACTCTTTCCGATGTGACAGAGGAGCTATCCAGCCTGGCCGACGCGATTCTCGACATCGCCTGCGGGCGGATCCGCACCGAGTTTGTAGAGCGCCACGGGGAGCCTCGTCTGCCCGATGGAAGCCCGTGCGGCTTTTCGGTGATCGCGCTGGGCAAGTTGGGCGGGCAGGAACTGAACTACAGCTCGGATATCGACCTGATGTTCCTCTATACGGGCAGGGGCGAGACCGATGGGCCGTTGCCCATCAGCAACAAAGAGTTCTATAAGAAAGTCGCCAACCAGTACACTGCCCTGCTTTCCACTTATACCGCCGATGGCCAATGCTACCGCGTGGACCTGCGCCTGCGCCCCGATGGCGCGTTGGGCGAGATCGCCATCTCGGTGGAAGGAGCCAAGGCCTACTACAGCGAGCGCGCCCGCGACTGGGAGAAACAGATGCTGATCAAGGCGCGGGTTTCGGCGGGCGACCCGGAGCCCGGCGCGGAACTGCTGGAGTTCGTGGAGCCGCTCATCTATCAAAGCTCCCTCGATTTCCGGGCGGTGGAAGCCGTCTCGGAAACCCGCCAGCGCATCAGCGAGAAGATGGCCGCCAAACGTGGACTCACCGGCGGTCCGGACATCAAGCTGATGTCCGGCGGCATCCGCGATATCGAGTTTCTGGCGCAGTGCCTGCAGCGTCTGCACGGCGGCCGGGAACCGTGGGTGCGCCACGGCGGCACGGCGCTCGCGTTGTTCCGCTTGCGCGATAAGGGGTTGCTGTCGGGCGCCGAGTATCCGCGCCTGACTTCCGCTTATCAATTTCTGCGCTACCTGGAGCATCGGCTGCAAATGGAGGAGGACCGCCAGACGCACACGCTGCCGGCCGATCCGGAGGCGCTGGAACGGCTGGCCGCCCGGATGCCGCACGAGGGGGAGCGGCTGACGCGCGACGCCCTGCAGCAGAAACTGGACGAGCACCTGGCCGCGGTCCGCGAGACCTATGAACGGGTAGTGCATGCGCAAAAGCCCATGTACTATACACCGCCGGCGGGGAACCTGCCCGCCGACGCGGCGGAATTCCTGGTGGCCGATGAGACCGAGGTGCGCACTTCGCCGGCCAGCCTGGCGCGCCTGCTGGCGCAGCGCGCGCCGCGACTGGCTGAACTGGTGGCGTCCAGCCAACTGCACCGCGGCCTGGAGCGCTTCGAGCACTTTCTCGAAAAACACCAGGCAGGCCCGGACGTTCCGGATCGATTGGACCGCGACGCCACGCTGGCGGTTCAGGTGATCGACATTTTCGAGCACAGCCCCTATTTCGCCGATAACCTGCTGCGTTATCCCGAACTGCTGGACGAGATCGGCGAGCCGTTTCAGTTGGAAGGCGGTCCACTGGCGGATGGCGCGGAACTGCGCCGCTTCTACCGCCGGCAAATGCTGCGCATTCAAAGCGCCAATATGCTGGAAGCGACGCCCATCTTCGCTACGCTGGGCCAGACATCCATACTGGCAGATAGCGTGATTGCGGCGGCGTATCACATCGCCCTGGCGGAAGCGCCGCCGCCCGCAAACCGCTCCTATGCGGCCAGCGACCAGATGATGGTGGTGGCGCTCGGCCGCCTGGGGATGCGCGAATTCGACCTGGGATCGGATGCCGACCTGGTTTTCGTGATCCCCGACGCCGATTCGCTGGAACACGCCTTCTGGACCAGCGTGGCCGAACGGATGATCCAGACGCTCAGCGCGTATACCGGCGAGGGCGTGATGTTCGCCGTCGATACACGGCTCCGCCCCAACGGCCGGGAGGGCGACCTGGTGCAGTCCGAAGGCGCGTACAAAACATATTTTGCCGGCCAGGCGGAGGCGTGGGAAGGCATCACGTATATGAAGTCGAGGGCGGTGGCCGGCAACCTGGAACGCGCCACCGAATTTCTGCACGAACTGCAAGTTGTGGACTGGCGCCGTTACGGGCAGGGCATGCGCTCCCGCAAGGAACTGACCGAAATGCGTGCGCGGCTGGAGCGCGAGCAGGGCCCGCGCAATCCGCTCAAGGCCGGCGCGGGCGGGTACTACGATATCGATTTCGCTCTGATGTACCTTCGGCTGCGTGGCGCCGGCATCTTTTATAAGGTGCTGAATACGCCGGAACGCATCGACGTGATCGAGAAAATGGGCCATCTGGAACCGGAAGATGCCGACTTTCTGCGTGAGGCCGCCACCTTTTACCGGGCCGTGGACCACGGCCAGCGCGTCTCCACCGGCCACGCCGAAGGCAGCCTGCCGACCGCGCAGGCGCAGTTTGAAGTGCTGACCAGCCTGGTAAAACGCTGGACGCCCGAACATCTGCACGGCCAGCGAATCGATACCACGCTCCGCGAGATCCGCCAGCACACCCGCGAGTTCTTCAACCGCCTCTTCGGACGCCCATGAAAGGGCAACGAGTATGGCGTTTCGCCGCTTCGCTCGGAGGCGTAGGCGCGGTCCTGGCTCTGTACCGGACTCAGCTTCAGGTCAACAACACCACCGTGGCCCTCACCCTGCTGTTGGTGATTCTCGGGGTTTCGGCGCGGTGGGGACTGGCGGAGGCCACCCTGGCATCCATCGCGGCGGTCCTGGGATTCAACTACTACTTCCTCGAACCCATCGGCAGATTCACCATCGAAGATCCGCAGAACTGGGTCGCCTTCGTGGCGTTTCTGGTGACCGCGGTCACCGCGAGCCAGCTTTCCGCTTACGCCCGCCGCCGGACCGCGGAAGCCGAAGCGCGCCGCCTGGAGATCGAGAAACTCTACGCCTTGCTCCAAGCCATGACGCTTACCGGAAATGCCCGCCGGATGGTGCGCGAGTTTGTCCACCGGGTGGTGCAGATTTTCGAGTGCGGCGCCGCTGCGTTTTACTATAGCCCTACCGGCGACATCATCCGCTCCGGACCGGAAAGCGCCCCGGTGAGCGACCATGACCTGGTGTCCGCGGCCGAAATCGAAGAGCCGTCGCTCGACCCGAGCCGCAAAGCCTTCGCGTCGCCGGTACGCCTGGGCGGACGTAGTTTGGGAAGCATGGCGCTGCTGGCTCCGCTTCCCGCTGAGGGCACCCTCCAGGCCCTCGTGAACCTGGTGGCCATTACGCTCGAAAAGGCCCGCGCCATCGAAGAGGCCAGCCACGCCGAGGCGTCGCACCAGAGCGAAGTTCTGAAATCCGCGCTTCTCGATTCGCTGGCGCACGATATCAAGACCCCGCTCACCTCCATCAAGGCCGCCGTCACCAGCCTGCTGGGCAGCGCGCCCGAGGCCGAACGGGAACTGCTCACCATCATCAATGAAGAGGCCGACCGTCTGAATCGGCTCTCGGCGGAAGTCATCGCCATGGCGCGCGTCGACGCCGGAAAGCTGCACCTGGAGAAGCACGCCGTGCGAGTGGCCGACCTGATCGCCAGTGCGCTCTCCGAACTCGCGGCCGCGCTGAAGAAACGGCCCGTCGCCGTGGATGCCGCAAAGGAGTTGCCCCCGGTCCAGGCCGATCCCGAACTCATGCAACAGGTGGTGAAACACTGCATCGAAAACGCCATCAAGTACTCCCCGGAGGGATCGCCCATCCGTATTTCGGCTACGCTGAAGAGTGAGAAAATCGTGATTGGAATCGCCGACCAAGGTTCCGGAATCGAAGAGAACGAGCGGTTGCGCATCTTCGACCGCTTCTTTCGCGGACGGCAGCACCGCTTCGGTACCAAGGGAACGGGCATGGGTTTGGCCATCGCCAAAGGCATTGTGGAAGCGCACGGCGAGCGGATTTGGGTGGAAAGCGAACGCGGGCAGGGGTCGACTTTCTACTTCTCGCTGCCGCTCGACGGAGCACGCGGATGAGCGCGGGACGAATCCTGGTGGTGGACGACGATCCCCAGATCCGGCGCGTCATGAAAGCCACCCTGGTCGGGCTGGGCTACGAAGTCATCGAGGCCCGCACCGGAGAAGAAGCGCTGGAGAAGGTTCCCGCCGAAATGCCGAGCCTGATACTGCTCGATATGAACATGCCGGGAATCGGCGGATTGGAAACCTGCCGCTCCCTGCGCCACGGGTCGGACATTCCGGTGATCATCCTTTCGGTGCGCAACACCGAGAAGGACAAAGTGGCGGCGCTCGATGCCGGCGCCGACGATTACGTCACCAAGCCCTTCAGCATCGAGGAACTCCTGGCCCGTATCCGTGCGGCGCTGCGGCGGTCCTCGGCGTCGACCGAGAACGGCCCGCACCCGATCTCGTCGCCGGATCTGCAGATCGATTTCGAAACCCGGCACGTGCATGCGCGAGGAGCGGACGTGCGCCTCACTCCCAAGGAATTCGAGCTGTTGCGCTACCTGGTATCGCACGCCGGCAAGCCGGTGACGCACCGGGAACTGCTGCAGGCCGTCTGGGGACCGGATTACGGCGACGAGCCCGAGTATCTGCGCGTCTTCATCAACCAGGTGCGCAAGAAGATCGAACCGGAGCCCGCCAAGCCGCGGTACATTGTCACCGAACCGTGGGTCGGCTACAAATTCGTGACGCCCTATTGATCGGTCCCTATCGCCAATACCTGATAGCGCGCCGTGGTGGTCCCCACGTTGCGGAATCCGTGCTCCTGGTTGGACGCGAAGTACACCACCGATCCCGGCCCCACCCGCGTAATTTCTCCCATGATGTTGACCTCCAGTTGACCATCTCGCAGGAACACCATCTCTTCATGCACGTGATGATGCGGCGGATGCGGAGCGGCGCCGGCCGGCAACTCGGTTTCATGCAGATCGATCGGCCATCCCGCGTGTGTCTCGCCCTTCAGAATCTGGCGCGAAACAGAGGTGGCGCCCTGCTTTGGCGTCAAGTCCTCATAGCGGTACGCCTTTGACGGCAGTTTCGCGCCGGGAGCGGCTGTCTGCGCCGCCGCCAGCGCGGGAAGCAGAAAAGGGATTCCCTTCTGGACCACTTCATATGAGCGGTAGTATACACCTATGAACCGATCCGTAGCCCGCGGGACCTTTTCAACTGTGCTCCGCCTGGCTGACCAACTTCTCCGCGGCGGGGGAGACATTGCGCCAGGGCGGCCTGCCAACCGCGATCTCGCCTATCTGTTCATGCCGACGTCTTCCCGGTTGGCTCTTATAGGGGTGGGCGCGGGCGCGTCTCGAGATAGAGCACGCGTTCTTCGAGGGCGTTGAGTCTGGTGTTGGTGTCCTGGTCCGAAGTTTCGATGCGATGCATGCGCGCAAAGTTGCCACGGGCGAAGGCTTCGATTCCGCGCAGCATTTCGGTTTGCATGTCGCGCACGGCCTCGATGGTGCGCTGTTCGGAGGCGCCGATGGCCTCGACGGTGCGCTGTTCGGAGGCGGCGACGGCCTCGATGGTGCGCTGCATGGCTGTGGCTGTGCGCTGGTCGCTGGCGGCGACGGCCTCGGTGGTTCGCTGCTCGACGCCGGCAATGGCCGCGGTGGTACGCTGCTCGGCGGCGGCGACGATGGTGGTTATCTGCTCGATGTCTTCGGGTGTCATGGAGTGGGGCCTTGCGCCTTTCTCATCTTAGCTCACCCGCTTACGGTGTCGCAGGCGCGCGATCGGGTTGCGTGAAGCAGTGCGCGTTTCCTTGACCCTTCCTGGACACTTTCGGTCCGCTAACCCAATCCTGATCTATTCTTTACGACTTCCTTATATGCCGCCCGATACTCTATTCCCTGGGAGATCGCCAATGCACACCTCTGGGAAGCTACAGATCGATCCCGGAACTCTGGAAAGCGCCGGCCCCGGCGAGGAAATCGAGATCGTCGTGCCCTACACGGAATGGTCGCTGGGGGAAGCCGTCCTCAAGCGCGCCGCACTTCTCACGGCCGGTCTCAATGCCACCATTCGTCTCATCGCCGTCCATTCCTTGCCCTATCCGCTGCCGTTTCGCTGCCCGGCCTCGGTGCATGCCCAACTGGTCGAGCAACTTGTCGACCTCGCTAGCCGGAGCCCGTTGCGGGTGGATGCGCAAGTGGTGCTGGCGCGGTACCAGGATGAAGGCTTCCGCCACGTCCTGAAGCCCCATTCAGTTGTCTTGATCGGCGCCCGCAAGCAGCTTTGGCGCACCCGCGAGGAGAGGCTTGCGTGCTCCCTTGCCCAGGAGGGACACCAGGTGTCCCTCGTCCATATAGACTAGGTAAACATATGCTGGATCTTCTCTTCGTGCTGATTACCCTGGCGTTCTTCGTGGCCGCCTGGGCCTTCGTGAAAGGATGCGACCGTCTGTAAGACGGAGTGACACCATGGAATATATTCTGTCGTTGTTAGTCGCCATCGGGATCGGCGTGTATCTGTTCTACGCCCTGCTTCGTCCCGAGCGTTTCTAAGAGGCCGCATGACCACCAATGGAATTCTGCAGATACTCCTCTTCACCGCGGTCGTGATCGCGCTCGCCAAGCCCATGGGGGCTTACATGGCGAAGGTCTTCTCCGGCGAGCGAACCTGGCCGCACCGCGTGCTGCGCCCGCTCGAAGCAGCCATCTACAAGCTCTGCGGCATCGATGAAGCCGCCGAGCAGCACTGGACGCGCTATGCCGGCGGCGTTCTCATCTTCAGCCTCGCCACCCTGCTGCTCACGTATGTGATCCTGCGGATCCAGCAATGGTTGCCGCTGAATCCGGCCAAGCTTGGCAATGTGGGCGCCGATCTTTCGTTTAACACCGCGGCCAGTTTCAGCACCAACACCAACTGGCAGTCTTACGTTCCCGAGACCACCATGAGCTACTTCACCCAGATGATGGCTCTGGCTACCCACAACTTCTTCTCCGCGGCCGTCGGGATCGCCGTTGCCATGGCTTTCGTGCGCGGCTTCGCGCGACAATCGGCCAAGACCCTCGGCAATTTCTGGGTCGATATGACGCGCGCTACTGTCTACGTTCTGCTGCCGCTCGCCATTGTGGGCGCGCTGCTGTTGTGCTCGCAGGGCGTGATTCAAAACTTCGACTCCTACACCAAGGGCGCCACCCTCGAAGGCGCGGTGCAGACCATCCCGCAAGGGCCCGTGGCCTCGCAGGAAGCCATCAAGATGATCGGGACCAATGGCGGCGGATTCTTCCAGGCCAATTCGGCGCATCCTTATGAGAACCCCACGCCGTTCTCCAATTTCCTGCAGATGATCTTCATCTTCCTGATTCCCGCGGGCCTCACGTACACCTTCGGCAAAATGGTGAAGGACACGCGGCAGGGATGGGCGCTGCTTGCCGCTATGACGATCCTCTACCTGGCCGGCGTTTTCGTGACGTACCCAGCCGAGCAGGCCGGAAATCCCAATCTCGCCAGGCTTGGCGTCCAGGCCGCGGCCACCGCGACTCAGCCGGGCGGCAATATGGAAGGCAAGGAAGTCCGGTACGGCATCACCAGCTCCGCCCTGTTCACCGTGGTCACCACCGACGCCAGTTGCGGAGCCGTCAACAATGCGCACGACAGCCTGACGCCGCTGGGCGGACTCGTTCCGCTCATCAATATCGAACTGGGCGAAGTGGTCTTCGGCGGCGTGGGCTCGGGACTCTACGGCATGCTCTTGTTCGCCATCCTGGCGGTCTTCATCGCGGGACTGATGGTGGGACGCACGCCGGAGTATCTGGGCAAGAAGATCGAGCAGAAGGAAGTCAAGATGATGATGCTGGCCGTTATGGTGCTGGCGTTCACCATACTCGGCTTTGCCGGCGCCGGCGCCGTGATTCCTTTCGCGCACAACAGCTTCATCAATCCCCCCGGACCGGCTACCGCCAATCTCGGCAACAATGGCCCGCATGGACTTTCCGAGATGCTGTACACCTATACCAGTGCGGTGGGCAATAACGGCAGCGCGTTTGCCGGCATCAACGCCAACACGCCGTATTTCAATACCACTATCGGCATCGCCATGCTGTTCGGCCGTTTCCTGATGCTGATACCGCTGCTCGCCGCCGCCGGCAGCCTGGCCCAAAAGAAACAGGTCCCGGCATCGTCTGGGACGTTCCCCACGCATTCGCCGCTGTTCGTGGCGCTACTGGTCGGAGTGGTGGTGATTGTCGGCGCGCTGACATTTTTCCCGGCCCTTTCGCTCGGGCCGGTGGTCGAACATTTCCTGATGAACGCCGGAAAGCTTTGGAGTTAATCGCATGGTCACGGCAACCGATACGCCTCCTACTCAAGACGACGTCACGTCCATCATTCCCAAGAAGGGATCCCGGGCGCGCCCGCTGTTCGATCCGCCCATCGTGAAGCGCGCCATCCGCGATTCCTTCGTCAAGCTCAACCCGCGAACCATGATGAAGAATCCCGTCATGTTCGTGGTGGAAGTGGGCGCCGCCATGACCACCGTCCTGGCCGTCCGCGACTTCGCTATTGGCGCCGCCATCGCCGGGTTTACCGTCCAGATCAGTCTCTGGCTGTGGTTCACCGTGCTCTTCGCCAACTTCGCCGAGGCCATGGCGGAGGGACGCGGCAAAGCCCAGGCCGACACTCTGCGCAAGACCAAGACCGAGACTACCGCCCGCCGCCTCATCAATGGAAAATCCGAGACCATCGCGGCCGCCCAATTGCGTTCCGGCGACGTGGTGATGGTGGAAGCCGGCGAGACCATCCCCGGCGACGGCGACGTCATCGAAGGCATCGCCAGCGTGGATGAATCCGCCATCACCGGGGAAAGCGCGCCCGTCATCCGCGAATCCGGCGGCGACCGCAGCGCCGTTACCGGCGGAACCAAGGTGCTCTCCGACTGGGTCAAGATCAAGATCACCTCGAATCCCGGCGAAACCTTCCTCGACCGGATGATCGCTCTGGTGGAAGGCGCGCAACGGCAGAAGACGCCCAATGAAATCGCTCTCAACATTGTCATCGCCGGCCTGACGCTCATCTTCCTGCTGGCCGTCGTGACCCTGCAGCCCTTCGCTCTCTACAGCGTCGCCGCCAGCGGTTCCGGAAAGGCGCCCTCGGTCACCGTGCTCATTTCCCTGCTGGTGTGCCTGATTCCCACCACCATTGGCGGGCTGCTTTCCGCCATCGGCATCGCCGGCATGGACCGCGTCATGCAGCACAATGTCCTCGCCATGAGCGGCAAAGCCGTCGAAGCCGCCGGCGACGTCAATACCCTGCTGCTCGACAAGACCGGCACCATCACGCTCGGCAACCGGCAGGCCGTCGAGTTCATTCCGCCGGCCGGCGTCACCGAAGAAGAACTGGCCGACGCCGCCCAGCTTTCCAGCCTGGCCGACGAAACGCCCGAGGGCCGTTCCATCGTGGTCCTGGCCAAACAGCGCTATAATATCCGCGGCCGCGAGGTCGCCGAACACGAGGCCCACTTCATTCCCTTTACCGCGCAGACGCGCATGAGCGGCGTCAATATCGACGGCCGCCAGATCCGCAAGGGCGCCACCGATTCGGTGGTGGAATTCGTGCACGAACACGGAGGCGCCGTTCCCACCGAGCTCATGGACATCACCGACCGCATCTCCCGTTCCGGCGGAACTCCGCTGGTGGTGGCCGATCGCGACCGCTGCCTGGGCGTGATCCACCTGAAAGACGTGGTCAAGGGCGGGATGCGCGAGCGCTTCCAGCAGCTCCGCTCCATGGGCATCCGCACCATCATGATCACCGGCGATAACCCGCTCACCGCCGCCGCCATCGCCGCCGAAGCCGGCACCGACGACTTCCTGGCGCAGGCCACGCCGCGCGACAAGATGGACCTCATCAAGAAGGAACAGGCCGGCGGACGCCTGGTCGCCATGACCGGCGACGGCACCAACGACGCGCCCGCCCTGGCCCAGGCCGATGTCGGCGTGGCCATGAATAGCGGCACCATGGCGGCAAAGGAAGCCGGCAACATGGTGGACCTGGACAGCAATCCGACCAAGCTCATCGAAGTGGTGGCCATCGGCAAACAGTTGCTCATGACCCGCGGGGCGCTGACCACCTTCTCGATCGCCAACGACATCGCCAAGTATTTCGCCATCCTGCCGGCCATGTTCATGCCCATTTACCCCGTGATGGGCAAGCTCAAATGGCTGCGCACGCCCGAGAGCGCCGTTCTGTCGGCGGTGATCTTCAACGCGCTGATCATCATCGTGCTCATCCCCCTGGCGCTGCGCGGAGTGAAATACCGGCCCATGAGCGCGGCCGCGCTGTTGCGCCGGAATCTGCTGGTGTACGGCGTGGGCGGCGTCGTCGCGCCATTCCCGGGGATCTGGCTGATCGACCGGCTGCTAGGTATTCTGCATCTGGCGTAAGGAGAAAGAACATGAAGCAACTCATTATTGCCATTCGCGCCACCGTGGTGCTCACCCTCTTGACGGGCCTGGCGTATCCGCTGCTGGTCACCGGCCTGGCCAAGGTTCTGTTTCCTCACCAGGCGTCCGGCAGCCTGATTCCGGCTGGCGGTAAGACTGTCGGATCGGAGCTGATCGGGCAATCGTTTACCAGGCCGGAGTACTTCCACGGCCGGCCGTCCGCCGCCGGGGACAAAGGCTACGATGGCCTGTCTTCCCAAGGTTCGAATCTCGGGCCCACCAATCAGAAGCTGGTCGACCGCGTCCGCGACGATGTGAAGAAGTTCCGTGCCGAAAATCCGACGTTTACCGGTCCGGTACCGGCCGACATGGTCACTGCTTCCGGCAGCGGCCTCGATCCCGACATCAGTCCGGCTTCGGCCGATGCCCAGGTGGACCGGGTGGCCGCCGCGCGCGGAGTCGCGGCCGGTACCGTGCGCCAACTTGTCGCAGCCAACACGCTGGATCGCCAGTTCGGCATTTTGGGCGAGCCCCGTGTCAACGTGCTGAAGCTGAACATCTCGCTCGACCAGGTCGCGCCGCTTCACAAGTAAAGTTCCAATTTATTTGCCTCACTTCGGTGGAACCTGCCCCCAAGATTGTGCCATCTATAGAGATGATGCGATCTCTAGCAGTTGCGTTGATTTGCTCCGGGGTTGCCTGGAGTGCGGACAGGCCCGCCGCCTTCGAGCCAAACCGCGGCCAGGCCGCTGCCGGCGTGGATTTCGTGGCGCACGGAGACGGCTTCGCCCTGTCCTTGCAGGCCGGCCGAACGGACCTGGTCTCGGGTAAGACGCGCCTGACTACGATGCTGGCGGGTGCGCGGAGTTCGGCCGCGGCCGAAGGCGAATCCCCGCTCCCCGGCATTGTGAATTACCTGAATGTAAGCGACAGCGCCCGTTCGATTACGGGAATTCCGACCTATGGCCGGGTCCGATACCGGGGGGTCTACCCTGGGGTGGATCTGGTTTACTACGGAAATGCCGGCAGGCTCGAATATGATTTCGTAGTCGCGCCCGGTGCGGATCCTCACACGATCCGCCTTTGCTATGACGGGGCTCGCAGCTTGCAGGTGAATGCTTTGGGCGATCTGATCGTGGAGACTGCGGGCGGCGATCTGCGGCAGCAGCGTCCGGTGGTGTATCAGGAGATCGATGGGACGCGGCGCGATGTGGGCGGGAAGTACCAGATTCACGGCAAGACCGTCACCTTCGCCGTGGCAAAATACGACCGGCGGCGGGCACTCGTGATCGATCCGGTGCTGACCTGGTCGACGTTTGTGGCCTACTCCGGCTCGGCGGGACTGTCGACGGGCGAAGGAGTAGCCTTGGATTCGTCTGGCAACGTGTACCTGATCGGTACGACTGCCGATGTCTACGGCTATTACGGCATTCTGATTTCCGAATTGACCCCGGCGGGCGCGAACATCAACACCACCTACTTTGACGACCCCCCGTATTACTTGGAGGGCCATGCTTTGGCCGTGGATTCCGCCGGAAACGTCTACTTCGGTGGTGAAGCCACCGACGGACAGACCTTCGACGAGGCGTTTGTCGGCAAGTTCGCCCCCGGCGCAAGCTCCCTGATCTGGTACGCGACTCCGGACCCGTCTCCCAATGGCGTGGACGTGGTGTACGGCGTGGCGCTCGATTCCGCCGGCAACAGCTACTTTGCCGGCTACACCACGTCCACCAATTTCCCCGTCAGCACCGGGGTGGCGCAACTCAAGAATGCCGGAGGGTCGGATGCGTTCGTGGCGAAATATAATTCGGCCGGGACTGAACTTGCCGCCACGTACCTCGGCGGCGGCGCAAACGACGTTGCCTACGGGATCGCCGTGGATGCGTCGGGTGATGTGTTCCTCACCGGTTCCACGGCGTCCACCAATTTCCCCGTGACCAGCGGAGCCTTTCAGACGGCTAGTGGCGGCGCCGGCGACGCATTCATCGCCAAGCTCTCTTCTACGTTAGGTATGGTATTTTCCACCTACCTGGGCGGCAACGGCGCCGATTCCGGAAATGCCATAGCAATCGATTCGGCCGGCGCGATTTACGTCACTGGAGAGACTGCGTCCACCAACTTTCCGACGCTGGGAGCGATCCAAAGCAGTTTCGGAGGAGGCGCGGGCAATCTATTCCTCACCAAACTGAATGGCAACGGACAGACGTTGGGCTACTCCACATACCTGGGAGGATCGGCGGAGGATTTCGGCCTCGGAATCGCTTTGGACGTAAGCAATAACGCATATCTCACGGGAGGGACCAGTTCCACGAATTTTCCCGTGCTCAATGCGTTCCAGAGTTCCAATCAAGGGTCCGTTTCCAACGGAATTGTAGCGGCAGTCGACTTCACCGGCGGCAAATTGCTGTTCTCGAGCTACCTGGGAGGTAACGGCAGTGAGGGCACTGTTGGCGACTATGGGAGTGCGATCGCGGCAAACTGCGCATCCGGTCTGGTGGTGGCGGGCACGACGTCTTCCTCCGATTTTCCCGTCACCAGCGGAGCGTTCGTGAGTACGTATCCCGGAGGCACTTCCAATGCCTTCCTGACCAAGATTGGGGCCGGTCCGGCAATGCCGGTCATCAGCCCGGGAGGCATAATCGGGACGTGGTCCCCGGCAACCGGTCCGGTAGCTCCGGGCTCGCTGCTTTCGATCTACGGGAGCGGATTTGCCGTTGCGGAAAACGTGTCGGGCACTCTGCCGCTGCCCACCAACGTCACTGGCTCCACGGTGAGCATCAACGGCAGCCCGGTGCCGATTTTGTATGCCAGTGCGAACCAGATGAACGTACAGGTACCGTATGGGCTTTCGTCCGGCAGCGCCGTAGTGACTGTGAGTAACTCGTGCGGAGCCAGCCAGCCCAACATCTTTCAAGTGGAACCGGCGGCCCCGTACATTTTGCAAAGCGCCACCGGCGACGCCGTGGCGTTCAACCAGGACAATACCCTGAACACTCCAGCCAATCCCGCGCCGGTCGGCACCGCCATCACGATCTTCGTTACCGGCATCGGACCGGTCGCCAATCCGGTAGCGACCGGCGCCGGCGCGCAGGGTCCGCCGTCGCTTTCAACGGCTACCCTGCCATACAGTACTACCATCGGAAACTTCGCCACCACGATGCTCTACCTGGGACTGACCCCCAACACCGTCATCGCGCAGGCCGATCTGGTGATCCCGAATCTGTCGCCGGGCCAATACCCGGTGATCCTGACGGTGAACGGCGTGGCCAGCAACGGGCCGAATGTGTACACGAAGTAATGTTTACAGTTACAAATCCAGCGTGTCCAGGATGGTTTCGAGATCGGCGCGGCGGACGTTGACCTCGTCCTTCATGTCGGCAGGGGCAGGCCGCTCGTCGAAGGCTTGAAACAGCGCCATCTTGGCGATGGCGTACTGCTCCGTGGAGGAGAGTTCCCGCGAGTGCGCCGCTTGCCACCCGCCGATGGTGCCATCTGCCAGGCGAACCACGACAGGGTTCCAGGCTTTGCGGTCGGCCGAGACCCGAAAGACGAATTCCACGCCAGCATCGCCCTTTGCGCGAAACGGCCTGTGCCCTTCGTAATAGTACTGATAGACATAGCCGGTTTGCGCAGAATAAGTCTTCATCCGGCGTATTGCCGGTGCGCCGGTGAGGGGTACGGGCTTCTGCTTAAACCAGTTGGCAAACGGCATGTTCGATCCTTCTCAATCTGTGCGCGTGGGGCTATTGACAAGAATACCAGCCAGGCGCAAACTGAAGGTGGATCGAGCGAAGTATCGATCCGAGCTGATTTGAAGTCGATCCGCCAGGGTCGGCGGGAGGTGCTGTATAGAACCGGACAGCGATGAGGGCGGCCTCATCTGCAATCTGTGAATACGTTGTACGGAAGTGCCGAGCGGCCGGATTTGAAAGCCCCGAGAGGTTCAGGGGCACTGCGCGAAGAGCGCAAATCGGATGGCCGAATCGAGGATTTCCGGGTTCACAGACTGTGGGAGGCCGCCCTGATCCAATTTTTTCATCCTCGCCCTGCCGTGTCTTCAATTGTCCCACTGAGCTTATCGGCTTAATTTCAGTTTCTTTTTACTGGGCTATCAACTGCCGTGTTGTAAACTGGGATGTGCCACCCTACTTATGACATCGGCCCCATCTCAGGAAATTGTCAGCGCTCACAGCCCCGATTCCGACGATGCGTTCATGTTCTACGGGCTCGCGACCAAGAAGGTCCGCTCTTCGCTCGTGTCGTTCCGGCACGTGCTTGAGGATATTGAGACCCTCAATCGCAAGGCCATGGAAGGCCAGTATGAATTGTCCGCGATTTCGTACCACGCCTATCCGTACGTGGCGGACAAGTACGTGCTGATGGCCAGCGGTTCCAGCATCGGCGACGGCTATGGCCCCATGATCGTCTCGACACGGCCCATGGAGCCGGAAGAACTGAAGGGGAAGCGCATTGCGATTCCTGGAATGCTGACCACCGCATACCTGGCGTGCCGTCTGTTCCAGGCCGATTTTGAACCGGTCGTAACGCCGTTCGACAAGATCACCGACGCCGTGCGCGAACGCACCGTGGATGCGGGACTGATCATTCACGAAGCGCAACTGACGTTCGATCGCGAGGGGTTTCACCGCATCGTGGACCTGGGACGCTGGTTCAAATCGACATATGGACTGCCCTTGCCGCTGGGCGGAAATGTTCTGCGCCGGTCGCTTTCGGCCGGGATCCAAAGCGAATGCTGCCGGTTGATGCGCGATAGCATTCAGTACGCGCTGGACAACCATGCCGAAGCCCTGGCTTATGCCATGCAATTCGCCCGCGACATGGAGCCGCGCCTGGCCGAGAAGTTCGTCGGGATGTACGTGAATCACTATACGTTGGACGCCGGCGAGGTGGTCCCCAAAGCCGCGCAAAAGCTGCTCGATCTGGGCTTTGAAGCGGGGTTGATTCCCAATAAAGTGCAAGTGGAATTTGTGCGGTGAAACAGCCCTCGGCCGTTAGCCATCAGCTTGGTTCTTCCGTCGGGCTGGGGGCTGATGGCTGAAGGCTATCTCTATTGCGACGTCAGCCTCCCGGTGCCTCTGGGGCAGCCATTCACCTACTCGCTGCCGGAGACGCTGCGGCATCGTGTCAAACCCGGCTGCCGCTTAGTGGTTCCTTTCGGATCGCGTACGCTGACCGGCGTGATTCTTCGCTGCCACGACGAGAAACCGGCCGTCGCCACGCGCGACGCGCTTCGGCTGATCGACTCCGACGCGGTGCTGAGCGAGGAACTGGTGGCGCTGGGCCGCTGGATCGCGGATTACTATTGTGCGCCGCTGGGCGAGGTTCTGCGCGGCATGCTGCCGCTGGCCGCGGACATCCGCCGGGGGAAAATCTGGTCGCTGACCGATTCGGGCCGCGACGCCGCGCGCCAACTGCTGCTCGATTCGGCGCCCGACGATCCGGTGGCCGGAATCCTGCGCCTTCTGGAACGGCGTCCGCTGTCGGCCGCCTATCTGGCCAAGGCCATGCCGCTGGCCGATAGAGCGGTGCGGTCGCTCGAGCGCAAAGGCTTCATTGTGTCCGAACAGGTGCAGACGGAGCGCGATCCGCTGCGCGCGCCCGCCGACCGGCTGCGCGTGGAACTGGCGGGTGGCGCCGCGGACCTCAAACTGAACAAGCCGGAGCGGGAACTGCGGGCATTTCTGGAACTGCATCCCGGATCGCACAACCTCAAGGACCTGGAATCCGCCGTAAACAGCGCCAGCCTGGCGGCCCGTTCCCTGGCGCGCAAGGGAGTGGTATCGCTGAAGGCCGAAACCATGCCGCCGGTGACTGTCCCATTCCGGGCGCGGCATGCGCTGAATGCCACGCAGCAGGCAGCCTTCGACGAGATCCGTATAGCCATCCAGTCCCACAAGTTCCACACATTTCTGCTGCACGGAGTGACCGGCAGCGGGAAGACGGAAGTCTATCTGACGGCCATCGAAGCGGTGCTGGCGGAAGGCCGCGGCGCCTTGCTGCTAGTTCCGGAGATCGCGCTCACACCGGCCATGGCGGGCCAGTTCTTCTCGCGCTTCGGCGACCGCGTGGCCATTCTGCATAGCGCATTCACCGATGTGGAACGGTCGGAGCAGTGGCGGCGGATCCGGTCGGGCGGCGCGTCGGTGGTGGTGGGGACTCGTTCCGGAGTGTTCGCGCCGGTGCGCAACCTGGGCTTGATCGTGGTGGATGAAGAACACGACGGCAGCTACAAACAGGAAGAGACGCCCCGGTACAACGGCCGGGATGTGGCCATCGTCAGGGCGCAGGCCACGGGGGCGTGCGTCGTTCTGGGGTCGGCCACTCCCAGCCTGGAGAGCCGTTACAACGCCGGGCGCGGGAAGTACACGCTGCTGGAATTGCCGGGCCGCATTGAAGAGCGTCCCATGCCGGAGGTGCAACTCATCGACATGCGGCAGGAGTTTCTGGAGACGCGGCAACAGGCGACGTTTTCGCGCAAACTGGTGGAGGCCATCGGATTGCGTCTGGAGAACGGCGAGCAGACCATCATCCTGCTAAACCGGCGCGGATTTTCCAGCTTCGTGGCGTGCCGCGCGTGCGGCGAGCGCGTGCAGTGCATCAACTGCTCGCTCACGCTGACCTATCACAAACGCGATCGCCGCTTGTTGTGCCACTACTGCGGGTACGCCGAAAAGGCGCCTACCTTGTGCCCCAAATGCTCGAGCGAGCACATTTATTTCCTCGGGCTGGGGTCGGAGAAGGTGGAAGAGGAACTGCACCGCGCGTTCCCCACGGCGCGCATCGCGCGGCTGGACCGCGACACGGTCACCGGGAAGCGGCACTACGAGACCGTCCTGCAGGATTTTCGCGAGGGTAATTACGACGTCCTGGTGGGGACGCAGATGATCGCCAAGGGGCACGACATCCCCAATGTGACGCTGGTCGGCGTGGTCTCGGCGGACGTGGGCCTGGGCATGCCGGACTTCCGCGCGGGCGAGCGGACGTTCCAACTGTTGACCCAGGTGGCCGGCCGGGCGGGGCGTGGAAGTGTTCCGGGGATCGTCCTGTTTCAGACCATCAACCCCGATCATTACGCCGTGCGCATGGCGGCCGCGCAGGACTATCAGGCTTTCTATGAGAAGGAGTTGAACTTCCGGCGCATGATGCACTACCCGCCGTTCAGCGCCATGGCGAACCTGTTGGTGCGCAGCGAAAAGCAGGAGATGGCCATGCGCATGAGCGCGGAACTGGGCCATTTGCTGACGCCGCCTCCGGAAAAGCTGCGAGTGATGGGTCCGGCGGAAGCGCCGGTCCCGCGCTTGAAGAACGAATACCGCTATCAATTCCTGATTAAAGCCGCCAGCCGCAAAGCCCTGAACGAACTTCTCCGGAGCGCGAGGATGTATGCCGTCGAGCACAAATGGGGTCCCACCGCGCTGGTGATCGACGTGGATCCGCTGACGTTGATGTGAGGAAAGCCATCAGCCTTCAGGAGCCGTGGGCGCCTTTTCTACTGCGTTCTTGCGCGGGCGCCGGCTCGGTTTGTGTCCGTCGCATTCGAAGTGTCCCACCACGTGCGGTCGGATCGTGACGGTGCTTCCCGCCAGAGTATTGCGGAACGCCTCTTGTCTCTCGCCTCGACAGACGCCGTAGCTGATGGTTTCCTCTTGCCTTTCCCCTTTTCTTCGCCAATAATAGATCGTATGGCTCTCACCAAGCGGCAAAAGCAGGTGCTCGATTTTATCGCGGGCTTTGTGGACGATAACGGATACTGCCCCAGCTTTGAAGAGATCGCCCACGGGCTGAACCTGGCTTCACTAGCCACCGTGCACAAACACATCTCAGTGCTGGAGGCCAAGAATTACCTGAAGCGCGGCTTCAACCAGAGCCGGTCTTTGGAACTGGCGCCGAAGTATGTGCAGGAGATGCGGCGGACCCGGACATCGCCGATGGAGATTCCCCTGTTAGGACGGATCGCGGCGGGAACTCCGGTGGAGGCGGTGGAACAGAAGGAAGTGCTGAACTTCGCCGATTTTGCGGGGCACGGAAACACCTACGCTCTGGAGGTCCGCGGGAACTCCATGATCGACGATCATATTTGCGATGGCGATCTCATCCTGCTGGAACGCGATGCGGAGGCGCGCGATGGCGACATCGTGGTGGCGCTGGTTGCCGGGAGCGAAGCTACACTGAAGCGGATTTACCGCGAAGGGGATACAGTTCGTTTACAGCCGGCGAATGCCGCGTTGAAACCTATTTTTGTGCCCGCGCGCGACGTGGAAATCCAAGGCCGGTTGCTGGCGGTACTGCGGAAATATAAATAGCGGCGGCGATCAGGAACTGGCGCTCAGTTCCATTTCGGCTTGCAGCCAATCTTCTTCGGGCGAGCCTCCCTGGCAACCCCGGGCTTGCCAATAGGAGTATGCGAGTTGAGCGATCTCTTCGGGAGCGGGTTTCGTGGAGATGGGAGCGGCAGGTATTTCGGGTTGCGCGGGCGCGGAGAGAGCAGCCGATGGCTTCGCTTGCGAAGCCATACGTTTCCGCGTCGTGGTGATAGCAGCCTTGCGGCGGGCTGGGGCAGCGGCAGCGCGAGACGAGATTAGGTCGTTTTCGGAAGTTTGCTTTCTAGGCATTTCCTTGCATCTCTCCAGGTTGTAATGGTCTAGATTCTATTGTAGCGGATCTTCGGGTTCCAAACCCATCAAAAGTTTCTATCTTTCGGATTACAAGAGACTTTTTGAAAGCGCTTGCGTGAGCAGAACTACAGTACGAGCGTTTTTCAGACAACGGTATCCGAACGGTGTATATTGAGGGTAGTGCGCGGCTGTGCTATCTTCGCGTTCGCGCTCGTGGTTTGGGCGCAACCCGTTCCCGCGGCGCCCAAAGTTGTTGCAATTGCAGTGGACATCGATGGCGTCGTGCACCCCATCTCCGTCGAAGTGGTCACCAGCGCGATAGCCCAAGCCAAACGCGAAAACGCCACGCTGCTGCTGGTCCGGCTAAACACACCGGGCGGGCTGATGGACGCCATGCGCTCCATCATTCAAGCGTTCGATTCGTCGCCCATCCCCGTGGTCACCTATGTTACGCCGAGCGGAGGATACGCGGCATCGGCGGGATTCTTCCTTCTGGAGGCTGGGGACGTCGCGGTCATGGCCCCCGGAACCAACACTGGCGCTGCCCATCCCGTTGCCATGGGAGGGGAAATGGACGCCGTCATGAGTCTGAAGGTGGAGAATGACGCGGCGGCCTATATGCGCAGTATTTGCGCCAGGCGCGGACGAAACGGTGAAGTGGCGGAGACGGCGGTCCGTCAGAGCAAGTCGTTCACCGAACGCGAAGCGCTGGACCAACACCTGATCGACCTGATAGCCAGTGAGAAAGATCTGATGTCCGCGCTGGACGGCCGCGTGGTGACGCGTTTCGACGGAACTCAGGTGACGCTGCGCACCGCCGGCGCCGAGGTGGAAGCGTACCAGCCGTCGCTGCGGGAGCGGATTATCTCCGCGGTTGCCGATCCGAACCTGGCGCTGCTGTTGTTGGTGATTGGCGGCCTGGCCATCTATCTGGAGTTCTCGTCGCCGGGGATGATCGCTCCGGGGGTGATCGGCGCCATCCTGGTGCTGGTGGGGCTGGCGGCTATTTCGGTACTGCCCATCAACTGGCTGGGCGTGGCGCTGCTGATACTGGCCTTCACGCTGTTCGCGCTGGAGGCCAAATTCGCGGCCCACGGCGTCCTGGCCGTGGGCGGAACCGTCTCCATGGTGCTGGGCGCGGTGATGCTGATCGACAGCCCGTGGCCGGCGATACGCATCCATTGGGCCACGGCTATCGCGCTGGCGCTGCCGTTTTCAGCCATCACCATGCTGCTCCTCACACTGGCGATGCGCGCGCGGCGCAATAAAGTGGAAACCGGGCGCGAGGGCATGATGGGGCAAATCGGAACCGCGTGGACGGAGATCGCGCCCGCCGGAAAAGTGTTCGTCCACGGGGAATACTGGGATGCCGTGGCGCCCCAACCAGTCGCCGTGGGCGCGCGCGTGCGCGTCACGGCTATCGACAAACTGAAGCTTACGGTGGAGCCGGTTCCCGACCGGAAGAGAGAATAACGATGATCGACGTGACGACCGTTTTCGTTGTGATCGCAGTGATCTACCTGCTGAGTTCGATTAAGATTCTGCGCGAATACGAGCGCGGAGTCATTTTCCGGCTGGGCCGGCTGCTATCGGCTCCGAAAGGGCCGGGCGTGGTCCTGGTGTTCGCGCCCCTCGACCGCATGGTGCGCGTGTCTCTTCGGATCGACACCTTGGAGGTTCCGTCGCAGGATGTGGTGACGCGCGACAACGTCACGGTGAAGGTCAACGCGGTGATTTTCTTTCGCGTGATCGATCCGCGTCTGGCCATCGTGGAAGTAACCAACTTCCTGTACGCCACCTCGCAACTGGCGCAGACCACGCTGCGCAGCGTATTGGGCGAAGTGGAACTGGATGAGTTGTTGAGCCAGCGCGAGAAACTGAATGTGCGGCTGCAATCCATTCTCGACCTGCACACGGCGGCATGGGGCGTGAAAGTGAGCACGGTGGAAGTGAAGCAGGTGGACCTGGCGGAACAGATGATCCGGGCCATTGCGCGGCAGGCCGAGGCGGAACGCGAACGGCGCGCCAAAATCATCCATGCCGAAGGCGAATACAGCGCCGCGGAAAAGCTGGCGATGGCGGCGGAAGTGATTCAGAAGCAGCCGGCGGCCATCCAACTGCGATACTTGCAGACTCTGACGGAAATCGGCGTGGAGAAGAACACCACCATCGTATTTCCCCTTCCACTCGATATAATTACTTCTTTGGGTCGCGCGCTGGACCGCGCCGCAGGCGAGCCGCGCAAGGAAAATCCGTAGAGCATGAGAAATAAGGAAACGGGCGAGTTTGAACTGGTGGTGGGCAACGGCCAACTGGTCAGCGGCTTCTTCATCGTGATCCTGTTATTCGCGGTGGGTGTGGCCATGGGGTACATCCTCGGGCAGAATTCCGAGAAGTCGGCGAAAAACCAACAGGGAGACGCCGCGCCTTGTGTCGCCGCGGACGGCCGCCCGCAGCCATCTCAGCCGGTGCGGCAGGCGGCGTCGCAGCAGCCGCCCGCGCAGACCGCGGAAGCAACGCCGCCATCCGGTTCGGATACGCCGCCACAGCCCACTACCCAGCCGGCCAAGCAAGCCGAACCGCCGGCGTCCACCCCGCCCGCCAAGCCGGAACCGCCTAAACCAGCGCCGCCCGCCGATACCGTAGCTCCGCCGGGATTTTTCTGGCAGGTCACCGCCAAAGCCAATCAAGAGGCGGCGCGGGCCGTGCTCAAGACCCTCAAGGACAAGGGTTTCCCGGCCTACCTGGCGCCCGGTCCCAACGGCTTGACGCGCGTCCTGGTGGGGCCGTATAAGGATACGACGTCCAAGGCGAAGGCCAAGACCGACCTCGAAGCTATTGGATTCCCGCCCGTCGCCCATAACAATGAGTGACGCGCTGGTGGAAATCGCGGGCGCGCGGCCGCGGCTTCCGGAATGGGCGCGCAAAAGCCGAACGCACTTCGAGTCGTTGAACCGGCTGAAGAGCGGATTGCGGCAATTGAATCTGCACACGGTGTGCGAATCGGCGCGCTGCCCGAACATTCACGAGTGCTTCCATCGGTCGGCGGCGACGTTCATGATCCTGGGGAACCGGTGCACGCGCGGCTGCGGTTTCTGTTCGGTGCCGAAGGGCAATCCGGAGAAGCACGATATGCGGCTGGACGCGGACGAACCGGCCAATGTCGCGCGCATGGCAGCCGACATGAAACTGCGCTACGTGGTGATCACCAGCGTGAACCGCGACGACCTGGCGGACGGCGGCTCGCTGCATTTCGCGGAGACCGTCACGGCGGTGCGGCGGGCGCTTCCGGAGGCGCGCGTGGAGGTATTGACTCCGGATTTTTGCGGCGATATGGAGGCCGTAGCCAGAGTGCTGGATGCCGCGCCGCACGTCTTCAATCACAACATGGAGACGGTTCCGAGGCTCTATCCGCGGGTACGGCCGCAGGCGGACTACCGGCAGTCGCTGGAGGTGCTCGCCTTCGCCCGCCGGTATGCGCCTCACGTGCTGACCAAATCGGGATTCATGGTGGGCTTGGGCGAAACAGAGGAAGAGGTCCGTTCCCTGCTGGCCGATCTGCGCGCCGCGGGAACGGACGTGGCCACCATCGGCCAATACCTGCAGCCTACGCGGCGCAACCTCCAGGTGACGGCTTACGTGACGCCCGAGCAGTTCGTTTCCTACCGCGATTACGGGTTGTCGCTCGGTTTCAAAATGGTCTTCAGCGGTCCGCTGGTGCGCAGTTCGTATATGGCTGACGAGGTCCGCGAACAGGCCGTGAGCGCCGGCGACGCGCGGCAGCCGCGGTGTTGAACTGGGCGTTGGCGCTGTTGTCGGCGGCGCTCCTGATTCTGACATTTCCCAAAGCCAATATTACCTGGTTGGCGCCGGTGGCCCTGGCTCCGTTGCTGGTGGCCGTGGCGCGGGAGCTTCGGCCGTTCCGCCGCTTTCTGCTAGGTTGGGGCGCGGGCGTGGTCTACTGGTTCGGCGTCTGCTATTGGATCCAGTACGACCTGGCAATCTTCGGCGGGGTGAGCGATGGGGTGGCGTGGGCGCTGTTCCTGTTGTTTGCGGTGGCGAAGGCTCTGCACCTGGCGGTCTTCGCGCTCTTGGCCGGGTGGCTGATGCGGCGTTGGTGGGCGGCTCCCGCGGTGGCGGCCCTTTGGGTAGCCGTGGAAGTGACGCACGGGCCGCTGGGATTCGCATGGCTAACTTTGGGGAACGCCGGAATCGAAATGGGCATTCCCATGAGGCTGGCTCCGTTCACCGGCGTCTACGGCTTATCCTTTCTGTTCGCGATGATGGCCGCGGCAGTGGCGCTGGCGGCGTTGCGGCGTCCACGGAAGGAGTTGCTGTGGTTGGCGCTGGCGCCGCTTACCATTCTGCTGCCGCGCATGCCGGAGGCCCGGCCGGGCGCCGAGACCGCGCTCCTGGTGCAGCCCAATCTCTCGGAGAGCGAAGAGTGGACCGCGCCATCGCTCGACCGGATGGAACAGCGCCTGGTGGAGTTATCGTTGCGCGGCGTGCTGGCGGACATCGCCCATCCGCCTTCCATCGTGGTATGGCCGGAGATGCCGGCGCCGCTGTATAGCGACGACGCGAATTTTCGCAAGTACGCGACCGATCTGACCAGCACCGCACGCGCTTATCTTCTAACGGGCGTGGTGGCGCATACTCCGGAAAAGGCGTCGCTCAATTCGGTCCTCTTGCTGTCGCCGGTGGGCATCCCGCTCTCCCGGTACGACAAAGTGAACCTGGTGCCATTCGGCGAATTTGTGCCGTGGCCGTTCGGCTTCGTTAGCAAGATTTCCACGGAGGCCGGCGACTTCGCCGCGGGCAAGCGGGTAGTGGTCTCACCGATAGCCGGCCACCGCCTGGGGACGTTCATCTGCTACGAATCGGTATTTCCCAATTTCGTGCGCCAATTCGCGCGGGATGGCGCGGAGGTGCTGTTCAACGTATCGAACGACGGCTGGTTCGGAAAAAGCTCGGCGCGCCAGCAGCATCTGGAGATTGTCCGCATGCGCGCGGCCGAGAACCGCCGGTGGCTCCTGCGGGCGACCAACGACGGGATTACGGCGACCATCGACCCTGCCGGCCGGCTGCGCCGGACGCTGCCACTCTATACCGAGGGAACGTTGACATCGGGATTCAGCTACCTCGCCGATAAGACCCTCTACACAAGATTCGGCGACTGGTTTCCTATGCTATGCGCCGTGGCCACGCTGGCATTTCTGATCGCGGAACGGGCGCTGTAGAGGTGGTTTTGGGCGAATCGCCCAAATCGAAAAATGCTAAGTAATTGATTCTAAAAGGAGCTGTCCGGGGATTTTGGGCGATTCGCCCAAAATCATAGGACCCTACCCACCGGCGCCGCCCACGCCCGTGGTGTCTCGTCACCCCGCCCGCAGCACCGTACACACGCTCGCGCATATCGGCCCCCCGATATTGAACGTCGCCGCCACGCGCGGATCCTTCACCTGCACTTCCGCCGGCGCCTTGCCCAACAACTGCAGTGCGCTCCATCCGATCATGGCGATTCCCGTGGCCCCAATGGGATGTCCCTTCGCGATCAGCCCGCCCGACGTATTGATGCCGCATTCGCCATCGGGCGCCGCCTTGCCATCCACCCAATAGCGTGCGCCCTCACCTGGCTGAGCCTTGCCGATCACCTCGGTTCCCAGCGCTCCCATTACCGTGAAGCAGTCGTGAACCTCGGCCACGCCGACGTCGGCGGGCGCCGCTCCGGCCATTTCGTAAGCCGTGTTCATGGCGCGGTACGCGCCCGCCGGCTTCAGCACATCCCGCCCGGCCTTGCGGATCGGGTCGGTCGCCTGGCCCCATCCAGCGATGCGCACGCATTCCGATTTCGGAACGCCCAGTTTTTCCAGGCCTTCGCCGGTCGCCAGGATTAGCGAGGCGTACCCATCCGTGATCTGCGAGCAATCGTAGGTCTTGAGCGGCAGCCCATCCACCACGTAGCGGTTGAAGCCCTCGATCTTCATGGCCTGCTCCAGCGTGATCTGCACCTTGTTCATCTGCGCGCAGGGGTTGAACTTCGCATTAGCGTATTCCTGCACCGCGATGGCCGCCAGATGCTCCTCCAGCACGCCGTACTCGGCCATATACTGCTGCATCACCTCGGCGAAGATATGGGGGAACACGAAGACCTTCCCCTCGCGCTCATCGGGATGCGAAAAGTACCCGAGCACCTTGCCGATCAGCTTGCCATCCATCTTGCCCTCGGCGTCGCGCATCTTCTCGTAACCTACCGCGATGCCTGTGTCCCCCATGCCGAGCTGCAGCTTGTGGATCACCGACAGCACCGCCTGCCCGCCCGAGGCGCACGCGTTTTCCACCGCCTCGAGAGGCTTGCCTTCCAGGCCGGGCGTCATGGCCATCAACCCCGCCAGCAGTCCTTGTTCATTGAGCGAGAAATTGCAGGCCGCGCCGATGCTGCCCACATCCAGCGCCGATGCGGGCGCTCCAATCTGGCGGCACGCGCCCTGAATGGCGTTGTCGATAATCTGGGGCACGGCGATGCCCATCAGCTTCCCGAACTTGCTTTGATGGAAAGTAGCAATATAAATCGGCTTCATGGCGATCTACCTCAATTTTCCCACGCCAGTGCCGGCAGATCTGGCGCCGTTACGTCCCCGTCACCACGCCGCCATCCACGCTCAGGACCGTACCCGTAACGAAGCTCGCCGCGTCCGATGCCAGCCAGACATACGCGTTGGCAATGTCTTCGGGCTGGCCCATACGGCCCAGCGGCGTGTGCTCGCGCATGGTTTGCAGAATCTTCTCCGGCATCGCCGCAATCATCTCCGTGGCGATGAACCCCGGCGCGACCGCGTTCACGCGGATTTTGTACTTGCCCAGTTCGCGCGCCCACACCTTCGTCATCCCGATCACGCCCGCCTTGGTCGCGATGTAATTGGTCTGTCCGAAATTGCCATACAGCCCCACCACACTCGACGCGTTGAGAATGACTCCGCCGCCCGCCGCGATCAGGTGCGGCGCCGCGGCGCGGGTGCATGTGAAGACACCTTTTAGGTTCACCGCGACCACGCTGTCGAACTGCTCGTCGCTCATCGTGCCCGAGACCGCGCCGTCCTTGTATTTGATCAGTTGCCCGTCGCGCAGAATCCCCGCGTTGTTCACCAGCACGTGGATGGCGCCCCACTGCGTTCTGACTTCGCCCATGGCGGCCTCTACCGGCGCGGCATTGGTCACGTCCACCTGCTGGAACATGCCGCCTTCCTGAGCTTCGCCGGCCTTGACGTCCCAGGACGCCACGCGGCAGCCCTCCTTCGCGAACCGGCGCGCGGTAGCCAAGCCGATTCCGGCGGCGGCTCCGGTAACGATCACCGTCTTGCCTTGCAGTCCCGTTTCGATCATGGCTGCCCCTCGGTTCGCACGGCCGCGCGCACCATATCGGCCAGCGCGCCGATGAAGGCCGGTGCGTCGTTCAAACCCGGCGCCATGCGGTAATCCGTAATCCCCAGCCCCGCCGCCTGCGCGCGATGTTCCCGGTCGATTTCGTGCAGCGTCTCCACATGGTCGGACACAAACGAAATCGGAATCACCAGAATGTGCCGGCTTCCCTCGGCCGCCAGCCTCTTGACGGTTTCGTGCATCGACGGGCTCAGCCACTTGGACGCTCCCACCTTGCTCTGGTAGCAGAGATGCCGCCGCCCCGGCCATTGCCCGCGCTGCCAGACCAACTCCACCGTGCGCTCGATGTGACGCTGGTAAGGGTCGCCATGCTCCACCACCGCAACCGGCACGCTGTGCGCGCTGAACACCATATCCACGGCCGCCGGGTCCTCGAATTCCGCCAGCGACCGGTTCACCGCCTCCGTCACCGCATTGAGGTACCCCTCGTTCTCGTGAAATTCCCGCACCACGTGGACCCGCGGATTCCAGCCGTTGGGATGAAACCGGCGCGTCCATTCATTCAGGCTGCTGCCCGTGGTGGTCTTGGAGTACTGCGGATATAGCGGCAGCAGCACCAGTTCGCCGGGCGCATGGCGCTCCATCTCGACGATGGCGTCGGCCGTGAACGGACGCCAGTAGCGCATGGCTATCGCGACGCGCGCATCGAACTCCTGGCGCAGTGTGGCTTCGAGCGCCGCCGCCTGCCGTCGGGTGTACTCCAGGATCGGGCTGCAGCCGCCGATCTCGGCGTAATGATGCGCCACGTGCTTGGCGCGCCGCGTCGAGATCAGTTTGGCCAGAGGCTGCCGGGCAATTCGTGCGAACGGAAAATCGATGATGTCCGGATCGCAGAACAGGTTATACAGGAAGGGTTCGATGGCGTCGAGCGAATCCGGCCCCCCCAATTGGAACAGAATGACTCCAAGCTTCAAAACTTCTCCAGTCCTGTGAGTTTACACTAGAATTTATGGCGCTTCGTGGGCGAACCCCGGTCTTCCTGTTCCTCGCCTGGCCACTCGCGCTCGCCGCGCAGACCGTTCCGGCGGCCGGCGCGTGCGACAACACCCCCACCTACTCGCCCTGCGACCTGGTCTTCGAACTCAGCGACAAGGCCGCCGCGGCCAATCCGAATCCGTATGCCACCGTGGAATTGCGGGCCGAGTTCCGTTCCCCCCGGATGCGCACCGTCAGCGTTCCGGGATTCTGGGACGGCGGCCGGCGCATGGTGCTGCGTGTTGCTCCCACCGAAGCGGGCCAATGGGAATATCGCATCAGCAGCAACCTGCCCGAGCTGGAAGCCCGCGAAGGCGCGTTCTCCGCCGTCGCCACGGATTCCCCCGGCTTTGTGAAGAAGGCCAACGTCCACCATTGGGCCTACACCGAACGCCTCTTGCCGCACCTCTGGATGGGCTCGACCGAACTGCGCTTCGCCTTCCTGGACGACACCGCCTTTCGTACCGTGGCCGATGCGCGCGCGCAACAGAAGTTCACCCACTTCCGCGGCCTGGTGATGGGCCAGGGCCTCGACCCCGTATTTACCGCGCCCGGCGCTCCGAACCTGGCTTACTTTCAGAAGCTCGACCAGCGCGTTCGCTACTTGAATGAGAGGCACATGACGGTCGATCTGATTCTGGCCGGAGGCCCTGGGTATCTGTACCGGCAGTTTCCCTCGCCCGAAGACCGGCGGCGTTTCGTCCGTTACGTGGTGGGCCGCTATACCGCCATGAACGTCACCTGGCAGGCGGTCGACCGGTTCGAGGAGTACAACGACGCGCGGGCTCTGCTCAAGGAAATCGGAACCGCGCTCAAAGAGCTGGACGGCTATCAGCATCCCCGCTCCACCGGCGCCGCTATTACCAGCGCACCCCTGCTCGACGACGGCTGGGAGGATTTCGCGTCCTACGGACCGGCCGACGATGCCGTGGGCGCTATCGAGCACCAACTCTATGGCGTCCCCGGCGTGAGCGTCGAGTGTGCCAGAGAGGACAGCGGCGCCGGCAAGTTTCAGCCCGAAGACGTGGACCCCGCCGGGTTCCGCCACCGCATGTGGAACTCCACCATGAACGGCCAGTACCCCACCTATACCAACACCGGCGCCGGCGCGCAATTCGCGAATTCGCCGGGAGCCAAAGCCATGACGGTCTGGTATGACGTGATGGCCGCCACGCGCCACTGGGAACTGGAACCGTACTTCGACGTGGATGGCGGCCGCGCCCTGGCGCTGGAGGGCGTCGAATACCTGGTCTACGTCGAGAAGCCCGGCCCCGTGGAACTCGACGTGGAACACCATTCCTACGAAGTGATCTGGGTCGACCCGGCCGACGGAACCACCATCAAAAAGAAAAACTATAGCGGCGAGCACTTCACCAGCGAGCCGCCCGACCGGACTCACGACTGGGTGCTCCACGTGGTGCGTGAAGGGACTCTGGCCGGCATGGCCCGGTCCTACAAGTTCGAATCGCAGGACGTGGTGCTGCAGGACGTGGAGAGCAAACCCGAGAAGGTGGTCTTCGAATTGGATCAGCCCCAGGGTGCGCTATCGGCCTCCAAGCCGGTGGCCTACGCCGCGAAGTTGAAAAAGGAAACGCGCGGAACCCGCAGCGTGATGTGGTTATGGATCGGCGACGTGTTCGCGGATCAGCAGGGGTACCGTGTCCTGGCCACCGCCCAACAAGGCTCCATGCAGATTCCTGCGAGTCTGGCTACCCAGTATCCGGCCACCATGCTGATGCGAATCTACGCCATGAACGCCTTGGGCAAGGTGTACCTGGTGAGCAAAGGATTCGATCTCACGCAGTGAGCTTCCTGGTTCTGGCAATCGACACCACGCAGGAATCGGGCAGCCTGGCGCTGGTCCGTGGAACCGAAACTCTGGATGAGGTGGCGTTGCGCGCGCCCACCGGTTTTGCCCATGTGCTCTACGGGCACATCGGCGAACTCCTGCGGCGCAACGGGTTGGAACTGGCGGCGGTGGATTGTTTTGCGGCGGCTTCCGGGCCAGGTTCGTTTACCGGGGTGCGTGTCGGATTGGCCTGTGTGAAGGGCTTGGCCGAAGCGCTCGGCAAGTCGGCTGCGGCGGTGTCCAATCTGCGCGCCATGGCGTCTTTCGGCGCCGCCCCGTTACGTGCCGTAGTCTTGGACGCGCGCCGCGGTGAAGTGTACGGCGCAGTCTATAGCGCCTCGGGCGAGATCGTCATGCCGGAACTGGTGTCGCCGTTTCCGGCGTGGCTCGCGAGTCTGCGGGAAGGAGAACTGGAATTCGTGGTCCAGGGCTATCGCCCAGAACTCGCCGGCACGCGTTTCGCAGATGCCCGCGTGGTCACTGTGCCCGAAGCGCTGGCCGCCGCGATCGGACGCCTGGCTGGAGACGGCGGCGACCCCGCCGCGCTGGATGCGAATTACGTGCGACGTTCGGACGCCGAGCTGCTCTGGAAAGATACGGGGTGAAGCTGGAAGCGTCCGGCAGACTTTCCGGAAAGCCGCTCGAACCATTTGCCCGGGATGGCGTCCATGTGGCCCAGGATCTGCCGGCCTTTCCGTGACCGGCGTGTCACGGGATCTATCCGATCTGCACCACCGCTTGGTCTCCAAACTTCCTCCAACGGACTTTGTGGGCCTTCGGTGGTGCGAAGGGGATTCGCGACAGGAATCGGGGAGCGCCCCGACCTGTAACACTTTGGCGGTTCGAGAAGCCAAGGCGGGGTTGAGAGTCGAACAAAAGTGTTCGACAATGGGCACGGTTATCTCGGCGGGCGATTCGCCATTGTGAAGGATCCAAGAAGGAACTCGGCCCAGGTTTACTGGCCGACATGTGCAAGCAACTTGGCATCCGAAAGGAGGATCTCTGATGTTCACGGCCAGCTATCCAGCAAGTTTCTTACCCGAAGGAAACGGTAAGGGGTTCCACGTGAGATTCCCGGATCTCCCTGAGGCGCTCACCGGAGGAGACGACCTTGCAGACACGCTGGCGCAGGCGACGGACTGCCTGGCGGAAGCCATTGCCGGGCGAATTGCACGCGGCGACCGGATTCCGCGGCCCTCCAAGAGCAGGCGAGGCCAGCGTCTCATTAGTGTCCCGCTCTACCTTGCGCCGAAGCTAGCGTTGTACCTCGCGATCCGGGAACGGGGCATACCGAACACTGAGCTGGCAAGGCGCCTTGGCGTGAGCGAAACGGTAGTCCGGCGCATGTTGAACCCAAAACACGACACGAGACCGGAGAGGATTCAAGCGGCGCTCTTGGCACTCGGCAAGCGGATCGTGGTTACGTTCGAAGACGCCGCGTGAATAGTACAAGCTGCCTGGGCGACCGCAATATTGAGCCGGGCAGCCCGCTCATCGAGTTCCCGGAGCATACCTTGCGTGAGATCGACATTCACGCGGCGCACCGCCAAGCCGTGATTAAGACACTGCTCGACCGGGCGCTGACGGAATCTCGATCCAGCAAGCCAAAATCGAAACGGAAAACCGGCTAGCTTCCGCCAACCCAAAAGATGTTATAGTATATTCGAAATATCGAATATACTATAACCATGTCCGATGCTCTGCGGCAGTTCAAAGCCGATATATTTCAAGCACTTGCCCACCCCACACGAATTGCCATCGTGGAGCTGTTGCGGGATGGCGAGCTTCCCGCGGGAAAACTGATCGAACGATTGGGGCTCGAACAGGCCAACGCTTCGCAGCATTTTGCCGTGCTGCGCTCCAAACAAATCGTCGTCAACCGCAAGGAAGGGAATCAGGTTTTTTACTCCTTGCGGAGTCCGTTGCTGATCGAAGTCCTGGACATCATGCGGCGCTATTTCCAGGCGCAGTTGACGGAAGCGGTGGCGGCTCTGGGGGAGATCGAAAAACAGCAGGCGGGTGTCCGATGACTACCTTTGTCAAGACTCCGCTGGATGCCTGGCTGCCCAAGTTGGCGCTCTGCATGCGCCAGTACACGTGGCAGTCCTTCCTGAAGGATCTGATCGCCGGTCTGACGGTGGGCCTGGTGGCGCTGCCGCTGGCGATGGCATTCGGGATTGCGTCGGGGGTGACGCCGCAAGCGGGCCTCTACACGGCGGTGATTGGTGGATTTCTGGTGTCGGCGCTTGGCGGATCGCGCGTCCAGATTGGCGGGCCGACGGGCGCGTTCGTGGTGATTGTGGCCGGGATCATCGCCAAGTTCGGGCTATCGGGCCTGCTGATGGTCACGATGATGTCGGGAGTCCTGCTGGTGGCGATGGGCGCCACGGGGTTGGGCACGGCGGTGCGGTTCATCCCGCGCGCGGTGACCATCGGATTCACCAATGGGATCGCGGTGTTGATCGCGTCCACGCAGATCCGCGACTTCCTGGGATTGAAAGCTGGGGCTGTGCCCGGCGAGTTTGTGGCGCGCATGCAGAAACTGGCGGCGCACTGGAACACGGTGGATCCGGCGACGGTGCTGGTCGGCGGGGTGTCGCTCGGGATCATTCTGTTGTGGCCGCTGGTGACGAAGCGGCTGCCGGGGTCGATTGTGGCGCTGTTTGCCGGGACGTTGCTGGCGGTGGTCTTCAAACTTCCCGTGGACACCATCGGCTCCAAGTTCGGGGGGATTCCGACGGGATTACCGGCGTTTCATATTCCGCAGTTTCGGGCGGACCTGATTCTGCCGCTGCTGCCGGCGGCGGTGACGGTGGCCCTGTTGGCGGCGGTGGAGAGCCTGCTGTCGGCGGTGGTGGCGGACGGCATGAGCGGCGACAAGCACAATTCCAATGTGGAACTGATGGCGCAGGGCGTGGCCAACCTGGTATCTCCAATGGTGGGCGGGATTCCGGTGACGGGGGCGATAGCGCGCACGGCGACCAACATCCGCAGCGGGGCGAAGACGCCGGTGGCGGGGATCGTTCACGCGCTGACGCTGCTGGGCGTGTTGCTGGTGGCGGCGCCGCTGGCGAAGTACATCCCGCTGGCGACGCTGGCGGCGGTGCTGTTCGTGGTGGCTTACAATATGGGCCAGTGGCGGCAGGTGGGCGCCATCCTGCGCTTGAATCGCGCGGTGAAGGCGGTGTGGGCGGCCACGTTCTTCCTCACCGTGGTGGCGGACCTGACGGTTGCGGTGGAGGTGGGCATGACCCTGGCGGCGCTGCTCTACATCTATCGGGTCACGCAGACCACGACGGTGGCGCGGGTTACGCCGGAGTACATCGCCGAGGGCCGGCCTCACAGTCTGCAGGATAAGGACATTCCCGATTACGTCACGATCCTGAGGATCCACGGACCGTTCCTTTTCGGGACCACCGAGAAACTGGCGGAGGCCACCGAAGATCTGAGCGGGTTCGGACAGGTGGTGATTCTGCGGGTGCGCAACATGACGGCCATCGATGCCACGGGCCTTCACGCCATGGAAACGCTGGCCGTGCGGCTGCGTAAGGCCGGACGCGCCGTGCTGGTGTGCGGGACGCGCCGGCAGCCGCGGAACATGCTGATGCGGGGAGATTTCGCGCAGCACATCGGCAGGGAGAATATTCTGCCGCACATTCAGGCGGCGCTGGAGCGGGCGCGGCAGGCGCACGAGGAGATCGAGCGGGAACCGAGTTCGGTACAATGAACTCATGCGGGTCTGTCTGTATTTCGCAGCTCTGGTTTCCGCCGCTCTGGCCGCGACTACGCCGCCTGTTCATGAGACCTTGCGCGGCAAGCTCGACCTGCATGAAGGAAAGCCTCCCGTTCTTGAGACCGCCGGCCACAGGAAAGTAGTCCTGGACGGCGATGAAACCACCCGCAAGGTGCTGGCCGACCCGCGCGTGAACGGGTTTGACGTCGAAGTCAGAGGCCATTTCACGGCTGCCGGAGCGTTCCTGATCGACCCGACCCATACCCATCCCTTGCTGGTCCGCAAAGACGGCCATCTCAAATTGATCAGCTATTGGTGCGATGTGTGTTCCATTCGCGCGTACACGCCGGGACCCTGCGCGTGTTGCCAGAAGGAAACCACGCTCGACCTGGTCGATCCCGACGATCCGGATAAAAAGTGAACTATACGGCTCGCCAGAGTGTGGTGGACGGCGTCGGCGTGGTCGAGTTGCAGGATGCCGCGCACCGGATGCGGGTCTCGCTCGCGCCCTCCATCGGCAATATGGCGTACCGGATCGAGATTGCCGGAAAGAATTGTCTCTGGTTCCCCTGCGGCAGCCCGGCGGAACTGCGCGATAACCCGCAATTTTGCGGCATTCCGTTCCTGGGGCCGTGGGCCAACCGGCTCGACGACGACGCGTTCTGGGCTAACGGCAAACGCTATCTGCTGAACCCCGGGTTGGGCAATCTGCGGCGCGACGCGCACCAGAAACCCATTCACGGGATCCTCAATTTTTCGCCGGCCTGGGAGCTCGAAACCGCGTCGGCCGACGAGCATTCGGCCTGGGCCACCAGCCGGCTGGAGTTCTGGAAGCATCCCGAGATGATGGCGCAGTTTCCGTTTGCCCACACCATCACGATGACCTACCGCCTGGCGCGCGGAGAAGTGGAAGTGGAAACCATCCTGGACAACCTTTCCACCGATCCGATGCCGGTGGCCATCGGGTTTCATCCCTACTTCCGGCTGGACGACGCGCCGCGCGACCAATGGAAGGTCCACCTGGCCGCGCGCGACCATCTGCTGCTGAACAATCTGACGATCCCCACCGGCGAGAGCAAGCCGGTGGAATTCGCCGATCCGTACCCACTGGCGGGCGGGCAGCTCGACGATGTCTTCAGTAGCCTCACGCCCGATCCGGACGGAAGCGTTCGGTTTTGGGCGGAGGGCGAGCGGGAGCGGATCACCGTAACCTATGGCGCTCACTACCCGGTAGCCGTGGTGTATGCGCCGCCCGGCCGCGAGTTCCTCTGTTTCGAACCGATGTCCGCCGTTACCAATGGCTTCAACCTGGCGCACGCCGGGGTGTATCGGGACCTGCAAAGTATCCCTCCCGGCGGCCAGTGGAAAGAGAGCTTCCGGATTACCCCCGGAGGGTGGTAACAGCAGTACCCCGCAAACTCCGGCAGTACAATTCTTGCGGTTTGGACCTATCCGGCAGGCTAAAGCCATGCGATAAATAAGGCGATAGACAAGCCATGGGTTATCGACATCTTTCCCTCTGTTGCAAATGCGGTCAGCCTCCCACGAGAATCGACGAAGTGGGCCTGACGGATGACCACGAACTGGTGATCCACTGGTGGTGCGAGGAGTGCAAGCGCGTGGTCTATGCTTCCAAGTCGCTCGCCGATTGCTGGCACGACTGTCCCAAGAACGAGACGACCGCAATGGCGCCACAACTCGCCGCGGAGCCGCCTGCCGCACGCAGCGGCTTCGACGACCGCTTCCTGAAGAGCCTGGGTATACGGCAGATGGACGAGGCGTAGCGGGTCCTCAATCGCTCCTGAGGGCCCGCATCGGCTCGATTCCGGCGGCTCGCCGCGCGGGGATATAGTTCGCTGCCAGACCGGCCAGCACCACTCCCAGAGCCACCGCTCCATAGGTGGCCAAGTCCCGCGTGCCGATGCCGAACAGCATCGATTCCAGCAGGCCCGCGGTCAACTGGAATGCGGCCAGCCCAACCACTACGCCGATTGAGACCAGCAGCATCCCTTGACCCATGACACTGCTCATCACCCCTTTTTCAAGTCGCGGTCAATCGATGGGTTCAGCATAGGTTGTCTGACAAGATATGCTGTGACGACCGGTCTGTCAAACGGTTAGGCGGTCCCGTGCAAACCCGGACAGACGGGTTACCAACGCAAATTCTCAAGTTTTTATTTTGGAACGGCGCTTCCCGCGCTCTTGCGTGCTGCGCGCGCGGGCTGTTATCGTCAGGGCAAGTTGTCGAAGGAAGAAGAACTTCACTGGCTGGCTCTCAAACTGATTCCAGGCTTGGGCGCCAGAAATACGGGAAAACTGCTGGATCGCTTCCGGACTCCGCAGGCCATCTTCCGGGCGTCGCGCTCTGAGCTCGAAGGCGCCGGGATGAGCGGCGTGGTGGCGCAATCCATCACCAGCGGCTGCACCTTCGAAGACGCCGTCGTGCAGCAGGAGAAGATGGCGGAAGCGGGAGCCGTGCTGGTGACCCTGGGAGATCCGCGCTATCCTCGGGTGCTGCGCGAGATCTTCGATCCGCCGATCGCCCTGTTCGCCCGCGGCCGGGTGGACCTGCTGGGCACGCTGGCGATCGGAGTGGTGGGAACGCGCCGGCCCACCCCTTACGGACTGGCGGCCTCCGAGCGCCTTTCGGCCGACCTGGCGCATGCCGGCCTCACCATCGCCAGCGGGATGGCGCGCGGCATCGACGCGGCGGCCCACAAAGGGGCGCTCTCGGTGGGGGGCGATACCATCGCGGTGCTCGGGTGCGGGGTGGATGTGGTCTACCCGTCCGAGAACCGCAAGTTGGCGGCCAACCTGGCGGTGAAAGGGCTGATTGTCTCCGAATTCCCGATGGGCGGCGTGGCGTTTCCGCAGAACTTTCCTATCCGGAACCGCATCATCAGCGGGATGAGTGTCGGCGTGATGGTGGTGGAGGGAGCGCAGTACAGCGGCTCGGCAATCACCGCGAAGCTGGCCATGGACCAGGGCCGGGAAGTGTTCGCGGTGCCGGGAAACATCACTTCGAAATTGAGCTGGGGGCCCAATCTCCTGATCAAGCAGGGAGCCCGGCTGGTGCAGGACTGGAACGACGTGGTGACCGACCTGCCGGCCGAGTCCCGCCGCTATCTTATTGAAAAAGGGAAACAACGCCTCCTCGGCGAAGACGCTGCAACCACCGAGGGGGGTCAGACATCTGTAATACCTGGGGCCGGGCCGGAACTGGATGAAACCGCCCGCCTGGCGCTCGGGGCACTGCATGTAGACAGCGCCATCCACCTGGACAATCTCCTGGAAATCATTGCAGATACATCGCCTTCCGAACTCATCGCAGCGCTGTTCGAGTTGGAGATGCTAGGCTTGGTGAAGCAGCTCCCGGGGAAGAACTTCGTTAAAGTGTGGTAACGTCTACTGGGTAATCTGCAACGTTAGTATTGCCGCGCCGAGGGTGCGCGCTTCCGAAAGTATCCTATGAAAGCTTTGGTAATCGTGGAATCGCCTGCGAAGGCGAAGACCATCAATAAATACCTAGGCAAGCAGTACGTGGTAAAAGCTTCGCTCGGTCATATCAAGGATCTTCCCAAACGGAATTTGTCGGTTGACGTCGAGCACGGTTTCGAACCGCATTACGAGGTCATCGAAGGCAAGAAGAAGCTCATCCAGGAACTCAAACAGGCGGCCAAGGGGATGGACAACATCTACCTGGCGGCCGACCCCGACCGCGAGGGTGAGGCCATATGTTTCCATCTGCAGGAGGAACTGCAGGACCACAAGAAAAACGGACCGCACATTTACCGGGTGATGTTCAATGAGATCACCAAGACCGCCATACAGAAAGCCATCGATAAGCCCGGCCAGGTGAATATTGCACTGGTGGACGCGCAACAGGCGCGCCGCGTGCTGGACCGGCTGGTGGGCTACAAGATTTCGCCGCTGCTGTGGGACAAGGTCCGGCGCGGTCTATCGGCGGGCCGCGTGCAAACGGTAGCGCTGCGCGTGGTTGTGGAACGCGAGCGGGAAATCCGCGCGTTCCAGAAGCAGGAATATTGGACGGTCGACGTCGAACTCAACGCCAAGAAACCGCCGGTCCTGACTGCCCGGCTCATCCGGCAGAACGAGGAGACGCCCGTCGTCGGCAACCAGGAAACCGCCGGCGCCCTGGTGGCGGCGCTCGAAGGTTCCGAGTACATCGTCAAATCCGTCGGCACGCGCGAAAAGAAGCGCAATCCGGTGGCGCCGTTCATCACCTCCACGCTGCAGCAGGAAGCCTCGCGCAAACTCCGCTTCAGCGTGAAGCGCACCATGATGCTGGCGCAGCGCCTGTATGAAGGCGTGGAAGTGGGTAAGGAATCCGTAGGTCTGATCACCTACATGCGTACCGATTCCACGCGTATCGCGGACGACGCCAACAACGACGTACGCTTCCATATCAACGAGCGCTACGGCAAGGAATTCATGCCGGAAGCGCCCAACGTGTACAAGTCCAAGAAGGAAGCGCAGGACGCGCATGAGGCCATCCGGCCCACCTCCATGGCATACACGCCGGAAGTGGTGGAGAAGCACCTGGCCGAGGACGAAATGAAGCTCTACCGGCTGATCTGGAACCGCTTTGTGGCGTGCCAGATGATGCCGGCGCTCTACGACCAGACCACCATCGACGCCGGCGCCAAGGGCAACAACGGAGTCGACTACATTTTCCGCGCCACCGGGAGCGTGCTCAAGTTCGAAGGCTTCCTCAAGGTCTACCAGGAAGGCAAGGACCAGACCGACGAGGACGACGAGGAAGAGAAGCACCGCCTGCCCAAGGTGAGCGAGGGCGAGGCTCTGAAATTCAAGGCCATTAAGCCGGAACAGCACTTTACCGAACCGCCGCCGCGCTACAACGAAGCGACGCTGGTGAAGCGGCTGGAGGCCGATGGCGTGGGACGCCCGTCCACCTACGCTTCCATTCTGTCCACTATCCAGGAGCGCGAGTACGTCAAGAAGGAAGGCGGCCGCTTCACGCCCACCGAGCTGGGCATGGTGGTAACCGACCTGCTGCTCGAAAGCTTCGACGACATCTTCGACGTGAAGTACACGGCGCGGATGGAAGAAGAACTCGACAATATCGAAGACGGCAAATTGGATTGGCGCGCCGCCATGAGCGAGTTCTATGAGCGCTTCGATAAGGATCTGAAGCACGCCGAAGAGCACATGACCGACGTCAAGCGGATGGAGAAACCCACCGACCAGACGTGCGACAAGTGCGGCAAGCCGCTGGTGATCAAGTGGGGACGCCACGGCAGCTTTATCGCCTGTACGGGCTATCCGGAGTTCTCCCCGAAGAGCGCGGAAACCGACCTGGAAAATCTGCAGAAGGAGATCGGCAAGAGGCAGGAGCGTGCGCGCAAAGAGATTGAGGAGGGTCGCGCGAAGGCGGAGGCCCGGTACAAGAAGGACCTGGAAAGGCTGGATCGAACCGGCAAGGACATTGAGAAGGGCCGGGGAAAGATCCGGCTGCGGTATGAAGCCGATCTCGAAAAGCTTTTGGCGCGAGTCACCGAGCGGAGGCTGAGCGATCGAAGCGAGGTTGAGTCTCGTCTGGAACGGATTCAGGCCCGCTATCCTCAAATGAACCAGTACTACGACGTGGCTCTGAAAGACACGGCCGACGGCGTTACCTTGCTCTTCCCGAGAAAAGAATACTTCTGCACGTACACGCGCGAATTAACAGTCGATCTGCCGGACGTGGATAAAGTGAACCTCTCCGAACAGGGCGAGGAAGAGTATTGCCAGAACTGCGGACGTCCCATGGTGCTGAAGAAGGGCCGCTTCGGCACCTTTCTGGCCTGCACCGGATTTCCCGATTGCAAGACCACTAAACAGATTGGCGGCGTCCAGAAGAAGGCCGATCAGCCGCTGGAGGAAAAGTGCCCGCAGTGCGGCAGCAACCTGGTGCTGAAGAGCGGCCGCTTCGGCGAATTCACGGCTTGCAGCAACTACCCCACCTGCAAGTATGTGAAGCAGAATACCATCGGCGTAAAATGCCCGGAGTGTTCCGAAGGCGAGGTCATCGAACGCCGGTCGAAGAAGGGCAAGACGTTCTACGGGTGCAATCGGTATCCCGAGTGCAAGTTTGTCGCCTGGGGCAAGCCTGTTCCCGAAAAGTGCTCCGAATGCGGCAGTCCCTACATGGTGGAGAAGTGGCTCAAGGCCGGCCCCGTGTGGCAATGTCCCAACGCGGAGTGCAAACACAAGGTGGACGCACCCACCGCTCCCACGGCTGCATAACTCCGGCCGGATGACGCAGTCCGAACGGTACCGTTTACTCGGGCGGGTCGAGCGACTGCCTGGACCCATACGTTTCCGCGCCGCATACGCGAGCCCTGCCACCGTCAGCATGAGCCATATGGAATTGGGGAGTCGTCGATTGGGCGATCATGGCGGGCGATAATCCGTACGGTGGCGTCCTCGACGCTCAATGAGGGTACCTGTAATACCTGCATAAGACCATTTGATGATCGGGTTAATATCGGATATCTTTATCCCACATGAGAAAGAAGCTGGTCTGTCTCACTTGCGGGAATCGGAGCTGTATCCGGCTCTGCCGGTTCGAAAAGCGTCCACCAGCAAGACCTCTCACTCAGTTCAAATCAAGGAAGGCCGTATGATCAAACTCTATCGCAGCACGATTCACTCGACGCACTGGGTCGCCTATTCGCCCGCGACCGGATGGACGATGTTCCCTGCCCGGCAGAACGGCTGGTACAACCGCCAACCCGCCCGCGGCCTCGATCCGATGCACCTGCGGGAAGTTCCGTTGCGGCTGGCATTCAATACCGGCCTGCTGGAGTCCGCGGGCTCCATGGACGTCGCAGCCTGACGGACACCATGCCACGTAAGAAGGTTCCCGGAAACTCTTCCAGGGCGGACACTCAGATCACCACCGTTGTTGTGGTCGGCCTGAATGCCGAGGACCAGGCTTCGTTGAAGCAGATCCTCGGATTTTCCCCTTGCGGCCATGCGCCGGGCTGCAAATGGCGTGTCCAATCGGAGATCGGCGTGGACGCCGTGCTGGAGGCTGTCCGCCGGGAGCCGGTCGCCTTCGTGGTCTTCGACCGCGACTACCTGGCGGACGCCTGGAAAGGGCTGATCGATCGGCTTGCCGGCCTGCCTCATCCTCCGGAACTGATTGTCACATCCCGTCTGGCCGACGACCGCTTCTGGGCCGAGGCGCTCAACCTGGGGGCGTATGACGTCATGGTTAAGCCATTCGACGCGGCTGAAGTGGCCCGGATCGCCAGCCTGGCCTGCACCCATTGGCATCGGCGCCCGGCCCTTCGAACGAGGGCGATGGGATCGGTTGCCTGAAGAGCCGCCGTTTGCGTTATCGTGGAACCTTGCAGACCGGCATTGTGCTTCTCCTGGTTTCGGCTATGGCGCTTTCCGCGCAGACCGCGGAATTCGTCGCCGATCCCATGCCGACGCCGTCCTGCCATGCCTCGACGGTGGTCGAACTGGCTAACGGAGATCTGCTGGCCGCGTGGTTCGGCGGCACGCGGGAAGGCGCGCCCGATGTCGGCATCTGGATGGCGCGGCGCACGGCGGGGGGCTGGTCGGCGCCACGGGAAGCGGTAAAAGAACCGGACATCGCCATGTACAATCCGGTGCTGTTCCACACGGGCGATGGCGTGTTGTGGTTGTATTACAAGTTTGGACCGAGCCCCGGCAGTTGGTCGGCGGGCCGGCTTTCCAGCCGCGACGAGGGCGTCACCTGGACCGCTCCGGAACACCTGCCCGCCGGCCTGTATGGGCCCATCCGCGCCAAACCGCTGCTGCTGGCGGACAAAACCCTCCTGAGCGGGACCTCGGTCGAGAGCTACGGTTCGTGGGCCTGCTGGATCGAGCGGAGCACCGACAACGGAAGAACGTTCGCCCGCATCGGCCCCATCGCGGCCGGTCCCGGACTGGCTGCCGCGGCTGCAAAGCCGGGTGCGGCGTATGGCGTCATCCAGCCTTCGCTGATCGATCTGGGCGGCAAACATATACGGCTCTACGCCCGGTCGACGCCCGCCATCGGGCGGATCTGCCAGTCCGATTCCTATGACAACGGACTCACCTGGTCGCCCGTAAAAGCCACGCCGCTGCCCAATCCGAACTCCGGCATCGATGCGGTACGCCTGCGGGACGGGCGTCTGGCGATGGTCTACAACCCCGTCCCGTCCGGACGGACGCCGCTGGTGCTGGCTGCGAGCGGCGACGGAGAGACCTGGAAGACGTTTCACCAGTTGGAAACCGATGCCGGCGAATACTCCTACCCGGCGATGATCCAGGCGGCCAATGGCGATCTTCTGATCACGTATACCTGGCGGCGGCAGAAAGTGCGGTTCGTGCGGTTTCCTCTGTTGGGGATCAAGCCTTGAAGTTGACGGCTGTGGTGTTGCCGCCGCAAACCAGGACACCGACGCGCTCCCCGGGTTTCGGCTGGTAGCGTCCCGACACCAGCGCCGCCATGGCCGCCGCGCCACCCGGTTCAGCCGCCACGCGCAGCACGCGCCAGAGCGCTTCCTGGGCAGCCTGAATGGCTTCGTCGGGGACCAAAACGACGCGCTCGACATACTGCTGCGCGATGGGGAACATGAGCTCGCCAACTTGCCGGGGCGCGAGCGAATCGGCCGCGATGCCGCCGGCGGGCGCGTCCACGGGACGGCCCGCCTGGAAGGCTCGGGCGAGTGTGGGCGCGGCTTCCGGTTCCACGCCGAGAATGCGGACACGGCCCCGATACCAGGCCGCGACGCCGCCGATCAGCCCGCCTCCGCCGACGGCCACCAGGAGCGTGTCGAGTTCCGGGGCCTGTTCCTCGAACTCCAGCCCCACACTGGCTGCGCCGAGCAGGGTCTCCAACTGGTCGTAGGCATGTACCGGCAGAGCGCCGGATTCCCGCGCCCACAGGACGCTGGCCGCCAGGGCGTCGTCGTACCGGTCGCCGGTAACCACCAGGTCCGCGCCGTAGCCGCGGATGCGCTCGATCTTGACCGGCGAGGAAACCACGGGGACGAAGATGCGGGCCGGCTTCCGCAGCCGCTGGGCCACATAGGCCACGGCGGCTCCATGATTCCCGCCGGAAGCGGCCACCACCCCCGCGGCCGGGACGTCGCGCCGCAGCATGTTGGCGAAAGCGCCGCGCGGTTTGAAGGAGCCGGTGTGTTGCAGCAGTTCCAGCTTGAACGCGAGCGAGACGCCTGGGAGTCCGAAATCGGCGCCATCGGCTTCGAGGACCGGGGTCCGGCGGATGTACGGCCGGATGAGCTGATAGGTCTCGACGATCTCTTCGCGGCGGAGCATTTTCCAGCTTATCGCATCGTGGTTGGATCGTTCCGGCTCGGGCCGCTCGTTCACGCTCACGGTTCCGTGCCGGCGGCAGGCTCTCTCAGGTGGTATACACCGACACCCGCGTCACGGTCTGGAACCCCATGCGTTCATACAGCCGCAACCCCGCCGGCGTCGATTGCAGAATCGTCCGCTCCATCCGGTGTTCCCGGTACGCCTCGGCCAGTGCGTGCCGCATCACCGCCTCGCCGTACCCGCACCGTTGGCGGCCCGGCAGCGTCGCCACGTTGTACACACCCAATCCCCCGCCGCCCACAATCACCGACGCCGTCGACAGCGGCTCTTCGTCCACGTACCCCACGTAGCTGGCGAAGCGTTCCCAGACCGTCCGGCTCGCGAAGACTTCCTCAAACCAGGGCAGCGGCACGTGAAAGCACGTGGCCCCGATGCCGCAGAAGGCATCGCGGCCGCTCTCGGCGTCCACCCTTCGGACGACCAGCGCCGGCAGCGGCCTCGCCGGCGGCTCCAGCGGCTCCGCGATCATCCCCGGCAGGTCCACCGCGTGGCGCAGTCCCAGCCGTTCGAAGAGCTTCCGCGCCCTCCGGCGGATCTTGGGCGCAAGCCAGTCCTCGCACACCCAGTAGGACCATTCCAGCCCGCGAGCCTGAAAGTGAACCGCCGCCGTGACGATGCGCTGTTCCAGTTCCGCCTCCGAAGCGACCCGCGCCGAAAGGAATGCGGTGTTGAACATCTGAAAGCTGACTTCCGAGGACGCGATGCTCACGCCGCGCAGTTCCCGGATCTCTCCCGAGTGCCGGCTGGCGGCAATCACCCGAAACGATTCGCGCAGGTTGTCCGCCACGTTCTCAAAGTCCACGGTTCCTCCAGTATCGCCCAGTGTGTCCACAGCCGACCGTGTCCACAGGCTCCCGATTCTGGTATCCTCAATAGGTTGATTTCATAAACAGTTCCCTCCCGGCCGTGCGTGGCCGGGCCTACCTGTGAGGTTCACATGTCGGGCCACTCCAAATGGGCCACTATCAAGCATAAGAAGGCGGCTCTTGACGCCAAGCGCGGAAAATCGTTCACGCGCATTATCAAGGAAATTACCATCGCCGCGCGCGCCGGAGGGGATCCCGACGGGAATCCTCGGCTTCGTACGGCCATTACGGCCGCCAAAGCCGTCAGTATGCCGGCCGACAACATCAAGAAGGCCGTCATGCGCGGCACCGGCGAACTGGAAGGCGGGCAGATCGATGAGGTGATGTTCGAAGGCTACGGCCCTGGTGGCGCAGCCGTCCTGGTCAATGTCGCGACCGACAACCGCAACCGCACGGTCAGCGAACTCCGCCATGCGTTCTCCAAGAATGGAGGCAACATGGGTGAGCAGGGCAGTGTCGCCTGGATGTTCGAGCGCAAAAGCCTCATTCTGGTGCCCACCGAAAAGGCCACCGAAGATCGGCTCATGAACATTATTTTGGACGTAGGCGGGGACGATCTGCGCGACGGCGGCGACAATTGGGAAGTTCTTTCGCCTCCCGAAGCACATGAAGCCGTGGTCAAGGCCCTGGAGGCCGCCGGCATCGCCAGCGCCGAAGCCAGCATCGCCATGGTTCCCAAGAACCTGATCAAACTGGAGGGCAAGAACGCCAGCGGCATGCTCCGGTTGCAGGAGGTGCTGGAAGATCACGACGACGTTCAGAGCGTCTATTCCAACTTCGATATCGACGAGAAGGAGTTGGAGGCGCTCGAGGGGTAACGTGCGCGTGCTCGGTATCGATTGCGGCTCCCAGCGGACCGGTTACGGCGTGATCGATAGCGATGGCTCGCTCCATCACATGCTGGTATCCGGGGTGATCCGCACCAGTCCGAAGGAGGCGTTTCAGAAGCGGCTTCTGGAGATCGCCGAGGGACTGCGGGGGCTGGTCCGCGAGTACTCGCCCGAAATCGCCGCGGTGGAAGAGGTCTTCTATGCCGTCAACGTGAAGACCTTGCTGAAGCTGTCGCACGTCCGCGGGGTCGCGCTGCTGGTGGCGGCGGAGGCTGGAATGGAACTTGCCGAGTACTCGCCGCTGGAGATCAAGACCAGCGTGGTTGGGTACGGGAGAGCGGAGAAGCGCCAGGTGCAGTTGATGGTTCAATCCCTGTTGCGGCTGCCGGATATCGTCGAATCCGAAGACGCTTCCGATGCGCTGGCTGTGGCCATCTGTCACGCCACCCGCGAATCCACTGTCCGGAGGTACGTTCACCCGGTATGAAACCGCTCCCGATCCTGCTGCTTGCCGCGTGCGGGCTCTTCGCCGCCGATGGCCGGTTGTTCTACTCGCGCGAGTTTCCCGGCAGCACGCCCGCCTACATTCAGGTGACCCTCACCAAGGCCGGCGACACCGAGTACCGCGAGGCAGTGGACGACGAACTGCCCATCAAGTTCAAGCTGGACTCCGTCTCCGTACAGGAAGTCTTCGGACTGGCCGAAAAGCTGGAGTACTTCAAGCGCCCGCTCGAATCTCCGGCCAGAGTGGCCTTCATGGGCAACAAGACGTTCCGGCTCGAAAACGGCGACCAGAAGAGCGAAGTCAAGTTCAATTACACCGAATCCAAAGACGCCCAGGCGCTGCAGGATTGGTTTGAGCGTATGGCTGAATCGGCCGAGCACCGCATCGAACTCGAGCGCACGGCCAAGTACGACCGGCTGGGGGTGGTCAACGCTCTGACTCTCCTCGAATCGGCATTGGAACGCGACCGCGTCGTGGCGCCGGAGCAATTTCTGGCCCTGCTCGACCGCATCGTGGCTAATGAGAACTTCATGCACACCGCGCGGGCCCGCGCCTCCGAAATCGCCGAGGGCATCCGCGCCATGAAGCAGCAGTGACGGCGGCCATGAAGCCTGGCCTGGTGCTGGCGCTGCTGGCGCTTGCGCCGGCAGTGTTCGCGCAAACCAGCGGCGAGCAACAGGACCTCAACCAGGCTCTGGGGGAAGCCGGAGCCAGCCCCGTGGAATACCTTCGCGCCCTGGAACAGCACCTCCGCAAGTATCCCGATTCGCCTCGGCGCGCCGAACTGGAACGCGCCGCCGCCCGCGCCGCCATCGAAGCGCATGACGGCGAGCGGACCATCCTGTATGGCGAGCGCGTGCTGTCCCGCCAGGCCGGAGATCTCCCGCTGCTCGACGCCATCACCCAAGCCTTGTTGACCGCCGACTCTCCCGACACTGGGCAACGCGCGCTCAAGTACGCTCTCCGCATCGAGGAACTCACCCGGCAAAGCCGGAGCGACCGCGGCATCGGTCACGCGCTCAGCCTGGAAGCCCGGGCGACTGGCAGCCTGGGCCGCGCCCAAGAGGCATTGACGCTGTCGCACCGCGCCTTCGAAGCGTTTCCGGACGCCGAAGCCGCGCGCGAAATCGCCCGTTGGTGCGAGCGCCTCGGAAAGCTGGAAGATGCCGCCCGCGCCCTGGCCGACGCCTTCACCATCCCCGACCCGCGCTCGACCGACGCCGACCGTGCCCGCGACCGCGGCCGCATGGGCGAACTCTACCAGCAGGCAAAGGGTTCCGAAACCGGCCTCGGCGACCTGGTGCTAGAAGCTTACGACCGCAACGTCGCACTGGTCCACGGGCGCGAACTGCGATTGCGCCAAGCCGACCCCAACGCGCAACTCACCGACACGATGGAGTTCACGCTAACCGGTCTCAATGGCGAAAAGTTTGCCATGGCCGGATTGGTAGGCAAGGTGGTGGTGCTCGATTTCTGGGCCACCTGGTGCGGCCCCTGCCGTGCGCAGCACCCGCTCTACCGGCAGGTGGCCCAGCGGTTCCACGACAACTCCGGCGTGGTCTTCCTTTCGATCGACGCGGATGACGACCGCTCGCTGGTGAAGCCGTTTCTCGCCGAAGAGAAGTGGCCGGACACGGTCTATTTCGAAGACGGTCTCACACGGGCGCTGAGCGTATTCGCGTTTCCCACGACGATCGTCCTGGACAAACGAGGCCAGGTGTTCAGCCGCTTAAGCGGGTTCGTGCCCGAACGCTACGTCGAAACCGTAACCGACCGCATACATTCAGCACTGGGGAGCCGATGAGCAAGCCAATCGTGCGATGCAATTGGGCGGGCGCCGGGCCGCTGATGGTCGAATACCACGACCTGGAATGGGGCGTTCCCGTTCACGACGACCGTTTGCTGTTCGAGTTCCTGATCCTCGAAGGCGCGCAGGCCGGGCTGAGCTGGTCCACCATCCTCAAGAAACGCGCCGCCTATCGCACCGCCTTCGACCGTTTCGACCCGCGCAAGGTCGCCCGGTACGATGAAGGAAAGCTCGCCGCTTTGTTGGAGAACCCGGGCATTGTGCGCAACCGGCTCAAGATCCGCGCGGCGGTGCGCAACGCCGAAGCGTTCCTGGCCGTGCAGAAGGAATTCGGCAGCTTCGACGCCTACATCTGGAGCTTCGTGGGTGGCCGCCCGAAACAGAACCGCGTGCGCGGCGCGGCCGATCTGCAGGCTCGCAGCGCCGAATCCGACGCCATGAGCAAGGACTTGGCGAAGCGCGGATTTACCTTCGTCGGATCGACCATCTGTTACGCCTTCATGCAGGCCACCGGCATGGTGAACGATCACCTGGCCGGCTGTTTCCGGCACAAGCAGGTGAAATCGGCCATTGTGGCATGAGTGTCCCAGCGGCAGCCGCCTCGTCTGCCGCCGGAGTTCAGCCGGCGTCTTCACGTTGCCCCACATTGTCCGGCTGAATGGCGGCCGTTCCGCAAAGAACCGTCCGGACGATCTACCTGCTGGATTCGACTTTCCCAAGGGCGCGCAGTCCGGCAGCCGAAAAGGCATGCTCTTCGAAGTCCGCCCAGCGGACCGTACGAATAGGAGAACGAGCCACTACATCTTCATCAGATGAATGCCGCCGTTGGAGGTCGCCAGGTCGATGAGCGGACCGTTACCGGACCCGATCGCGCCATCCATGTGATTCTTGCCGATCTCGCCATGTACCTTGAGATCGAAGTCCGAAGAGATGGACGAGTTGCTGGTCCGCGCCAGGATACGTGCGTTGGCCGAATCCGGAATCCGGATCGTAATCCCGCTATTGCTGGTGTTGACCTTGACATTGCCGGTGAGGTTGGCCGGTAGCGACAACTCCACCGCGCCGTTGGTGGTTTCCACGCGGATGGAACGATCGGTGCGGGCGATCTTGGCGTTGACTCCGGCGTTCGAGGTGCTGGCATCGAACCCGCCGCGCAATCCTTCCGCATGGATGTGGCCGTTGGAACTGTGCGCGATTACATCTCCTTCCACATCGATCAGGTCGACCGACGCATTGGTGGTCTGCGCATCCAGGGATCCGTGAAGAGCCTGCACGCGGACGGACCCGTTGGAGGTCCGCAGGCGCGCCGGCCCGGCGCAGTCCTGGGTTCGGATGGGGGCGTTGGAGGTGGTGATGCGGTCGAGCAGCGCGGAGCGAGGAACCTTGATGACAAACCGGGCCCCCTCGTTATTGCGCCGCTCGGAGGGCCGGATGGCGCGGACCGAAACGGAATCGGGCGCGTTATTTGTTTCGATCAGGAGCCCGTCGGCGCGTTCCTGGGTGGGGCCGTACTTGGCGCCGCTGATGTCCACCGAATCCTGGTCCCACCCGGAAATCTCGATGGAGCCGTTAAAGGATTCGACCGTCAGCCGGCCATTTGGCTTCAACGGGAAGCTGTAATGGAAATCCTTGCTATACCGTTCGTTATTGAGGTTGAAATCGTCAAAGTCGCAGCCGGCGAGGAAGAGCAATCCGGCGGCCGCCGCGGAAACCACAAGCTGTTGGCGCATAGGTGTCCCTAGTTGAACCAGGATACGAAATTGGAGCGCGGTTTGTTCCAACGAGTTCGTTCCACCGACGGTGTCACGCGTTGATGTCTTCCTTGTTCTCAATCCGTTTCCGCAGATTTTGCAGGGCTGGCTTGTTGACTTCGGGAGCACCGGCTTGGGCCGCCTGAATCTCCTTCAGCGCGCCGGTGAAGTCCCCGGCCGCCACCGACAGGCGACTCTGGGCCAGGTGTCCCAACCAGTGATCCGGGAAGCGTTTGACCACGGCGCGAAAGTAGTTCAGGGCTTCGGCCTTCGAGCCCTGTATCTGGGCTTGGCGTCCGAATGAGTACAACTGGATGGCATTGCCCATCCCGATGGCCTTGTCGCGAAGAGCGGCCGCTTCGGTATCGCGCTTCAACTCGTGCAGGATTCGCGATTTGGTCATCTCGTTCTCGAACCGGTCCTCTACTTGGATTGAGCGATCGGTCCAGCCGAGAGCCTCTTCGAGATTAGTCTTGGTGTCCAGGCACCATGTCGCGGCGTCGTCCCAGCCGTCCCAGATATATTGCGCGGTATTGCGCAGTTGGTTGCGGATATTGGCCAGAGTCGCCTCGCGATCGGCGGCCACGTGAATGGGTACGGCCACTGTCTCCCAGTGGAGCGTCAGCACGGCCGAGCCGGGCTTCACGTCGTCGAACTCATAGGTGAGCGCTTCGCGCATGTCGCTCGCGATGGGTTTGACGGTGACACGGAGAGCGTCCTCTTTGGGATCGTAGGTGAAACTCCCCCAGGACGTGGAGTTCCTGGAGAAGATCACGGTCCAGGAGCCGGCATCCGGAATCATGTGCAGGCCATAGGTTCCTTTGGGCAGCACCTGGCCTTCGATAGCGACCGGATCGCCGACCTCGACGATGGTATTTTCGTTGGCTCCCGCGCGCCACACTTGTCCGTAGGGCACGATGCCGCCGAATATCTTGCGCCCGGCGGCCAGCGGGCGGTGGTAGGTGATGGTGACGTCGGTCAGGGCGATGCGCTGCGAAATCATGGCGCGCTGGCTCTGGCGCGGTATCGACATGACCAGGGACTGTGCCGCCGCGGGCAGCGCGGCCAGCAAAATTCCCAGGGTTAGGACTCCACGAAACACTTTGGCTTGCATTCTGGTTACCCCTCTGGTATTCGACGCGGCAACTGCGGTTCCGTGAGTGTCACCGGCCCGTTGATATAATCCCGGAATGGCGTTGATTCGCGCCGCCCGGGACGCCGATGTTCCGGCAATCGCCGCTATTTACGAGTATTACGTGCGGGCGTCCCTGGCCACGTTTGAGACCGACCCGCCCGGCGCCGACGAAATCGGCCGGCGGCGGCAGGACGTTCTTGCGCACGAACTGCCCTACCTGGTTGCCGAACTGGAGGGCGCCGTGGCGGGTTATGCCTACGCCAGGCCATACCGGCCGCGGCTGGCTTACCGGTTCACGGTAGAGAGCTCGGTCTATATCCATCCGGCCCACGCGCGACAGGGGCTGGGCCGGATTCTCATGGCGGAGGTTATTGCGGCGTGCGGCAAGGCCGGCTGCCGGCAAATGATCGCTGTGATCGGCGACGCGGACAATACCGCGTCGATCGGGCTGCATCGGGCGCTGGGATTCCAGCACGTGGGCGTCTTCCGGTCCGTGGGCTTCAAATTCGAGCGCTGGGTGGACACCGTTCTGATGCAGCGCCGGCTGGGCGATGCGCCGTAACGCTTCTCACTATTCGGACCAGACGGCCAACTCGTTCCCGTTGGGGTCGGTGAAGTGGAAGCGGCGTCCGCCCGGAAAAGGGAACGGCGGCTTCACGATGACGCCGCCGGCGGCGACGACATCCGCCTCCATGGCGGCGAGGTCCGTGGCATAGACGACCACCAGGACGCCTCCGCGGATAACCGAGGCTGCCTTCCAGAATCCACCGGCCAGGCGGCCGTCTTCGAAGCTGGTATAGTCCGGACCGTAGTCGGTGAACTTCCAGCCGAATACACGTTCATAGAAAGCCCGGGTAGCGGCAATGCCGGTAGCCGGGAACTCGAGATAGTCGATGCGGCGATGATTGGGTTTGGGTTCCATATGGGTGGCAGTATGGCACGGGCCTGCTGACAGCGTGGTGTCAGCAGGTTTACGGCCGGTCACGGTTCAGTGGTATGCGCGGTGAGGCTCGAAACCGGTCGCCTCAAGCTTGGCTCTTGCATCGCGCAGTCAGTCGTGATCTTTGCATGGGCCGACGAGTACGCGCATCTGAGCGCCGAAGGCGCCACCGCTCGGTGTCAACCAAGAATTTGGACGTACACTTGCTTCGCTATGCTTGAGGAAGATGCTCATCGCGAAAAGTGCTTTGATTGGACTCCTGCTAGCTGCCTGGTGGCCACACCTGTTGCCGGCCCAGCCCAGCGGCGACGATCAGGCCCAGGCTTTGCGCGACGCGGCGTCCAAAGGGCAGACCGCCCAGGTGAAAGCGCTTCTGGAAAAGGGAGTTGCCGTCGATAGCGCGGACAAAAACGGCCGCACGCCCCTGATACTGGCGGCGCAACATGGGCGCGCCGACGTGGTCCACCTGCTGCTTTCCAAGGCCGCCAATGCCGGTGCGCGAGACAAATCCGGCTTCACGGCTTGGGGGCTGGCCACATTCTCGCCTGCCGGCCACCAGAGCCACCAGGCGGCCCTGAAAGAGCTTCCGCAACCGGCCCGGCCACGCGTGGCGGTGAATGCCGGCTGGACGCCGGTGCGGCTGATCAGTTCCTGCTTCACGTCACCCGGAGAACTGAGGATCGGGATCGACAAGGTGGCGCTCGACCGCATTGTCCTGGAGCAATTCCAGGATTTTACAACCGTGTCGGGCAAGAACCTCATCGAAATCGTGCACGCGACGCGGCGCGGCATGAATGGCGTTCTGACCGCCGATGGCGTGGCGCCGCCGGAAGCTGCCGACGCCGACGCGGTCGTGAACATTCAGGTACAGCCGGTGGCGTCCTGCTCGGCGGGGAAAGACAGCCTGAACCTGGAAATCGATGTGCGCGTCTTTCGCGTGCGCGACCGCGGGTTGCTGTTCGGAAAAACGTTCGGAGGAGGAATCAAGGGCCTGCCGGCGGTTTCGGTGGACAACCTGATGCAGTATATGCCGGTCTATCTGAACTGGATTAAGCAGGAAAGGGAATCGCTGTACTGGCCCACGGTGGAATCTCTGTACCGCGCCGCCCTGTGAGACCATAGTGAGGAGCCCCGGCTCCTGGGACTCCTATTTCAAAATCCATGACTAAAACACTTTCATACGCAGCCCAGAGTGCAACGGCGCCTTTGGGACGATGGGAACTTGAACGCCGCGAGCCGGGCGCGCACGACGTCCAAATCGAAATTAGCTATTGTGGCGTCTGCCACTCCGACCTCCACACCGCTCGCAGCGACTGGCCGGGCACAGTCTTTCCGGTGGTGCCGGGCCACGAAATTGTCGGACGGGTGACCGCCAAGGGAAGCGCGGTTACGAAGTTCCAGATCGGCGATTCGGCCGCGGTGGGATGCATGGTGGATTCGTGCCGCACCTGCGCACCGTGCCTTGAAGGGCTGGAGCAGTTCTGCGAAAACGGGATGACGCTGACGTACAACAGTCCCGACAAACATACCGGGAAGGTGACGTACGGAGGCTACTCGGGCCAGATCGTGGTGGATGAAGCCTTTGTGTTGCACGTGTCCGGAAAGCTGACCGCCGCGGGAACGGCTCCGCTGCTCTGCGCGGGAATCACCACCTACTCGCCGCTGCGCCACTGGAAGGCGGGCAAGGGCAAGACGGTGGGAATTGTGGGTCTGGGCGGGCTGGGGCACATGGGCGTAAAGTTGGCGCACGCCTTCGGAGCGCACACCGTGCTGTTTACCACGTCCCCCTCCAAGGTGGAAGACGGGCGCAAACTGGGCGCCGACGACGTGGTGATCTCGCGCGATGCCGATGCGATGAAGAAGCAGGCGGGCAGCTTCGATTTCATACTGAATACGGTGGCTGCGGCGCACAATCTGGATCCCTTCATCGAAGCATTGAAGCGCGACGGAACCATGTGCCTGGTAGGGGCTCCCGCTGAACCACACCCGTCGCCGGGCGTGTTCAACCTGATCTTCAAGCGGAGAAGCCTGGCGGGGTCGCTGATCGGCGGGATCGAGGAGACGCAGGAGATGCTGGATTTCTGCGCCGAACACGGCATCGAATCGGAGATCGAGATCATCCCGATTCAGAAGATCGACGAAGCCTACGAGCGCATGCTCAAGGGCGACGTGAAGTACCGCTTCGTGATCGATATGGCGTCGTTGAAGTAAGTGAAGATTGCGTTTTATAAGCTGCGGGATGAGGGTCTCCCGGAGACCGGGACTGAAGGGTCCCGCCGCTGCTTGGCGACTGACGCACTAAGCTAAGCGTCACATGGACCCGTCGCCGGCAAAGTGAACTGACGAGTTACGCGCGCTTCGCTTCGCGGCGTATCCCTTCGGCAATCCACATCCGGAGTTCCGCCTGGTAGCCTACCGACTTCTCCGCGGCAACGTGCTTCGCAGCGGCGATCTGTTCGGGGGCCGGGAGAAAGCTTTTTCTTCATCTTCATCCATCTGCGCCGTTCGACCGCGATCCCGGGGCCTTCTACAACCCCGCGGGCCTTCGCCTGTGCCAATCCGTCTTCGATTGAAACTCTTTACCCACGGCCAACAGCGTATTCTCCGACCACGGTGCGCCCACTACTTGCAGCGCTACGGGCAAATTGTCGGCGAAGCCGCAGGGCAATACCAACGCGGGAAGGCCGGCCAGGTTGCCTGCCTGAATAATGCCCGAGAATCCGGGGTCGGTGGGCGCGGAAGCACCGGGAGCCGGACCGCGGTCCAACGGCTCCTCGATCTTTGGCGCGGGACCGGGACGGCCGGGTGCGACCAGAAGGTCGACCTCCGAGAACAGTTTGGCATATGCCTGCTGGATCACGCGGCGGAGACGCATCGCTCTCAGATAATCGCGGGCCGGAAGCTCCATCGCGGCTTTCAACCCGGCAATCTGCGTTTTGTCGGCCAGCTCGTCGACTTTGCCGCTGGCGATCAGCGGTTCGAAGATCGAAGCTTCCTCGGCGGCCAGGATCGCGGAAAGCGCGGGGCCGTACGGGAACTGCGGGAGCTTCGTTTCCACCAGTTGTATGCCGGTTTCGCGAAGTGCGGCCAGCGCAGCCTGGAATGCGGCGCGCGCGGAGGGATCGGCCCGGCCGGCGAAATCCACCACGGCATAGCCGGCTTTCAGATCCTTCAAGGGACGGGCGTATTGCGGCAAGTAATAGAAGCTCTTGCCGGCCGACCCTGGATCTTTGCTATCGCCGCCGGCGATCGCCTGCAGGATATGCGCGCAATCCTCCACCGAATGCGCGAACGGACCCAGCTTGTCGAGCGTCCAGGAGAGCGCCATGGCGCCATGCCGGCTCACCAGGCCGTAGGTGGGCCGCAGCGCGGTCACGCCACAGAACGAAGCGGGTGTGACGATGGAGCCGGAAGTCTCCGATCCAATGGCGAACGTCACGATGCCGGCGGCCACCGCGGCGGCCGAGCCGCTGGAGGAACCGCCCGACCAGCGCGTGCGGTCCCAGGGGTTCAGGCCGGGGCCGAACAATGACGCCGACGCGTACCGATAGCCGCCGCCACCGGCCAGTTCCACCATGGAAAGCTTGCCCGTGAGCACGGAGCCGGTGTCATTGAGCTTCGCGACCACCGTGGCGTCGTAATCGAAGATCTGGCCGGCATACGGCTTCGCGCCCCACGTGGTGATCTGATTGGCGACGCTCAGCAGGTCTTTGACCCCGTAGGGAATGCCTTGCAGCGGTCCGCGCAGGCGGCCGATCTTGAGATCCTTGTCCACGTCGATGGCCTGCCGCCGGGCTTGTTGCGGAAAAGACAGCGCCAGGGCGTTGTATCGCGGACCCAACTGCTCCAGCCGTGCGGAAAATGCGCGGGCCAGCTCCACGGTGGAGAATTCCTTGGCCACCAGGCGCGCGTTCAGCTCGGTGATGGTGGCGAAGAATACGTCATTGGGGATAGTGGCCGCCATACCGCATCACGCTTTGAACTGGAACGCGGGCTCGGTATCCATGGGCACAGTCTGTTTGGCCAGCAGGTCGCCGTTGGCTTTCATTCGCGCCCGCGCGCTCTCCACTTCGGCATCGATTGCCGCCGGCTGCGGCGCGGGAGTCTGCGCGATCGCCATTGCAGGCGCCAGGACCGTTGCGAGTTCGCGCCGCGTGAGTTTCATAAGGACGCCTTCACTTGTGCTCGTGCTCGTGATTGTGGTTGAAGTTATGTTCCAGCGCTTCGGTGGCGGCTTTCAGCATAGCCGACCGGGGAGCCGATTCGCCGGTCCAGATTTCAAACTGCTTTACGGCCTGCTCGATGAACATTTCCAAACCCGGCAGTACGGTTTTGCCTTGATCCCGCGCGTTCCGGATCAGCGCGGTCTCGATGGGATTGTATACCAAGTCGAAGATCACGTCGCCGGGGATGCTCCCATTGAAGAAGCATTCGTTGACGTGCGGAAACATGCCCAATGGCGTGGCATGGACCACGGCGTCGAAGTGACGGCCGCCCAGTTGTTCGCGCACCAGGGGTTCGGCGCCGCAGACCTTGGAAAGCGAGCGGACGCGGTCGATATTGCGGCCCACCACCGCGATTTTGGCTCCCGCGTCGGCCAGGGCGAACGCCGCACCGCGCGCCGCGCCGCCGTTGCCCACGATCAGGACCGACGATTTTTGCAGCCGCAGGAGCCGCGAGAGCGGCATGGTGACGCCCGCCGCATCGGTATTCGCTCCGCGCCACTTGCCGGCCTTGCGCCACACCGTGTTGACGGCGCCGATCCGCTTGGCCAGCGGGTCCACGGCATCCAGGTATCGAATGATCTTCTGCTTGTGCGGAAGGGTGACGCTGAAGCCGGTCAGCGGCAGCCGGTCGGCCAGGGAGAAAAAATCCCGCAGGTGCGCCGGCGCCACCAGAAACGGCAGGTAGACGGCATCCACGCGGCGCGATTGAAACGCGCGATTGTGTACCGCCGGGGAAATGGAATGGCGGATGGGGTCGGCGATCACACCGTAGATTTTGGCGCTCTTCGCCAGCTTTTCCACGCGATAGAGGTGCCGCAGGGAGCGCGCGGAAACCTGTCCGGCGGCGGTGCCTTCGGCCTGCATGGGCGCGGCGTAGGTGTAGATGCCGCCGAACACCGGGGAAAGCACGCGGGTTGGGAATCCCAATTCCCCCATGGCCAGGACGAT
>Ga0182018_10000038_pt1 | contig 155181 bp, 124 predicted proteins | sample 812P2MmetaG_FD_120490 | JGI IMG/M metagenome (GOLD analysis project Ga0182018, IMG submission 120490) | Permafrost microbial communities from Stordalen Mire, Sweden - 812P2M metaG | ecosystem: Environmental > Terrestrial > Soil > Wetlands > Permafrost | place: Sweden: Stordalen | collected... | reverse complement strand
CGATCTCTTCGTAGAGCGCATCGCTGTCGGTCTCGCCGCTGCGTCCCTTACGCGTTCTCCCGTCTACGAAAAGCTCAGGCAGTTGTTCCAGAGCAGACTTCCTCCACTTCGCGATCTGCATGGGGTGCACCTTGAACTGCGACCCTAACTGGCTGAGTATCTTCTCCCCGCGGATCGCCTCCACAGTTACCCGCGCCTTGAACTTCGGACTGTACTGTTTCCTCGTCGTCGCCATCGACCTCTCCTTGTCAACGACTCCGTCGAAATCTTAGCTTATTGCCTGGTCTGAAATCTGGGGACCACTATACTACACCAATAGTCCATTAGGACGCGTTTTGGCAGATTCAATTTACGCTGTAGCTGGATCGCATGGTCAATGATCTCTGAAGTTTTAGCGATCTGCACGCCCTCGTCATAGATGACTGGAGCGAATGAATACGCTCTACCACCGTCGCATCCACGGAAGAGTACTTTCGAGTCAAAAACGATCCCGAAGCCTGTGCCGCATTGACCGTAACCTTCCCACATATCATTGGCGTCTTGTGACGAGCAGAAACACGAGATGTAAAAGGTGAATGCTTCTTTCGAGCCGAATAGGCTGGTAAGGCCATGAACAAAGTTCGCGAACGGTCGGGGGACAGATTTCCTCCCGATTACGCCCTGAATGACATGCATCCCGTGATCACATTCACGGTTATCGTTAACCTGCCGAATGTCTGTGCACCATATCTGACGAGCACCAAAGATTCCTTCGATCCCTGCAAGGGAAGTGTAGTGCGTAACCTCGTCGGGGATAGAAGTGTCGATCTTTGAGAAGGCCTCGGTATCCGCGCGCAACAGTTCTTTTCGGATTTCCAGCCGCAAACCGGCGTCAAGCGTATTGTCCGGGCCTTTTGTCAAATCCCAATTCTCTCAACATCCCCCACGCTGATGTCATCATTGCGCCGGTCGTAAAGGCCCGTCGTTTTCGCGTTTGAGTGCCCGGCCATGCGTTGCGCGACCTCGATCCGCCCGCCGTTGGTGAGGTAGTCCGTTATCCCTGTGGCGCGGAAAGTGTGGCAGCCTATCGCGGTTTCAATGCCCGCACCGGCGGCGCGGCGGCGCACCATGTACCAGACATCCGTGCGCGACATCGCCCCCGGTCCGAGTTGTTTTGTCTTGCCGATGGCGGAGCGAAACAGCGGCCCCTTGCGATCATCCGCGACACCGGCAGCTTTGATGTAGGCGTCCAGATAATCTTCCAGCTTGTGATGGCAGGGCATTTCATTCACCTTGCCGTTTTTTTCGCGGAGCCGGAGCCACCAGCGTTTTTTCTGCGAAAAATAATCCTCGATCGAGAGCGCGACGACGGCCCCGACGCGGGCGAAGGTGTACGTCATCACGGCAATGATGGCGCGATCGCGCAGACCCACGACCGTTGAAACATCCATGCCGGTAAGCAGCGCGGTTGCTTCCTCGGAGCACAGCACCGGCGTTGTACCTTTGCTAACCGAATGACGCGGCCCCCGGACGGAGTGCGCCGGATTGGACGGCATCACCTGCCCTGTGACGAGCCAGTTAAACAGCATGCGGATACAGGCCAGATGTTGTTTGACGGTCGGAGCCGAGCGCCTGCCCTGCAACAGTTCGATATACGCGGCCACGTGCACCGGCTGGACGCGCCCGAGCTCGCCAATCCCCTGCCCTTCACACCAGCGCAGGAAGTCCGCAGCGGCGCGGCCATAAGCTGCACGAGTGTTCTTGTTGCGGATGTTGACGGTGAAGAATTCAAGGAAGCGGAGCGCGGCGCGATCCCCGGCCCCGGCAATCAGTGGCGGCAAGTATAGTGCCGTGGAAGGCGTTGACGGCACGAGCGCCAGAGTTGTCATATCTGCACGAGGGTTACGCCCGCTTCCCGCGCGGCTTTCGTCAAAGCGTTATCGAGCGCGGCAATCGGCAGATCGTGACGCATAGCGAGTTCGAGATAAGAGGCGTCGTAAGCGGTGAGTTTGTGGCGACCGACCAGCGCCATGACCGATGTGAACAGCCGTGTCCGTGTCGCAGCTTCGATTTCTATAGGCAAATCGGCGAGGCTGTCCAAAAAGGCGCGGGCCTTGTCTTCCGTGATGCGCCCTTTTCGCACCGCCAACCCGGCCACGTTGACGACTTCGTACAACCACAACGCCGGAACAATCGCGCTATCGGTCAGGCTGGAAAGACGGCTCAGCAAGGTTTCCGTGAACGGCGTTGCTTCGTCATTGAAGCACCACGCCATCGTCACGGTGTTGTCGAGAACGAACCGGCTCACGGACGGCCTTCGTCGATCAACTCCCTTATCGTCAGCCCGCCAAGCGTGACGCCCTTGCGCAACTCGCGGATACGTTCACCCGCCGCCCGCGCCCGTTCCTTATCGAAAGCGGCCGCGTGTATGTCCGCAGGAACATGCGCGGCGTTTTCGAGCAAGCTTGCGGCATAGGCTTCAAGCGCACGACCTTGGGCGGCAGCCTGACGGGCGAGTTCCGCCTGAACCTCGGGTCTGATGTCAACGATGATCGTCATGGCATGTCCCCTCTCAGAATAGGTCTTCTTTTCCTACCCGTCCGCCCACCCTACCCCGCCGCCGATCCCGGCGTCAACCGTATCGTACAACATAACGTCCTTTATGTACGCCAATCCGGGGCGGCTTCTCTGCCCCGTTCCTGCAATGTGCGCCCCGTTTCAGAATAAAGCGTAACGCCTACCAGGGCCAGCTCCCTCCGACAGTAAATCCACTTGGCCCCGGGGCCGGCGCCACCACCGTCAGCTTGCCACCCCACGCAACGCAGTTTTCCCGCGTGGGTGTTTCCCCTCCCAGAGCCTTCCCCCTTCATTTTCCGAAATCAGTTCCTTTCCTCTCAATCACTTCCGCAAACTCGCATCCTACCCCAATACTTCCCCATGCTATAGCTCAAGTCGGAAGGACCCATGCGACGCTCGCCACACGCCCCCAAAACCGCCTCTCCCAAGTCCCCCGTCACCACCTTCCGACACAAAATACCAAACGAACCCATTTTTCGCTCCAACACCAACACAGCACAGCCATTTACTCTGTCCAAAGCGAACCCGAATCGGCCGTCCCTGTGGGCACTCGCCATTCTCCCGTGCCGTCGGCCACTGGCACTCCTGATCGCCATCCGGACCGTCCCCGCAGCCACCCACCACCACGGCGCTACACTGAAGCGGATGCGGTTGCTGACGGGACCGGCCGGCTCCGGGAAAACCACCATCGTTCTGGAGCAGTTCCGCGAATCCCTGCGGGCCGGGGACGCCGAAGTCCGCCTGCTGGTGCCCACCGCCACCATGGCCCAGCACCTGCAAAATCAGTTGGCGCGCGACGGATTGGTGTTCCGCGGCCAGTGGATTCAAACCCTTCACAAATTCGCCGAGGCCTGGGCCGGCGACGTGCCCGAAGTGTCCGACGCCGTGCTCTATCTGCTGGTGGAGGATGCGGTGCGCCGCGTGAACCGGCCGGAATTCGCCCGCGTCGCGCACTTCCCCGGCTTTTGCGCGGCGCTGGCGCGTGGCATTGCGGAATTCGCGTCGGCGGGCTGCGACAGCGCACGGCTCGCTCGATGCCTGCCCGACGCTCCGCTGGGGGACGCGTTTCTGGCGGTCTATCGCGAGGTGGATCGCGACCTCGAACACCGCGGCACGGCCCTGCGCTCGCGGCGCCTGGAACTGGCGGCCGAGCGGATCGAAGTCCAGGGACTGAAGGGGATCCGGGCGATCTGGATGGACGGGTTTCATGCGCTCCCCGATCCGGAACTGCGGCTCATCGGAGCCCTGGGCCGGCAAGCCGAGTTGACGCTGACCATCGCCGATAGCGATCTTTCGAGCGAAATCCGGGAGCAACTGCAGGCCATCGGGTTCCGAGAAGAGCGGGCCACGCGCGGCCGCCGGGCGCCGGCGGAAATCCTCGTGGCCGCGAAGGGCATCGAGCGGGAAGCCGAAGAGATCGCGCGGCGCATTCTGGAACAGGCCGATGCGGGACTGGCGTTCCGCGACTTGGGAATTATCGTGCGGCCGGCCGGTCCGTATGTCTCGGTCCTGCGCGCCACGCTCGCGCGATTCGGCATTCCGGCCAATTTCTATTTCGATTCGCGGCTGGAGGAGCATCCCGTGGTGCGCTACCTGGGCGGCGCCGTGGAAGCCATGCTCACCGGTTGGGACCACGCGCGCACACTGGCGGCGATGCGCCTGGCGCCCCGCTTCGCCGATTCGAACGCTCTCGATCGTTTCGATTTCGCGGTTCGCGAGCAGATTCCCAATGCCGGGTTGGGCGATCTGCGGTCGCTCCTCATGGCGCCGGAGGGCCACGCGTTGCCCGGCTCTGAGCCGCTGCTTCATAAGTTGGATTCGCTCGCGACGCTGGAAGAGTGGCGCTCGTTTGCCATGCATCCGCGGGATTGGGCGATCCGCATGCGCGATCTGCGCCACCTCTTCCGGCCGGCCGTGGAGCCCATTCCCACGGGGCCCGATCGTCACGAGACGGCGCTCCTGCAGCGCAGCCAGGCGCAGGTGCTCCGCCTGTTCGACGAGGCTCTGGACGAAGCCGCATTAGCGCTGCCGGCGGACCGGGAGATTCCCATCCAGCCGTTCTGGCGCGCGGTGCAATCGGTGCTGCGATTGAAGCCGCTGCGCCTGCGCGATGGACGCCGCAACGTGGTCCACGTCCTTTCGGCGCACGAAGCGCGGCAATGGGTGCTGCCGGTGGTGTTCGTGTGCGGACTGGTGGAGCGGCTGTTTCCGCAATTCCATCCGCAGGATCCGTTCTTTCCGGACACGGCCAGGCGGCGGCTGAACCAGGCTGGAGTGCGGGTGCGCGCCACGGCGGAATTCGAGCGGGAAGAGCGGGCTTTGTTCGATTCGGCAATCGGCCGCGCCAGTCTGCTGGTGGTGCTGACCTATCCGCAGTTCGACCCGCGCGGCGAACGGACCCTGCTTTCGCTGTTCCTGGATGGCCGGGCGTCGCTGCGGCTGGAAGATGCGCGCGCCGTCAGTCCGCAGCCGCGAAACCAGCGTGGCCCGCGGCCGCCGGTCGAGATTCATTCGCCCGGCCTGTTGGCGCGGCTGATGGAAAAGACGGCCCGTTTCTCGCCCACTTCGCTTGAGATGTACTTGCAGTGTCCCTTCGAGTATTTCGGCGGACGCACGCTGCGGTTGAAACGCGCGCCGCTGCTGCCTGAGAAGCGTCTGGATTTTCTGACGCAGGGCAACATCGTGCACCAGGTGCTGGCGGAGTGGTGGCCAAAGAGACCGGACGCCATCGCGCCGATTTTCGAGCGCGTCTTCGACGATTTCCGCGAGCGGAAACGGATTCCGCCGGGCTACCACACCGAACGGCTGCGCAACGCCATGCTGGAGGACTTGCAGGCGTTTGCCGCCGACCCCACCTGGCCCATCGGGCTGACGTCGCGGATGGAGGAGAAGTTCACCTTCGCGCTGGAGGGCGTCGAGATCTCGGGCCGGTTCGACCGTTTGGACACTGCCGAAGATGGCAGCGCCTACGTGATCGACTACAAGTACAGCGCCAAGGCGCGCATCAAATCCAAACTGGACGACGAGCGGCTGCTGCAGGCGCAGTTGTACGGCATGGCGGCGGAGCGGAACATCGGCGTGAAACTGGCCGGCATGTTCTATGTCGGAGTCAAAAAAGAGGTGATGTACGTGGGCTGGAGCTCCACCGGCCTGTTGGGCAAGGAGCCGTTCCCCGAAGGCTGGTTCGAGCACGCCCAGGAGCGGACGCTGGCGGTAGTCGGGCAGATTCGCCGCGGCCGCATCGTTCCCGATCCGGCCGATACGGACCACTGCCGCCTCTGCGACTTCCGCGATGCATGCCGCGTGGACATCCGTCGAGTCCGGAGCTCCCTAGAAACTATGGAGCTGGCCGAGGAACAAGGATGAAGCCCGAGTTCACCGCTCGCCAGTTGCAAGCCCTGGATATCTCGCGACGCCACGTGGATGCGTGCGTGGTGGCGGGTCCCGGGTCGGGAAAAACCACGGTGCTGGTGGAGTATTTCGGGCGGCTGGTGGCGCAGGGCGTGGACCCCGTCCGCATTCTGGCCATCACCTTCACGGAAAAGGCGGCCGCCCAGATGCGCCGCAAACTGGCCGAGCGATTCCGCGAAGACCCCGCGATCCGCGCGCCCCTGGAGCGGGCTTGGGTGATGACGGTCCACGGCTTCTGCGCGCGGTTGCTGAGGGAAAATGCCGTAGCGGCCGGTGTCGACCCGGATTTTACCATCGCCGAGGAGCGGGAATTCGGACGCTGGCAGCGGGAGTCCATGGGGGAAGCGATGGAATCGGTCTTCGCCGATCACCCCGCTGGCGTGCGCGCACTCATCCGCGGCCTGTCGGCATATACCTTCGAGGAAGCGGTGCTCACCGCGTACGATGCCATGCGCGGCGCGGGCACGGAAGTAGGCGATTTGGCCCGCTTTCTGGCGCCCGCGGGGACCTCGCTCGTGGACCTTGCCGGCACCCTCCGCGAGTTGCAGCAGCAGCGTGGTCGTGGACTCTCCACCTGGAGCCACGCGCAGAAGCAGGATTTCGAGGCGGCGCTTGAGGGCCTGGGGCGGATTGTCGAGTCTGCCAACCCACGGGAAGCGCTGGAAGCCGTAGAGGGCTTCGAGTGCGGTCTCCGTAAATTCAAGCGCGGCAATCCGGCCTACGATCTTCTGAAGAGGTTGAAGGACCTGCAGCTCAAGGAAGTCTCCTACACCCTGATCACGGAAGTGTACGCGGCCGAGCGCGAGCTCCTGATCGAAATCCTTCGGCGGTTCGACCGCATGTACCGGCAAAGGAAAAGCCAGGCGGGCGCGCTCGATTTCGCCGACCTGGAAGAGTTCGCCGTGAAGCTGTTGGAAAACAGTCCGGAAACGCGCGAGCGCCTGCGGTCGCAATTCGACCACGTACTGATGGACGAACTGCAGGACACCAACGGCCAGCAGGCGCGCCTTCTGCGGCTGGTGCGTCCGCCGGGCCGGTTTTACGGGGTCGGGGACGTGAATCAATCCATCTTCGGATTCCGCCACGCAGAGCCGCGGGAGTTTCGCGAGTTTCGGTCGGCGGCGGAACGGTCCGGGGGCCGTGTGGTGGAGCTGCTGGAAAACTTCCGCAGCCGTCCGGAGATACTGCGAGCGGTGGAAACCATCGTGGCGGGCGCTCCGGGTATCGAGCGGCGCAGATTGATCCCAGGGAAAAGCTTCGAGGAGGAAGCCGGCTGCCTGCCGCGGGTGGAAGTGATCGCGGCGCCGGCCTTGGATACGGAAGCGAGGGCAGTGGCGCGGCGCATGCTGGAGTTGTTGGAGGCGGAGCCGGAGTTCACCTTCCGCGATGTGGCGCTGCTGGTGCGGAATACCGAGGTGCTGACGGAATTCACGGCGGCTTTCGACGAAGCCGGCATTCCGTACGTGGTGAATCGCGGCAAGGGCTTCTACGATGCGCGCGAAGTGAACGACCTGGTGCAGCTTCTGCGCGTCATCGCCAATCCACGCGATGAAATCAGCCTGGCCGCGGTATTGCGATCCCCGCTAGTGGAAGTGTCCGACGAGGCGGTGTTGCGCCTGCGGCTCATGGGCGACAACCTCGGCGGCGCGTTGATGCGCGTGCGTCCGGAAGACGATCCCGAGTTCGATGCCGCGGACCTGGAGAAGCTCTATCGCTTCCGCGACCGCCTGAAAGAATGGCGGCGCCGTCGCGAGTATGTCTCGTTCGACCGGCTGCTGCTCCATGCCATGGATGAATTTGGGTATGCCGCCGACCTCGGCAGCCGCGCCGCGGCCAACATCGACAAATTCCTGGCGCAGGTGCGGGCCGCCGCGCCGCGCACCTCCCTGGACGCGTTCGTGAAAGATCTGGAGATGCTGCGCGAGAGCAACTTTGCCGAGCAGGATTCCGCCCCCGAAGATTCCGCCGACGCGGTACAAGTGATGACCGTACATTCCGCCAAGGGGCTGGAGTTTCCCATCGTGTTCGTCGCGGCCATGCACAAGGGGGTGGAGAGCAATCCGCCGGTGGTGGCCTTTTCGCCCCGCATCGGGTTGGGCGCGCAATGGCGGAATCCGGCCATTCGCAAGGACAAGGACGATCTGTTTCAGCATGCCATTCGCGAGGAGCGCAAAGATCGCGACACCAAAGAGGCCGACCGGCTGCTGTATGTCGCCATGACGCGCGCCGAAGAGCGCCTCGTGCTCAGTTTTTCAACTGGCGACAAGAAACCGGCGAACTGGGCGAAGCGTCTGGCGGAGAGCCTGCTTCTCGATCTGGGAGAGCCTGGCGTGTCGGTCCACGATCGGATCACGCCCGAGGGCGAACCCTGGCAGTTCCGGTGCTCCGTAGGGCAGGTCCCCGGCTTGCCGGCGGTCGGGCGAAGGCCAATCGCGGATCCCACAAGCACGCCTGCGGAAATGCTGCCGGCGCCCCGGGTCGGCGGCCAGTTCGACACCAACGCCACGGTGACGGCCCTGGCGATGTTCTCCCGATGTCCGCGGAAATACTATCTGGCCGGGTACCTGGGATTCGAAGGCAAGAAGCGCGCGGAGAGCGCTACGGACGATTTCCTGCCGGCCGACGAACTGGGAACCCAAGTCCATCAATTGCTGGCGGGGATCGCGGTAGCCGATCCGGATCCTCAAGCGGTGCGGCTGGCCGATACGTTTCGAAACAGTCCGCTGGCCCGGCGGGTGGAGCGCGCCGCGCGGGCGGAACGGGAATTCGATTTCCTGATGGCGATCGACGGGCTGGTGGTGCGCGGACAGATCGATCTTTGGTTTGACGAGGGCGGCGAACTGGTGATTGTGGACTATAAGACGGATGCGGTCAAAGGGCCCGAGGTCCAGCGGCGTGCCCGCGACTATGAACTGCAGCTCAAGCTGTACGCCATGGCGATCGAGCGCGCCACCGGCCGCATGCCCGATCGCGCCTGCCTGCATTTCCTCAAACCGAATGTCGTGGTAGAGGTGGATCTCACGCCGTCGTTGATCGATTCGCCGGAGCAGACCGTGCTCGATTTCCTGGAGGCGCAGGAAAAACTGGAGTTTCCGCTGCGGGAAGGCGAGCAGTGCCAGCGCTGCCAGTTCTATAAGGATCTGTGCCCGGCGGCCGGACCTACTGCTTCTTCGGAACGGTCTTGGTGACCTTGTGCTGCTGCTGCGACATCGCCAGTTGTTGAATCTGCGCCTCTGGCATACTGAACGTCACGGTCACCGTCGATCCGCTGGCGCTGGCGGTAAGCGACTTGGCCAGGACGGCCAGTTCGGGGGCTTTCTGCGTCTGCATCTGGGCCATATTGGCCACGAGTTGCAGCATTCCGGCGAGAGTGGTAGCGTCTTGCGCGGTGTCCATCTGCGCCTGGGCGGTTACGGTTACGTTGGCGCCAAACTTCACCCCGGCCGAGATCTGCTGGATTTGTTGCAACGTCTGAGCATTCACTCCCGGCACGATGGGGGCGGCGCCCGACGGTTGCAGGCTGGCCGGCGGGACAGTGGTCAGGACCCACGCGTCATTGGCGCCGCTCAACTGGTTGATCTGCGAAACCACGGTGGAACTAAGATGCTGCGCGGAAGACGGCTGGCGAGCGATGGCGCCTTCCACGCTGGCTACATCGCCAAAAATCGCCAGAGTGGAATCCAGGAAGGCGAACCCTTTCTTTCCATCGGGGGTTTCCACGATGGTGATGCCCATGTAGGCCGCCGTCGCCGATCCGGCCAGCGTGGCGGCGTTGGTGATCGCGCTCACGTTGAACGTGCCGCGAGCCAGGGCCAGGCCGACATCGGAACCGGCGCCGCCGTTGGTCGCCACCAGCAGCTCATTCACGTCCTGCCGCGGATCGAAACCCGTCACGGCGGCCAGCGCCTGCAGTTGCTGGTCGTGAGGAGCGATCAATGTCAGAACGTACTGGCCGAACGGCGTGGCCTTGGCCTGCGCCACGTTGACGCCGGCGATTACCTTAGCGTCCGGCATGACCAGGTTGACAAGCCCGGAATCGGCTGCCGGAACGGTTCCGGCGAACACCATGACGAGACTGGCGGTGGTGCAGATGGTTGCCTTCATATCAATGAGGACGAGAGCCCCTACCTATTATTAGCAGGCCGGCGGCTACCGCCCCACCGGCACCTGCTCCACGATATCGATGCCGAAACCTTCCAGGGCCACGATCCGTCGCGGGTGGTTGGTCAGCAGGCGGATGGTGTGCAGCCCCAGGTCGGAGAGGATTTGCGCTCCCAGGCCGTGTTCGTGCTGCAACTGGCGTTGGCCGGCGTCGCCTTTGTAATGGGTGAAATCGCGATCGTGGGATACCATGCGCGATTCCCCGTGCCGCGCCTCTTCGATGCGGAATCCGGGGCCGGTTTCATGCAGGTACACCAGGACGCCTACACCCTCTTCGGCGATGGCCCGCAGCGAGTTGCGAATCAGCCGGGCGCAATCGCACCGCGTGCTGCCGAAAACGTCGCCATAGACGCAACGGGCGTGCATCCGGACCAGGACGGCTTCCTTTTGGGCGACGTCGCCGCGGATCAGCGCCAGATGGTATTCCGGGTTGAGATCGCTGGCGTACGCAATGGTCCGGAATTCTCCGAATTCCGTATCCACCGACCCCTCGGCCACGCGGCGGATAAAGCGCTCCGTTTTCAGCCGGTAGCGGATCAACTCCGCTACGGAGATCATCTTCATGTGGTGGCGCTCGCAGAACTCCTCCAACTGGGGAACGCGGGCCATGGTCCCGTCCTCGTTCATGATTTCGCAGATCACCCCGGCTGGGGTCAGGCCGGCGAGGCGGGCGAGGTCGACCGACGCTTCCGTCTGGCCGGCGCGCACCAGGACGCCGCCCTCGCGGGCGCGGAGAGGAAAGATGTGTCCGGGTCGGGCGAGGTCTGAGGGACGGCAGTCGGGGTCGATCGCCATCAGGATGGTGCGGGTGCGGTCGGCGGCGGAGATGCCGGTGGAGACTCCCTCGCGGGCGTCGATGGACTCGCAGAACGCGGTGCCGAAGTTGGAAGTGTTCAGCGGGCTCATCGGCGGCAGGCGCAGGTGGTCGCAACGTTCGGGCGTCAGCGTCAGGCAGATCAGGCCGCGGCCGTGGGTGGCCATGAAATTGATAATTTCCGGGGTGATGGCTTCCGCGGCGATGGTCAGGTCGCCCTCGTTTTCCCGGTCTTCATCGTCCACCACCACCAGGATGTGTCCCGCGCGGATTTCCTCGATGGCTTCGGGAACCGAGATGAACGGCATGGACTTATTGTAGCGGCTAGGGTTGCTACACTGGATTTTCGGGCTTTCCCTCTCACGATGACCTACTGGCTGCGGTTTCTGCATTCCGTGCCGACGATGAGGCTCACCGGGATCATCGATCTGCTGGTGGTGGCGGTGGTGGTGTACCAGTGTCTGATGGTGGTGCGGGGAACGCGGGCCGGACACATCCTGGTGGGAATCCTGATGATGGTGTCGCTGTACGGCGTGGCGACGTGGGCCGGGTTGGAAGCGCTACGGTCGCTGCTCTCGATGATTGTGCCGTTTCTGGGGATCGCCATCATCGTTTTGTTCGCCTCGGAGATCCGCCGCACGCTGGCGCGCATCGGACGCAAACGGTGGTTCGGCCTGGCCGGAGGATACCGCGCGCCGGAAGCGGTCACTGAGATCCGGATGGCGGTTGAATTGCTTTCGCAGCAGCAGATCGGCGCGCTGATCGTGATGGAACGGGATATCGGACTGCGCACTTTCATTGAAAGCGGCGTGCGCCTGGACGCCCTGGTCTCGCGCGATCTGCTGCTCTCCATCTTCCAGCCGGGACCGCCGCTGCACGATGGCGCGGTAATCATTCAGAAGGATCGTATAGCGGCGGCAGCCTGTTTCCTGCCCCTGACCACGCAACCGACGCCGGCGCGAAAACTGGGCACGCGGCACCGCGCGGCTATCGGCATCACCGAAGAGACCGACTGCCTGGCGCTGGTCGTGTCCGAAGAGACGGGGCGGATTTCCGTGGCTTCCTTCGGCGAGATCGTATCCGGGCTCACCCTTTCCGAGATGATGGAGCGGATCCACCATCATTTCGGCGTGGCCAGTCCTACCACGTCGCCCTCCGAGGAGTTCCCCGCCGACATCCCGCTGGCCCCATCCCAGCAACCGGAGTCCGAGAAGGTTTCGCCGGGGCGGGCGATGGAGCCATGATGCCGATGAAATATGGAGCCATGATGGCGATGAAATTATGATACGGGCGCTCAAAAAGCTGGGCGCGTTGCTGGTGGCGAACTTTTGGTGGAAGCTGTTCTCGCTCGCCATCGCCACGGTGCTTTGGGCGGTGGTGTGGAGCGAGCCGGAACTCTCTACCTTTCCGGTGGTTCCGGTGGAGTATAAGAACCTGCCCGACGACGTGGAGTTCTCCGACGAGCCGCTCGGTACGGTAAGGCTTGAATTGCGCGGACCGTCGGGAGAATTGAGCGGTATGGGAGGAACGGGCGCGGTGCATCCGCAAGTAATTCTCGACCTTTCCAATGTGGCGCCCGGCCATCGCACGTTCTTCGTGGGCGATGGCAATGTGAAACTGCCGCGGGCGGTACGCCTGGCTGGCGCCATGCCTTCGGAAATACGCCTGCAGTTCGACCGCCGCCTGGAGCGGACGGTGCCGGTGGAAGTGCGGCTCTCGGGCGAGCACCAGAACGGATACAGCGTGGCGAGCCAGGATGTGGATCCCAAGGAACTGACCATCGTGGGTCCGGCAGGCCGGGTGGAGGCAGTCAAATCCGCGGTTACGGACCGGGTGGACGTATCGGCGCTGGTGGGGTTCGCGAAATTTCGCGTAAACGCGTTTGTGCAGGATCCTTATGTGCGATTTGTATCGTCGCCGCAAGTCACCGTGACGATCGCGATGAAGCGGTAGGCGCCGGGAGACCGGCTTCGAGGAGATCAAGTTGGCAAAACAGCTATTCGGTACGGACGGCATTCGCGGCGTGGCGGGAGAATACCCGCTGGACCGGCGGACGGTCTTTGCTTTCGGCGAGGCCCTGGGCGAAGACGTCATGGCGAACGGCCGCGGCAGGGAGGTGCTGATCGGCGCCGACACGCGCGAGTCGGGCCGCTGGATTGCGGAGACCGTGGCGGGCGGTTTGGAAACGCGCGGGGTACGCACACGGTACGCCGGCGTGATCACCACTCCGGGAGTTGCTTGGCTGACGTGCACCGGACCGTTTGCCGCCGGCGTGATGATTTCGGCCTCGCATAATCCATACGAGGACAACGGCATCAAAGTCTTCGGCCATGGCGGGTTCAAACTGCCCGATGACGAGGAGCACGCTATCGAGGAGGCCCTGCTGCGGCTGCGCGCCGAAGAGACGGAGCCGCGCGCGGCGCCGCTCCCGGTGGACGAGGATTTGGATCGCCAGTACCTGGAATACCTGCGTTCCACCGCGACGGTGCGTTTCGAGGGCGTGAGAGTGGTGCTCGATTGCGGCAACGGGGCTGCCTGGCGCCTGGCGCCGGAGCTGTTCCGGGCCCTGGGCGCCGATGTCAAGACCGTGTGCGCCATGCCCGACGGACAGAACATTAATCTGCATTGCGGGGCGCTCTATCCTGAGAATCTGTCGAAGGCCGTGCTGGAGCACGAGGCGGATTTCGGCGTGGCGTTCGATGGCGATGCCGATCGTGCGATTTTCGTGTCGAAGAGCGGACGAATCGTGAACGGCGACGGCGTTCTGCTGGCGGCGGCCCGCGCCTGGAAAGCGGCCGGCCGGTTGACCGGCGACACGGTGGTTTCGACCGTGATGGCCAACCTGGGACTGGAACGCGCTTTGGAGCGCGAGAAGATTCGCATGGTGCGGACTCCGGTGGGCGATAAGTATGTCTTAGAGGAAATGGTGCGTCTGGACGCGGTGCTGGGCGGCGAGCAGTCAGGCCACGTGATTTTCCGCGAGTATGCCACCACCGGCGATGGCATTCTGACGGCGCTGCGCCTGTTCGAGATCGCACAAAAGGCGGGCGAGGGCTTGGATGAGCTGACGGCTGACCTGAAGGTGTACCCGCAGAAGCTGGTGAACATTCGGGTGCGCGAAAAGAAGGGGCTGCTGGAACATCCTGCGGTGGCGCGCGAGATCCATCGCGCGGAAGAAGCGTTTGGCGGCTCCGGACGGGTGTTGGTCCGTTTTTCGGGCACCGAGCCCCTGGCGCGCGTGATGGTGGAAGGTGCGGACGCCGACAAAGTGGATTGCTTCAGCGCTAGCATCGCCGAAGTAATCCGTCACGAACTGGGTATGTAATCGCACTAACAAGGGCGTTGGTTTACTCCTGTAAGGCCTTTGCAACCTTTTGGGCTACCACCGCGTCTTGAGTTAATGAGCAGGCTTCTCGATTGGGCTGCGGGTGACTTGGTTTCCCGCAGGCCAACCGGCGGGTGTTTTCCTCCGAGCGCCCGCCGGTTTTTCCTTTTTCAATTCCCTGAAAGATATCTCGTCGGAACACGGGCGCGTTTCAGGCGAAAGAAGTAGTAGATAATCACGCTCACCACCGCGGCATAGGCGCACCAAATTGAGGTGAACTCATATCGCCGGACCAGCATGACAACAACCAGGCCCACCAGGTTCACCGATCCGAGCAGGACAAGGCCGCGGAAGCCCGAAAAGAACAGCGCGCCGCAGGTTGCGATTACATAGAGCACCGCAACCGGCGCTGTTTCCGTGACCGCGTTCAGATATACGACGCCATGGTTTTTCGCGTAGACTTCTAATGGATACGCGATGAGTCCCCACAGATTATAGACCGCCAGCAGGGTTCCTAACATCAGAAAGCCCAGCATGCGCCGCCTGCGAGGCCGTGTCGGCTCAATCAGGAGAACGCTCAACGGCAGCAGAAAAGGCAGCAGCCCCTGCGCATATAGGACGTAGGCGGCCCCGGCGTCGTGCGCCGCCGTTGGCCAGAGCCTGTTATTCAGCCCTAACCAGACAAACCCCTCCGTGACCTGGTGCAGCGCGAACAGGCAGGGCACCGCGGCAAACAACAGCTCCCGCCGGTGCCTTACTTCTCTAAGCGTCGCCACTCCGATCGTTCCTAATACACCGCTTCCCACAAAATTGGCGGTAGCTGAGAAACACACGAAAACCTCCTCAGATATAGCGAGGGTCCAAAAGCAGTTCTAACTATAGTGGAATCTCGACGGCGGCGTTCGCGGCCGACATCAGTTGACCCTCGGCGTCGCGGACCACCAGGCGCACCAGGTAGGTTCCCGGCGTCACGTCCAAGGTGGTCCGCACGGTGACGGGTTGCCCCAGCCGGTTGGCCAGGGTATCGTCTTTGAGCCGCAGTTCGATTATCTTCTTGATGCCTTGCAGGTAATGCCCGTTGCGGTCGAAAAGACCATAGACCAGGGTCACCACGTTGTCATTCCGGTCGTCCACCTTGCGGTACTTGAACTGCTTCAGGTTCAGATGCACCATCACGGTCAGCCTGGCGGATTCGCCGTCGCCCCTGAAAAACTGGGTGTGCATGTCGACGGGCAGTTCCTTGATCTCCTCGCGCGAGAAAAGCGCGGCCCCAATCTCCTGCCGCGCGGTTTCCTCGGCATCGTCGCTGCGCTTGGGAGCGTAATAGCCGCGGCGCACCTGAAGATTCAAACCGCTGGAAGGCTTGACGCTGACGCGCAGCGCGTGAAAACTGCCGTCGTTCTTCAGATTCTGCGGCGTAAATCCGAGCACGTAAATGTACTCGGGCGCGGCCGCCAGGCGTTTGAAACCCTCATCGTAGTCGTTGCTGTTCTGGAAGAACGATCCGCCGGTGCCGGACGCCATCTCGGCCAAAATGTCCGAGCGCATGGATTCGCGCGTCAGCGACGACATGCCGCCTCGCCCGCCCGTGCCGGCGCGCCCGCCCGTGCTAGAGACGTCGAAGGCCGGATCGGTATAGAGACCGCGCGCGTCCATGCCGCTGATAATCACATTGGCGCGGACGGCGAGGTCCAGAATCTCGTTCTTGTCCGGGAAGTACAGGGGATCCATAGTGAAGAAGCCGGGCGAAATCATCATAATGGTGCGCTGCCCGGGCGCAGTGGCCATTCGCTGAATCACCTGTTTGATGGCATTGAGGGAGCCGAATGTGAGGGTCTCGCCGCCGGACATGGCGCCGACGCGGGTCATGATGCCGGGCCGCAGCCGCATAATCGCGTCTCGCAGGCGATCCTGGTCGTCGGTGAAATCGAGCATGGGCGTGCCGGACATGGTGAAGATGGCGGCGCGATCGGTGGGCTTGAGCCCGGCGATGTGCCGCAGCGCGGCCTCGCGGATGCGTGCGAGGTCGCCCGCCGCGAGGTGTACATCGTCGAACAGGTACGCTACGAAGCGTTCGGGGATCACCACCTCGTGGCCGCCCTTGTCTTCCTCGGAAGTAAGCGGGCTGCCCGGCGTCGCATTGGCTTCAAGCGGCGGCTTGCCGCCGATTTTCTCCACCGAGAAGCGTGTGATTTCCTGAAGCTTGCCCTTGTCGAAGAGCTGGAAACTCGCCTGGGTAAGATCGCCCATGGCGACTCCGTGGAAATCGCGCACCACCACCGGAACCATTACCAGGTTGACGTGCGACCGGAAGGCCGCCGTCTCTTCGTGCGTGTTCATCTCGGGGGCGTTGGGATTGGCGGGAGCTTGCTGTGTGGCTGGCGGAGGCGATGGCGGCGCCGGCGGGGGAACGGTCTGCGCCCGCGCCGTTGCCAGCAGCAGGCATCCCATGGCAAACAGCGGTTTCATGGGTATTCCCTTACTCTAGCGCTTTTGCCGCCTTCTTGACGTCGTCCTTGTCCACCTGAACCAGCACGCCAAAGCGGCCGCTGCCGGCGCAAAGGGCCTGGACCGCGGACACGTTGATCTTCTTATCCGCCAGCTTGGCCAGAACCGCGGCGACCGCGCCCGGATGGTCTTCCCCGATGATATGGAACGCCGTCAGCTTCTTGCCGAGCTCGACCTTCAGCTCCTTCGCGGCCTTCTTGAGGAGCGCCGGGTCTTCGGCAACCAGATCGATCCTGGACTTGCTCTTGCCCACCGGATAGCCCCAAATGGCGACGAAGTTCACGCCCGCTTCTTTGAGGGCGGTGAGCACGTGTACACCTTTGCCCGGTTTATTGGGAACCACTACTGAATAATATTCGAGTTTTGCCATACTCCCTACAGTGTAGTGCGCGAAACGCGCCACGGCGTGGAAATTCGCCCCAAATTTTCCGGCGGCGACCTCAGCCTACGCTTCGAGACCCATCTGCGTCAGCCGGTAACGCAGAGCGTTGCGCGTCAATCCCAGCAGGCGCGCGGCCTGGCTCTTGTTGCCGTCGGCGCGCTTCAGGGCTTCGCGGAGGATCTCCTGCTCGTACTGATCGAGCGTCAGCCCCGGCGGCAGAAAATGCGTCCCGTCGCTTTGCGCGCGCGGCCGCGGCGCGGCTTCCAGCTTGATATCGTTCACGTCGAGCTGCTTGCCGGTGGCCATCACCAGGCTGCGTTCAATTACGTTCTCCAGCTCGCGCACATTGCCCGGCCAGTGATACGCAATCAGTTTCTCCATGGCGGCGCCGGTGATGCCTTCCACCTGGGTGCCGGCATCGGGCGCCAGCTTGTGGAGGAAGTGATTCGCCAGAAACGGGATGTCCTGCCGCCGCTCGCGCAGCGGCGGAATGTTGAGCGGCACCACGTTGAGACGATAGTAGAGATCCTCGCGGAAGGTGCCCTGCTCCAGGGCCTGGCGCAGATCCTGGTTGGTGGCCGCGATCACGCGGACGTCGATGTGCCGCGTCACATTACTGCCCAGCCGCTCGAACTCGCGCTCCTGCAGAATGCGCAGCAGCTTCACCTGGATGGGCCCGGGCACGTCGCCGATTTCGTCGAGGAACACGGTGCCCGTATCGGCCTGCTCGAACTTGCCCGGCTTGGAGGTCTGCGCGCCGGTGAAGGCGCCTTTCTCATAGCCGAACAGTTCGCTCTCCATCAGGTTCTCGGGAATAGCCGAGCAGTTGATTTTCACCAGGGGACGGTCGCGGCGCGGCGAATGGAAATGGATAGCCCGCGCGATCAGGTCCTTACCCACACCGCTCTCGCCGGCCAGCAACACGGTGGCTCGCGAGGGCGCCACGCGGTCGATGGTGGCGAAGATTTCCTGCATGCCTCCGCTGCGCCCGATGATGTTGTCGAATTCGTAGCGCCGCCCCAGCTCCTCTTTGAGTTGGCGATTTTCGTCGCGCAGCGCACGCACTTCCAGGGCTTTCGAGACCACCTGCATCAGGTGATCGAGCGAAAACGGCTTCAGCAGGAAGTCGGTGGCTCCGGCCTTCATGGCTTCCACGGCGGTTTCCACGCTTCCGAAGGCCGTCATCATGATCACCGGAACATGCGCGTTCTGCCGGCGGATGAGCGCCAGAAATTCCAGGCCATCCATATTGGGGAGCCGTAGATCGGTGAGCACCAGGTCGGCGCGGTCGACGATGCGCACCCCTTCCTCGGCGGTGGACGATTTGTCCACGTCGAAACCGGCGGACGTCAGTTGCAGCTCCAGCACGCGGCGAAGCTTCTCTTCGTCCTCGACGATCAGAATGCGTTTCTTCATGCGGTGGTTTCGGCTTGGCCGCGCTCCATGGGAAGGAGGACGCGAAAGATGCTGCCCTTTCCAGGCTCGCTCTCCACTGTTATCTTACCGCCGTGTTCGTCGACGATTTTGGCGACAATGGCCAGCCCCAGGCCGGTTCCCTGCGGCTTGGTGGTGAAGAACGGGTTGAAGATGGTGTCCAGGTTTTTCGCGTCGATGCCCGACCCGCGGTCGATTACGGCCACTTCGGCGGCGCCGCCCGCGGCGCGCGTCTTCACCGTGACGGCTCCGCCCTGGGCCGTGGCTTGCGCGGCATTGAGCACCAGGTTGTAGAACACGCGCTCCATCAATTCGGCGTCGATGGGGAACGGCGGAATCTCCGGCGCGTAGTTCCGGTAGATCGCGACGCCCGGCGATTCCCGCTCCACCAGGGCCACGGCGCGGTCGAGGGTCTGCGCCAGGTCGGCCGTCTCCAGATGGGGCTGCAGGGGCCGCGCGAACTGCAGGAATCGCGTGATCAGGGAATTGCAGCGATCGACTTCGGAGGCGATGAAGCCCGACATCTCGCGCGCCACTTCGTTTTCCCCGCCGACTTGCCGTCCGAGCATTTCCGACGACGCCTTGATGGTGCCCAGCGGATTGCGCAGCTCGTGCGCCAGGCCGGCCGAAAGCGTTCCCAGGGCGGCCAGGCGGTCGCTCCGCCGCGCGGCTTCCTCGGCCTGCTCCACCTGCGCCGTCGCTTCCGCCAGCAGTTCGACCGCGCGGCGGTGTTTGGCCGTTTCCTCGCGCACCTCCTGGGCCAGGAAGTTGGCCAGGTTCGCGATCATGCCGAGCGACGCCACGCGCAGCACCAGGTCGACGCTGATCTGCGAGGCCTCCCGCACGAAGAACAGGAAAAAGAGGTAGGCGGCCGAGGCGGCGGCCAGAAACAGCATGGTGCCCACCAGCCCGAACCAGGTGGCGGCCGAAACCACGGGCAGCAGCAGAACAATCCAGTAAGGGCTGTTGATGCTGTTGCTCCACGCGATCAACAGGAATCCGAGAATCAGCTTGAGCAGGATCCAGAACACCCGGCTGCGCGTGCTGGGCGCCGCCGGAATCCGCGGTTCCAGAATCTGGACGATTCCGAGCAGCACCAGGGGAACAATCTCATACGCGTCGCCGAACTTGGCGCTGGCCACCAATGCTCCGAAGACGGCCACCCAGACCAGATCGTGCGGCCGGATGTGGCGCAGCCAGCGAAGTGTCGAAGCGGTAGGCAAGGCCTGATATCCCAGTCGGGATTATGCCACAATGGTTGGGAAACGTCTCATGCCCAACCCAAGTATGCTGGACCAGAATCGGTCTGCCGTTCCCGATTCCCAGCCCAACCCCGAGCCGGATCAGTCATTCGGCGATATCCTCACGCAGTACGAACGCTCTCACTCACACCGGCCCGATCAAGGCAGTAAGGGCCTGGAGGGCACTGTGATCGCGGTCTCCGGCGAAAGCGTCTTTCTCGACATCGGATACAAGACCGAAGGCATCATCCCGCTGGCGGATTTCCAAAGCGCCGGCGAACCGGTGAAGCCTGGCGACAAGTTACCGGTGAGCATCAAGGGACGCGACTCCGAAGGCTACTACGAGCTCTCACGGCTCAAAGTGGAGCGGCCCAAGGATTGGTCGTCGCTCGAAAAGGCGTTCGCCGATAAAGTGGCCATCCTGGGCGTGGTATCGGCCGTGGTGAAAGGCGGGGTCAGCGTGGATGTGGGCGTTCGCGCGTTCATGCCGGCATCCCGCAGCGGGGCGAAAGACGCGGCCGAAATGGAGAAATTGATCGGCCAGGAGATCCGCTGCCGCATCATCAAGCTGGACGTGGCCGATGAAGACGTGGTGGTGGACCGCCGCGCCGTGCTCGAAGAAGAAGAGCGCGCCGTCAAGGACCGCCGTTACTCCGAGGTCAAGGAAGGCGAGACCGTGCACGGCACCATCCGCAGCGTTACCGACTATGGCGCTTTCGTGGATATCGGCGGCGTGGACGCGCTGCTGCATGTGGCGGACATTTCGTGGGGCCGCGTCAACAAACCGTCCGACGTGCTGACGGCGGGACAGGAAGTGGAAGCCAAAGTCCTCAAAGTGGACGCCGCCAAGCGGCGCATTTCCCTGGGCTTGAAGCAACTCCAGCCGCACCCCTGGGACCTGGTGAGCGAGAAGTACAAAACCGGCGACCGCGTCGGCGGCTCCGTCACCCGTGTCACCGATTTCGGCGCGTTTGTCGAATTGGAAAAAGGGATCGAAGGCTTGATCCATCTCTCCGAGATGTCGTGGTCGAAGAAGGCGCGCAAGCCATCCGACGTCGTGAAGCAGGGCGACCGCGTCGATGTGGTGGTTCTGGGCGTGAACCAGGCCGACCGGCGTATTTCATTGGGGTTGAAACAGGCGCTGGGCGACCCGTGGGCCGAGGTTCCGAAGAAGTTTCCGGTGGGCGCCGTGGTGGAAGCCCCAGTGGTGAGCCTCACCAATTTCGGCGCATTCGTTCAGCTCGCCGAGGGCGTGGAGGGCATGATCCACGTCGGCGATATCAGTGCCGAGAAGCGCATCAACCATCCCCAGGAGGTCCTCAAGGCGGGCCAGGTGGTGAAGGCTCAGGTGCTGGAGGTGGATACCGAAAAGCGACGCCTGCGCCTGGGGATGAAGCAGTTGATTCCCAGCAGCCTGGATGAGTACATCGCGGAACACAAGGAAGGCGATATCGTAACGGGGCGCATGACCGACGTTTCCGGCGGCCGGGCGCGCGTCGAATTGGGCGAAGGCATTCAGGCGGTCTGCCGCTTGACCGCTGAAGCCGCCGCCCCGGAAGAAAAACCGGCTGACTCCAAGGCCGATCTCTCATCGCTCAGTTCCATGCTGGCGGCCAAGTGGAAGGGCGGGCAATCCGCCGGCCCCGCCGGGCGGGAATCCGTGCGCGCCGGACAGGTTCGGAGTTTCCGGATCGTCAAACTCGATCCAGCGGCGAAGAAGGTTGAATTGGATCTGGCGTAGCGGGCGCTGTAGCCCCTTCCTCCGCCAGCGGCACGGACGGCGCCGCCGGACGAGGTTTCAAATAGACCGGAAACCGCCCCAGAAAGGTCCCGTAAATCAGGTGGCCCAAAAAAGTCGCGTGTTCGGAGTGGAGCAGGAAGGCCAACGGCATCGCTGTCTTCCACATCCAGCGGAACGACGCGAAATACCACACGGCGCCAAACAGCACGGCCGCCATCAGGACTCCGATGTGCGACAGGCGATTGCGCACCACGGTGGCAAACGCCGCGCCCAACAGGCTGTACAAGAGCAGGTACAGCGCCAGGCCGGAGACGGTGGACATGGCGAAGCCCCACTGGATGGCGGAGCCGCCGTAGAAGGCCGTGGCGAACAGGTTCTCCGGGGTCCAGAAGCTGCGCTGCTCCCACTTCGCGTTCACGCCCATCCAGGCCAGCATCCAGAGCACACCCAGCATGCCGGCCTGGAGACCGGCCAGCGCGACCGCGAATCTTTTGGGTGGGCGAGCGGGCGCGGCTGGAAGACCATCCATAAGATCCAGCCTATACTGACGAGAAGACTAAAGGCAAAACGAATCCATGCATAAAGCAGCAGGGCATAAGGTAGCAGTCACGGGAATCGGCGCTGTCAGCCCCAACGGCATCGGCCGGGAATGCTTTTGGGCAGCCACGCGGAACGGCGTGAGCGGCGTCACCCGAATCACGCGATTCGATCCCTCCGCATTTCAAGTCCAGGTTGCCGGCCAGGTGCCCGACGAGTTCGACGAGAAGAAGTACGTCGAAATCAAGGACCGTCCGCACGTCTCGCGGGCGGTTCCGCTGGCGGTCGCCAGCGTAGCCGAAGCCTTCGAGGACGCCGGCCTGGATCCGCACTCTATGACCCGCGACGAACTGCGCGAGATCGGCGTGCTGGTGGGCTCCGGAGGCGGCAGCCAGGATTTCACCGAAGAGCAGTATCGCCTCTTCTACACCGGCCACCAGAAGCAGTGCAGCGTCTACACCATCCCCACCGGGACCATCGGGACTCTGGCCAGCGAAGTCTCCATGCGCTTCGGGTTACGCGGGCTGAGCCACATCGTGTCCACCGGCTGCACTTCGTCCACCGACGCCATCGGTTACGCGTACTATCACATTCAACGGGGAACGCTGAAGACCTGCATCGCGGGCGGCGTGGATTCGCCCATCGCGCCCCTGATCCTGCGCGGCTTCCAATTGATGCGCATCATGTCGACGCATTGGAACGCCGAGCCGACGCGCGCCTCGCGGCCTTTTTCGCGCGACCGCGACGGATTTGTGATCGCGGAGGGAGCCTGGTTCTTCGTGCTGGAGGAGATGGAGCAGGCCAAGGCGCGGGGGGCGCATATCTACGGCGAGATTGCGGGCTACGGGTCCACCTGCGAAGCGTTCCACCGGGTGCGGCTGGAGGAATGCGGCGAGGAACCGGCGCGGGCCATCGGCATGGCGCTGGGAGAAGCGGGCATTCCGCCGAGCGAAGTGCAGTACATTCACTATCACGGGACGTCGACGGAACTGAACGACCGGATTGAGACGCGCGCGGTGAAGCTGGCGTTTGACGGGCACGCCTATAAGCTCCCGGGGTCGTCGCTGAAGAGCCTGATCGGCCATCCGCAAGGGGCATGTGGGGCGGCTGGAATTGCGGCGACGCTGCTGGCGATGCGCGACGGAGTAGTGCCGCCAACAATCAACGTCGACGAGCCGGATCCGGAATGCGACCTGGATTATATTCCGGATGTGGGACGCAAGCTTCAGATCGAGCATGCGGTAGCGAACTGCATCGCGTTTGGGAGTAAGAATTCGGCGATGGTGTTGAGGCGGTTCGCCGGTTGAGCAGCGAGGGGAGCCCTGCTGATTCCCGTTGGCAATCTTTGCTAACGATAGTAGGATCGATTGTAGAAGCCGATCCGGGAACGGAAAGCCGCCATGCCGACACGGAATGTGAACCTGACCGATGAGCTTGACTCCTTTGTGCTGGCGACGGTCGAAAGCGGACGGTATGAAAATGCGAGTGAGGTCGTCCGGGCGGGATTACGCATGCTGGAACGCGACGAGCGCGAGTACGAAGCGAAACTGAGCGGGCTGCGCGCGGCCATCGACGAAGGCGACGCGAGTGGCATCGTCAAGGGTAACGTTTTTGCGCGCGTCCGAAAGAAGCTGAGCATTCCGATAGGGCCGCGCTAGTTCGTGGCAGCCATTTTCCGGTTCTCCCGGGCCGCCGAAGCCGATCTCCTGGCGGTCGCAGCCTACACTCTTCGCACGTGGGGAGACGAGCAGGCCGTCCGCTACGTCGACGGTCCGGAGGCGTGCTGCCAGATGCTCGTGGGTAATCCGGAGTTGGGCCGCGGCTGCGATGAGATTCGCCCCGGCCTGAGACGCATCGCGCATGGACGGCACGTCGTGTTTTACCGCCGGGTTGCCGCAAGGTTTCGCGGCCGGCGAGTGTTATTGCTTTCCCTGAATGAACCTGCCGATTCCGGAGACGAGGGACTCGATGCGTTCTTCCAGACGTTTGTCGGCGGCGCGCGACTCGGCGGCGAACTGCTGGATGCGCTCCTGCAACTGGCTGTCGGTTTCGCTGAGCTGTACAATCCGGACGGAGAGCTCATTTAATTGGCGCTGAGTTTCGCGCCAGAGGGCTTTGTATTCCTCGCGGTCTTTGCGGCGCTCTTCGGCGAGTCCGGCGTTGAGGTGCTCAATGCGGTCGAGGCGTTCTTCGGTGGTCATGGCTGCTCGCGTTTCCAGGGGATTGCCATTGCCCCTGTTAATTTGAGTTTACTTCAACTGCTAGTACGCCGCCGGCTGAGGGTGCGCGGCTCGCGCGCGCTGGAACCCGGCGCGTTCGAGTCAGTCCGGCAATTAGCCGGCCGAAATTGCCGGAGGCCAGATCTTGCCCAGCACACGCGCCGCGTTTCCACCGAGGATCATACGGATATCGGCATTGCTGTAGCCCCTCGAGATCAAACCTTCGGTTAGATCGAAGATCCGTTTGGGATGGTCCAGGCCGTTCGCTCCCAGATGCTCCGCCTTGTCCACGTGGAATTTATACCGGTCGAAGTTCGGCTGGCTCTCGGGGCGAAAGCCGCCGCCGCCAATCGGATTGGCGACTCCCAGGACGTCCATATCGCTGCCAACCGCCAGGTGTTCCACCCCCACCAGTTTTCGAACATAGTCAAAATGATCTAAGACGTTCGCGAGGGTCACCGGCTCCTGGTCGCGAACCATAAATCGGATGAAGGCGATCCCCATGATGCCGCCCGTTTTCGCCAGTTTGCGGATGGCTTCATCGGTTTTCGCGCGCATGTGCCCCGGAATCAGGGTGCGACAGGTGGCATGGGTGAAGAGCGCCGGCTTGGTTGCCGCATCCAGAGCGTCCAGTGTTGTCTGGTCCGCGCAATGGGACAAATCCACACCCATACCTGTCTTCTCCATCCGATTCATGAGGGAGAGCCCGAATACGGAAAGACCGCCATCCCTCTGCTCCAGAAAACCGCTGCCGATCCGGTTATTGAAGTTATACGTCAATTGTGAAACGCGCTGTCCCAGAGCGAAGAATTCGTCGACGTCGGCCGGACCACGGAAGTGCGTTGAGTCCTGCATGGTCAGCAGGATTCCGATCTTTCTCTGGTTGCGTACGCGGTCGAAGTCCCGGACGTCGTCAATACGCAATAGCAGATCGGTGTGCGCGGCCAGGAATCCGTTCCATTTTGCGAAGAAGCGCAGTCCTTCCTGATAGTCGGGAACCGAGTGGCCCAGCGAAAAAACCTTGATCCCGGAGTCTTGATAGGTGACGGCATCCGCCGAGGTAAAGCTCTCCGGCTTGTTCAGCCAGAGTTCGCTCTTCGGAGGCTTCTCCGAGTAGTCGGCAAAACGGAACTGGTTGAGGAGGTCCACTACCGTGGTTTCCCCGACAAGCTGGATGGCGCGAGCCGAATATTCCACGTTGGACTCGGCAAAGAGCGAAAACCGGCCTCGAAGCACTGCCGGAGCGCCCGACAATGCGGCCCAATTGAGTAGGGTCCTTCTGCTGAGACGATTCATGACTTACCAGCCTTCCAGTGGCGACTCACGACAGTATATAGCGATTTCGCCATCGAGTGCCGCCGACGCCGCGGCGCGGATGTGTCTCACCGAAGGGGGTTCACCCCAAACCTTACTGAATCCTGGCAACGCCGGGGAACGGGTTGGGGAATCGGGTCATCACCGCGGGATCGTGGCCGGGAATCACCAGCCTTGGCTCGGCGGCCAGTTGCTTCATGCGATCCTGCGCCCGCAAGTTGGAATCGGCATCCAGCGTGGAGGCGATGGGGACGTGCTTCTCCATATTCTCGTAGAGGTACATGTTGTCGCTGGCGAGCACCACCAAGCCGGCGGCGGTGCGGACGGAGACATACTGCGACGCGTAGGTGTGCTTGCCGCCGAGATAACAGGTGATGCCAGGCAGGATCTCCTGGGCGTCGCCGTTGACCAGGCCGACGCGTCCCTGGGTGTTGAGCTTGACGGCGGCGAGGACGTCGTCGGGATCGATGCCGCCGTGGGTGCGGCGCGATTGCCAGGCGGAGCCGGCATAGTATTCCAGCTCGTCCTTTTGGATCCAGATGCGAGCCTTCGGGAACAGGTCGATTCCGTCGGCATGGTCCCAGTGCATGTGGGTAATGATGAGGTCGGTGATGTCTTCGGGCTTGAGACCCAGGCGCGCGATGGCCTCCGAGGGCTTCACGAAATCGGCGATGCCGGGCCATTGCTTGAAGAACTGATCGTGGTAGAAGCCGGAATCCACCAGAATGTTGCGGCCGCCGCCGCGCACCAGCCAGACCATCATTGCGATGTCCATTTTGCGGGACGGATCGGCGCCTGCGACCAGACCATTAACGGCGAAGTCGCGGATAATGGCGTACCGGATGGCGAAGACTTCGTACGGCGGAGCGGGTTGCGCGGTCAGGAGCCCTGGAAGAGAAGCCAGGAAGAACAGCAGCGCGCGCCGCTTGAACATCTAGCCGCGGACCCCGCGCTGGGCGAGGACGCGCTGTACGGTCTGCAGGAGCGACTGCGCTTTCGGCAGGCTCTCGACGGCCTTCTTGACTTCGGGATCGTCGGTCCACTTGGCCCGTTCCGCGGTGGTCTTGTCGAACGCGCGCCAGTATAGCTCATAGCGCAATTCCTGGCGGACAAAATCGAGGTTGGCGTTGAATTCCTCGTCCGTGAACGGAATCGACGTGGTCTTCAGAAAGGTGCGGAAGCGTTCCACCGTGTTGGAATCGGGCTGCCAGTTCGCGGGCAGAGACGGTTTGACGCCGCCGGCCCAATAGGTATCGCCGAAGTGGAAGAAGGCCAGGCTGCTGCCCAGGGTGCGGCGTTCGAAGAGGTTGTATACGTGCGACGGATACTTTTCGTCGGGAGTGATGCCACCGCCGCCGAAAACCTTCCGGCCGCTGTCGGTAGCCTTGATGTCCTGGGTGTTCTGATTGTCCCCGTGGTGCGTGTAGTAGTCGTAGAAGGACGAGTGCGAGTAGTCGCGCTGAATCAGGCGTCCACTGGGGGTGTAGTAATGCGCGATGGTGAGCAGCAGGGCGGCGCCTTCATGCAGCGGAAACTGCGCCTGCACCAAGCCCTTGCCAAAGGTGGTTGCGCCCATGATCCAGGCCCGGTCGTGATCCTGCAAGGCGCCCGAAACGATCTCGGCGGCGGAGGCGGAATGTTCGTTGACCAGCACCACCATGGGATACTTCTGAGCCGCGGCGACGCCCTTGGCCGGAAATACCTGCTCGGCTTCGGCGCGGCCGTGGTGTGAGACCACCATCTGACCGTTCTTCAGGAAGCGGCCCGCCACGGCGACGGCTTCATTCACCAGGCCGCCGGGATTTTCGCGCAGATCGAGGACTATGCCTTTCACTTCGCCTTCGCCGAGGCGGCGCATATCCGCTTCCACGTCGCGCGCCACATTCTGCGCTTCGAAGCTGTCGATTTTGAGATAGACAATACCGGGCTGCAGCCAGAAGGCATCCACGATGCTGGTCTCGATTTCGCCGCGGGTCACTTCCACGGAAACGAAATCGGGGGCGCCTTCACGCTTCACGGTGACGCGCACATTGGTCCGGATCGGTCCGCGGAGGAGGTTGGCGACGGCCGCCGAATCCATGCCTTTGGTGTCTTTGCCGTCCACCGCGCTGATGATGTCTCCGCGGCGAAGATCGGCCTTCCACGCCGGGGAACCGGGAAATGGCCGGGTCACCACCACGTGGTCGCCATCCCTGAAGATCTCCATACCCACGCCGAAATAGGCCGCATGCATCTTGCGCTGCATCTCGGCGTATTCCTCGGGATCGACGAAATTGGAGTGGGGGTCGAGAGTCCGGAGCATGCCGGGGATGGCGCCTGAGTAAAAGGCTTTTTCGGAGTCCACCTTGTCGGCGAAGTTCTTCTCCACCAATGCATAGGCACTCATTACGGAGCGCTGAATGGCCTCCATGTCGTCGGTTTTCTGGGTAGGCGCTTGCGCGCGGAGCGCAGGACCGTAAATCGGCGCCAATACCGTCGCAGCCGCGACCAATACCGCTACAAACACACTCTGTTTGATCTTCATGATGGATCTCACCGGACGCCTCCGAGTGCCTCTACCAATCTGACGACGGCCAGCCTGGAAAAGTGTACCGGAGAATGCAGCAGCGTCCCATCCTCTCCCTGCTGTCCATCATAGCAGGACTTCGGGAGGACGCAGGGACGCCGGCGCACGGTACTTGCTAATCAGGTGAATTCCTGGTACCATTTCAGTACCTATAGGACTATGTATGACGCTCGATGTCGAGGCACCATAGTACTTCAGTTCAGGTTCACTTTCTATGGTTCGAATTCTTTCGCTCTTCGGTTTGGCCGGCATCTTCCTGTTGATCTCGCCGGTGCTTCGCTTACATGTCTCCGGAGCGGTCTACGGCTTCGTCGACATTCTCGAAAAGGGCAGCCCGTATTCATACGTGATCGCTGTCTTGGGCGTGTTTGCCATATTCACGGTCTCCCTCAACCGCGGGGCACAGCCCAGATAAACCGACCGTGGGTTACCCGATCTTCGCTTTGCGAGTAGCCGCCGGCGCGGTCTCGGATTTAGGGTATTTGCGTTCGCTCAGGGCGTTCAGACGCTTTACCTGGTCGGTTACGCAGACCAGGAACATGGGCTGGCGCGCGTTCTTCAACAGATCGATCACCCGGCTGGAAGCTTCCTCAAGATAGATGGACTTGCCATCCGTCAGGAGGTGGACATCGGAAGAAGAGGCCAACGCGTCGCTCAACCGCTTTCCCATGTCCTTTTGCAGAAATCGCAGGACGCGCCGTATTTTCTGCAGCGAGAAACCCTTCCGGCGCAGTTCCGCGATCACCGAGATCTCCACCACTTCGGCCGGCATATAGATGCGCTTGTGCCCGTCCTGGCGTGGTGATACGACATTGCGTTCGTCCCACCACTGCAACTGCCGCAAACTCACCGAGCAGATCCGCGCCACCTCACTGCTGTTGTATCCCTGCCCGTCGGGCGAAGACACGGGGCGAGTTTTCCTGAGTTTGAACATGATAACGTCGTTTCCCGAGCGAAATTTGGGTCCTTTTGGATTGTACATTGGCTACCGGCGGTGTCAATAGATATCCAACCGGCGCGCTAAAATCCCTTGTAAACCACTAGTACGGACAAAACTCCGCCGAACCCGCGCGATTTCTTGTGCTGCCTAAACGGCAATAGTAGAATCTGGTTGCAAGCATCGGAATCACGTGGCGGCACGCGAACTGGAATTTCTGACCAATCAACCGGTGGAGGGGGAAAGGCTTTCCGACAGGCTAGCGGAAGCGGCCTTGCCGCCCGAAGAGAGCCTGCGCATCGCTCTCGAAGTAGGCGCCGCCCTGCAGCGCGCGCACGCTGGCGGACAAGTACACGGAATGGTGTCGCCCGCCGCCGTGCTTCTCACACCGGATGGCGCGCGCCTGCTCGGACCGCGGGACGTGAATCCGCCCCTGGCGGAGCCGTACCGCGCGCCCGAGCAGGTCCGAGGGTCGCGGGCGGACTGGCGCAGCGATATCTTCTCCTACGGTTCGCTGCTGTACGAACTGGTGAGCGGGCGGCGTCCGTTTCCCGGCGCCGGCCTGGAAACGGACCAAGCTATCGTGAGCCAGGCGCCGATGTCTCTCCAGACCAGGGGGCCCATCCATGTGGCGATGGAAGGGGTGGTTGCCGGCTGCATGGAGAAGGATCCGGCGGCCCGGCGGCAGCGCATTCAAAACGCGGTCATTGAGCTCAAACTGGCGGGCCGGCCGGTGGCGCGCTCCGTTACGCCGGCCGATACACCGCGGCTGGTTCCCGCTCCCGCGCCGCCTGTCTCCTCGCCGCCGCGGCTGGCGATGGCGCTGCTGGCGATCGTCGCCGGAGTCTCCGTTGGCGCGACGGCGGCCATGTACTTTCTGCGGGACCATGCCACCAGCCAGGTGGTGCTGCGCTTCCGCGTTGCCCCTCCACAGCCTGCCGGATATTGCAACACGCCGGCGATCTCGCCCGACGGACACTACCTGGCCTGCGCGGCTCCGGGAGCCGACGGCCAATCCGTCCTCTGGGTGCGCGCGTTCGATGAGACCAACTGGAATCCGGTGGGTGCGAGCGATGGCGCATTTGCGCCTTTCTGGTCGCCCGACAGCCGCTCGTTGGGGTTCTTCGCCAAGGGCCTGTTGAATCGGGTACGGCTGGGAACCAACGGTCCCGAAGGCAAACCCGCCGCACTTTGTGAAACCGAAGGCTCGGGTGGCGGCGCCACCTGGAACCGCCAGGGCGCCATTCTGTTTGCGGCAGGGCAGGAGACCGGGCTGTCGCAGGTCGCCTCCACCGGCGGAACGCCCCAGCCCGTGTTGAAGCTCAACCCAGGGAACAAGGAAGCGGCTCTGCTGTGGCCGCAATTTCTGCCGGACGGGAAACATTTCATTTTCTTCGTGCAGACGGATCTGCCGGAAACCTCGGGCGTGGCAGTGGGTACAATCAATCCGCCGTCGTATCGGTTCCTGTTCCCATCCGACAGCAACGCCGTTTATTCCGCCATGGCCGACGGCCGCGTGTCCGGGAACGGCTATCTGTTGTTTATCCAAAATCGCAACCTGCGGGGGCAGGAATTCAATCCAGTGAAAATGGAAACGGTGGGGCAGTCCATCGCCCTTGCGGCGGATGTCGGCTTGGTGAGCAGCCTGGCGTTGGCTCCCATATCGGTTTCGAATAATGGCATGCTGGCCTACCAGAAGGTAGTGGATGAGCCGACGCGGCAGTTGGTCTGGATGGACCGGAGCGGCACGCCGATTCGCGCGGTGGGCGATGCCGGCCGGTGGGGTCCGCCCCGAATTTCGCCGGATGGCCGCCGCGCGGTGGCCGCCAAAGTGGGCGCCGACGGCCACAGTTCCGACCTTTGGCTGATTGAAGAGAACGGCGCCACCAGCCTGTTCCTGGCCGTGCCCGGGGTAAGCGAAGCCATGCCCATCTGGTCTCCGGACGGCTCGCGCGTCGCATACTGCGGCAACCGGAGCGGCGTCTACGATATTTACTCCAAGCCGCTCGCGGGAAATGGAAAGGAGGAACCGATGTTCCAAAGTTCCTCGGCCAAATACCCCACCGGTTGGACGCCGGACGGCAAATACATTCTCTTCGGAGCGATCGGCGAGGGCGCCCGCTCCGGCGTCTGGGCACTCCCGGTGGCGGACCGGCACGCCGTTGCATTGATCCGGACAGTCCATGCCGAAGGCTATGCGAGCGTGTCGGCCGATGGAAAATGGCTCGCGTATCGATCCGATGAACCGGGCGCCAATCGAATCTACGTTCAGCCGTTCGAGCCGGGATCGCCCGAGACCGATCGGCGGGTGGAGGTATCCGGCGGCGAAGGCGGAATTCCGCACTGGGGAGCCGACGGCGCGGAGCTTTTCTATATGACGGACAGCGGCCACATGATGGCAGCCGCCACGCATCCGAAAAATGGCGTATTCGGATTCGATGCACCGAAATCGCTGTTTCACGTCCGGCCGATGCCTCCGTTCTTGAACCTGTACGATGTATCTCCGGATGGCCGGCGATTCCTGGTCAACGCTCCGCTCGAGCGGTCGACTCCATCGGCTAACGCCGACACCGGCGGCATCATGGTGCTGACCAACTGGACTCAGAGGATCAAGTAGTTTGCAATCAGCGCCTTAGCTGCCCCCGCCGGGGGGCAGCAACTCAATTGGCGCAGATTTCCTGTATAATAAGAGCTGTCCCTCCTTAGTAGTCCAGGCAGGCATCACATGAAACCGCTCAAATATTGGCTTTGGGTTGACGATTCCGAAGGCGAGATTTACGACTCTCCAGCTTGGGACCTTCCCGGATTCCGGCCTCGCGGCGGCACTTCCGGTACGGGGCTTCCGCCGAAGAGAGTGCCCAACCGGCGCGTTTCTTCCCGGCAGTGTGGTAGAAAACGCACACTCGCGTAAACGTTACATTCCGTAAAATCCCGGGAAGGTAGCCAAACCCCTGTTCCCGGCGTCAGATGGCAATGGCCCCACGATTGCCTTAGCAGGGCCGAGGTTACGGAACTATGAAAGCATTCCTTGCAACCGCAATCGTCGCGACGGGTGCTTTGCTCGCCGGCGGGTGCGCTACAAAGAAGTATGTTCGCAATACCACCGCTCCCATCCAAGCAAAGGTCGACCAGGTGGGCGAGCAGACCACTCAGAATAGTCAACAGATCCAGGGTACGAGGACCGACTTAAAGTCCCTCGATGACCGATCCACTGCCGGCATCAGCGCCGCAACGGAAAAGGCCAATGCCGCCGACCAACATGCCGGCGTCGCCGATCAGCATGCCGGGGAAGCCGACCGCCACGCTGCCGACGCCATGACCAAGGCGAGCACGGCCGACTCGAAGGCGGATTCGAATACACAGGCATTGAACGGGTTGCGCTCCGTAGTCGAGAATATCGACGACTATAAGCTGCAGACCAATGCAACGGTCAACTTCAAGTTCGATCAGTACAAGCTCACGCCGGAGTCCATGCAAGATCTGGATAAGCTGGCCGGCGCCGTGCAGGCCGACAAACGGTTCATCATCGCCGTAGAAGGCTATACCGACAAGGTTGGCGATAAAGACTACAACGAAGCGCTCAGCAGAAAGCGAGCCGATCAAGTAGTTCAGTACCTGGTCGCCAAGCACGACATCCCGATCTACCGGATCCACATGGTGGGTCTGGGAGGCGAGAAGCCCCTTGACGATGCCAACACCCGCGCCGCGCGCGCCCAGAACCGCCGCGTCGAAGTGAAGGTATTCAGCGCCGACGCTGTCACCGCATCGCTTAGCAGCGACATGGGCAGCATCGCCGGAAAGGTGTCCCAAGATAAGCAGTAAGCAAGACAGTTTTGAATGGTGGGGCGGGATCGCCCGCCCCACAAACCTTCAGGCCCCTAACTCTCCCAAGTCCCTAAATTCCCGCAGGAGCCGCTACGCGCGGTTGCCGCGGATCGGGCGCTGTCCGGAATGCCCGCCCCCATATATAGATTCGGATCAGACCAGCCGCAAGCACCATGATGGCCCCGGTTAAGGAAAGCCACCGGATATGATGACCGGCTGCCAGAGTCCTCAGGGAATTACCCATCGCCTGTCCGGTAAACTGAATGCCCAGCGCGCCACTGAGAAGAAGCAGGCGGCCGTCCTTCTCCCGCCTGGCCATCAGCAAGACCCACAACGCTAGATCGAGAACCGTGGCGCACACATTCAGATCGCGCGTCCAGGGAGTCATCCACATACCGGTGTTGGTCCGCGGATCGTAGTGGGCCAGGAAAGAAATCCCCACGAAGAGCGCGGCTCCAAAGAGAAAGCCGCTTTGTATGAGAACCCGCGACTGCAGGGACGAGGTTGCCCGGAAGATCAGGCTCAACACCACCGCGAAAATAAGGAACTGGGTGAAAATTTCCGCCCGCTGATACAAAGAGACGCGCCAACTCACCGCCTCCGGAAGCCCGTGGTAATAGGCCCAGACGGACGGGAATTCCGCCACGGCCACCAGGAGTTCGGCGATCACAAAAAGAAAGATCAGCGGGAAGCGCCGCCAAGCCCCGTGTAATAGCCGGGTGATGAGCACGGCTTGGAGGGGATACCAGATCAGTATGCCGACAAACGTGATTGCGGCGCGCATGCTGATTCGATTTTAGACCGGGATATCCCGGTTTGTCCCGAAGATCTTCGCCAAGGCGCTAGGCCGCGGCTACATTGCCTTCCCAGGGATCGGGCGGCAGGTAGGGTCCATGCGCCAGGGTCAGGTTGCCTTCCCACGGATCGGGCGGCAGATAGGGGCCATGCGCCAGGGTCAGGTTGCCTTCCCACGGATCGGGCGGCAGATAGGGGCCATGCGCCAGGGTCAGGTTGCCTTCCCAGGGATCGGGCGGCAGGTAAGGGCCATGCGCCAAGGCTACATTGCCTTCCCACGGATCGGGCGGCAGATAGGGGCCATGCGCCAGGGTCAGGTTGCCTTCCCACGGATCGGGCGGCAGATAAGGTCCGTGAGCGGCGGTCAGATTGCCTTCCCACGGATCGGGCGGCAGGTACGGTCCGTGAGCGGAGGTCACCGGGACCACACTCGCAACCGTCGTACTCGCGCAGGCCAACGCCAGTGCGCACAAGGAAAGAATCGCAACAACCGTAAACCGCGGTCTGAATAGTCTTAGCATGGAAAATCTCCTTAGCCAATTAGTCGCCCTTGCTCTGTCTCCGGACATCGATGGGTCCCGGACTTCAGAGCGCGGAGGCGCTGGATGTTTGGGTTCTCCAGCAGTGTATCCGAATGGCCGTTCATCGCCTTAGCGAGAACGAGGGCACTACTAGTACTTTTAGTGGGTATTAGGTATTTCGGGAATCCGGTAAATACCTTATTCCGTTGCTAGCCAGGAGGATATGAGAAGACTAAGACCGGCCCGCCGCTCGGTGGGGAAAGGGGACATCGGCACGGAAGGAACGGGCGCCCGGATAATCGAGACGCATGTCGGCGGTTACTTCGTCGAGCATGGGTAGAGTAATCACCTTACTCGCCAATGCGAAGGCGGTCAACAGCACGTTGTCGCAGATGGAATTGATGAGGCGGGGAATTCCCTGAGAACGAAAGTGAATCTCTTCAATCAGTTCCGGACCGATAATGGTCTGATTCTTCAGGCCGGCCTTGGACATGCGGGAGGCGACGTAGGCGGCGGTCTCCGGGGAAGCGAATCCTCGCAGAGCGCAGCGGAGCGCGATGCGCTGCTTCAGTTGCCGGTATTCCGGCTGTTCCATTTTGGCGTCCAGCTCCTGCTGGCCCGACAGGATGATCTGCAGCAATTTACCACGCCGGTTTTCGAGGTTTCCTAGTAGTCGTATTTCCTCTAGTACATCCCATTCCAGATTATGGGCCTCATCGACAATCAAAACCGTGGTGCGTCCGGCTGCCGCCCGTTCCAGCAGCATGTGGTTCAGAGCCAGCAAAACCTCTGTCTTGGACAGGCGGTTGCCCTTCAGGTCGAAATCATAGGCCAGCAATTCGAAGAATTGCTCCACGGTCAGACGGGAATTGAAAAGAGACGCAAACGCGATCTGCTGGGCGCCGAGGAAGTCGCGCAGACATTCGAGCATGGTGGTCTTGCCCGTGCCCACCTCCCCGGTCAAGACGATGAAACCCTTCCGGCTTTGCACCCCATAGATGAGATTGGCCAATGCCTCTTCATGTTGAGTGCTCCGGAAAAAGAACGAAGGGTCCGGACTCATGTTGAACGGGTTTTGCGTAAAACCGAAGAAGGCGTTATACATAACGGCGGCAAACGGCGTAAAGCTTTAGCAATCTTATCACGCCAAAGACAAAACTCCGCTGCTGCCGGTACTGTATCGCGGGCTACGAATGGGCGGCGGGCGGTGTGGGAGGCTTTTCTCCCGCGGGTTTCTCCACCTTGCCGGCGGTTTTCACCGGGCTGATGAGGATGTGCGCGTTGCGGCCTTCCAACCGCGGTTGGGCCTCTATGGCGCCGTACGTGGTCAGATCGCCGGCGAACCGGATGAGCAACTTCTTCCCCAGGTCGGCGTGGGCGATTTCGCGGCCGCGGAACTGCACTACGGCCTTCACGCGATTGCCTTCCTGAAGGAACCGGATGGCGTGCTTCATCTTGAAGTCATAGTCGTGGTCGTCGGTGTTGGGACGGAACTTCAGTTCCTTCACCTGCACCACGTGCTGCTTCTTCTTGGCGTCGTGTTGCTTCTTTTTCTGTTCGTATTGATAGTGTCCGAAGTCCACCGCTTTGGCCACCGGAGGAACGGCCGTGGGCGCCACCAGAACCAGATCGAGGCCCAGTTCCTGCGCCTTGCGCAGGGCCGCGGATGTCGGCATCACTTCCGTGGTGCCGTCGGGAAAGACGGCGCGCACTTCACGCGCGCGAATGAACTCGTTCACGTTCTCTCTGCGGTTCTGCCTGCGAGGAGGAAAGTTTCGTCCAGGATACATGTGTCAGATTCGTTTGGAATGTCGTAGGGTAGCGGACACGGGCGGGACGCCCGAAGGGACGCTCTCATGGAGAGCCGAATTGGTGCAAACTGGAAACAAGCGAAAATTACGTCAGTTACAGTGTACACCAATTCGGCAAGCGCTACATCGGGCACAGGTGTCTCTTCAGACAACACTGCTCGCGGGCATCGGCTTCCGGGCGCGGTAAGATTGATCTGATCTCATGACCCGTTGCCCTTCCTGCTCCCGTGAATTGACCGGCGCCGCGCTGTTCTGCTCATGGTGCGCCGCTCCGCTCGACGCGGCCTCGCAGGAGACCACGGCAATGGAGGCCGAACCGGGACGGACCATGGAAGCAGCGGCCGTGCAATCGCGGCCGCCGCTCGGCTCGCGCCCGGCATCGTCCTCGGTGGATGAAGGGCGCTTCCTGCCCGGTACGGTAATCGCCGGCCGCTACCGCGTCGCCGGGTTGCTGGGCCGCGGCGGAATGGGCGAGGTGTACCGCGCCACCGACCTGACGCTCGGCCAAGCCGTGGCCCTGAAATTTCTGCCCGAATCGCTGAACCGCAACGAACGTGCGGTGGCGCGCTTCTACAACGAAGTCCGCATGGCCCGCCAGGTGGCCCATCCCAACGTCTGCCGCGTCTACGATATCGGGTCGTTCGAGGGACTGCACTACATCTCCATGGAGTTTGTCGATGGCGAAGACCTGGCCAGCCTGCTGCGGCGAATCGGCCGCCTGCCCGTGGACAAGGCAGTCGAAACCGCGCGGCGGCTGTGCGCCGGTTTGGCCGCGGCGCACGACAAGGGCGTGCTGCATCGCGACCTCAAGCCCGCCAACGTGATGATCGACGGCCGCGGCCAGGTGATCGTCATGGATTTCGGCCTGTCCGGCCTGACCGAACAACTGCAAGCCGATGTCCGCAGCGGCACGCCGGCCTATATGTCGCCCGAGCAATTGGCCGGCGCCGAGGTCAGCGTGAAGAGCGACCTCTACGCGCTGGGGCTGGTGCTGTACGAACTGTTCACCGGCCGGCGCGCCTTTGAAGCCGCGTCGGTGATGGAGTTGATGCAGTTGCAGGAGCGCGGCGCACCGCCCTCCATCTCGAGCGTGGTCAAGGACCTCGACCCGGTGGTGGAGCGCGTGATTCTGCGCTGCCTGCAACACGATCCGCGCCTCCGTCCGGCATCCGCTCTGGCCGTGGCTGCCGCTCTCCCGGGAGGCGATCCGCTGGCCGCGGCCATGATCGCGGGCGAAACGCCATCGCCCGAACTGATCGCCGCGGCGGGAGAGACCGACGGCTTGCGTCCGTGGGTGGCGATGGCCTGGCTGGCGGCCACGCTGGCGGGAATCGCGCTGGTCGGCGTGCTGGCGATGCCATACTACATCACCGCAAAGGTTCCCATGGATGTTCCGCCCGACGCACTGGCGCGCGATGCCCGGCATCTGCTCGAAGGTTTCGGGTATGCCGCCCGGCCCGCGGACACGGCATGGGGCCTGGACTACGACGCATCCTACCTCGACTATCTGAATCGGCATCACGACCTGGCGGCGGCGCGCTGGCGCAATCCGGCTGCCGGCCAGCCCGCGGTCATCTACTTCTGGTATCGGGAGAGCCCGCGGGCCATGGCCGCGGAACTCGCACTGAACACCTTGGTCCAAGTCGGGGACCCGCCCCTGGACGTTTCCGGCATGGCCCGCCTGCTCATGGATACCCAGGGAAAGTTGCGGCGCATCGATGTCGTGCCTCCGCAAGTGGAACCGCCCGCGCCCGCGGCTTCGTCCTTTGACTGGAGCCGGCTGTTCCGCGCCGCCGGGCTGGACCAGAACCAATTCCAAACCGCCGAGCCGGAGTGGACTCCGCTGGCCAATTGGGACGTCCGCGCGGCATGGACGGGCGCCGACGCGCCGACGGGGGCCAAATTGCGGGTGGAGGCCGCGGCATGGCGGGGCCGTCCCGTATTTTTCCGGATCGTCGGTCCCTGGACCAAACCCGAGAGAATGACCGAGGGCGCGTCCTCCAACCAGGTCGCGGTGCTGCTGGTGATCTATCTGGCGCTGGCCGCCGCCGGAGTGGTCGCCTGGAAGAACTTTCGCTCCGGCCGCGGCGACCGGCAGGGCGCCTGGCGTCTGGCGCTGCTGTACTTTGCCGGTCTGGCCGGCGGCGCCGCGCTGGCGTCTCATCACGTCGCCACGCAGGCCGAGCTGTCGCTCTTCTGGAGGGTGGTGTCGAAAGGCGCCATCAATGCCGGTGTCGTGTGGATGTTCTACATCGCGCTGGAGCCTTGGGTGCGGCGCCGCTGGCCGCACATCCTGATCGCCTGGACACGGTTTACCGTGAAAGGGATCCGCGACCCTCTGGTAGGCCGCGGAGTGCTGGCCGGAACGGCGGCCGCCTGCGTGTGGGCGGCGCTCACGCTGGTCCGCCTGCGATTGCACGGGCCCACGGGCGAACCCGCGATGGTCTTACTCGACCCTCTCGACAGCCTGCGCCTGACCGCGGCGGCGGGATTGACCTCGATGGCCGGCGCGCTCTTCGGCCCCCTGTTGATTCTGTTCCTGCTGTTTGTGCTGCGAATTATCCTCCGCAAGCAATGGGCCGCCGCGATTGTCTGCGTGCTGCTGGTGGGGATGCTCAATACGATGGGCACGGCATACCCGGCCGCCGACTGGAGCATCAACCTGTTGCTGGCCGCGCTCGCGGTGTTCCTGCTGCTGCGCTTCGGGCTGGTGGCATTGATCGCCTGCGGTGTCCTGAGCGATTTTCTGCTGGGGTTGCCGCGGACCCTGGATTTCTCCCTTTGGTATGCCCCCATGGGCATGCTGCCGCTGGTGCTGGTGGCATTGGCCGCCATTTACGGATTCCACATTTCGCTAGCCGGGCAGACCGTTTTCAAGGGCGAACTGGAATAGGAATCAGTTGCCGGGCAGCTCGACCCGCGACCATTCTTTTCCCATGAACGCTTGCAGGATTCCGGCCACCTCGATAACCCGCCCTCCCCAATCGGTGACGGTCGCTACCTCGTCGGTATACGCAACGAATTTCTTGACCCCGATTCCGCGTTTGGTGCATGCGATCTTGAAGTCCCGGAGATAGGTCCCTTTACCGACCAGGCATGCGGCGAAGCGCAACTCGCCGATCTGCCGCAGCCCCCAGATCTCCAGCGACACCGCGAGTTTGTCGGGTTCCGACCAATGTCCGAATTCCTGGTCGTTGCCGTGAGAGGCCAGAACCAAGGTGTCCAACTCGTCCGCGTTGGAAAGGCAACCGCGGGTAATAATTGCCCAGCCTTCAGGCGAGTGCTGGGCTTCCAAATCCAGCGGACACCAGAATTTTCTGGTTCTGTCGACGCCCGGCTGCGCCGCATACAACTTGGCGGAATGGCATACGGCAAAATCGGAAAACTCGTGATCTCCCATCGGCTGCAGCGGAATCGCAACCACCCACGTTTTCCGCAGTTCATCGATGGACTTGGGTAGAGCAAACATGGGTGCTATGATATCGTAACTAAATAAAATATCATAGTAATTTTTTTCTATCGTCCCGACAGCACGAACTGGTTCCCGTCCGGGTCCTTGAAAATCGCGAAACTGCCCCATGGCTCCTTCTTGGGAGGTCCCACGAATTCCACGCCGCGCTCCGTCAGTTCTTCGAACGTACGGTCGATGTTGTCGCAATGGAAAGTCGCCGGGTAGAAGCCGCCGATGCGGTTTTCGTGGCCTTCCGGCGTGAACAAGCCCACCAGCGTTTCGGCGCCGGGGATGGAGAGTTCGATCCATCGCTGTTTGTCGTTGAAGGGTTGATCGGTGTGGACGCGGAACCCTAGCTTTTCCGTGTAGAACGCAAGAGCGCGATCCTGATCCGAGACCGGAATGCTGACGATTTTGAAGCTCTTAATCATATCGGATCGAGCGTACCCGATCGGGAACGGCGCGTCAATCTCATCTTATTTACTATTTGCTACATTACTATAGTGGGCAAAGAGATAGAGGTAGACGAATACGTGTTCACGGTCCTGATGCGCGATCTGGTCGGCCACGACCGGGCTCCGTCGGCGTTTCTGGTCTATCTGTATCTCTGGTGCGAGTCAGAGCGGCGGCCGGGCGGCTCCGTCCGCGCCAGCCATCAAACCATGGCGGAGGCGACCGGGCTTTCGAAGAGCGCGGTACAGAAGGGTGTGCGTCTGCTGGCGCGGCGGAAACTGCTGCGAGTGCACAAGGAATCGGCCACCGCGACGCCCGAATACCGCGTTCAGCGGACCTGGCGGCGATAGCATTCGCATCGGAGCCGCTGGTGATACGACGGGGATTACGCGGCAAGCATTGCGGGGAAGACGAGGCGGAGCGGCGAGCGGGGGCTTTCGGACGCCAACACCCCCTTGCCGAGCAGGCCGAGACGATGCGACGGGCCTGCCGTTCGTCACGTGGCAGTTCGCCGCGGTAGAGCACAGCTTCGAGAATGTTGCCGGACCCGGGAGGCGGCAGGCCTAGCCGGATTTCTTCTTGCGCCCACACCGGGATGCGGGTGGGCAGGCGGTCCGGCCGTCGCCAATCCCGTCACTGGGGGGCGACGCCTTCGGCGATAAATATGCGGCTCTTCGCGGAGCGTTGCCTGATCGGCTTGATCGCCTCATAGGCTGGTGAATCGTACCATTCGCGCGCTTTCTCCGCGCTGTCGAAAGCGATTACCACGATGGTCTTTGGCGGTTCGCCCTCAAGAGCCTGAGTCTTGCCGCCACGAACGACATAGTGGTGATTGAAAGGCGCCAGCGTTTCCGGCATCTTCTCCGCATATTTCGGTAAGGTCGTGGGGTCCGTTACGTCGACTTCCGCCATGACGTAGGCAGGTGGCGCCTTCGCTTGCTGCGCATGAATCGCCTGGGCGCCGCTAACGCCGATCAAGACGCCGGCCAGCACTGCCAGCGTCAGTTTGTGGTTCGTCTTCATGGTTCATTCTCCCTGGTGTGTATTTGCGAACAGGATCCCTCTGTTGTCAATCATGGCGCAGTGATGGCGCACTGATATTATTGCGTCAACGCGGCTCGCTCTCCGAGCGGGAAGTGCGGACGCCAAACACCGGGACGGCCTGACCGATCCGCTTCCGATGCTAAAATCGGAGTGGCCTTCCCGCGTCACGCCTTGGAGGAAAGTCGTGCGCGTTTCCGTTTGTTCACTCCTGACGCTCTCCTGTTTTGGCGCAAATTCCAGTGCGATTAGCACACCTCGCGTGTTGGCGTTTGAGGCGCGCAACGGGCAATACGTGTGTCACCTTCCCGGCTATGCGTTGTCGGTGACCTCCGGCGGGGCAGTCCTGAGTCTAAGCGGCCATGCCGTGCGTATGTCTGTTGCCGGCGCGAGTCCGAAATCGTCCCTGGAAGCTCTCGACCGTATGCCGGGCAGGGCGAACTATCTCCTCGGCAGTGACGTCCGTGCGTCTTACGATCTCTACGGCCGCGTCCGCTGGCGCGGCGTCTATGCGGGCATCGATCTGGTATTTCGAGGAAACCAGGAGCGCCTCGAATACGATTTCGAAGTCGGCGCCGGGCGCGATCCGGGAAGAATCAAGCTGGGTTTCGAGGGCGTTGACGGGATTCGGATTGATCCGAACGGGGATCTGGTTCTGCAAGTTGGCGCGATCCGGATCCATCAGCCCAAGCCAGTGGCCTATCAGGCGATTGCGGGCCAACGGCAGCCGGTCGACGTGGTGTATCGGATGGACGGCTCCAGCCACATTCGATTCCGAGCCGGCGCCTACGATCGCAAGCGCCCTCTGGTGATCGATCCCCAAATTGTCTTCGATCGGTCGTTCGGCGGCGGCAGCCAGAGCACCGCCGCGGGATTGGCTCGGGACACGCAAGGCGGTCTTTATGTCGCCGGCACGACGAATTCAACGGATTTTGCAACTGTAAATCCGGTCCAAGGCCACCTGAGGACGGCTCCGCTTCTGGTCACTGCCAACGCCGGCCAAAACTGGAGCTACCCATCGCTTGTACCGGCCAATTCAGTCACCGCGATTGCGGCCGCTCCATCCGCGCCGTTAGTGCTCTATGCCGCAACGCCAGTTGGCGTTTTTGACAGCGCCGACGGCGGCACAACATGGACCGCTGCAGCCGGCGCCGGTCTTGCGGGTCCGGCAACAGCACTGGCAGTGGATGCGAGTTCCGCCACCACCGTGTACGCCGCGACGGCGCAAGGCGTCTTCGTCAGCACTGACGGCGCGGCAAGTTGGCTTGCCTCGACGAACGGCATTGCTGGCAGCGGCAGTGGCATCGTGGCGATGGTTGCCCATCCCACGCAGGCCGGAACGGTGTTTGCGAGCGTCCAATATCCACCCGCTTTGTTTCGCAGTTCGGACTTCGGCCAAACCTGGACCACGCTCACGTTTGCGCCGCCCACCCAGTTGGTCAGCCCGGTGAGCGCCATCGTCTTTGGCTCAAATGGAGCGATGATTGCCGGAACGTATACCGGCTTGCTGATCTCCACCGACGGGGGAAACTCCTGGACCGCCGGAGCCAGTCAACCCGTTCTGAGCAATCAAGAGCTCGCGATCGCGCCCAATAATCCATCTACTCTCTACCTGGTCAGTTCGTCGGGACTGCAACGGAGTTCAGATGGCGGCCAGACCTTCATCGTGGTGTTACCCGCTGTCACCTCAATCTACTTTGGCGCTGTTGCCGTCGATCCACGGAATCCGTCCACCATATACGCGGCGACCAGGGTATACGCGCCGGCCTTTAACACTCTCCTCTATCGCAGCACGGATGCGGGACAAACCTGGCCGCCCGTTTCGCTGCCTTATCCGGCCATCGCGCAGTCGCTCTTCATCTCACCGGCGGACTCGAGAGTCTTTCTGGGAGCCTCCACGCAAAACAATGTGTTCGTCACGAAGTGGAGCGCGGACGGCAGCCAGGTCTTGTACTCTACCTATCTCGGTGGAAGCGAAAAAGATGGAGCCAGCGGGATCGCCGTTGATGGAAACGGCAGCGCATACGTTACCGGATCCACCACCTCGCCGGATTTCCCCACGACCAAGGGCGCATACCAGACGAAGCTGACCACCGCCCAGGACGTGTTTGTCGCGAAGCTCAGCCCGGATGGTTCGCAACTGATCTACTCCACGCTGCTCGGAGGCAACCTCATAGAGGGCGATTGCTGCCAGCCGACAGGGTCCACCGGCATTGCCGTGGATAGCACGGGAGATGCGGTGATCACCGGATACACACAAGGCGCTTATCCTGTGACAGCAAACGCGTTCCAACCCGCGCCGGCGGCTGGGTGCTACCTGTTCCCAGCCCCCTCCATGCCGACCTCGGGTGACGCGTTCGTGACCAGGATCGCGGCCGGCGGCAACGCGCTTATTTATTCGACATTACTCGGCGGGAGTTGTGCGACGAACGGCACGTACGTAGCGCTGGACGCCAGCGGAAACGCCTGGGTAGCCGGATCGACGGAATCTCCGGATTTTCCCGTGACCCCGGACGCCCTGCAGCCGAAGTTTGGCGGTGGGTTGTACGACGGTTACCTGGCGCGCATCAATCCATCCGGTGGTCTCGACTATGCCACTTATGTCGGCGGCCCGGGTTATGACACTCTGAACGCCATCGCCTTCGATCAGTCCGGCAACATTTACCTGACGGGCGAAAGCGGTGGTTTGTCCCAGGCCTCCTCCGCGGGCGCATTCCAATCGCAGGCCAGCGCAAGTTGTCTGCCCTTCACGATCGGGCCTCCCGAATTTTCGCCTCAAGGAAATGCACTTGTCTTGAAGCTCGATCCTAAGGCGCATTCGATCCAGCGTCTGACTTATCTTGGGGCTCCCTTTTGTCTTTCCCCCCTATCGATCGCCGTGGATTCCTCGGGCGACCCTTGGATTTCGGGCCCGTTGTTCCCGGAATATAGCGCACCGCAGACCGTCAGTCCATTCGAGATCGGACTCGGGCCAGGATTTATCAGCAAGTTCAGCGCGGATTTCACTCAGTTGCTGTTTTCCACGTATTTCAACTCGGTCTCCGGCCTGGCTCTCGACTCCTCCGGCTTGGCCTATGTGGCGGGCACCGGCGCGGCGAACGCCACCACCGGGACGCAGACTGTGTACATCGCCAAAATCGATCCCACGCCGCCGGTGATTTCGCTGGATTCTGTTATGAGTGTCGTCGCATCCGCGAATCCATCCACCAGTCAGGCGATTGCCGCGGGAGAGGCGATCCGAATCCTGGGCAAGAACATGGGTCCGGTTGCGTCCACGCCCGGCGTGATTCAGTCGGGAGTCTTGGCAACCAACGTGGCTGGCGTCGAGGTCACATTCGATGGAGCCGCTGTGCCGCTTCTATCCGTGAGCGCTCAAGAAATCGATCTGCTAGCGCCTTTCGAACTGGCCACCAAGCCGGCCACCACGATTCAGGTTCAATACAACGGTGTCCAATCGAACCCGGTTCAGGTCGCCGCAACTGGCGCGGTCTTGCAGGTTCTCGGGGTATTCAACGAGGATTTCTCTCCGAACTCCGCGTCGAATCCCGCGCAGGCGGGTTCGATAACGATCCTCTATCTAAGCGGCGCGGGACAAACCAATCCGCCGAGCCGGGATGGCCAAGTCAACGCCGCTCCGCTCGCGGCCCCTGCGATGCCGATTCAGATCGAGTCGTTCGATAACAACACCACGATACTGCCGGTCGTCTTTGCCGGCGCGGCTCCAGGCGCGGCCGCGGGAATTTTTCAGGTCAACTTCGTCGCACCGCAACAGAGCTCGATGAACGTGGATCTAACCATGGGGAACGCCAGCACACAGTTCAACGTTTGGATCCATTAGTTTTCGGCAGGTTCCAATACGACGGTGTAGAGCAGGCGCGGCACGATGCGCACTTGGGTGGAAGCCAACCCCGCGGAAGCGGCTCCCGCAAGAGCGCAACGCCGGAGATGTCACCATCAGACAGTGACAGGGCCGAGGTGCGGAATTTCGGCTTCCGATCCGGGTCTGACGCCGGCCGATGCGGCACAATTCCGGCGCTCTTTACGATATCGTAACCACATGAGTACCATTTCCCTGCACTTCGTTCATCGCAGTTCTTCCCGTACGGGCATGCTCGCCGTGCTCCTGCTGGCCTTTGGCTGTTCCCCTGCCGCGGCCCAGGAAACCAAACCAGCGCCTGCGCCCGCGCCTGCCGATGTGAAGGATAAAGATAAGGCGGCCGACAAGGAAGCGCTGCCCGCCGACGCGCATGTGGCGCAGAGCATTCAACTCGATGGCAATCCGCTGCACTACACGGTCAGCGTGGGCGCCCTGCCCGTCAACGACAACACCACCGGCAAGAAGATTGGGGAGGTGGTCTGCACGGCGTACACGATGGAGGGCCAGGATCGGCCGGTCACCTTCGCGCTGAACGGCGGACCCGGCGCGGCTTCCGTCTTTCTGAATTTCGGCGCCATCGGGCCGAAGCATCTCGCATTCGGCGACGAGGGCGACAGTCCGTCCGATCCGTCTAAGCTGACCGACAACCCGGGTACGTGGCTGGATTTCACCGACCTGGTATTCATCGATCCGGTCGGCACTGGGTACAGCCGGTCTCTGGTTGCGGCGGACGAGGCCAAGAAGCAGTTTTACAGTACCGACGCCGACATTCATTACCTTTCGCGTATCATTTATGACTGGCTGGTGAAGAACGGGCGTCTGAGCTCTCGAAAGTATCTGGTCGGAGAGAGCTATGGCGGCTATCGCGGTCCACGAATCACCCATTACCTGCAAACGCAGCTCGGCGTAGCCATGAACGGCGTGGTCCTGGTCTCGCCATACCTGAATCCCGATCTGGAAGACAACGCCGACCTGTCTCCCATTCCGTGGATGGTGACATTACCCTCGATTACGGCGGCGCATCTCGAACGCGAGCACAAACTGACGCCGGAAGCGATGGCCCCCGTGATTGCGTACACTCGCGGCGAGTATGCCACCGACCTGCTGAAAGGCCGCTCCGATCCGGAGGCGACGCCGCGGATTGTGAAGCACGTGACCGAGATGACCGGCCTGGAAGTGGAGTTTGTGCGGCGGGCCGGCGGCAGGCTGGACATCGGCGCCTATCTGCGCGAAGTCTTCCGCGAGCGCGGAAAGATCGGCAGCGTGTACGATTCCAATGTGACCGGCTATGACCCGTTCCCCTTCGCTTCGGAGCAGCGCACCAACGATCCGATTCTGGACAGCATCATCGCGCCAACCACCACGGCGATGGTGGATTTTGTGACGCGCGTCATCGGCTGGAAGACGGATGCGCGCTACAACACGCTGAGTTACGACGTGAACTCCCAGTGGGATCGCGACAGCCGCGCCCTGCGCACGGGCGCCGTGCCCGATCTCAGACAGGCGGTGGCGACCGACCCGAAGTTGCGCGTTCTGATTGTGCACGGCTGGAACGACCTCTCGTGTCCTTTCATGGGCTCCCTATTGACGGTGGACCAGATGCCGGTGATGGGCGATCCGGCGCGTGTTGCCGTGCATTGAGTATCCAGGCGGCCATATGTTCTACAGTCGTCCGGCCAGCCAGGCTGCATTGCGCAAAGACGTGCAGGCTATGTTCGGCAAACACTAAGGTGCATCCGCCGCGATCCGCATGCCGTAATCGGCGTACCGGAATTCCGGAGGGATGCTGCTCCGCGCCGCGCAGCGGGACACCCTGATATGATGCCGCCAGGCGCCGCCGCGCGAAGACCGGCGTTTGCCGTGCGGAGGTCCCGCTGGATTCTCATCGGGCGAGACGGCGTAGTAAACAGGGTCGTACCAGTCGCTGCACCATTCATGCACGTTCTCGCACATATCGAACAGGCCGTACCCGTTCCGCTCTCCGGCAGCCACCGGTTCCGGACCATCCTTCCAGCGGCCGGGCGGAAACACCGGCAATTCGTCCCCCCATGGGTACTGCTTCCGCGCCGGCCCGCCCCGCGCGGCAAACTCCCACTCGGCCTCGGTCGGCAACCGCACGTGCATCTTCCATTCGGCCGAGAGCCAGCGGCAGAATGCCACCGCGTCGAACCAGTTCACGGCCACTACGGGGTGCGTCGGCTGCGAGAATTCGGCCCGGTCGCGATACTCGGATTTCTCCCGCGATGTGGCTTTTCGGAACTCGTCGTAGTGGGCATTGGTCGCCTGAAAGCGGCATAGCAGGAAGGGCGCTATAGTTACTTGATGCACCGGGCGTTCGTCGTCGCGGCCGTCCGCCTGACCCACCAGAAACGTCCCGCCGGGAAGGCGAACCAGGTCGGCGGGTTCAAGGCGAGTCGCGCTCATCTTGTCCAATCGGTGTACTCTTACTGCCGCCGCGCCTTGCCCTTCCGTTTGGTTGCCGGCGCATCTTCCAGGATGGAAAACTGCAGCTTGCGTTCGTTGCCGTCCACCCGGTCGAGGAGCACTCGCACGGGGTCGCCGATCGAGAATTCGCGGCGCGTCCGCTGGCCAACGATCTTGCGGACATTCTCCTGGTACGCGTACCGGTCGCCGGGCAGCGTGTCGATCGGCACCAGGCCCTCAATGAACAGGTCCGCCAATTCCACGAAGAGTCCGTACTTGGCGGTGGAGATGATGAGGGCGTCGAAATCTTCGCCGACGCGTTCGGCCATGAACTTCACCTTCTTCCACTCCACCAGTTCGCGCTCCGCATCGGCGGCGCGGCGCTCGGTTTGAGAGCAGTCTGTCGCGATCGCGGGCAGGCCGGTAACCGGCCCCACTCCCTGCCCCAACAGGTTACGCAGCAGGCGGTGGACGATCAGGTCGGGGTAGCGGCGAATCGGCGACGTGAAGTGCGTGTACGTCTCCGCGGCCAATGCAAAATGGCCGTCGTTCTCGGTGCTGTAGCGAGCCTGCCGCAGCGAACGCAGCATCAGATAGCTGAGGATTCGCTCTTCGGGCTTGCCTTCGATCTTGGCCACCAGGCGCTGATAGTGGCGCGAAGTGATGTCCATCTCGGGTGTGGCCATCACGATGTCGCGGCTCTTCTTGCTGCCATCGCGATGGCGGTCCGTCATGCGGAATTTCTTCACGGGGATGGCGCCGGCTCCGAGCGAGTAGCCGAAATGCGCGGCCACCTCCTCGAATTCCATCACCCGCTTGGGGTCGGGCTTTTCGTGGATACGATACAGCGCGTCGCCGCCCGATTGCTCCAGGTGCGCGGCCACGGCCTCGTTGGCCGACAGCATGAACTCCTCAATAATGCGGTGGGCGATGTTCCGCACCGCCCGCGTGACGCCGGTCATGGCGCCCCATTCGTCGAACTCGATCAGTGGCTCGGGAAGGTCGAAATCGATGGAGCCCCGCCGGACTCGCTTGCGGTTGAGCACCAGGGCCAGTTCCCGCATCAGCTCGAAGCGCTCCACCAACGGCCGGTAGCGGTCCAGCATGGCGGCGTCGCCTTCCAGCAGCCGGTGCACGTTCGTATAGGTCATGCGCTCCGCGCTCGCAATCACGCCCGCCGTGAATTCCTGGGCCACCACTTCGCCCCGATGGTCAATCTCCAGCAGCGCCGAAAGCACCAGCCGGTCGGCGTGCGGCATCAGCGAGCAGATGTTGGTGGAGAGCTCGAACGGCAGCATGGGGACGGCCCGGTCGGGAAAGTAGACACTGGTCCCGCGCTCGCGCGCTTCCAGATCGATGGGCGTTCCCGGACGCACGTAGTGGCTGACATCGGCGATATGGACGTGCAGCGCGTAGTTGCCGTTGGGTAGGCGGTCCACCCAGACCGCGTCGTCGAAGTCGCGGGCGGTCTCGCCGTCGATCGTGACGATGGGCATCGCGCGAAAGTCCCGCCGGCCGGCCAGATCCGAATCGTCGATCGACTGCGGCGTCCGTTCAGCCTGTTCCACTACTGCGGGCGGAAACCGGTGCGGCAGGTGGTGTTTGCGGATCACAATCTCGACGTCGACTCCGAAATCGCCGGGGTGGCCCAGAATCTCGATCACGCGTCCCACCGGGCCGGCGCCCTTTTCGGGATACTCCAACAGTTCCACGTTCACCACCATGCCGTTCAGCTCTTCCACTGTGGCAACCTTCGGCGCGGCGACGCCAATACGGTCAATCGCGGGACCCTCGGGGGAAAACTCCAGGCCCTCGGGGATTTCGATCCACTGTTGGATGCGTTCGTCCTGCGGCGCCACGTAGGCGCCGCGCCGGCCGATGCGGAATTCGCCCACCACCGTGGGATGGCCGCGCTTGAGCACCTTGACGATTTCGCCATCGGCGCGTCCGCCGGCTTCGATGCGCGCGATGCGCACCACCACGCGGTCGCCGTGCATGGCCTTTTCGGCGGAATCCGGAGGAATGAAGATGTCGCCGGCGATCCCCGGAACGGGGGTGTCGGCAATGAGGAATCCGTAGCCGTCGCGGTGCATGTTGAGGCGTCCGGCGGCGAATTCGCGGCTGAGCGCCGTGACGGCGTACTTGCCGTTGTGCGTTTCAATCAGCTCGCCCCGCGCCACCAGGCGGGCCAGCAAGGTCTCCAGTTCGGTCCGCTGGTCGCCCTTGGCGCCAAGCTCGCGCACAAGCTGCTTAAAATTGGCGCGCGCGTGCGGCTGACGGGATATTTGGGCGAGGATGGCCGTCTCGTTCACAATTTGAGTGTACAGCCCCGGTGACCGCCGCCGGTTCACTGGCGATGTCAGCCCGGCGCGTCCGGCGAGCGCCGCCCGCGTCGCGCCCGCTGGTAACCATGTTAGTGGCGATCAAAGCGAAACAAGTCTTCAGTGTTTTTGTTCAGGGGTTCGGATCTCTTCTAGTTGGCACGCCCAAGTCCGCTGGTTCCTCGGTCATGATTTCGGGCATGGTCCCGATGGCCATCGGAGCATCCGAAGGCGGCGCGCAAGCGGCCTCCCTGGGACGCGCCGTCATCGGAGGCCTGGCCGTTGCCACCTTCACCACGCTGACGGTTCTGCCGGCGTGCAGGCGGATCAGGCCGGAGTAGAGATCGCGATTATCGAAGTTCGTTTTCGACATTCGATTACGAAATGTCACTATACGAAGTTGGCCGGCGCGTGTCAACCGTGGCGCTTCGCTGCCCATGCCGGAGGCCGATGGCTGAACGCTGATATCATCTTGACTGGCGCATTCTTGCGCCCCGGGAGACTCTTTGAACCGCCGCACGTTTCTGGCAGGAGCCGGTGTGGCAGCCGCGGCTGCCCAGGCACAGGCTGCCCGCCCCGCCGTTCCCTTGCGCCGCGTCTATTCACTCAACCGGAACTGGCTGTTCCGCCGCAGCGCGGTTCCGGGCGCCGATTCTCCGGGGTTCGATGAGTCGGGTTTCCGGCCGGTAACGCTTCCGCACTCGAATATCGAACTTCCCTGGCACGGCTTCAACGACAAGGATTATGAATTCGTATCCACTTACCGCCGTCACTTCGTGGCGCCCCCGTCGTGGCAGGGCAAGCGGGTCTTCGTGGATTTCGACGGGGTGATGACCGCCAGCAAGCTGACCTTCAACGGGCGCCGCTTCCCGGAATACCGCGGTGGATACACGCCGTTCTCCTTTGAACTGACGCCGCACCTGAAATTGGACGCCGATAACCTGCTGGTGGTCACCGTGGATTCCACCGAGCGCCCGGACATTCCTCCTTTTGGAGGCGCCATCGATTACCTGACCTTCGGCGGCATCTACCGCGAAGTCCATCTGCGCGTGACGCCCGAAACCTACCTGGCCAATGTCTTCGCCAAGCCCGTGAACGTGTTATCGCCGGACCCTGGCGTGGTGGTGCGCTGCTTCGTGGACGGACCTATAGAGAAACCGCTCACGATTACCGTCGAATTGCTCGATGGCGGCCGCGTCGTCAAGAGCGCCACGGCGGCCGTGAGCGCCGCGGCCCCGTATCATGACGTGGTCCTGCAGGGCCTCGGCAACCTGACACTCTGGGACCTGGCGCATCCCAAGATGTACCAGGTGACCGCCCGGCTGGATAACGGCGATGTGTTTTCCACGCGGGCAGGGTTCCGGCAGGCTACCTTCACCGACAAAGGCTTCTACCTGAACGGCGCGCACCTGAAGTTGCGCGGGTTGAACCGGCATCAGACCTACCCGTACGTGGGCGCTGCGATGCCGGCGCGCGTGCAGGCGCGCGATGCGTTCATTCTGCGCAAGGAACTGAAGTGCAACATCGTACGCACTTCGCATTATCCGCAGTCGCCGGCGTTCCTCGACGCATGCGACGATCTGGGATTGCTGGTGCTGGAAGAAATTCCGGGATGGCAGACCATCGGCGGGCCGGAGTGGCAGAGCCTGGCGGTGGACAACGTGGACCGGATGATCCGCCGCGACTGGAACCATCCTTCGATCGTGCTCTGGGGCGTGCGCATCAACGAGTCGGGGGACGATCGCGAGTTCTACACGCGCACGAATGACGTGGCGCATTCGCTCGACGATTCGCGGCAGACCGGAGGCGTCCGCAACATTTATACATCGGAACTGCTGGAAGATGTCTTCACTATGAACGATTTCGGTTTTCCGCTGCGGCCACCGAACCATCCGCAGTATTTGAACACCGAATTCAACGGCCACATGTTTCCCACCAAGCGATTCGATTCCGTGGAGCACGTGGCGGAACAGGTGCTGCGGCACGCGCGCGTTCACGACCAACTCGCCGGAGACGACCGCTACGCCGGGGGCATCGCCTGGTGCGCCTTCGACTATGCGACGCACAGCAATTTCGGGTCCGGCGACCGTATCTGCTATCACGGCGTGAGCGACATCTTCCGCATCCCCAAGCCGGCGGCGGCATTCTACAAATCGCAATGCGAGCCGGAGGAAGAGGTGGTGCTCGAGCCGGGATTCTACTATTCCTGGGGCGACCGGCCGGGCGGAAACGGACCCGGAGTAGTGCCGATCTGTTCCAATTGCGACCGCCTCAGGATCTTCTATGGCGGCAAGTTCCATTCCGAACTCGAACCGGATCGCGAGACGTATCCAAACCTGAAGCATCCGCCGTTTCTGGCCAAGCTGACGGACCTGAGTTTCCGCGCGTGGGGCGACCTGATCGTCGAAGGCTACATCGGCGGCAAGCTGGTGGGCACGCGGATACTGGGCGGAACCGGGACCGACGAGCACCTGGTAGTGAAACCCGACGATTTGGAACTGGACGCCGACGGCCGGGACGCCACCCGCGTGGTGTTGGCCGTGACCGGCGCGCAGGGGCATCCGCGGCCATTTGCCACCGGAGCGATCCGCCTGACGCTAACCGGACCGGGCGAGATCGTCGGCGAAAATCCGTTCGCGCTGACGGGTGGCGTGGGAGCGGTGTGGGTGCGGAGTAAGGAAGTCCCTGGAATCATCACGCTGGAGGCGCACCACCAGTACCTGGGAAAGCAGACGGCCAAGATCGGGGTGCGGCCGGTGGAAGGGGAGTGGGTGTAGTTCAGCGTGACAGAAGGCCGGGCGCTTCTGCTTCTATGGGTTACGCGCCGTAAGCCCCGCTCAAGCGCCTAATCCTCGGTGATCTCAGCGCTCAACCGGCTCATCTCTGCCTGAGCTTCTAGCACCAAGAGCTCGACTTCGGACTCTTCCGGCTCGACAACTGGCTCGTCAAATCCATCGTACTGACTGTCAACTTGGCTAACGCCTGCCGCGGTAGCAAAAACCTTCAGATACTTACTTGACACACTCATCACCTTCATTATAGCTCCATTGGGATGGGGGCAAGCCTAGCCTCACCACATCTCTCGTCTCTTCTTATCGAGCTCCTTGAAGCAAAGGGCTCCAAGCGCGCTGTGAGCCGTGGCCAAACGCTCCAGTTGCGACGGTTCAAACTCATACTCGGTAGCTGAGCCGACACACAGCACCGCATATGGAAAATTGGTGCCCTTGGGACGCAGCGGAAATGCCAGCAAAAACTCGTGGGCGGTTCCAGTCGGAGAGGGCGTGTAAAAATCCGGGCCGCGCCGCTCCCAGCGTTTCTGCCAAAGCACGGGCCGATTGTTCTTAAATGCCCGGCCTCCTACGCCCTCTCCGTATCTGATTTTCAGCCCACCGCTCAGCGTCAATTCGGGTACTCCCGACCCGGCCTCAATTGCGACCGCCACCACTTTCATCAGCAGTTGCGAAGGGTCGTAAACCATGAGACTCAATTCGAGTTCAACGGCAGGGGCGGGAATCAGTTCCTTTCGGACGATAGCGATAAAACCGACGAAAAGCTTCTTTAGGAAACTCCTGCAAGGCGATGAACTCTTGACCTGACGCAATAGATCGAGGATCTCGTCGGCTGCGTGCTCGTCTCCGTTTACCGGGGGGACCCGCCAAACAATACCGTAGGAGTAGCCAATAACCGGACGATGGACCCTCAGTGAAGCGATGTTAAGGCTCTCGATGTACCGAAGCGCGCCAGCCTGCGTGAGCTCCGCTTCCAACTTGCCATTGTGCTTGGTATTGATATTTTGAAGATCGGCGGTATCTACGTCGAGATGCGTCACACGCGGATAGAGACTGTTTTGCAAATCGAAGTCCGGTGAACTTCCGAAGCCGTCGGGAAAGCGAGCCACCACCGTGAGATCCTCAATCGGGTCCGTGACGTGGATGTGCGTGAGTTCCAAAAAGGTGTCGACGCCGTACTTTTCGCGGAACTGGCGCTCATCCATGGCGAATGCGTTCAAAACCCACCAATCGTATTCGAACGAGTAGTCCGAGGCGACAGTCAAATCCCCCAAGTGGAGATCGAAAACACCCTTAGGAATTGGTGGGAATGTTGATGCGGAGATCCGGCAATACGCGGCCTCGCCGGCGTCGAGCGGCGACGCGCTTCAGATCGATTTCGCCAGTGGTCGCGGCTAATCGCAGCTTCGAAATATGCGGTTGCGCGGTATCCGGTTTAGAAATATCCAGACCATCGCATTCCACAATGCGCCGGCAATCGCCGTCGGCGCTCAAGATTGTAGTGGAAGCGACCTCACGGTAGTAGTACCCTCTCTCTTTCGACTCCGTTTCGAAGGCCAGGTCGCGCGCTTCCCGGACAGAGCGTATGGAGCGATTCACGGGTTCCTTGTCAAACGCCGCCCCGGCCGTTTGAAATGTTTCGATCTCCACTTGATGCTCCGGCCCGATGCGGACCAGATTCATGTAATTGGCTCCGCCGTTTTTCAGCGTGGCCCCGACGCTGACGACATGCACGTCCCGCTTCCCTCCGAAGCTGCTCCGGAATGTCGAGCGGGCGTCTATGTGTTCGTGCCCGTGAAGAATCAGGTCGAACTCGTGCGTGAGGGCGGCGCCAAGCAGCGCCCCGGCATTCATCAATGTCAGCCAGCGCTGGAGCTCGGCTTGGCGGTTTGAATCGTTCACCGGAAGCGGATGATGATGGAGGGCGACGATCTTGAAAACGCGCTCCGTGAAACGCTCGGGATTGTCCTTTTGCAGGCGAAGGTACTCCACCTCAAGGGCGCTCAAGGCCATCTCCGGGACGAATCCGTTCGCTCCGAAGATCCCCGCCCGCGCGGAATCCAACGCATAGATCCAGACGCGATCTTCAGGGTAGTAGAAACTCGTCGCCGTTTCCCCAAACACCTTCTTAAATGTGTTCCGCAGCACCATCACATTTCCGAGAAACATTTTGTCGTGATTCCCCGGAAGGACGATTAACCTGGGGGCGCCGGCCGAGGCGCAGTCCACGCACACACTGGCCAGCGAGTCCAGGAGCCTCTTTGCTTCCAGAAGATGTTTCTTGTTAGGGCTGTCCGCCAGATCGCCGGTCGCGAGGATCACATGCGGCTTGAGCCGCTCGACTCTGGCCGTCAGACTCTCCGCCAATGCGGCATTATGATTGCCGATATGCAAATCGGAGATATGCAGAATTCGAAACTCGGCCCTAGCAGTCGTCGTCATTCTGAGATCCTGCGGCATGCCCCAGGAATTGCCGGCTGGCAAACCGCGTATCGATTATATATCGCGATCTAAATATTTCAACGGTATTTCATTCAATTCAGCGACGACAAGCACAACGTCCGCGCAGAATCGCTTTCGGGCAACGGGTTTGATGCGCTCGGTGTGAAACCGGCAGCCGGCGCTGTTCACTTCAGAAGCTGATCGCCAGCTACGCCTCCGCGCCTAATTTCCTCTTGACAGCCCCGCCCCCTCCGTCCCATACTGAGATCGCTTACTAAGCTTTCTGAGTATGGCTCGACAAGACTCGCTTCAAGGCTCACTGCCGCTGCTGATCCTGAAAATTCTGGCCCGCCTGGGACCGCTGCACGGCTACGGAATTACGGCCCGTATCGAGAGCATGTCCGACGTCCTGCACGTGGAAGAGGGCTCGCTCTATCCCGCGCTGCACCGCATGGAAGAAGCCGGATTCATCAAAGCCAAATGGGTCACCACCGAGAACAAGCGGCGGGCGCGGATGTACGAAATCACCGCGCAAGGACGCACGGAACTGAAAGAAGGGGAACGCCGCTGGTATGCAGTCACCGCGGCCGTCGGGCAGATTCTGGAAGGGGTGTGAGGAGGGAAACATGTCGTTGCTTTCCCGTGTGGCAAACGTATTTCGTCCCGGCCGGGTACACGCGGAGTTGGATGAGGAACTCGACTTCCACGTGGAGGAACGCACCCGCGAACTGATCGACGGCGGGATGACACCGCGGGAGGCGCGCGCCGCCGCCCGGCGCCAGTTCGGAAACCGGCTGCGGATCCGCGAATCGAGCTACGATGCCAAGGCTCTGTTGTGGCTCGAATCGGTGCTGCGCGACATCCGCTTCAGCTTGCGCATGCTGCGCAAAGAACGGACCGTCACCGTGGCCGCCGTGCTCTCCCTGTCCCTTGCCTTGGGCGCCTGCACGGCGGCATTTTCGCTGATCGACGGGCTGATTCTGCGTCCGCTGCCGGTCCCCAGGCCCCACGAACTGGTGCAACTGACATATGGGGATGCGCAAGAGCACGATGGCTTCAGTTACGCAATGCTGGAACGGTTCCGGCAGGCGGCCGGCGCGGAGGTGGATCTGTTCGGCGCCACGCTCACGAATGGTCTCCAGGGAGCCACATTTCAGGGTTCGGAAAACGACGAGCACAACGTCCGCGCGGAATCGCTTTCGGGCAACGGGTTTGATGCGCTCGGTGTGAAACCCGCAGCCGGACGGCTGTTCACGGTGGAAGACGATGGAGCGCCCGGCGGCCGCCCGGTAGCGGTACTGAGCCACGCGTTTTGGCTGCGGCAATTCGGCGGGGCTTCTTCCGCATTGGGGCAGTGGATGACGCTGGGCGGTGAACAGTTCCAGATCGTGGGCGTCGCACAGGAAGGATTCACGGGGTTGCAACCGGGAAACCTGACGGATGTCTGGGTACCGCTGGCAACCGCCGGCGGCCACGAGGTGCAAGTGTGGGGCCGGATGCGCGCCGGACGCCCGCTGGGGATGACCAGGGACGAACTCCAGGCTGCATTCACCGATTTCCGCAAGCAGCAGGACGGCCGGAAATTTCGCGACATGCCCTTGCGAATCCGTCCGGCGGCCACCGGAGGAGCGTCCATTTTCCGCCAAAAGTTTCAGCACCCCCTGTGGATTCTGGGACTCATCTCGGCGCTCATCCTGGCCATCGCCTGTTCCAACGTCGCGAATCTGCTGATTGCGCGCGGCGCGGCGCGCAGGCGGGAGATGGCTCTGCGCATCGCCATCGGCGCGGGACGCGGTCGCCTGGTGCAACAGCTCCTCATCGAAAGCGGACTTCTGGCCGGCATCTCGTGTACGCTGGGCCTGCTATTCGCGGCCAACGCGGCGCCGCTGGTGGTGGCGCAACTGGGCCCGTCCGGCTTTCCCGCGTACCTGGATGTCGGAGTCGGCTGGCGGGTGTTCGGCTTCGCCGTGGTCTGCGCGGTGGGGACGGTGTTGGCCTTCGGCTTGATCCCGGCGCTGCGGGCATCCGGGGTCTCGCCCAACCTGGCGCTGAAGGCTGAGGGCGGAAAGCCATCGGGCGGCGCTGGCATGTTGCGGGCGGTGTTGTCGGTGCAAGTGGCCTTCAGCATCGCGGTGCTGTTTCTTTCGGGCCTGCTGGTGACTTCCTTCCGCAAGTTGATGCACGTGGACCTGGGGTTCGCCAAGGACCGCGTGATCCTTTTCGACCTCGGCGGAAAAGGCCCGAGCGACGCGGCCAGCCAGCGCTCGGCCGGCGAGCAACTGCTGTACCGCGTACGCGCGGCGCCGGGCGTGGAAGCAGCCAGTCTGTCGGGGATGGCGCTCATGGGAGGCGTTTTCGGGTTTCAGATGACGCCATCCATCCGGCTGCCGGGCCGCGATTGGGAGCCGGTGCGTCCGTTCTACATGGCTGTCTCACCCGGATTCTTTCAGACCATGCAAGTCCGGCTGCTGAGCGGACGGGAGTTTGTGGCCGCCGATGCGACGGCCGGCGAAGGATCGGCGGTGATTGTCAATCGGGCCTTTGTGCGGAAATATTTTCCGGGGCAGGAGGTATTGGGCCAGCGGATCGAGAAAAGGTCGGACGATCCGCGGCCCATCGGGCTGGTGATTGTGGGAGTGGTTGCCAACACGCGCTACAACAATTTGTGGGAGCCGTTTACACCCACGATCTTTACGCCGATGTTGTCGGCGGGCGGACGCAGCCGGACCACCCTGGAAGTCCGTACTTCGGGCGATTCGCGGGCCATGGTTGGCCCGTTGCGCCAGGAGATCGAGAAGGGCAACGCTTCCCTGAAAGTGACGGCGGCTACGCTGCAATCCACGCGGATCGACGACACGGTCATCGGTGAAAGGCTGCTGGCGGTGCTGGGCGGCCTGTTCGCTGGGATCGCGCTCCTGCTGGTAACGGTGGGGCTGTATGGCGTGATAAGGTACCGGGCGGCGCGGCGCCGCAAGGAGGTAGGCATTCGCATTGCTTTGGGCGCGCGAAGGCCGGCAGTGTTGCGGTTGGTATGGTGCGACGTGGCCGTGCCGGTGGTGGCCGGGTTGGTGGCGGGCATCGTGGGCGGCGCGGTGGCGGCGCGCTTCCTGCGGACGATGTTGTACGAGGTGAAGCCCACCGACATAGCGAGCCTGGCGGCGCCGCTAGTGTGCATCGTACTGACCTGTGCGATGGCAGCCGTACCGCCGGCGCTGCGCGCGGCCCGGACGGATCCCGTGAAAGTGCTGCGTCACGAGTAGAGCCGCTACTGTTGCACCGCGATCGTCGCGTTCGACGCGCTGGTAACTCCGCCGATGCTCGCGGTCACCACCGCGCTGCCAGTGGTCGCTGTGAGCGGCACGGTCACGTTGATCTGGTAGACGCCGGCGGAAATCAGCCCCGCATAGACTACCGTGGCCGAGGTTCCGCCCACGGTCACCGTCGGCATGGTGGTCACGGGCTGCGGTGCGGTCACCACGCTTCCGTCGGAAATCGCCGGATTGGTGGTCCCGAAGCCGGTGCCGAAGAGCGCGATAGTCTCGCCGGGCGCGGCCGGTGTGCTGTCGCCGGCGTAAAGGGTCGTGGCGCCGACCAGCGCGCCGCTGCTGTGAATCGCCGAGATGGACGCGTTGTCCTTCAGCAGGAAGAAGGCTGGCGAGTAGGTCTGCAGGGTGGCTGACACGGAGGCGCTCACCAGGCCGCTGTCGGTGACCACCACCTGCACTGGACCAATGGTGGTGTCCACCGGAGACAGGACGTCGATCTGCTTGGGGCTGATGTAATAGACCCACGCGGGCTTGCCATCCACCGTCACGCTGACGCCGTCCAGACTGCTGGGCAGCTTGGTGCCGCCGGTGAAATCACTGAGCGTCCAGTTGCGCGTAATGGGCGCCAGGCCGGAGCCGTATATGCTGATGAAGGTGCTGGGTGCAATGCCGCTCTGGGTGTCGGCGGCATTCGCCACGCTGGTGATGGTGGGGCCGGCCTGGATGCTTCCCAGCAGTCCGTGCTTCTCGTTGTCGGTACCGGCGGTGAAGTAGATCGCGTTGGCGTCCCCACCCGATCCACCGTTGCCGAGCAGCAAACCCCAGAGGCCGGAGATGGAGATGATATTGCCGTTCTGGTCGGTGAGGGTGCCCACTGCGGCGCCGGTCGTGGGATTGAACGCGTTAATGGTGCCATCCCCGAAATTGCCGATCAACAAGTCGTTGGCGAAAGCGCCGAAGGTGGCCGGCGCGATGGCAACGCCCCACGGAGCGTTCAACGCGCCGCCGGTGGCCACGTGCTGCATCAGGACGCCGCTCAGGTTGAAGATGGAAACCGCGCCCAGGCCGGCGCCGGTAGTGACGAAAGTCTTTCCCGAATTCTGCTGCGCCCACATTACATACAGATTGCCGCCCAGATTCCAGATGTTGAACGGCGCGTAGCCCTTGGGCACGGCCGGATCGACGAACGGAGTGCCGGGCAGGGTGACCGGGTTAAAGTTGGTATCGAACACATCCACGCCGCCAGAGGCGAAGTTGGCCGCGTAGATCTGGGGAGCGGCATTGGTCGTGGTGGCGCTGATCGCCAGACCGTAGTATTCGGCTCCCTTCGAAGAGTTGTCCACCATCAATTGGGCTGTCGCCGTGCTGATCGATGAAGCATAGGCGGAGATGGTTCCGTCGGCGGTGCAAAACAGAAAGTTCGTGGCTTTGGTCTGCACCAGAAACCCGCCGGTGCCGTTGAACACCCCTCCCGTGGCCACCGACGGCGCCGTCCCCTTGGCGGACGGAGGAATCGCGGGTTTGGTGGTGGCGCTGGGGATTCCGTTGCTGGTGGTGCCATTGACCGTGTAAACCGTCGCCAAGCCGGTCCCGGCGTCGTTTACCCAAAAGGGGCTGCTGCTCGAGGTATAGATTCCCCACGGGTTGACGAGGTTAGGATCGGTGTTATCGGCGATTCCAGGCTGATCGGCGACCAGACTGTGGACCAGGTATGCGTTTACGGGCGGAGTGGCGGACGATGCCGGTGACGGCGCGCTCAGGGCCAAAACAGCTAGGGAAACGATGGGCACACAGAACAAAAGTCTTCGCATGATGGACGTCCCTCGCTAGGCAGAATATCCGATTCGCCCGATGTAAGGTGTAAATACACGGCAATGCCGCGCGGGAATTGGTGTCTTCGCCCACAGGTGTCTTCGCCCACTTGCGAACGGGACGGCATGCTGGAACAATGTACGTTTGGTCAAACAGCCTATGCGTATACGGGTCCTGGGAATCGTCCTGGCCGGGGGTAAGGGAACCCGCCTCCATCCATTGACGCGCGAGCGGGCCAAGCCGGCCGTTCCGTTCGGCGGGAAATATCGGATCATCGATTTTGTCCTGAGCAACTTCATCAACTCAGGACTCTACTCGGTGTACGTCCTCACACAGTTCCGCAGCCAGTCGCTGCTGCAGCATTTGAGCGAAGGCTGGCAACTGGGCGGACTGCTGAAATCGCAGTTCGTAATCCCCGTCCCCGCCCAGATGCGCGCTGGGGAAACCTGGTATCAGGGAACCGCCGACGCCATTTACCAGAACATCAACCTGGTGGAGCAGTCGGATCCGCACGTGGTGGCCATCTTCGGCGGCGATCACATCTACCGCATGAATATCACCAACATGATCGAGTACCACGTGGAGAAGAGCGCCGAAGTTACGGTAGCGGCCGTCCCGGTGGAGAAGAAGTTCGCCTCGGAATTCGGCGTGATCGAAGCCGCCGACGACGGGCGCATCATGGCCTTCCATGAGAAGAACCCGGATGCCCCCACCATGCCTGGCGACGATACGCGCGTGTACGCGTCCATGGGCAACTACATCTTTTCCACGCGCACGTTGCTGCGCCTGTTGCACGACGACGCCGCCGAGGAGAGCAGCAACCACGACTTCGGCAAGGACATCCTGCCGAAGCTGGCGGGCCGCTCGCAGATCTTCGCCTACAACTTTCAGACCAACCGGATTCCCGGTGAGCCCCCCGACGCCGTCCCCTACTGGCGCGACGTGGGAACCATCGACTCCTACTACGAAGCCAACATGGACCTCCGCTCGGTCAGCCCCGCCCTGAACCTCTATAACCGCGAGTGGCCGTTGCGCACCGCCAGCTATCCCGATCCGCCGGCCAAGTTCGCCTTCGACGAGGAGAAGCGCCGCGGGCACGCCATCGATACCATCGTTTCCGGAGGCTGCATTCTTTCCGGCGGGTCGGTGAGGGACTCGGTGCTGGGCCGCAGTGTCAGGGTACACACCGGCGCGGACGTGGACCAGTGCGTCATTCTGGATAACTGCGATATCGGCAGGCGCTCCCGGCTGCGGCGCGTGGTGCTGGACAAAAACGTGCGCATCCCCGAGGATGTCGAAATCGGCTACGACCTGGAACGCGATGCGCGCAACTACCACGTCACCGAAAGCGGCTTGGTGGTGATCGGCGGAGGACGTACGCTGGTGGAGCTGACCGGCGTGGTGGTGTAGCCCTGGAACACCAGATCCTCGGCTGGATCACGCAGTATGGCTACCTGGCCATCTTTTGCCTGCTGATGTTCGGCATCGTGGGCCTGCCGGTGCCGGATGAGACGCTGCTCACGTTCACCGGGTACCTGATTTATAAAGGAACTCTCTCGCTGCCGTTGGCATTCGCCACCGCGAGCGCCGGCAGCGCCTGTGGCATCAGCCTCAGCTACTGGCTGGGCCGGACATTCGGGCTGGGCCTGATCCACCGGTACGGCCGGTACGTGCGTATTACCGAAGAGCACGTCAACAAAGCTCACGAGTGGTTCCAGCGCCGCGGCCATTGGGGCCTGACGTTCGGATACTTCATTCCGGGAGTGCGCCACCTCACGGCCTACGCGGCTGGAATGAGCGAGCTCGAGCCGCCGCAGTTCGCGCTGTTCGCCTATAGCGGCGCGGTACTGTGGGTGTCGGCATTTCTGGGGCTCGGCTACTTTTTGGGAGAGCGGTGGGAAGCCGTCGAGAAGAACATTCACCACTACGCCGTGGTCGGAACTTTGGCCGGGGCGATCCTTGTGACGGCGTGGCTGGCGCTGCGATGGTGGAGGAAGCGGAAGGCTCCCGCAGCAGGGCGGTTATAGAGCCTCGCCAAATTCGGCAATCGAGGGCTGCTAACGGACGGAGATGGTAACGGTATTCGAGGCAATCGCGCCGATCGAGAGCACAACCGGGACGGCGTCCCCCGCGGCTACTCCCTGCGGCACCTGCACGTTCACCTGATAGAGACCCACGTAACCGGGAGCCAGTCCCGCGAAAGTGACTGGAGCCTGTACACCGCCAATCGTCGCCGTCGGGTAACCGATCAGATACGAAAGTGGGCTGCTCGCCGCCGCCGCTCCCGTCAGCGGCGTGTTGGTCACTATTCCCAGCCCGTTTGAGTAAACCTGTAAGTAGTCTCCGGCATGTGCCGGAGCGTTGGCGTTCACCACCACTCCGGCCAGGTTTACGATGGCGCCTTGTCCGCCCTGGGGCGCGCCGAGGGAGAAAATACCGGGGTCGGCCGCGGCCACCGGGACCGCCGACAGCTCGTTGCCGATCGAATTGCCGGAGACTGTGATCGACGTGCTGGACATGCCCTCCAACTCCCACGGCACTTGCAAATTCAATTGCGCCGAAGAGGAATAGAGAATGGGGGCCGAAACGCCGCCAAACTGCACCGTTGCCCCGTTCAAATTGAGACCGAATAAGCTGACCAGCGAGCCTGGAGCCAGAGCGTCCTGCTGAAACGTGGCGGCGTTCACGAAACCGGTTGCGTCGATCTGAGCCCCGCCAACGGGACCGGAACTCCCGGAAAGCGATATCGAATTTCCTGAGCCGCCACTTCCCAGGTAGGCGAATAGGGACGCATCGTTCAGCACTCCCCCCACCAGATTGTTTTCCACGCTCAACTGCTGCACCTGGTTTCCACTCGCGTTATACATTCCCGCCACCACGTTGATCCCCTTGATTCCCGAATAGGGTGTGAGAGCAACCGTGGCAGCCTGGTCCAACTGGTTGCAGGAAATCTGCACGGCGGACACAACGTTATTGTCGGCTGGGAAGATTGGCGTGTTGGGGGGCTCCGACTGTCCTCCGATTATGCTGATTCCAACTAGCGGCGTGTTCACGTCGTTATTGGAAATCGTGAGACCGTTGACGCTATTCCCCGGCTCCTCCACCCCTGCCCAGACCTGGATGCCTCCCAAGGCGATTCCCAAACCGCCCGCGTAGCAATTGCAGCCGTTGAAAACAGTTGGCGTCATCCGGATGGTATTGAACTGAATCAGCACGCCGGAGAGCACGTCGGCGGTGGTGCTCCTGCTGTAGTACCCGCCGCTTGAGCCGCTGATGAGCACCACTCCGGCATCCACTATGCCCGACATGGTGTTTCCCACAATGGAGAGACTGCTGAGCGTGTTATTGCGGTTCCCGCAGCAGGACTCCTGCACCTCGATTCCAAAATTCGCTCCCGAGATGGTGTTGGACAGAAGGGCGATGTTACTGGCGACGTCGTTCTCCGAATATTGGATGGGGTAAAGGGACGGATCGCCATCGTCGGAGGCGGCATCGCCGTTCGCGATGTCGATGCCGACAGGCTCGGCTGGATACTGGCCCGGACCCGTCATGCGTAACTGGTTGCCGATGACCTGCACGCCATTCAGAACGTTCTTCGAGGCGCTGCCTGTACCGTTCCCGAGGTGAATTCCGGACTCGACAAGAGTGCCGGTGATGACATTGTTCGCGATCAAGGTATCGAGTACCTGGTTGTTCGTGCTCCCGATCCCGCTTCCGGCGAGCACCTGAATGCCTTCCCCGCCGGGCGATTGCAAAACGATATTGTTGTTGGCGATGGTGGTGTGCTGTAACGTGTCACCCACCGTGCTGCCGATCGACAAATCGATCGCCAGCAGACGGCCGGAGCCGGCGCCCGAGATCGTGTTGCCGGTGATCAGGATGTGGTCCCAGGTGTTCCCCGTCACCGGGGCGGGGTTGGGAGGGGCGGTTTCGCTTTCGCCAAGGGTTGGATTCAGCACGATTCCCTCACCTTGGAGCCCCGTGATCACCAGGTTGCTGATGGTGATATTGGAGAAAGTGGTATTCGTAGCCGCGGGCAGCGCGAATTTCGCTGAGGGGCGCTGGATCTGAATACAACCGCCGGCCGCACAGGTCTGCAGCGTAAGCCCGTTCAGGGTGTTGCCCCCGGAAATGACAAAAATCGTAAGACCGTTGGGCTGTCCGGTGAGCGTGATATCGGGCTGCCCGTCGCCATCGATGTCACCGTTGATCGTAACGTTGCCCCCGCTTAAGTAGGGCACTCCCCCACCGTCGATGGTGGAGCCCTTCAGGGCAGGGGCGAACTGAATTACCCAAGTACCGGGATCGTTGTTGGTAGCGGTGACCGCTTCCGCGAGGGAAATGCCGTCCGGGCCGGGATTGGCAACCAGCGCTTTCACCGAAGACGTGTCGCCATTCACTACGCCCGTGGCGTTGGTGACCGTGATCACCGCGCCGCGATTCAGAACCACGGCGGGAATGGTCACCGCGGGAGGGGTATAGCTGCCGGCGCCGACCGCTCCGCAAGAGGCTGGCAACGTTTGCGCCAGCGCGGGGAGTGCGCCGACGGCCAATAAAAAGGGGACAGCCCCCATCGCATGTCGCATTTTTCGGGAGGCTCCAGCCGGGCAAGTTTTGACCCGGAATTTCGATTTCGGACTCACGGATCCACTTCAGTATATACCGAGCCCCCCGACTGGTCTGGATTGAATCGTCTTGGTCGACAGATCCGAAGAGGTCATCTGTTCCGGAAAGGGCCGGAAGCTGGCCGCCAATTCCGCGAGATCCTGCGATCTCTCCGCCGCGATCTTAGCGGCCATCAGGTCATCCCCGGAAATAAACTGCGCCGTGAGGCCACTCTCGGGATCGATGACGCCCTCAACGCGCTTTCCCATTCAGCGCCAAACTCGACGCCGGGAATTTCCGAAAGAAGATCCGCGGCAACAGGTTCGCGGCCCATACGAAAGAACGACCCGCCCTCGGCGAAATCCTCAGGCGCCAGCCCTTCAAGCTGCGCGCCGAATTTCACCAACGCCGCATACGTAGACTGCGTATTCCCGGCTCCCGGCCTAACCGGAATGTCTCTGTCTTTAGTGACGCGGGGCTGCGCGTGAAACGAAACGGCGTAACCTCCCACAATCGGGTATCTAACGTTGTGGGCGTTGAACGCGGACAAGAGTTCTTTGAAGCCCGGGTACATCCGGGCCGCGCCTTTCATCGCGTACATGGCAAGGGTAGGTTCAGACAGGGCGTCCATCCGGTCATCGGCCGGCCGACGCTGCCTGGCGAGGAGCGATGGGGTTATCTCGCCTGGGGGCCGATCCGATGGCTAAGGAGTGCGGCGTACGGATCTGATATACTCCGGTTCACTATGGATGTTTGGGAACAAAACCTGGCGGATGTCATCGACAACTACCTGAAGAACTACGTGGGCATGTCCGGGTCGGGGTCCCCTCTTTATACCGGTCTGGCGCCAACCGGGGGCCCGTATATGATCGCTCAAGCCCAGCAAACGGGAGTAGACCCTTCCCTGGTGCTCGGAATTTGCCGGTCGGAAAGTTCAACCGCGACCAATCCCATCTTAAATGGCGGGCGATTCAACATATTCGGGAATAGCTATCACTTTGCGGTTTTTGCCAACACCGGCAAAAAGACCAACTACACTCTCTACACCAGTTATGCGGACGCCACCAATGACGTCTTCGCGTTGCTGCAGCAGTATATTGCCGCGGGACTGGTCACCACCGACGCAATCTATAAGAAGTACGAAGGCGAAGCCAGTTGGCAACAGAACGTCCCCGCCATCAAAGCCACACAGCAGAAATTGACGGGGGACCCGCTCAACGGCCGCTATCAGTTCAATGACGCGCGCAAGGCCGCCCTCGCCGCACTCGTCGCAGGCTTCAAGAAATGAAGCGGTTCGCCTTCTTTTTGTTCGCCCTGGTCTTGTTTGCCCAGGCCGTCACCACTCACGATGCCCGCTCCGGGTTGGTCATCCACTCTCCAGCCGGCTGGCGCATCGACCCGGATTCATCGGCGTTCACGATTGAGAGTTTTCCCGCAAACAAGCGTCCGCCCCAAGTGCTCGTGCCTCTGGGAGGCGCCCGCATCATGGTAGCCGCGCCATCGGTGAAGTCAATCGACGAGTTTGTGCAACTGGACCGCCTGACCCCGGAGAACGGCTATCTCTCGAAGCCGGCGGAGATCAAGACCACTGAAGGTTCCATTCCGGCGCAAGAGATCCGGTTGGACCAGAATAAGGTGATTCCGGAAGGACACACCCTGATCCACGCTTTCTCGGTGCGCGGCCGCATTTATGAGACCTACTTATTGTATCGGGGTGCGGCCGATAAGCTGAAATATGAAGCGATTTACTACCAGATTGTAAGTACGTTGGAATTTCCCCGCTGAACCCGGCGAATCCCCCGTGTCAAAAACCGCTCACGCTAGTAAGCGGTGCTTGTAAGACAACTGCCACGGGCTGCTAGGGTGAAATTGCGCCTCTCCCCGCTGGCCTGACGCCCCAAGCTGCCGAAGAGATAGATATGGGACTCCGATGATGACGACGCTGCACCGCTTCCTTTTCTGCCTGTTTCTGGCTGCCGCCAGTATGTGGGGGCAGGCAAATGGCAAGTTACAGCTACACTTCATCGACGTCGGCCAAGGCGACGGGGCCATCCTGATTTCGCCCGGTGGCCAGGTCGTCGCGTTTGATATCGGCCAGGATATGGCGGCCGGAATTGCGATCGACCGGTGGCGTATTACAACCAGCTTGGTATCGCGAATCTCGACTACCTGATCGTCAGCCACTATCACGAAGATCACATCGGATGCGTCCCGCAGGTACTTCGCTCGGTCCGCATAACCCAGGTCGAGGACCGTGGACAGTCCTACGTGAGCTCGTTCTACGATGCGTACTCCCTGGCCACCATGGGAAAGCGCACGGCTGCTTCCGTGGGTGACACGATTGTTCTCGATTCGACGTCGGCCACCCCTGTGACCATCCAGGTGTTTGCCGTGAACGCCAACGGAGCGGCCACCACAAACGAGGACGCGCTCAGTCTGTCCGCCCGCATCGGTTACGGCAGTTTCCGCGCCGAGATTGGCGGCGACCTGAGTGGCGACAACACCGAAGGCTACATCGACGTCGAGACCGGCGTTGGCGCCGCCATCGGAAAGTTGGACGTATACAAGGTACACCACCATTGCAGCAGCTACAGCAGCAACGTTGCGTGGCTGGCCGCAACCAGGCCGACAATTGCCATCGTGAGCGCCGGGGACGGAAATACGTACGGCCATCCCGCCGCCGACTGCCTCGACCGCCTGCATGGCGCCGGAACCCAGACCTACTGGACCGAGCTTGGCTCGGGCGCCACGCCAATCCCCGGATGGGACACCATCGCCGGCACAACCGTCGTCAACGTCGACATCGCCGCAATGACATATACGGTGGCTCACGGCGCCCAGACCGACGTCTACGCCATTGGGGGAGCGGCCGGCACGGACGGCGCAGCGCCGGCGGCTCCATCCTATGCATGGAGCAAGCTGTCCAGCGAATACCACTACATTACGTGCGAGTATGTCAAATCGATCAGCCCCAATAACCTGATGACGGGAAATGCGCCTCCGGCCGGCAAAACCCTCCACCACGACTGCCCGTCAGGTCAGTAGGACGGTAATCGCTCCCGCCTCGGCTTTGCCTACACTGGTATTGTGCCAACCTGCCGCGGTTCCTTCCGCGCACTGCTGCTCTACGACATCGCCGAGGAGTTCGATTTCAGCGAGCTGCGCAGGTTGCTCGGCGCGGAGCCCCCGGCGCGCTCGCCGGGCTTCAAATTGCCGGCGCCCGGATACGTCCGCTTCGAGCGTCCTCCCGTACTGCAAGAGTGCGAGCCCATCCGCTTCTCCGCCGGCGAATCCGCCAACGTCAGACTCCGCTACTTCGATTACGGTGCGGTCAGTCTCGAAATCGAGATGCCATTCGAAACCGACTGGCCGGGGCTGATCGCGCTCTCCAACCGTTGGATCGAGGCCGGAGAGGTCGAAGAGCGCGGTCTGCAGAGCGTGCGCGATAGCCTGGACCGCGTGCAATCCGCGCTCCGCAAACCCTATGCGGAGTGGCTCGATGAAGCTTACTACGTAGTCCATCTGCGCGAGGTCCGCGAGGAATCCGGCGCCCCGTTGACCGGCCCTCAATTGATTACCCAATACGGCCGGGAAATCAGCCAGGTGATCCGCGGCGAGACCCAGGTTCTTTCCGATGGCGAGCAGAAAGAAGTGCTGGCAGCCAGCCTCTCCTACTATCCGGCCGACCTCCTGGTGGTCGGCTGGCTCGCGGCCATTGTGTATGACACGCCCGAAGGGGCCGCGCCGCTCATCCAGTTGCTGGAATACGCCAACACCCAGCTCCTCGAATACCGCCGCTACGACGAAATTCTGACGGACCTGTTGAAGCACGCTTATGCCGCGCTCGAACGCCGCGGCGGATTCTTCTCCCGCTGGCGCCTGGCTCGCGAGGCCGAACACCTGAACCACCTCCGGCTCGATGTAACCGAGTTGACCGAACGCGCCGACAACGCCATCAAGTTCCTGAGCGACATGTTCTACGCTCGCGCGTATCGCCTCGCCGCCGGCAAAGTCGGCGCCGGCGACTACCGCAGCCTGGTCGAGCAGAAACTGCGGACTGCCGGAGATCTCTACGAGTTCATGGTCGACGAATTCCGCGAAGCCCGCGGCTTCATTCTGGAATTGCTGGTGATCGCGATCCTGATCGTCGAGCTCATCCCCATCTTCCGCGGGAAGTGACGCTGACGTTATAATCTCGTTTGACGCCCAAAACAGCATTTCTCTTCCCGGGACAAGGGTCCCAGGCCGCCGGCATGGGAAAGGCTCTGGCCGATAGCTTTCCCGCGGCGCGCCGCGTTTTCGACGAGGCCGACCGGGCGCTCGGTTTTCCCATATCCCAGCTCTGTTTCGAAGGTCCGGACGACCAGCTCAAACTTACCGCGAACACCCAACCCGCGCTGCTGACGGTATCCATCGCGGCATTTGAGGTTTTGCGGGAGAAAGGATGGGAGCCCGATTTCGTGGCGGGCCACAGCCTGGGCGAGTACTCGGCGCTGGTGGCCGCCGGCAGTCTGCGGTTTGCCGACGCCGTCCGCCTGGTGCGGCAGCGCGGTCGCTATATGCAGGAGGCCGTCCCGCCCGGCGTGGGCGCCATGGCGGCCTTGCTGAAGCTGCCCGAGGGAAAGCTGGATGCCATTCTGGAAGAAGCCGCCCAAGGCCAGGTGGTGAGCGCCGCCAATTTGAACTCGCCCGGCCAGACGGTAATTGCCGGCCACGCCGACGCCGTCAAACGCGCCATCGAGCTCGCCAAGGCCGCCGGAGCCCGTCGCGCGGTACTGTTGCCGGTGAGCGCCCCGTTCCATTGCGCTCTGATGAAACCGTCCCAGGAACGGCTGCGCGCGGACCTGGACGCCACCCGGTTTGAGGATCTCTCGTGTCCCCTGGTGAATAACTGGCAAGCCCGCGAAATCCTCAGCGGGCCGGAAGCGCGCGAGGGTCTATACCAGCAAGTTCCCAACCCCGTGCGCTGGATGGAGTCCATCCGCCTCCTGGCGGGCCAAGGCGTCACCCGTTTCGTGGAGGTAGGAGCGGGCAGCGTGCTTACGGGCCTGCTGCGAGACATCGACGCGGGATTTTCGGGGGCGGCATTCGGGCTGCCGGCCGACCTGGAAAAGCTCCAGCCCTCTTAACATTCCGCCCGAAACCTGATAGGCTCTTTGGCCAAGGAGTGGGTGTGAGCCATCCATTGGCCAATATGCAATGTCCGGCCTGCGGAGGCCGGGATGTTCGCATATCGAAACCTAGAAGCTGGTTGGATTCGTTCCTGCGCGCTTTCGGGAAACACCCGGTCCGGTGCCGCGGATGCCTCCGCCGCTTCTATCGGGACGTTCTGGGCCGCCCACCGGCGGAACAGGCCGCCCCGCCGGCGAAAGACCGTCAGACAGAGTAGCCGGCGTCATACGCGGCGGACCGAGATTCCGGCTTCCTGGAAGAGGGTTTCCACCATGCCAAAATGGTCGTTGTAATACTCGCTGGAATACTGCGTCATGCGCTCGGCGGAAATGACTGCGGCGACAATTCCCGCTTGGACGATGGAGCGCGCGCAGTCCATGCAAGGCATGATCTCGACGTAAATCGTGCAGTCTTCCGTCGCCGTGCCGGCGCGCGCCGCATTGCAGATGGCGTTGCGCTCGGCATGCTCTATCCAAAGATACTTGGCAGGGCGCACCAGGCGCTCCGGCACATCGTCGCGAATGCCGCGCGGAAACGAGTTGTAGCCGGTGGAGCGGATTTCGTGGTTCGGACCTACAATGACGGAGCCGATCTGGGTATTGGGATCCTTGCTGCGGCACGCTACCGCTTTGCAGATATCCAGGTAATACTGGTCCCAGCCGGGGATGGTTCGCATAGGTTTTCCACAACTGTACCAGAGTCGGCCGGGCCAATTTCGCAAAGATTTCTGTAATATTCCTTTGGAGGTGTTGCATTTCTTCTTCCAATCAGGCAAGCTGTTAGGTTTTCCTCTCTCCAAATGCTTGTACGGGTGCTGTATCACGATCATTGCTTCGACGGGGCGGCGTCGGCCGCCTACTTCAGCCGCTTTATCGCGGGCGCGGTTCACCCGGATGCGGAATTCCGATACACCGGAATGGCTCATAAAGCGTCTCAACTGTTCGACTCCAGCCTGTTCGACGGCGACGAAAACGCCATTGTCGATTTCAAGTACTCAAGCGACCCCAGACTCACCTGGTGGTTCGACCATCACCAGAGCGCCTTCCTGGACCAGGCGGATGCGGAGCACTTCCGGCGGGATACCAGCGGACGCAAGCTGTACGACCCAAGCTTCAAATCGTGCACGTCGTTCATCGCCAAAGTGGCCTGCGACCGGTGGGGCTTCCGCGCGCCGGACCTGGACGACCTGCTGAAGTGGAGCCTGATCATCGACGGCGCACAGTATCCCGACGCGAAGACGGCGGTGGAGCTGGGAGCGCCGGCCATGAAGCTGACGCTGGTGATCGAAGCGGCGAAAGGCTCCGATATCGTCCACAAGATGATCCACTGGATGCAGCACCGGCAATTGGCCGAGATTATCGCCGAGCCCGAAGTGCAGGCGCTGTACGGGCCGCTGCACCAGCGTCACGTGGATTCCATCGATTTGATCCGCCGGAAGGCCCACCTGGAAGATGGCGTGGTGTTCTTCGACCTGGCGGGCTACGACATGGAAGGGTACAACAAGTTCATTCCGTACTACCTGTTCCCGGATTCCATGTACACGGTATCGGTGAGCCCGTCGAGTTTCCGGACAAAGATTTCGGTAGGCTCGAACCCATGGTCGCCGGCGGAGCCGACGCACAATCTGGCGAGCATCTGCGAGCGCTACGGCGGCGGCGGTCATGCGCGCGTGGGAGCGATCAGTCTGAGCCCCGGCGAACTGGACCGGGCGCGCGAGATCGCCGCGGAGATCGTGGCGGAGCTGCGGGGGTAGGCTACTACGCGCCGAACTACGCTGCGACGATGGCCGCCGTGTGTACTGCTGTAGCCTTCACCACGGCGCAGACCGTATCGTCGGCTTTCAGATCCATCTCCGCGGCCGATTGCGCGGTGATCACGGCGATCAGAGGGAATCCGCAGTCCAATTCCACGCGCGCCAGAGGACCTTCGCACACCACCGAAAGCACGCGTCCCGTGAGCCGATTGCGGACGCTCGATGAACGCGCGCCATCGCGGCTCAGAGCGATATCGTCGGCATGGATGCAGGCGAATAACGGGCCGGTCTCGCCCGTGTCGACACACTGCAAATGCCGCGGGCCTACCTGCAAGGTAAGCAATCCCGGATCGCGCGCCACAATTTCGGCGGGCAGCACGTTTTCGACACCGACCGATTCCGCAACATGGACATCGGCGGGACGCCGCAGGACTTCCTGAACGGGACCGGTCTGCCGGATGCGTCCGTCCACCAATACCGCCATCCAATCGCCCAGCGCGATGGCTTCGGCGCGGTCGTGCGTCACCACAATGGCAGGGACGCCGCCGGCCAATAGCATCCTCCGCAGGCCGGTGCGCACGCGGATACGGGTGGCGGCATCCAGGGCCGACAGAGGTTCGTCCAGGAGCAGGAGTGCGGAGCCAGCGGCCAGGGCGCGCGCCAGAGCTACCCGCTGCTGCTGGCCGCCAGAGATGGCCCGAGGGTAGCGCGCGGCCAGATCGGACAACCCGAAGCTCTCCATCAGTGCGGCGGCTTTCTCGCGGCCCCCGGCATACGCCACATTCGCCGCTACGGTGAGGTGCGGGAACAAAGCATAATCCTGAAACAGGAAGCCGGCGCGGCGTTCTTGTGGCGGAAGATGCACGGCCCGCGACGAATCGTACCAGGTGGCGTCGCGGAAGGTGATGACGCCCTCGTCGGGACGGTCCAGGCCGGCGAGAATGCGCAGCAGCGTGGTCTTGCCGGATCCGGACGGGCCGAACAGAACGGTGACGCGGGAACGGTCGAACGGGATGGCGAGCGAGGCATCCAGTTCGAAACCCGAGCGGTGGCGCTTGCGGCATCGGCAGATCAGTTCATCGGCCATGCTAGCTCATGGGCCATACCGCCCAGATCCGGCGCTGCAGGAAGTACGTCACCGCCAATACGACGAACGAGAATGCCAGAAGGAACAACGAGGTCTCGAGCGCGGCGCCGTAGCGCAGCGCCTGTACCTGGTCGTAAATGGAGATGGAGACGGTCCGGGTGACGCCGGCAATGTTGCCGCCCACCATCAGCACCACGCCGAATTCGCCCATGGTGTGCGCGAAGCTCAGGATGGCTCCGGTCGCGATGCCGGGACGCGCCAGCGGCACGATGACGCGCCGGAATGTCGCGAACCGCGAGACGCCCAGGCACCAGGACGCTTCCACCAGTTTTCGGTCCACTGCCTGGAAGGCGCTGGCCACGGGCTGCACGCTGAACGGCAGGCTGTAGAGAGCGGAGGCGATCAGCAGCCCCTGAAACGAGAAGGGCAGCATTCCGCCGGTGAGGCGGCCATACAGAGCGCCTGCCGGACTGCGCGGTCCGATGGCCAACAGCACGTAAAAACCTAGCACGGTAGGCGGCAAAACCAGCGGGAGCGCCACCGCGGCCTCCACCAAAAACCGCCAGCGGCGCGCGGAAAAGGCTATCCAATAAGCAAGTGGCGCGCCCACCAGCAAGAGCACCACGGTGGTGCAGAAGGCCAGGCGGATGCTGAGCCAGATGGCTTGCCAGTCCATATCAGTGGTTGTCCTGGGGCAGGGAGAAACCGAATTGTTTCAGGCGGTCTCTGCACGCGGGACCGGTCAGGTACGCGCGCAGGTCGAGCGCCAGCCAGGAATGCCGGGCGCGGGTCAGAATCGCGCCACCCTGCTCGATGGCGGGGTAGGCAGCGAGCGGCACTTCCCAGTACCTGCCGCGGTCCCGAACCGCGGGAGCCAGCACCAGCGAGAGCGCGACAATGCCCACTTCGGCGGAACCGCTTTGCACGAATTGCAGGGTCTGCGCGATGTTTTCGCCGAGAACCAACTTGCCCGACACGCGATCGTAGACACCCAACGACTTCATAGCGGCCGCGGCGGCGCGGCCGTAGGGTGCGTGCTCCGGGTTGGCGATAGCGATATGGCGGACCGACGGCGCTTCGAGCGCGCTCATCCCCAAATGCGGAACATCGAGAGGCGAGCCGGCGGGCGCCCAGACCACGATCCGGCCCACCCCGTAAAGGAACAGCGATTCCGGCGCCGCGAACCCTTCCCGAATCAGGCGGCGCGGATAATCGACATCGGCGGACAAAAACACGTCGAAGGGCGCATGGTTGCGGATTTGGGTGTAGAAATTGCCGGAGGATCCGTAGACGATGCGGAGGTCCGCGGTGGGATGCGAGCGGCGGAAATCGCCGAGGATGTCGTCGAGCGCAAACTGCAGGTCGGCGGCGGCGGCGATGGTGACCTGCTGGCGCGCGGCGGGGCGGGGCGCGCAGCCGATCAGAACGGTCGCCAACACGGCTGGTAAAATGAGATGGTCTCTTATAGGCGACAATGTCATCCGCAATTGACCATGATACATCTCGTGACCATGATACATCCCGCGGCCCCAAGGTCCGAAATCGGCTGGCCGAGATCCGCCAAAAGCGCGGCCTTGCGGCGTCGGCGCTGGCCCGGGAGGCGGGTGTCAGCCGGCAGACGGTGTACGCCATGGAAGCGGGCGACTATGTTCCCAATACAGCGGTTGCTCTACGCCTGGCGCGCGCCTTGGAGGTCACTGTCGAAGAACTGTTCCGTCTGGATTCCGACCCGCCGGACGCCCGCCGGACGGTGAAAGCGGAGCTGGTGGGCCCGGGCGACGCCTTCGCGGGAAGCCCGGTGGCGTTGTGCCGGGTAGGAAACCGGCTGGTGGGCGTGCCGGTCTCCCCGGCCCCGCTGCGGCTGCCAACGGCCGATGGGCTGGTGGCGGACCCGGCGCGGTCGATGGTCCACCTGCTGGCCGGCGAGAGCGCCGGGACGCGGTTGCTGGTGGCGGGTTGCGACCCTTCCACGCCGGTATTGGCCCAGCATCTGACGCGCGCGGGCGTTGGCCTGGTGACGGCGCCGGTGAACAGTTCCGCGGCGCTCCAGCTTTTGCGGCGCCGGTTGGTGCATGTGGCCGGCACGCATCTGCGCGAGAATGCCACCGGCAAGAAACCGGCCGCCGGCAGCGTCGCCGTGATTGTCTTCGCGGGATGGGAAGAAGGGCTGGTGGTGGCGCGCGGGAATCCCAAGCAGATTCGGACGGTGGAAGATCTGGCGCGGACGGCCGTCCGGATGGCCAACCGGGAAAGCGGCTCGGGCAGCCGCCAGTTGCTGGACCAACGGCTCGAGGAAGCGGGCATCGCGGCCAATTCCGTCGCTGGCTATGCGGACGAGCCCGCCACGGGACACCTGCCGGCCGCGTGGCGCGTCCATTCCGGTCTGGCCGATTGTTGCGTGGCCACCCGTTGCGCGGCGCGGGCTTTCGGCCTGGACTTCGTGCCGCTGACGGTTGAGCGGTATGACCTGGTGATCCGGCGCGAGCACCTGCAACTGGCCGCCGTGGAGCGCTTCCTGGACACGCTGTCGGAGGCCGCGTTCCGCCGCGAGTTGGAAGGCCTATGCGGCTACGACACGCGTGAAACCGGGCGGCGGGTGATGTAGGGGAGTAGACGGCGGCTAGGGGGAACGGCTAGAATGGGATGGTTACCGTTTCCCGATTAGCCCCAGCAGTGTCCAAACGGTGAGGTGGCAGAGTGGTCGAATGCGGCGGTCTCGAAAACCGTTGAACCTTTACGGGTTCCGTGAGTTCGAATCTCACCCTCACCGCCATATCAATCAACCGGCGTGGTTCGACGTGTCTGTCGGCAAGTTGTTGTTGATGGAATTGGTCGGGGCGAGTGGACTCGAACCACCGATCTCCTGGTCCCGAACCAGGCGCGATACCAGGCTTCGCTACGCCCCGAAGAAGAAAGCACCGGATACGAGGTTCAGTATACCATCTCCGCCAATTTCTCGCCAGTCGCTTTCTCCACGTCCGCGTGCAAGCTGTTGCCATGCGCGTCCATGGTCACGATGGCGACGAAGTTCTTCACCCGCAGGCGCCACATCGCTTCCGGAATGCCGAATTCCATCAGGTACACGCCCAACACCTTCTCTACCGTCCGCGCATAGAATTGGGCCGCCCCGCCGATACCGTTCAGGTACACCGCGCCCGCTTCCTGCAAGGCGGCCAGTGTCTTGGGCCCCATGCCGCCCTTGCCGATCACCGCGCGCACTCCGTACCGTTTGATCACGTCCGCCTGGTAGGGCTCCTCGCGGATGCTGGTGGTGGGACCCGCCGCCTTCACACTCCAGTGGTCGCCTTCCTTCAGCATCACCGGACCGCAGTGATACAACACCGCGCCGTTCAAATCGACCGGCGGCGGATTCTTCATCAGGTACGCGTGGACGTTATCGCGGCCGGTGAACATCTCGCCCGAAATTAGCACTACGTCGCCCACTTTCAGGGCGCGCATCTGCGCTTCGGTCACCGGCGCCGTCAGCACCACTTCGCGTCCGGTCAGCGGGAATCCTTCGCCGCGCGCCATCTTTTCCACGTTGCGCGACGGATCGCGATACAGCCATTTCGCGATAGCGCCCGACGCCGCGTCCAGCCGCACGCCCAGCCGCCGGAACGCCCAACATTCATAGGCCACCGACACGAAGAAGCTGGCCGGCAGCCGGTTGGCGGCCGCGACCTTGCAGCCGATCAGCGACACCTTGCCGCCGAACCCCATGGCGCCCACACCCAGCTTGTTGGCCTCTTCCATGATCCCGGCTTCCAGTTTCGCCAGCAGCGGATCGGGATTCACGTCGTCCAACGTGCGGAACAGTTGCTCCTTGGCCAGTTCGTACCCGTTCGCGCGGTCGCTGCCGATGCAGACGCCCAGGGCGCCGGGCGCGCATCCTTGCCCCTGCGCCTGCCACACCGCGTGCAGAATGCACTTGCGCACGCCTTCCAGGTTGCGGTCGGCGCGGCCCAGGTGATCCAGGTTGCACGGCACGGAATACTGAATGTTCTTGTTCTCGCAGCCGCCGCCTTTGAGAATCAGCTTGACCTCGATCTCATCTTCCTCCCACTGTTCAAAGTGAACCACCGGAGTTCCCGGTCCGAGATTGTTGCCGCTGTTCTTCCCGGTGATGGAATCCACCGAATTCGGCCGCAGTTTTCCCATGCGGGTCGCTTCCGCGACGGCTTCGGTAATCGCCTTGCGAATGCGGATCTGGTTGACGCCCACCGGCGTGCGAACCAGGAACGTCGGCATGCCGGTATCCTGGCAAATGGGCCCTTCATCGTCTTTGGCCATATCGACATTCGACAGGATGATATCGAGCGCCTGCGACGACTGGGTCGAGGGCGTTTCGTCATTGGCGGCGATAGACATCGCGGCGCGGACGTCAGGCGGCAGGTTTGTCGACGTCTGAACAACCAGTTCCAGCAGACTACTGGCAAGGAATTCCATACTTCAAGTTTACAGGTTACCGCGGCCTTCCATTCAGCGATTGTACTTCGGCGTGATTCCGCGCAGCCCTTCCCATACCCGGTCGACGGCCGCTAGTACCTCGGCCGGCAAGGGCCCACCCTTCTCGAAGGCATCGAGGTTCTGTTCCAGGTGCTCGATCCGCGAGGCACCCAGAATCACGCAGTCCACCGCCGTATGGTGCAACAGCCAGTTGAGCGAGATATCCGTTACACTCCGGCCGGCCGCCGCTGCGGCCCGCTGCAGTTCGTCCACCGCATCGAAATAGGCGGGATGCCAGTAGCGGTCCAGGTATAGTTTGTTGTTGTCGAACCTGGTGCCCTCGATCGGCCGCTCGCGTTGCTGCTTCCCGGTCAGCAACCCGCCGGCCAGCGGATTGTAGACGACGGTCGATACCCCGAAGGACTTGCACATGGCCAGATATTCCTGTTCGATGCCCCGCGCCAGCAGGTTGTACATGGGCTGCGAGATATATGGCGGTTTGTAGCCGTTCTTCTCCGAGATTCCGATCGTCTGCACTACCTGCCAGGCGGCATAGTTGGAACTCGCCGGATACCGTACTTTGCCGGCGCGCACGAATTCGTCCATGGTCTCCAGGGTTTCTTCGAGGGGCGTCGACCAGTCCGGCGCGTGCAGGTAATACAGGTCCAGATAGTCGGTCTGCAAGCGGCGCAGCGAGTCCTCGATGGCCTTGCGCATGGCGGCGCGCGAAAGTCCGGATTCGTCGGGCGCATCGCCCATCTTCATGCGCACCTTGCTGGCCAGCACCACCCGGTCGCGGCGTCCTTTGAGAATGTTGCCCGTGATGGTTTCGGCCGCGCCGGTGTTGTACACATTGGCGGTGTCGAAGAAGTTGATTCCATGGTCCAGGCAGCAATCGACCATGCGCCGCGCGGCGGATTCGTCCGCCTGCGACCCGAACGGCATGGAGCCGAAACAGGCGCGGGAAACGGTGAGATCGGTATGAGGAAGAAGGCGGGTCTGCATGACACCGCCAGTGTAACGCAGAGTGGGCCTATACCACGGCCGGCTCGCGGGCGTCCAGAAGACGCTCCTTGCGGGCGTACTCTTCCAGTCCGCGGCGGAACTGCGGATCGGCCAACTCGATGAGCGCCTCCGCGCGCTGGCGCAGCGTCTTGCCGTGAAGGTAGGCGGTACCGTGCTCGGTGATCACATAGTGCACGTCGCCGCGGGAAGTCACCACGCCGGCGCCGTTCTTGAGGAACGGGACGATGCGCGAAATGGTCCCATGCCTGGCCGTGGAAGGGAGCGCAATGATGGGAACTCCGCCTTTGGACCGCGCCGCGCCGCGCAGGAAATCCACCTGGCCACCGATGCCGCTGTACGGGGAGCAGCCCACCGAATCCGAACAAACCTGGCCGGTGATGTCGACTTCGAGGGCGGAATTGATGGCCACCATGCAGTGGTTCCGCGCGATCACAAACGGATCGTTGACGTAGCCGGTGGGCAGAAATTCGAAAGCCGGATTCCGGTCGATATACCGGAACAGGCGGTTGCTTCCGAGGACGAAGCCCGCGACCGCGCGGCGCGGATGGAGCGTTTTGCGCGCTCCGGTGACGACGCCGGACTCCATCAGGTCGATGACGCCATCGGGAATCATCTCGCTGTGGATGCCCAGGTCCTTGTGGCCGCCCAGGAATCCCAGGGTGGCTTCGGGAATTCCGCCGATTCCGGTCTGAATGGTGGCGCCGTCGGGCACCAGTTGCGCCACCCGCTTGCCAATCGCGCGGTGCACATCGGTTACAACGGGCGGCGGATATTCCACCAGCGGATGCGAAACCTCGACCAGTGCATCGGCACGGTTCACGTGCAGGAACGTATCGCCGAAAGTATGCGGCATCCGGTCGTTGATTTCCACCACCACTCGCCGGGCGCAAGCCACCACGGCTTGAGTAACGTCCGTGCTCACGCCGAAGCTCATGTATCCGTGCTCTCCGGGCGGCGTGCATTGGAGCAGGCAGACATCCACCGGAAGGGCTCCGGAGCGGAACAACCCTTCGACTTCGCTCAGGAAAACGGGTGTGTAGTCTCCCCTGCCCTCCTGCACGGCGCGCCGCACATTGGCGCCCAGGAACAGGCCATTGTGGCGGAAGTGGCCCTCATATTCGGGCTGGGTGTAATCGGCCATTCCCATGGTGGCCATGTGGAGCACTTCGACATCGCGCAATCCGGGACCGCGGCGCGTCAGGGCCTCGACCAGTTCCACCGGCTCGGCGCAGCCGTTATGGATGTACACACGCTGGCCCGATTTCACCGAAGACACCGCTTCATCCGGTGTACAGTACGTCATGGCTTCCCGGTCCCCACCGGTGCGCAACCGCCATTCCTATTTTCAGACCTTTTTGGGTGAAATGCAACAGGTCTACCGCATGGCCTTCTTTAGTTTCGAAATCAGACGCTCCGCGACTTTTCGCTCGCCGCCGCGTTTGATGGAACCCAAAAGCAAACTGCGGTCTCCGGCTTCGTCGGCCCAGAGGATGACCTTGCCTTCTTTGTCGACCATGGAAACAGATCCGGTAGCGATGTCATGCAGACCCAGATAGCGCCCCGTGATCTTGGCTCCGGTGCCCTTCTCTTCTTCGGAGACTCCGGTGAGAATGCCGTCGGCGTCGTTCCTGTCGAGCACAACCGTCAGGCTGCCTTTGAACTGTTTGGCGATTTCGGCTCGCAGGTACTGGTCCAGATCATTGGGCATCTTGTCGATGAAAACCTTCCGTATGGAACGTAATGTCACGGGTGGGGCAGGCGGCTGCGGGGTACCGCCGGCAACTTCGGCAGGGGCCGGAGGCAGACTGGAGTCCGGCGGCGTGGGTTGCGCGGCCGCCCCCGCCGCGACGCCGATATTGGCTTTGTCCACCATGGCGGCGATCACTTTGTCGCTCACACCGGCCTGCCTGAGCGCGATGAGGTCGTCAGTCCCGAGCTGGAACAGGCACAGTTGCGACTTGATGGTGTTGACGATCACCTCGTCGCTCAATTGGGCCTTCACCAGCTTGACAACCGAGTCGTTGGTGAGGGCACTCTGTTGTTGAGCAAGCGCTGCCAGCCCCAGACAGAAGAATAGGATGGATAGGAGTTTCATCGCCGAACGAAGTGTACAACGCGCGACAGACCGGCGCAACCACTTGACCGCGAATCGGCGGCTAAGTCCTTATGGCCGTAAATTTTTTACGGCCAAGCGGCATTCCGATACTGCAAACAGGCGACTTACTGCTTCTTGGCCGTAAAATTTTACGGCCTTGGGTTCCGCACGTTGCTGGGAGAGCAACCTCTACCGTCAGAATAGCACGGTGCGGTGAGCGATTCGCGGACGACTACCGCGAAGCGGTTAGTCCACCGCCCCGGCCACCGATCTATACTGTGTAGATTCTCAGTATGAAACACACTTGGCGACCCTCGCTGCTCGCTCTGATGCTGTGCACCGGATGGCGTCCGTTCCTGGCACAAACACCCGTGGCGCCAGAATGGGCACAGCCTGGCTCCGCAACGCACGTCCAAGTAGCGCCGCCGGCGGACTTTCACAGGCCCAGCAAGAACTTCGACACGCCGATCGGCATATTCCAGGGCCAGTCCGATATTGGAAGCGCGTTGGTCGCAGGCAGCGCCAGTTACGACGCCGGCACGAAGCAGTACACCATCCACTCCGCCGGCTATAACATCTGGTACACGCGCGATGAGTTCCGTTATCTGTGGAAGAAGATGTCCGGCGACGTTTCCCTGGCGGCCGGCATCGCATACCCGGACCCGAACGGCTACGGCGACCGCAAGGCAGTCCTGGCGATCCGCCAGAACCTGGATGACGATTCCAAGGAGGCCATCGCGGCCCTGCACGGTCTCGGCATGATCCACCTGGCGCAGCGTCCCGAGAAAGGCGTCCGGGTCAAGGACATGGAATATCGCATCGGGGGCCGCGGCCTTCCCGGCGGCGCCAGTCCCGACAGCCTGGTCACGGTCGTGGCCCAGCGCATCGGCATCGAAAAGCACGGCGACCGGTTCGCGCTCTTTGTCAGCCTGGCAGGCGAAGCGATGCACCAGTTCGGTCCGCCCATCGAGTTGCACATCGATGGGCCGTTCTACGTGGGAATCGGCTTCTGCTCGCACCTGCCGGATACGTCCGATACCGCTGTGCTCTCCAATGTGGTGCTCGAGAACTCGGCGGGGAAGGTGCGGTAGAATTCAACCGGCAGCGAACTGACGAAAGACTGAAGTGGTGGACATGCCGTCCAGGGACGAGACCGAGGAGTTCCGGCTAGACCGCACGCAATTCTCCGTGGTGCGCTTGACCGATCCGGACGATGCGGTTGAATTCTGGCTTTCCCGGGCGATCGAGGAGCGACTGCGCGCGCTCGAACTCCTGCGAAGGACCTTCTATGGCTACACCAGCGCTAGCGAGGGAATTCAAAGAGTTCTTGAAGTCGCTCAACTCGAACAAATTTGAGTACCCGTTAGTTGGCGGGTACGCAGGCGGCAAGCGGGCGGGCGAAGGATCTGGCGGACCTGGAAAACCTGCCATATTAGGCCAGAGACGCTATGAGCCACGGCGTCTTCATTGGCGCTTCCCCTAGCGGCGCGTCCCCGCGCTGTGTCATAATCTCGGCATGTCCACGGCCGTCGTGAAGATGGAGCCGAAGTCGGAGGGGATCGCGACCCCCCGCAAGAAACGGCCCAAGGAACTTGCTGTCATCACCGAATGCTGCACGGGATGCGCCGGATCGCCTGCCTGCGTGCCGTATTGCCCGGTGGCGGATTGCATGTACTGGGTGGAGGACGAGGATCATCGGCCGTTCGGCCATATCGAGGTCGATCCGATCCTGTGCATCGGCTGCAAGAAATGCGTCAGCAAAGGGCCCGATGGAGCGTTCCTGGACGGTTGTCCGTGGGATGCCATCGAGATGATCGCTATCGAGGAAGTTGAGGCGGCGATCGGCATGAAGATGCCGGTCTGACATTTAACCCATGTCTCTGGAAATTCAACAGCGGGAACATGAAGGCATCGTCGTTCTGGACTTGAAGGGACGGATCACGGTGGGTCCGGAAGCCGGCGCTTTGCGCGAACGCGTCGCGGCGTTTACCGCGGCGGGCACGTTCAACCTGGTCCTGAACCTGAAAGGCGTCGATTACATCGACAGTACCGGCCTGGGCGCGCTGGTGATTTGCGTGACCACCATGCGCAAGAACAAGGGCAACGTGAAGCTGGTCAACCTCAGCAAGCGTAACATCGAGCTGCTGATCATGACCAAGCTGGCGACGGTCTTCGAGATCTACAACGACGAACAGGACGCGGTCAACAGCTTTTACCCCGACCGCAAGATCAAGACGTTCGATATCCTAAGCTTCGTGCAGGACATGAAAAACGAGGAATAGCCGCCGATGGCGTTAGTGGTGATCGGTGGCGTGGCCGCGGGCTTGAGCGCGGCGGCACGCGCGCGGCGGGTGGATCCGCGCCTGGAAATTGTCGTCCTGGAAAAGGGCCCGGTCATCTCCTACGGAGCTTGCGGGCTCCCCTATTTCGTGGAGGGACGCATCCGCGAAGCCAGCCAGCTTGTGGTGTATACTCCGGAGTATTTTCGCAAGGAGCGCAACATCGACGTGCGCACCGGGGCGCGCGTGGTGGCGATTTCGCATCCGCGGCGCGAGGTGACGCTGGAATCGGGCGCGCGGGTGGCGTACGACCGGCTGGTGATCGCGACCGGAGCGCGCTGCGACATAGCGGGAATCCCGGGCGGGACTCAACCGCACGTCTTTGCTCTCCACACGGTGGACGATGCGGAACGGATGCGCGCGTTCCTGCGGGAACGGCGGCCCAGGCACGCGGTGGTGGTGGGCGGCGGCTACATTGGAGTGGAAGCCGCGGATGCGCTGCGCCGCAACGGCGTGGGCGTGACCCTGCTGGAACGGTCGCGGCGCCTGCTGCTGCGCGACGACGATCGGTTCACCGCGGCGGTACGGAAGCAACTGGAGAAGCATGGCGTGGAGGTGCGCTGTGAAGCGGCGGCGCAAGCCATTGAAGCCGGCCAGGTGGGAGATGTGCGCTGCGACATGGTGGTGGTGTCGGCGGGGTTGCATCCCAACGTGGAACTGGCCGCCGAGGCGGGCGTCGAGACCGGCCGCTCGGGCGCCATCCACACCGACGATCGCATGGAGACAAACTTACGCGGCGTGTATGCGGCGGGCGATTGCGCCGAAGTGACCCACCTGGTGACGGGCCGGCCCACCTACATTCCGCTGGGCACCACGGCTAATAAATGCGGCCGCGTGGCCGGCGCCAATGCCGCGGGCGGCCGGGAACGGTTCCCGGGCATTGTGGGGACGTCGATTGTCGGCATCTTCGGAATGGGGTTCGCGACCACCGGACTCTCCGTGGAGCAGGCACGCGCGGAGGGGTTCTCGCCGGTGGCCGCGCGCATTGAGGCGTATGCGCGTCCGCGATACTTTCAGGGCTCGAAGACCACCGTGGAGCTGGTGGCCGACCGCCATTCGCGGCGGCTGCTCGGCGGGTCGGTGATCGGGGAGGAGGGCGCCGCGGGGCGGATCAACGTGATTGCGACGGCCCTCGGGAGCCGCATGCAGGTGGACGAATTCGAGCAACTGGACCTGGCCTACGCGCCTCCATTTTCGACGGTGTGGGACCCGCTGCTGATCGCGGCGCAGCAACTCATGAAGGAGATGTAGGGCGGGTCCAACTATACTGGAGTTATGGCCGCACAACACCAGCGAAAACCCCTCCCTGCCGGCAAGCCGGCGCCGGACTTCCATTTGGCAAGGCTGGAAGGCGGCGACGTCTCGCTCGGTGAATTGCTGGTGGACGGACCCGTGCTGCTGGTTTTCTATAAAGTCACCTGTCCGGTCTGCCAAATGACCCTGCCATTTCTGGAACGGCTGCATGTGGCCGGGACCACGCGGGTGTTCGGCATCTCGCAGAACGATGCCGAAGATACGCGCCAGTTCGCGGAGCGCTTCGGCGTGACCTTCCCCATGCTGCTCGACCTGGAAGACGACGGCTTTCTGGCCAGCAACGACTATGGAATCTCGAGCGTCCCGACAATGTATGCGATCGATCAGGACAGCAAGATCACGAAGGTGATGCAGGGCTGGCTCAAGAGCGACATGGAGCAGCTCGGCGTGCTGCGCCCCGGCGACAACGTACCGGTATGGAAGGCCGGCTGAGGCTCGCGCAATTAGGCTCCCGTGGGGAGCCACGGTAGAATGAAAGTAACCTCCATGGGCAACAAAATCGATATCCTGGGTACTGCAGCTTCGATCGCCAAGGGCATGGGAGTCACGTTCAAGGAGATGCTGTCTCCCACGGTGACGGACAACTATCCCGACGAACCGCCCAAGTTCGAGGAGCGATTCCGCGGCGTGCACGTGCTGCAACGCGATTCGAACGGGATGGAGAAGTGCGTGGCCTGTTTCCTGTGCGCGGCGGCGTGCCCGGCCAACTGCATCTACATTGAGGCGGCGGAGAATACCGGTAAGGTCCGCATTTCCGGCGGCGAGCGCTACGCCAAGGTGTACAACATCGATTACAACCGCTGTATTTTTTGCGGCTACTGCGTGGAAGCCTGCCCGACCGACGCCATCACCCACGGGCATGGCTTCGAGGTGGCGAGCTACAATACGTCCACGCTGGTCAAGCGGAAAGAGGACATGCTGGCCCCCATTCCGCCAGGCGCGAAGGCGCCCGAAATCGGCGATTCCGAGAGCGCCGTGGCTGCCCATTAGGCGGGGAGCGCCGCAAGCTTGTTTCGAGCCATCCGCGAACAGATCGACACCATCTTCCGGGAGGATCCGGCAGCCCGCAGCGTGGTTGAAATCATCCTCTGCTATCCGGGTTTCCAGGCGATTCTGCTGCATAGGTTGTCGCACAAACTCTACCGCTGGGGCGTCCCGCTGGCGCCGCGCATACTTTCGCAGATGGGCCGATTCTTCACGGGAATCGAGATCCATCCCGGGGCCACGATCGGCCGCCGTTTCTTCATCGACCATGGCAGCGGCGTGGTGATCGGCGAGACCAGCGAGATCGGCAACGACGTGCTGATATACCAGGGCGTCACGCTGGGCGGCACCGGCGGCGAGAAGGGCAAACGGCATCCCACGCTCGGCAACAACGTGGTGGTGGGCGCCGGCGCCAAGGTGCTGGGGAACATTGTGGTGGGGGACAATGTGAAGATCGGGGCAGGGTCGGTGGTGGTGCACCCGGTACCCGACAACTCGACGGTGGTCGGCGTCCCCGGCCGCGTGGTGCGGGTACGGCCGGAAGGCGGCGTGCTGGAGCATGGGCGATTGCCCGATCCGGAAGGACAGGCGATCGACGACCTGGCGCGCCGCGTGGCGGAACTGGAAGCGGTGGTGAAGCAACTGGCTGAGAAGCCGTCAGCCATCAGCCATTAGCCTTCAGCTACAGGCGTCACTTCTTCAGCAAGTCCAGTAAGGCCGACGACGTGGCTACGATTCCGGTGCGGAGCGCGGGCTCGAACTGAGGGTAGAAAAGGCTCGAATGGAGCGTGGGCACGGGCTTTCCGGTGCGGCTGGCTTCTTGCAGCTTCTCCGGGAAGGCGGCGCCTAACTGGAATTGCAGCGACGGAATCTGGTGGCCGTCGAGACTGAACAAGCCGAAATCTTCGCTGACCATGATGGGGTCGTCATCGATCACGTTGGCGGCGCCCAGGGCGGCGACGAAGTCCTGCTTCAGGCGCGCGGCCAGTTTCGGGTCGTTGTACGTCTCGGGGACGGATTCGTTCGGGTAGATTTTGACGATGGGCATGCGGTCGTCGGGGACATCGCCCACCAGGGCGACGCCGCGCGCCATACGCTCGATGGAGGCCAGCATCTTCTTGCGGACATCCTCATTGAAGGCGCGGACGGTGAGCTGCAGGACCACTTCGTCGGGGATGATGTTGTTCTTGGAGCCGCCGTGGATGGAGCCTACCGTGACCACGGCAGGGTCGAGCGGCGGATTCTGCCGGCTGACGATGGTCTGCAGGGCCAGGACGTATTCGGCGGCCATGACCACCGGGTCCTTGGTGGCTTCGGGGCGGGCGCCGTGTCCGCCTATGCCGCGGATGGTGACATCGAGCGTGGTGGCGCTGGCGTAGATGGGACCGGGACGCAGCGCGACTTTGCCGGCAACGACCGAGGGCTCATCGTGCAGAGCGATGGCGAAATCGGGTTTGGGAAAGCGCGTGTAGAGGCCATCGGCCAGCAGGGAGCGAGCGCCTTCAACGGTCTCTTCGGCGGGCTGGCCTACCATCATAAGAGTGCCGCTCCAGCGGTCCTTGAGTCCGGCAAGAACGCGCGCGGTTCCGAGAAATGAGGACATGTGCAGGTCATGGCCGCAGGCGTGCATCACGCCGACGTCCTGGCCCGTGGCATTGTGGGCGCGGACATGGCTGGCGAAGGGCAGTCCGGTTTTCTCTTCGATGGGGAGCGCGTCGAGTTCGGTACGCACCAGGACGGTGGGGCCTGGTCCATTCTTCATGAGGGCGACGATGCCGAAGCCGGGGCGGCCGTCGGGGTACTTGCCGAGGTGTTCGGTGACGGTGAAGCCGGTCTTGCGTAGCTCGTCGGCCAGGCGAGCCGAGGTGTGCTCTTCCTGGCGGGAGAGTTCCGGATGTGCGTGGAGCTCCTGGTAGAAGGCGGTCAGCGAGGGCACTTCCTTGGCGGCGAGCGCGGGCAGGTCGACGGGCTGCGCGGCCAGCCACGGGGCGGTGGCGGCGAAGAGAAGAAGGGCTGGGGGTTTCATGATGCTTCCCGCAGTATAGCGTGGGCCGGACGGCCCCAGCCCCGGCGAGTTGTTACTCAGCCTTGTCAATGGCCGCGCAGAGTAAGCGAATGGCGCTCGAATCCGGAGGAGGATTCCCTACTGAAATACTCCCGCCGCCTTGAAATCCCCCGCCTTCACGATGGAAAGCTTCGTGGGGTCGATGTGCTTGCGGAACGCCGCGTTCACCTGATCCACAGTCAGCGCCTGGATCTTCTGCTCCACTTGTTCCTCCCACATCATGGTTCGGCCCCGGAGTTCATTGGACGCAATCGAGTTGAGCAATTGGCCATCGCCGCCACGGCCGCCACGGCGGGAATCCAGATAGGCTTTCTTGTACGACTCCACTTCCGCCGCGGTGAAGCCGTCCTTGACGGTCTTCCTCAATTCGTCGACGAAACTGGCTTCCACCTTGGGACCATTGGCCGGGTTCAGGCTGACGGTGCCGCTCAGCATGGCGGAATCGCCCTCGGTGGGAATGGCTACACGGGCGTTGGCTCCGTAGCTCAAGCCTTCACGGTTGCGAATACGGTCGGAAATGCGCGACGTGATGGGGCCGCCGAACATATAGCCGGCGAGCAGCATGGCTGGGTAATCGGGATCGGTCTCCGCCATTTGGAAGCGCAGCCCGGCCTCAAACTGGGCGTTGGCCTTGTCGGGAGTTTCGATCTTGGTATCGATGGGCGCGGGATTGGGCTGGTAATGCGCGAAGACCGGCTTGTAGGCCATCGGCGTATTCCAGTTGCCCAGCAGCTCATCGGCGGCTTTCTTCAGCACCGCCTGGTCGATCGGTCCCACCACGGCAAACACGCCGTAGTTGGCTCCGAAGAACTGGTCGTGGAACTTCCGGATATCGTCCAGATTGGCGGTCTTCAGTTCCGCCACTTGGTCCTCCCGCGTACCTGTGAAGAGCAGATCGCCCTTCGCATAGGGGCTCAGGCGCTGTTGCAAGGTTTCGGCGGCAAGCTGCGTGGGCTCCGTCTGGGGAGCCTGCAGGCCGCGGAGACGCTGCTGCAGAGAGCGTTCGAACTCCTCGTCCTTATAGAGCGGCTCCTTCAACATTTCCACGGCCAGCCGCATGGCCGCCACGAAGTTGCCGGACGGAGCCGAGATGGTGGCATTCACGCCGGAAATCGAACCGCCTCCGCCGCCACCACCGCCGCGCCCACCCCGTCCGCCGCGTCCGCCACCGCCGCCTCCACCCACGTTGACCGTGGCGTCGAGCTTGCGCAGTTCGTCCTGGATCTGTTGCCGCGTATGCGATTTGGTATCGGCATTCAGCAAGCTGCCGGCGAATTGCGCCGCCACGCGCTTGCCCTTGAGCGTGGCCTCATCGCCGAAACGCAGTTCGATGGTCCCGCTGACGCGATCGCTCTCGGTCTTCTTGTTCAAGAGGACCATCTTCATTCCGTTGGCCAGCTTGGCGCGCACCAGGCGGCTTTCGATATTGGCCGGCGATGGGTCGAAATCCTCGCCGTGAACGACGGTGATGGTGTTTTTGTAGTCCTTGAGGGTCGCTTCCAGGTCGGGCGCGGACGGGACCACCGTCCGATCCGGAGCGGCATCGGGAATGTAGTAGCCGACGGTCCGATTCGACGGTTTGAAATAGGCCTTGGCCACGCGCACCAGGTCTTCCGGACTGACATCCTTCAGCCGCGTGTTGGCCAGGAACATCAGGCGCCAGTCGCCGTCCGCGATGGCGGAGTGCAACCCGCCGGTGGCGATGCCGGCCGGATTGGCCAGTTGGGTCTCCAGGCCCTTCAGCATCTGGGTCTTGATGCGCTCCACTTCCTCCCGCGTGGGAGGGTGGGCAATCACGTCGGCGATGGCGTCGTACAGCGCCTTTTTCGCGACATCGAGAGACTGGTCCTTGGTGAGCGTGGCGCGGAATTCCACCAGTCCCGGATCGTGCTCCTGGCGGGCGCTCATGTTGGCCGATTCGGCCAGTTTGGTGTCCACCAGCGCCTTGCGCAAGCGGCCTTCATCGGCTCCGCCGGCGCCACCACCACCGCCGCGGCCTCCGCGGCCTCCGCGTCCACCACCACCGCCACCGTTCATCACCGCCGAGAGCACCTGCAGCGCCGCCGAATCTGGATGCGCGGCGGCCACCGCGTGATACGCCACAATGACTTCGGGGTTCTGCCCCACGCGCCGCAGTTCGACATAGCGCTCGCCATCCTGCGGCGGTTCCACCGTGTAGGTCTGCTCCACCGGGGTCTTGAGCTGCGGGATGGCGCCGAGCGTGTCTGCCACGAACTGCAGCGTCTTGGTTTCGTCCAATTTCCCGGTAATCACGGCTACCGCATTATCGGGCCGGTAATACTTGTGATAGAAGGCTTCCAGCCGGTCGACGGGCACGCGTTCGATATCGTCCTTGGAACCGATGGTGTCCTTGCCGTAGTTGTGCCACAGGTACGCCGTGGCCGCGACCCGCTCGCCGAGAATGGACCCGGGATTGTTCTCACCGCGTTCGAACTCATTGCGCACCACGGTCATTTCGGTATCCAGAATCTGCTTGGTGAACTTGATGTTGACCATGCGGTCCTTCTCCAGGCCGAGGTAAAACTTGAGGTTGTCGTCGGTGGCGTTGAAGGTCTCGTAGAAGTCCGTGGAATCGGAATTGGTGGTGCCGTTCCAGTTACTGGGGCCACGGCTCACCACATCTTCCTTCACTTTGCGGCCATTGGTGGTCTCGATGAAGTTCATGTGCTCAAGCAGGTGCGCCATCCCGGTTTCGCCATACCCTTCGTGGCGGGAACCGACCTCATAGACCAGGTTGAGGGTAATGGTAGGGGTGGAGGACACCGGGTAGAGCAGCACTTTCAACCCGTTGGGAAAGTCGTATTCCGTGATGCCCCCCATGGAGGCTTTCCTTTGAACGCCGGGCGGCAGCGTTTGGGCGATCGCGGTTACGCCGAGCAGAGCGAGAGCGAGTAGACACTTACGGCTCATAGACACACCTTTCACCACTGGACATGGAACGGTGATAAGGCGTGCATAGGCTGGGAGAGGTTACCCTAAACCGGCGTCCCGCAGGAATTTCGCCGACTCTTCGGGAGGCGTGGGATTGATGTAAAATCCGGTGCCCCACTCGAAACCGGCCACCTTGGTCAGTTTGGGGATGATCTCCACGTGCCAGTGATAGTGCGCCAGAGCCGCTTCCTGCAGGGGCGCGGTGTGCACAATGAAATTGTACGCCGGGCGCTCGAGCACCTTGTCGATTTTCCGCATGGTGCTTCGCAGAACCCAGGCCAAGTTCTGCAACGTGGCGGCATCGGACTCCTCGAAATGCGATCCGTGGTTCTTCGGCAGAATCCAGGTTTCGAACGGAAATCGCGGTGCGTACGGGTTCAGCACCGCGAACCGGTCGGTTTCCATGACCAGGCGCACGCCCGCCGCGGCCTCCTCCCGGACGATGTCGCAGAAAATGCAGCGTTCCTTCAATTCATAGAAGAGGCGTGCGCCCTTCACCTCTTCGTGCACGCGCTTGGGAACCACCGGCAGCGCGATCAACTGGCAGTGCGGATGTTCGAGCGACGCCCCCGCCGCTTCCCCGTGGTTCTTGAAGAGTAGGATGTACTTGAATCGCCGGTCCTTTTTGAGGTCGTTGACGCGCTCCTTAAACGCCCAGAGGACTTCCTCGATCTGCCGCTCCGGCATGTCGCTCATGGTCGCCTGGTGATCGGGCGTGTCGATGATGACTTCGTGCGCGCCGATGCCATTCATCTTGTCGTACATGCCCTCGCCGGCGCGGTTGAGGTCGCCTTCGATACCCAGCACGGGAAATTTATTGGGCACCACGCGCACCCGCCAGCCCGGTTCGTCGCGTCCGCCCGAGTTTCGGTAGGCGAGCACTTCCGGAGGCGTCTTCTTTTCGTTTCCGTAGTCGAACGGGCAGACCGACGGCCTGGCGGGCGGCACCGGCTGGCGGATGAAATCGCTGGGGCGCTTGGCGCGATCGGTGGAAATAATTACCCATCGGCCTGTTATGGGGTCCTTACGGAGTTCCGGCATGGAGGAACAGACGATTATAGCGATAAACTACGGCCTGTTTTTACCGGAACACGCCGCGCTGCCAGTCGACGCGAACCGGATGTTTCGTCGCCACCGACACGACGTCGAATCGCGTCTTGATCCATTCCACTCCGCTGCGGCGCGCATACTCGCGGGCGGCGCGTTCCAGAGCGTTCCTTTTTTGGGCGTCCACCGCGCCGGTGTCGGCCGTCTTGACTTCGACAAAGACCAGGACGCCGCCCTGGCAGGCCACCAGGTCGATTTCACCCGCGCCGGAACGCTCGTGGTAGTTGCGCTCCAAGACCAGGCATCCCTGGCGCCGGAGATAGCGGCGTGCAATATCTTTCGCCGGCCACGCAACGTCGCCAACGGGCAAGCGTCGCCGGATGGCATCGGCCACGCGCTTCAGAAATTCGAATACGGTTTGCACTGGAAGTCTGTGAAGCAAGTTGCTTCCGCGGATAGGAAATCTCACATAATTCGTGTTTAAGACCTGAATATATCGAATGAATTGGATGTTGTAAGAATCGTGATAACATAACTCGCCGATGGCCGCTCCCGGAAAGAATCGATTTCGGGTGGCTTGGAGCAACGTCCCCAATGACCCGTCGCGCCTTCACCGCCAAGCTGCCAGTTGTAAACCCCACGCTGATCGGCCGCGAGAAGGAGCTGGCCTTTCTCGACGAGTCCTGGGCCGGCGGCGGCGCCAACTTCGTCCAGATCGTGGCCGCAGGCGGCGCCGGCAAGACGGCCCTGGTAGACAAGTGGTTCCGCCGCCATCTCGGCGAAGCCGACTTCTTCGGCTGGTCCTTCTACAGCCAGACGTCGTCCGACTCCTGCTTCGCGGAACTCCTCGCCTGGCTGCACATCGAGATCCCGCGCACGGCCTCCATCTATGCCAAGGCCGAAGCCGTCGCGAACCGCCTGGGTGGGGAACGCGTCCTGCTGCTGCTCGACGGCATGGAGCCTCTGCAGGATTCGACGGGAGCGCTGAGCGATAAACCGCTGCAAGCGCTGCTGCAGGAACTCGCGGCTGCGAATCGCGGCCTCGCGATCTGCACCACGCGCATGCGGCTCGACATCCCGGGCGGCCCGCCGCGCGTGTTCTCGCTCGATCTCCACAATCTCACGCCGGAGCAAGGCGCCGAGTATTTGCGCGGACTGGGCGTGCAAGGGACCGGCGAAGAGCTGCAGCAGACCTCGCGGGAGTACGGGAATCACGCTTTGGCGTTGACCCTGCTCGGAACGTGCCTGGCCGATTTCCGCGGGGCCGACGTGCGCCGCCGCGTGGAGATCCCGATGGTGATGGCCGGCGAAACCCACGCCCGCCGCGTCATCGGGGCATACGACCGGATGTTCGCTGGCAAACCCGAGCTCGACATCTTGCGCGCCCTGGGCTACTTCGACCGTCCCGCCGAGCCCGCAGCGTTACAGCTAGTACTGCCCGAGATGGAGGACCGCACATACCGCGCCGCACTGGAACACCTCCACCACGCCCGCCTCATCCTGACCACGGACCCCGCGCAACCGCTCGACTGTCACCCGGCGATCTCCGAGTATTTCGAAGCGGGGGCGACCCCCGAAGGCCACGCGCGGCTCTACGAGCACTACATGAAGCAGGCGCCACCGCTGCCCGACACGCTGGAGGAGATGACGCCGCTGTTCTACGCCATCTATCACGGCTGCCGGGCCGGCCGTTATGAAGAGGCGCTCACCGAAGCCTACTTCTATCGCATCCTCCGCGGCAATGAGTTCTATCTGACCAGGAAGCTGGGCGCATCGGGAACGGAAGCTTCCCTGCTTGCCAGCTTCTTTGAGAGGCCGTGGACCCAGCCGGCCGCGGCCCTCTCGCCAAAACATCAAGTCTGGGTAGTCAGCCAAGCCGGGTCCACTCTCCGCGCTCTTGGCAGATTGGCCGATGCCGCAGGCCCTATGCGGATTCGAGCCCAGGGCGACGAGGCGGCGAAGGATTGGGAGAACGCAGCCGTAAGCCATGGCAACCTCTGCGAACTTCACCTCGCGCTCGGAAACGTCGCGGAGGCAGTCGCCCGAGCCCGGCAAGCGGTGGATTTCGCCGACCGCAGCGGCGACCCGCACCAGAGGTCGGGTAAGCGCGCCAAACTGGCCGACGCCCTCCATCAATCCGGCGCGCTTGTCGAGGCCAGGCTCCTGTTCGCGGAGGCCGAATGGCTGCAGGCGGAAGAGCAACCGGAATACCCGATCCTCTACTCGGTCCGCGGGTATCAGTACTGTGACCTGCTGCTCGAAGAAGGCCAAACCGGGGAAGTGCTCCGCCGGGCTTCGCAAACTCTTGGCTGGGAGCAAGGGCGGCTCCTTGACACCGGTCTCGACCACCTTTCGCTCGGCCGCGCCTACCGTTCCGGCTCCGCGCAAGCCGCTCAGCACCTCGACAAGGCCGTCGACCTGATCCGCCGCTCGGGACAACTCGACGAACTGCCTCGCGCCCTTCTCGCCCGCGGTACGGATCGGGACCTTGATGAGGTCTTCCGCATCGCGATTCGATCCGGGATGCGGCTCTATCTCGCCGACTACCACCTTGCCAAGGGTAATCTCGCGGAGGCCGAACGGCTGATCCACGATACGGGGTATCACCGCCGCGACGCCCGAGCTGGAAAAGCTCCGCGCCCTACTCTGACCTAATCGCGATGGCGCAAATCACCGCCTGATAGCTCTTCACCATCGGGAAGTGAATTTCGAGGACGCCATCAGTCACCCTCACAGGGATGATCTTCTTGACGGCGTGGAGCGTGCCGGCTTCTTTCCAGATGTCGAAGTCGCGCAGCACGGTCTGACGGTTGAGGGCCACATCGAACAAGCGCCATCCGGTGCAATCCAGGCCGCCGCCGATTCCGTACCAGGGTTCCATGAAGTACAGCTCGACGCGGTATGCGCCGTTCGGGACCTCGAAACGATAGCGAAGCTGGTGGCGGCCGTAGCGGTACGTCCGATGGAGATCGGGATCGCGCGTGCCGGCGATGGGGTCGTAGACCTGGCGCTGGCTGGCGTAGCGCGGATCGAGCCCGGGGTAGGCGGCAGCGAAGGATGTAGAATTGCGGTCGGCCTGCCAGTGGTTGCCGTGCGTGTCGGTGTAGTCGGGACCTCCGCAGTTGACGCGATGGAGATAGCGCACACCGGGAGCGGGCGCAGTATTGTCCGGCTCGGCGGCTTCGTGCTGGGCTTGTTGAGGCGCGCGGGACAGGTTGCGGAGCTTGATGAGATCGCGCGCCACGGTGCGGCCGTTTTCGCGGGCTTCGGCATAGAGCGTGTCGTATTGAAGGGCCGCATGGTCCCACTGGAAGTGCGTGCCGCGAGGGCCACGTTTGCGAACGCCGAGCGAAGCCGCGCCGCGATCGTTGAACAGCTCCACTTCGTTGCAATTCGAAAAAACCACGATTGTGGGGTGGGCTTCGGGCCAGGTGTGGGAGCAGACATAGACCATGGGCTCGCGCGCGGCGGGGACGTAGTTGGCGCGGTACATATAATAGGCGTCCACGGGCTCGCCCCAGCAGGTCAGCAGTCCTTTATAGTTCACCACCCCGACATCGTCGAGCCCCAGGCCGTCGCGGCAATCGTCCTCGGAGCGGCCGGGGTTGGCGTGGGTACTGAAGATCCACTGAAAATGGCCGCAAAACCGGTCGCGCTTCTCCTCGGCCAGGCGGACGCGGGTTTCCTGGCAATACGTAAAAAGCTCCTCGGGAACGTCACGGCTTGTGCCCTGGTTGGCGCTCCAATCGCCCTCGGCGTGGAGCCCGATGGTGCGGTACTGGCCGTATTCGCCGATCAGTTTCTGTTGCACCACGGCGTCGCCGTACTGATTGACGTTGCCTCCGTAGGTGCCGAGCCAGTTCTGAGGGACGTCCCAATCCGCGCCGGCTCCGCCGTTGCAGGTGGTGGTCTTACGTTGCGCGGACGCGGTGGGGTCGAGACTGCGAATCAGCTCGGTGAGTTCGCGCGCGAAGGCGGTGGGCAGCGACGATTCATTCTGGATGCCCCAGAGCACCACGGACGGGCTGTTACGGCGCTCGCGGACCCACTCGCGGACCCCCTGGCGGTAGTTCTGGCGGAAGCGGTCGTTGTCGAAATAGAGGTGCGCGGTCACCTGGGGCCACACCAGCAGGCCGAGCGAATCGCACAGTTCCAGATAGTGAAGATTGTGGGGATGGTGCGCCTTGCGGAGGGCGTTGAAGCCGGCGGCCTTGATCTGGTGGAGGCGGGCGGCGATCTGCTCATGGGAGAATGCGTGGTCGTTGCCGAGCAGGTGCTCGTATTCGCAAGTTCCGTTAATGAAGAAGGGCTTGCCGTTGAGCAGAAACTGCGTGGGCCTGGCGGGACCGGCGGCTTTGACGACATAGGCGTCGGGTCGATTGGCGAGTGCGCTGGTGGCCAGGATTCCGAAGGTGGTTTCAGCGGAACCCGCGCCGGCCAGGGTGGTCTCGACCACGTGCAAATACGGCCGGTCCGGCGTCCACAGTTCGGGAAAATGGATCACGGGACTGGTCTGGTCGAAGGTGTAGGTGGCGCGCGGAGCGATCTCCTGCTCGGCCTCCATAGAATAGAGAAACTTGGTGCCGTCGAAATTGCGGAGGAAGGTAGACAGTTTGACACGCACGGGAGCGGCGCTGTCGTTGCGGATCGGGGTCCGGACGCGGACCGTGGCGGCATCCGGCGTACAGGTAGGGATGGACACCTGAACGGGCTGGATGGAGACCACGGAGTTGGTGGGCCGACCGGTTTCGCGGCTGAAATAGCGGTTGGCGCGGGTGGGAGCTTCGGCCAGTTTGGCGGGGTCAATGGATCGCTCGGCGGCGGGATTGGCTTCGTCGATGGGCCACTCGATCCAGCGAAATCCGAAGCGGGTCTCGACGGTGTCGAGAGGACGGCCGGCGATCAAGACGGTGCTGCGCACGCGATGGAGATAGGGATCGCCGGGAGACCAGAGATGCGGATTGGGAATGGGCGGCGTGGTCTGCTCCAACAACTGGGTCGCACCGGGCGGGATGACGGCAACGGGCGCCTGGTGAGTCGCCAGGACCCGGCCTGACGCGTCGAGAACTTCCGAGCGCACAACGATGGACGCCTGCGCGGCGTCGTGATTCGAAACTTCGGTGGCTATGCGGACGACGCCACGCGCGGCGGAAAGTTCCGGGGTCCAAATGTGGACTCCGAAGGGCGCGATGCGGACCGGGTTGGTCACGAGGAGCCGCACGGGGCGGAAGATGCCGATGGGCTGCGAGCCTTCCGCGTTGGGCGAACCCCAGCAGCCGCCGCAGACGTACGGGAGATCGTCGATCATAGCCGGGTGATGGGCGCGCACGGCCAGAAGATTGGGGCGATCGAAGACCAGGTGCGGGGTGAGATCGAGCGTGAAGCCGGTGCGTCCGCCATTGTGCGACCCGGCGGGTGCGCCGTTGACGAAGACGCTGGCATAGGAGCCTACGCCTTCCATTTCGAGGAAGACGCGGCGCGCGCGGTCGGCGGAGCTGACGGTGAAGGTTCGGCGGTACCAGGCAGTGCCGTGCAGGTTGCCGTGGGACTTGCGGGTGTAGCCCTGGTAGTCCTCCCAGTTGTGCGGGATGCGGACGGTGGTCCAGGCGGAATCGTCGAAGCGGACTTGTTCGGCGCCGCGAGGATCGCCGAGGGTGCTGCGCCATCCTTCGTCCAGGGACTCGATTCTGCGGGGTTGGGCGGCCGGCTGTGCGAGGGCGAGCGTGGCGGGCGCGATGGCTCCCACGGCAAGGAAGCGGCGGCGTGTAGGACGAAGAGACACCTTCCTTGAGCGTACCAGCGACTAGACTGCCGAGTGGACGCCGGCGGAAGCTGGTATCTTTGGAAACCGGCATTGGAAACCGGCATTGGAAACCGGCATTAGACGCCCAAGGAGACACCGCGATGTCCAAAATCATAGTCGTTGCAGAGGTTGAAGACCTGGTGAAATGGGAAGCGGCTTTTCGCACCCACGCCGGTCTCTTCAGAAGTCAAACCATCACCAAACCCATCCATTTCGGGGTGATCGGTGGCAATCAAGTCGCCGTATGCCTTGAGCCCGATGACGTGGCCGCTTGCATGAAGGTCCTCGAGTCCCCGGCGACGGCGGAAGCTATGGCTTTTGATGGTGTGAAGCGAAAGACGGCGAAGGTGTTCGTCCTGGACAAGACGTTGGAAGTCTAGCGCGAAACCTGGAAGCGGGCTCAAGGGCCGGTGTAGACCCGGAGAGTCCGGAGCCGAGCCCGCAGTTCCACCGCTATTGCTGGCCCGCCGGCTTGGGCGTGGGTTTGGCCGCCGCGGGCTTCGGCTTCGGCGCCCAGAAATCCGGGTCAGCCGCGATGTATTCCTTCGGCGGATTGCTCATCTTCGGGTTGACGGCGAACATCGTGCTTTCGCTGCTGACGATGATGTCCGATTGCAGCTTGTTATACCGCTCCAGCTTGTCCGCGCCGAAAGCGTCGAGCATGCTCATGGCCGACGGCGGCGGGTCCAGCGCCTTGAGCGAATCCATCTCGCTCAAGATCAGGTAGGTTCCGGCGGGCATGCCGGAAACTACGCTGTAGACCACCCGGCGCTGTTTCTGCCCGGCTTTGGCATAGGCCGCGTTCACCATTTTCCGCACCTCCGTATAGTCCGCCGCATGGCCCAGACGCACTTGCACGATGTTGACGCTGACAAATCGGACTTTGGCCAGGTTCGACGGCACGGGCAGATAGCTCATGTCCGGCTGGTAAGCGGCCACCATGCCGCGTTCGCCGGTGCGCAACTCTCCATCCTGCGCATCCAGCACGTCCAGCGTGCTCTTCAATGGCTCTGCCTCGGCCAACTGCATGGCTTTTCCTATCGACTCGTAACTATCGTGCCTTTCGACAAACCAGGCTTGGCTGGCGCCCGTTAGGTTTTCCCACGCAAGATAGCCGGGGTAACCGCTCTTGGAGAACGCGCGAACATACGCCGATTCCACCTTTTCGTGCGCCGCGCCCTTTCCGGATTTAATATCCTCGCGGAAGATACGCAGCAGGTGAGATGGCTCCTCCGATTGTGCCTGAATGAGCCAGGTCCCGGATAGCAAGAAACCCGCCGCAACAACGTGGAAGACTGTGCGCTTCATTTTGTGATCCCCTCAATATGTTAGATTTCCGGGACGCGTGTTTGGGCGCCCCGGCGTTGGTAAAGTATACACCCAGCCCCTTGTGTTCGAGCCTAGTTTTTCGCTGACTCTGCGGTCCACGGCTAATGATGGCTGCCGGCAAAGTATGAGGCAAGCCGGCCCTACCGCAGACCCGCGATGCGGAAAACGTAGACGGGGCTGGGCGGCGGGGAGCCGGCGGGCGGCGCCGACAGCCGAATGCCGGAGTCTTCGGTGCGCCACGAAATCGGCTGCCCGGTGGCGAGCAGAGTGGCCCGCGCGCCGGGCCTTAGACTCAGGTTGGGAACAGTGAGCCCCTGGTAAGGCCATCGCGGGACCAGTACGTACAGCTCGCCATCGTTCACCGTGAAGAAGGCTTCGATGCGCGCGGCTCCGGACGGCGGCGAATCCACCATTTTGGCGATGTCATACTCGCCGGCAAACTGCGTCTCCTTGATATCCGGCACCGTCCCGCGACTCCACAGACGAGTTTGCTTCCAGGGCGCGCTCCCGTAAATCGCCGCGCCATTCACTTTGAGCCAGTCGCCCATCTGCAGCAGACGCTCCTGCATGATGACGGGGACGCGGCCGTCGGCGGTGGGGCCGATATCGAGCAGCAGATTCCCTCCCCTGCTCACGATATCCACCAGCATCAGGATGAGTTCGCGTTCCGTGCGGTAATCGGTGGCCGTCTCCATGCGGTTGTACCCGAATGAGAAACCCATGCCGCGATCTTCTTCCCAGGGATGCGCGCCAGTCTTCAGGCCGGCGGTGTATTCGGTGGTGTAATAGCCGCCGTGCGCGTGGCGCGTTTCCTTGCCAAAACGGTCGTTGACCACCACCTCGTCCTTGACCGGCGATTCGTTGAACAGCCACGCGAGCAACTCGGGCGTGTGCCATTCCGCGCTGGGAAGATCCCACTCGCCGTCGCCGAAGATGATAGACGGGCGCGCGTGAGTCACTACGTCCTTGAACTGGGGCATCATGTGCTCGGCGACGTAGCGTTTGCGGTCGGAGAGCCACAGCGGGTTGTACCACTCATAGAAGGAATAGTAGAGACCCATGTGGAGGCCGCGGCGGCGTCCGGCCTCACTGAGCTCGCCCAGCAGATCGCGTTTGGGGCCGATGTCGACGGCGTTCCACGGGCGTCCCCAGGAGCGATTGGCCTGTTCGCTATGCCACAACGTGAAGCCGTCGTGGTGTTTGGAAGTGAGCACGACGTACTTGGCGCCGGAGCGGTCGAAGAGGTCGGCCCACTGGGCGGGGTCGAAGAGTTCGGCACGGAACATGGGGGCGAAATCGGAATACGGGAAGCTGGCGCCATAGACGCGCTTGTGAAAATCCCAGCTATGGATGCCGTCGCCGACCGCGTCGCCCGAGAGCTTGCCGGTTTCTTCGGCCTGCTTGCCTGCCGTGATGGCATGCCAGTACCACTCGGCGTACTGCAGTTCGCCCTTTACGTGGACGGGAGCATAGGCCGGCACGGAGTAGACGCCCCAGTGGATGAAGATGCCGAAGCGGGCGTTGGTGTACCAGGAGGGCGTGGGACGCTGGTCGAGCGAGGCCCAGTCAGGCTGATAGACGCGGGACTGCGCCTGAGCGGCGGAGCGAAGGGCAGCCGCCGGTAGCGTGGCTGCCAGGGTTTTCAGAAGATGTCGTCGATTCATGCGCCGGCCACATTGTATCGCGGAGTGTCGTATCGCGGAGATGACGCGGGGGTACAATCGGAGGCATGATTTCGCAAACCCGCCGCCAGTGGATGGCCGTCGCGGCTCTGGCCGGCTTCGCGCGCCGGTTGCACGGGCTGCCGCTCGATGAGCTGAAACTCGGCATCCTCACCGATGAAATCGACGACGACGTGCTGACCGCCGCGCAGTTCCTGGAACGCTACCACTTGCAATGGGCCGAGATCCGCAACATCTGGGGACCGTACAACGTCGATCAGCCCCTGGAAAAAGTGCGGCAGGCGCGCGAGATTCTGGACGGACACGGCATCCGCGTCTCAATTGAGGGCACACCGCTCTTCAAAATCCCGCTGCCGCCGGATACACCGGAAGGCCGGAAGACGCTGGACGCGCAGTGGACGGTCCTCGACAAAGCCATGGAGCGGGCCAAGGTGTTCGGAACCGACAAGCTGCGCGTGTTTACGTTCATGCTGGCCAAAGGGGAAACGCCGTCCGAGAGCAGCTATGCGCGCATCGACGAACTGCTGCGCGAAGCGGCGCGGCGGGCCAAGGGATTCCGGCTGGCAGTGGAGAACATCGGCGGCGGGTTCGTGGCCACCGGCGCGCAGGCGGGCGAGTTGCTGAAGCGGGTGAAAGAGGACAATGTCGGCATTACCTGGGACCCCAACAATGCCGGAGAGTCCGGGGAACAATCGTTTCCCGACGGCTTTCGCAAGCTGGACGCGTCGCGCATCTGGCACGTCCACCTGCGCGACTATAAACATCAGGACGGCAAAGTCGTGTGGACCGCCGTGGGCGACGGGGAGTTCGACAATCTGGGCCAGATTCGCGCGCTGCTGAAGGCCGGATACCAAGGCACATTCTCGCTGGAGACGCACTGGCGCGATCCGAAAGGCAAGATGTACTCCACGGAGACCTCGTTGAAAGGGCTGCTCGAAGTGATCCGCAAGGTGTGAGGCTATTTCTTCGAAGGGGTGATGTCGGTCAGCGGAAGATCCCAGTGGGCCAGTAAGATCTCGAACCGCCGCGCTTCCTCGCGTTGGTAAGCCGCCTGGTCGGGCCAGAGCTGCTTGATCAGACGGTCTTCTTCGGGATTCGCGGTGGTGGCCACGGTGGAATTCTTGAACCGGATGGTGACGCGAAAATCCCAGCGCGCGTCCTCGGTCATGTGGTTGGACGGCTGCTCGATTTTGACCGAGATCATACGGCCGCCCTCGACAATCTTCTGCAGCAGCGGGTAGTGGTTCTTCAGGAAGAGCTGCAGGAATTCCTGCTGATGGCCCCATTGAACCTTGTAGTAATACTCCATGACGTAGGGCTGATCCGGCGCGCCCTGTGGCGGCGCACCCTGAGCGAGCATCGGCCGCGCCAGAACGGAAAGGAACAAAGCGAAAAATACGCGTCTCATCGGTCCTCCAATTTGAATTCTAGTGCAGTACGCCGCTCAGAAGTGGGGTCCGGGCCGGCTGGGTCCGAATCGAATACCCTGGAATGGGCATGGTTGCGGCCTGCATCGCCGCAAAAATAGACTGGAGACACTTCAAATGAAAATCGTGCGCCTGGTCTTTAGCATATTCGGCGTCGTCGGTTTGGGGCTGCTTGTTGGCGGAGTTTATTCCGTGCGGCACACTCAAAAGTTCCTTCAGACCGCGATTTCGGCGGAGGGCGTAGTCACCGAAAACGTCTTGAGGGAAGACCACACCAGCAACCGGGGCGCTAGTTGGAGCTACTATCCGCGCATCGGCTTCCGGACTGCGGACGGGCAGGAGATCGCTTTCATATCGACTACCGGCACAAATCCACCTTCGTATCGCGTGAATGAGACGGTGCCGGTTCTGTACGATCCGCGGCAGCCGTACAATGCGTCCATCCACTCATTCGGATCGTTGTGGGCAGGTTCGATTGTGCTGTTCGGACTGGGCGCCGCATTCGCCGGACCTGGCGCCGGATACATTTTATGGAATCGCGCCACTGCTCGAAAGAACGCGTGGCTGCATCAGAACGGGCGCCGCATCCAGGTGGACCATGCGCGCGTGGAACTGAACACCTCGCTGACGGTCAATGGGGAGCATCCTTACCGGATCGTCTGCCACTGGCTGGATCCGGCGAAAAACGAGATGCACATTTTTCATAGCGCCAACATCTGGTACAACCCGGCGAGTTTCCTGCCGTCGAAGCCGCTGGAGGTGCTGATGGATCCGAACAACCCGCACCGCTACCTGGTGGAGATTTCCTTTCTGCCGAAGGTGGTGTGAGCGCGGCCTACTTTTCCGCCGCGCCCGGCTTACCGGCCTCGTCCAACAGGTCCTTCATCTTGAGCAACGGGACGCCGTCCTCCATCCACTGCGGAGCCGGTTTGTCCATCAGATAGTGGTCGAAGAATTCGCGCATCCGCACGGTGTAGTCCTTCTGATTTTCGGGCCGCGCCAGGCTGTGGTTCTCGCCTTTGTATTCCAGCAGGATGACCGGCTTGCCCATGCGCCGCAGCGTATTAAAGTACTCGATTCCCTGCGTCTGGTCAACCGCGCCGTCGCGGTCGTTGTGCAGAATCATCAGGGGCGTCTTAACATTGGCCGCATGATACACCGGCGAGTTACGAATGTACGCTTCCATGTTGTCCCAGTAGCCGCCTTTGAATCGGCCCTGGCTGTTTTCGAAGATGGCCTGGTTGGCGCCGCCGGTGTTCCGGTAAATCAGGCTGTACATGCTCACCATGTCGGTGAGCGGCGCTCCCGCCACGGCCGCGCGGAAGATATCCGTCTGCGTCACCAGGAACGCCGTCTGGTAGCCGCCCCAGGAGTGTCCGTGGAGCCCCACGCGCTGAGCGTCCACCACGCCCGTCGCCACCGCCGCCTTCACCGCCGGCACCACGCACGCCACCGCCGAAATTCCCGGATGGTTTACCTTATACACGATGTCGGGCTCGATGACGGCGTATCCATTGCTGGTGTAGTGAGCGATGTTGAAACCGTTGTAGGCCGGCCGCGGATAATCGTTGGCCACTTGCGATTCCTTTTCGTAGATCTCCACTATAGCCGGATAATGCTTGCCGGCTTCATAGTTGGCCGGCAGCCACAGCGCCGCCTGCAGCTTTTCGCCGCGCGTGCTGGTGTAGTCCACCAGACGCACGCCGCTCGACCATAGAAAGTCCTTCTGCTGCGGATTGCCGTCGGTCACCCGCCGGCCGCCCGAAAGCATGGCATCCGCCAAGTAGTAGTTCGGAAACTCCCGGGTGGTTTCGCGGGTGTACAGGTAGGTGTCCGCCTTTTTGGCCTTGATGAGCTGCGGGAACGCGGCGTCGTCCCACTGCAGCATCTTCACGCCCGGCTTCCCGGGCTCGATCAAACCGATACCGCCCTTCTTGGTCCATTCGCCATACACCGGCAGATATACGCGCGCGGAAAGATCCACCCCGCGCTCTTCCATATCGAACCGGAACGGGCGCTTGTAGCGAATCTGGTCCTTCTTGCCGTTCACCGTAAGATTTTCGGCGGTTCCGCCGTTCACCGGCACTTTCCAGATGTCCCATCCATCGGTAATCAGCACCGCCGAGCTGTCCTTGGACCATCCGAATTGCTGCGTCGGAGGCTTCACCACGTTGTGGTCGTCCTCCATATCCCAGAACGTCGACGGAATCCGGCGAGTCAGTTTCTTCGATTTGCCGGTCTCCATGTCGTATACCGAGAAAACTCCCTCCTCGTAATACAGAAGGCGGGCGCCATCCGGCGATGCGCCCAACATGTGCTGAGCCTTCCGCAACGCCAGTTTGCGCTCGCCGGTCATAGGATTGACGACGTAGACATCCTGGAAGCGGCGTCCGTCCAGGTTCCCCATCAGCTCGTATTCGCGGACGTCGGACCCGACCGCGAACTTCTGTTCCGGCGTAAGGGTCACCTGCCTCAACTGCTCGTCCGCCAGGCGCACAAACTTGTTTTGCGAGGGAACGTAAGTGGCCAGAAAGCTGAAATTCTTGTCCTGGCTTTCCTGCACTTGTTGCTGCGTTTGCAGGCGCGCATCCTTGTAATGCCACAGCACCAGCGACGGCTTGTCGTCCGCCGGCGCCGCGGGAGACGCGGGACGGTCGCCTTCCGCTCCGCCTGAATCCGCCGCACCCCTCTTCTTGGCCTTCACCTCGTGTATGCCGAAGATCACGGCGGAAAGATCCTGCCGCCACATGGGATTGCGATTCGGGCTGACCGTCATACCGGCGGGAAAGCTCTTGTCCGATTTCGGATCGAACGTCACTTTGACCGGCGCCTGGGCGCCCAAATCGCGAAACGCCACCACGCTATACAGCTTGTCTTCGAACCCCTTATCGTCCTCTCCGCGCAGCGCCGCCAGGGCATCGCCCTTTTCCGTCCAGGTCAGGCTCTTGTAGACCGCCGTGGCGCTGTCCAGAGTCTCAACCGTGCCGGTCACGTTATTGCGCAGTTCCAGCCCGTTGCCCGCCTTGTCTTGAGCGTCGATTGCCCAGGCCAGCCAGTCGCCCTTCTTGTCGAAGGCGAACTCGCTCACGTTGCCGATATTCATCTCGCCGGCAGTGGTCAGGTAGTGCAGCAGCAGATCGCTCCCGCTTGGCCGTTCGGGAGCAGCAGCGCCGCCCCGGCCCGCGGGCGCGGCCGCCGCGGTATCGGCCGGCGTGCCCGAATCGGCGCCGTATCGCTGAAGGGCGATCACGCTCGACCGTTCCCCACCGAAAGCGAATCGGCGGATCTTCTCGAACTCCGTCTTCTTGCCGGTGGCCAGTTCCACCAGCACGGCTTTGGTTTGGATGGGCCGCCGCTGCTGGCGCATCCGTTTGGCGTCGCGCGTCAGCGGATACGTGGAAAATGCCACCCATCTCGAATCGTCGGAAAACGTGGGTCCGCCGGCGCCGCCAGCGGCCGCTGCCGCCCCTCGCCCCGGCGCGGGAGCCGTACCCGCGGCCGGAGCGGGCGTGGAAGCCTGACGATCGCCCGCCGGATATTTGTCTTCTTGACCCGTCTTCAGATTGCGCACCACCACTTCCGCGTTCCCTTCCGCGGGATTCAGATGGTAGGCGAGCCATTGGCCGTCGGCCGACACTACGGCTCCCTGAATGGTCTTCCAGGCGAGGATGTCCGGCAGTTGGATGGCTCGCGGAGCGGGACTGTCCGCGGGCAATACCAGTACGGCCCAAGTAAACAGCAGAGCGGCAAATCCACGGTGTTTCATTGGGCGGATTTTATCACACCGGAATCGGAGCCTTTACGCCACATCCGCCGCCTGCTAGATTGTGCGATGCGAGGAGGACCCTTCATGAAGGGCACTATCGACGATTTCAAACGCGCGTACCAAGCCATGTCCGATGAGGCGTTACTCGCCGTCAACCCGGACGAATTGATCGAAGCCGCGCGCCTCTGTTACGAAGAGGAGGTGGCCAGCCGTTCGTTGACGCCCCAGCCGGCGCCTGAACCCGCCGGGGAATTCGAATCGCGCGCCGAGCCGGTTGAAGCAGACGGTGAGTTGGTATGCGTCGCCTACCTGTTTCCAAACGAAACCCCAATTGCGCTGGGCGTGCTTGAATCGGCGGAGATTCCGTGCATCCGGCCCGGCTCGAATATGAGAAGGATTGCCGGGTTCCTCGAAAGCAATTATGTGGGGGGCCAGCGGATACTGGTGCCTTCGGCCTACGCCGAACAGGCTCGCGAACTGCTCGCTCCGATGATCACGGAGGCCAATAAGGCTCTGGTCACGCGCTGGTTCGAAGAGGTATGGAACGACGGGCACGAAGACCGAGCCGAAGATTTCGGAGCCGGCGCGGACCCCATCCTCCGCTCCCAACTCAGCGGCCTTCACATCACTGTCGATGAAATGATCGCGGAAGCCGACAAAGTCGCCGCGCGCATTTCGATTACGGGGAACCCTGAAGGCGCGGCCGTCCGGTTCCAGGGCGTGGTGATCGTTCGCATTGAAGGCGGCCGGATCGTCGATACCTGGGCTATCAGCGACGCGAATGCCTGAACACCGTGAACTGGTTACTGCTTCAGGTATCCTCGCGCGTCCATCCATTCCTGGAATCGCACAATCCAGCCGGCAATGGCGCCCTTATTGCTGTCGCGCATGCCAAATCCGTGGCCGGTGTTGGTGTAGACGTGCAATTCCGCCGACATGCCCGCGCGTTTCATCGCCAGGTATAGTTCCGGTACTCCCTGCGAGATGTTCTGCCGATCATTCTCGCCGCAGGCCAGGAATGCGGGCGGCATGTCCTTGGTGGGTTTCATATCGCGCGGCAACCCGGGATAGATCAACGCCTGAAACGAGGGCCTGGCGTCCTGCCGGTCGATATCGTCGGCGGGTGACGCCGCTGGTTCGTAGTGCATGGCGGCCAAGGCCGCCACTTCGCCGCCCGCCGAAAAGCCCATCACGCCGACGCGCGCCGGATCGACGCCCCATTCCGCCGCGCGGCTGCGCACCGTACGAATGGCCCGCTGCATATCGGCCAGCGCATTCCCTTCGACGGTGTATGTGGAATCCTTCTCGCGCGCCAGCCGGTACTTGAGAACGAATCCCGCGACGCCATGTTCGCTGAGCCACTTGGCTTCGTTATAGCCCTCGTGGTCCACCCACAACTCACTATGGCCGCCGCCCGGCGCGATCACCACGGCCGCCCCGGTGGCCGTCTCTTTCGAGGGCAGATAGACCGTAATGGAAGGACGATGCACGCTGGCCACTACGTGGTCCCCCGTCGGCGCATTGATCCTCACCGTTTCCGGAGCGGTCTTCCCTTCCGACCCCGGAGCCCCATTGGGCCACAGCACCACCACCTGCGGCTCAGCCGCGAAAGCCGCGATGGCGGTCGTAAGAAATAATGTTGCAATCTTCATACTGCACCTCACAAACCGAAGGCGGAAGGCTGACGGCTAATACGCCTTCGCGATCACCGCGCGCCGGTCCACGGTTTCCCCGGTGACGATACATTTCCCCGGCCCGTCATACTCATCCACCAGCGGGATGTTGCGCACGGAGGCTCTGAATTCCTTAATGCGCGCATCGCATTTCGGATCATCCTTAATATGCGCCATCACAAAACGGCCGCCGCCCTTTTCGGCGCTCACCTCGCGCAGAATCGATTCCACTTCTTCGATGGAATTGGCCAGCACCGTGTTGTCCTTCAGGCGCTGCGAGGCGGCTGCCAGCAGGCCGGTCTGCATGGCCTGCAGCGTTGCCGGCAACCGCGCCGCCAACTCATCCTGGCCGATCGGTTCCTTGACGCCGGTATCGCGCCGTTTGATCACGATCTTGCCCGCCGCCAGGTCGCGCGGACCCAGTTCCAGCACCACCGGCACACCGCGCCGCTCCCAATGGAAAAACTTTGCGCCCGGGCTGGGACCTTCGCGGTCATCCACTTTGGCGCCCACGTCCGCGGCAATGCGGTGGGCCGCTTCCAGCACTTCCGCGCGTTCATTGTCCTTGCGATAAATGGGCACCAGCACGCTCTTCACCGGCGCCAGCTTGGGCGGCAGCACCAGCCCCTTGTCGTCGGAGTGAGTCATGATCAGGCCGCCGATCAAGCGAGTGCTCACACCCCAACTGGTCTGCCATACATAGTCGAGCTGCCCTTCCTTAGTCTGAAACTTGACGTCGAAGGCCTTACCGAAATTCTGCCCCAGGTCATGGCTGGTGCCGGCTTGCAGCGCCAGGCCATTCTGCATCATGGCTTCGATGGAGTAGCTCTTCAGCGCGCCCGCGAATTTCTCGGCGTAGGTCTTCATCCCTTTGATCACCGGCATGGCCATGATGTTTTCGGCCACGTCGGCGTAGATCTCGAGAATGCGCAGCACTTCCTCCAACGATTCCTCGTGGTTCGCGTGCGCCGTATGGCCTTCCTGCCACAGGAACTCGCTGGTGCGGAGGAACAGTCGCGTGCGCAGCTCCCAGCGCATCACGTTGGCCCACTGGTTGAGCAGCAGCGGCAAGTCGCGATAACTCTGGATCCACTTGGCGAAGAAGTGTCCGACGATGGTCTCCGACGTGGGCCGAATCACGTACGGTTCTTCGAGCTCCTTGCCGCCGGCGATGGTCACCACGGCCAGCTCCGGCGCGAACCCTTCCACATGCTCGGCTTCCTTCTTCAGGAAGCTCTGCGGGATGAGCAGCGGAAAGTAGACATTCTGGTGGTTGGTGGCCTTGAAGCGCCCGTCGAGCTCGCGCTGCAGCCCTTCCCAAACGGCATAACCGTTGGCCTTAATGACCATGCAACCCTTGACGATTTCGGCGGGTTCCGCCATGTCCCCCGACAGGACGACATCTTGATACCACGCGGCAAAGTCCTGGCCGCGCGGAGTGATAGGAGATTCAGCCATATGATTTGTGAGAGCTTGTCTCTCTAGGGTACGACGAAATGGCGCGCGATATCGCCGCGCAATCTCATTCCCTTCACCGCGTCCAGAACATACAAATTATCGACACTGTACTCCCCTCCGCTCACAAAAGGCACTTTGGGCAACAACCGCTCTCCAGCTTCCAACGGACGATTGTTCGTCTGCCATTCGTGCGCCAGCGGACAGCCGGTGTGCATCTCGCGCCAGCTCAATACCGCCTTCGCCCAACCGTTCAAGCTGTTTGCCAGCGGCTGAACCGTGCCCGTCTCCGCGTCGAAACTGCCCACTTTATCGTTCTTGATGCAGAACTGATTTCCGAAGACATCTTCCGCGAAGAATAGGATTCCTTCAGCAAGATCCGCGTAGGCATCTCTCCAGAGTGCGGGTGAGTTCCAGGTCCGCAGATCCATCACGGAAGCCTCGCTGCCGATCGGGAAGACATGCAGAGCGTTTTCGAAGGCGTAGAATCCGTTTTTTTCGCAGAGCCACTCGAAGAGATCTATGCCGAGGTTTCCGTAATATTCCACGACGGCGGTGTCGTCTTCTGCCGGAGGATCCAGAATTCCGCGCGATCCCAGATTCGCCAGCTTTAGCAGATAGTCGTCCATCGTGTCTCTCCAAGGTACGACGAAATGGCCGGGCTGGACAGCTGCCGCACGAAAACGAGACAATGGAAGTGTGCCGAGGGTGTCCAGAGGATTTGCCGCTCAATCCGAAATTGAAGCCGACGTACAGCGACTGGCTCAAGCCCTGGCGCCCGATGTCGTGCGCATCCGGTACAGCCTGGGCGACGACTGGACCGGCGATCCCTCACTATTCCTGAAGATTCTGCTGACTGACGAGGCGAGCCGCCCGGAGAACCTGTATGGAGTCGTCCAGCGCGTTCCGCTCGCGGTTATGAAAGAGATCGACGGAGACGATCTGGGCCTGCACCTTTACTGGGACTTCCGTAGTCTATCCGAGCAGGAAGAACTCCTGGATCCGGCGTGGGCGTGACGCGTGCCGTTCGCGGACGACCTGCTGGAGCAGTCGAAACACCTGGCGACCCGGGAGCGCAAGAAGCCGCGCCAGGCCAGCCTGCGGCGCGCGGTTTCGACCGCATATTACGCCTTATTCCATCTTCTGATCGATGAAGCCACGCGCAATTGGAAACGTACCGGCCAGCGGGCGCAACTTGCGCGCCTATTCGAGCACGGACAAATGAAGGCCGCATCGGACAAACGGCGCGCCGAATGCGAGCGGTTTCTCAATGCGAACCCGCCAACCGCCCCCGGCGCGACACTTGTTTGCATGTCCCACCTGCACATTGTCGCTCATACGTTTTGCCGGGCTCAGCAGAGGCGGCATATAGCCGACTATGACAATGCCGCACCATGGACGCGCACCAAGGCGCTCGGAATGATCGACGAGGTCGATGCGGCCTTCCATAGCTGGCGAGCAATCAGAGAGGATCCTGCCGCGCAGTCCTGCCGCCTGGCCCTTCTGGGAACGCCCAAAGGCTAATGCCGTCCAAAACGTCTCGGAGCGCTCGGGTGGAACGACGGCGCCGGACGCGAGGGAGCCGGCCGGTATCCGCGCGGGGGCGATGGCGAAGAATGCGGCTCCTGCGAGCCGCTGCCGAATCGCCGGGGGCTGTTGTCGCCGCCGGGCTCGCGCGCTCCAGGCCCCGCGTACGGCGAGCTGCGGTATCCGCCCGGCTTGCTGGCGTACGGCGAGTTCTTGAATCCGCCACTCCTGGCAAACGTGCTGCCCGAATAGCGTTCCTGCGTGGCCGTCCCCTGCGATCCGTAACGCGGCGCACCGGTTGCGGAATCGTGACCATAATAGGTCCGGCCATTTCGGCGGGCGTCGTAATAGCCATCCCAGTCGTAACGCTCCAACGGACGATAGGAATGGTTGAACAGCAAGTCGCGCATCAGCGCATACTCGCCATAGAACACCCAGAAATCGCGCCCGTCGTGGCGATCCCAATAGCCGTACTGATTGGTCTGGCCCGGCGGCGCCATGTACGCGAATCCGGCCGGCTGCGCGGTACGCTCAGCTTCGGAATCGTACAGGCCCTGGCTCTTGTGCTCCACCGCCATGCCGAGATCGTTGTGCATGGCGCGGTAGGTGGGTTCGGCCACCGTCACCCACTGTTCGTCCGATGTGGCCTGCCCATTCTTGGCCGAGGCGTCGGGATATTGGGTAGTGACGGTACGGATCTCCTGCTCGTACGCGCTCCCATGGGGGCGCATGTCCACCAGCAACTTGTCCCAGGAGTTGTACAGTTGTCCCGAGAGCGCCTGGATTTCGCCGGCCGTCCGCGGCAACTGTTCGGCCGTCCCGTGCAGCGCGTCCTCGTCCGCCACGAATGCGGCAAAATCCAGATGCGCGAAATCGTTGGCCGCAGCCTGGCGGCGCACGTCCGCGCTCTTCTGCCATACCTCGTCCGATTGCGCGATGCTGTCCTTCAGCCCGGTGACGCGCGCGTCCAGATCCGCCTTCTTCTGCGGCCAATCGGTCTCCGCCTTCTGCACGGTGGCCAGCAGCGGGGCCATTTCGAAGCCGTCGATTGCGCGGTGGTCGCTCTCCATCTGCCGCACTTCGTCGGGCAGATGCTTCTTGACGTCGATCCAGTGTGCGGCTTCCTTTTGGACTCCGGCGGCCTGCGAGAGTGCCCCACTGCGCAGATCGCGCTCCTGCGATAGCAACCGTTCGGCGCGTTCGCGGTCCGTGCGGCGGTTGGATTTCTCCAGCCGCGTTAGCTCGGCAATCTCCTGCGAGGCGGATTGCAGTGCAGTCTTCTGCTGCGCCAGAGCCGCGGCCCACCCGGCGCTTGCCGGAATCGCGCGGAACAGATCCGGCTCCTGCACCAGGTCGCCAGACACCTCCGAATCGACCGCGTCGAGTTGCTTTTGCGCCGAAACCAGCGTGGCGCGCTCCGTATCGATTTGGGCGCGCACCGTGCGCGGCAGATCGTCCAGGCCGGCGAACAGCACGGCGACAATCAGCACGCTGAGAAGAACGGCGAGAAATTTCAGTCCGGATCGGCTCATGGCCGGCCTACCCTCTGCCCCGGTATACAGTCACATCTCCCGGGGCGATCCCTTGGTACAAAGTCACCGCGAACGGCTCTTCCTGCTCCTTGCGAAGCGCCACCAGACCAGTGCCGTTCTCCTGCCGAAACTCCCAGTAGTAAAACCCACGGGGTTGCGGAAGATTGTTGCGGGTGGCGTGCGCCTCGCGGCTGAGGCGGTACATCCACACTTTGCCGTCGAATTCCAACGAATCTCCGGTGTTCTGGCGTTCGTCCATCTGCGCCAGGTCGTCCTCGGAGAGCCCCAGATCTTCCAGCGTCAGTTTGCGCGGATCCACCTGCACGGCCACATCCAGGTCATCGCCAGATGCATCCACGCGCAACGAAACATGCCGCCCTTTGTACGGGCCGGTCAGTTCGAACCAGCGCCGCGAGCCGGTTTCGATCCACGTGCAGCCCTCGGCCGTAAAATCCAGGTCGGTCATGCTGTCGCCCACGCCGGAAATTGAAATCGCATCTCCGATGCGGGCATCCGGCGCTTTGAGGTTGGCCAGGTCTTCCACCGGAGCCACCGGAGTTTTCGGCTTCTTGAAAAGTTCCATCAGAACCTTCAACAGCAGCACGCCCAGTATGGCGACTACCGTAATGGTGATCATTTGGGACTGGGCAGTTCTTTCGGAAACTCGGGCGGCGGCGGCTTCTTCCGCTCCAGCTTGAGAGCTTCCAGTTCCTTATCCACGCTGTGATCGCCCAGTTGCGCGAACTGCTTCTCCAGGTCGTCGTCCTTGCCGGTGGAGGCCAGTTGATCGAACGCTTTGGCCGTGGCTTCCTCGCGCGAGACCGATTCTTCGAATCGGCCCAACTGGGCAAACGCGTTGTCCGCATGGCCCACGCCCGACATGGCTTCCGCTACTTTGCGCTGCGCCATGGCGGCGTTCTTGCGTGCCACCAGCGTGGTGGCGGTGCGCTCGCCTTCGTCGATCTTGCCCTTCAGTTCGGCGACCTGCTGCTTCAGTTTCTCGCTGGCCTGCTGGGCGGAATCCACCGCCGCCTGCATGGACGCCACCTGCTTGTCGCTCTCGGACTTCTTGACCAGCGCTTTCTTGGCCAAGTCCTCGTTTCCTGCGTCCAGCGCCTGTCCCGCGCGGTCCTTCCATGCCTGAGCCTGCTGGACATACTTCTGGTACTCGGCGTCCAGGCGATTGTAGTTACTCATCGCCACCGCCGACGCCCGGACCACGTTGTTCAGCTCATTCTTCATGTCCGCCACGGTCTGGTTTACCGTAGCTTCGAACGTGGCGTCTTCCAGCGTGTCAACACCCGCGTTCGCCTGGCCGCGCGCCACGCGGCCTACGCGGCCGAAAATATCCGATAAGAATGCCATAGCTCCGTTCCTCCGTTACCCTTTGAACTCCGAAAGCAAACCGCGGGCCGCGATGACGTCCACCAACAGAAAGTGGACGCACGACAGGATGTCGTCCTCGTCGTCGGCCCCCATGTCCTGCAACTTGCAGAAGTTGGCCAGAGTCACAGCCGTCTGGCCGTTACCCGCGTCGTAAAGTTGAAAGTGCGACGTGGAAATGCCGTTATCGGCCGCCAGCATTCGCGCCATGATTTCGGAAGTGACCGCGCTTCGCGGCACAACGGTGCAGGTGAGCGACAGAAACAGCACGTCGCCCTGCAGGACGGCCCGTAGGCTGACCCCGCTGTCTACCTCTTGAATTCTCAATGTATCGGGGGCTGGTTCGGAGATTTCGTACCCTCTCTCCGCCAGAAGCGCATGGATCTGGCCCAGTCGAGGGCTGGTTGTGGCTGTCATGAGTGTTCGTTACTCATTATGGCGTACGCAGTTCCCGAAGAAAAGTTCAATCAGAAGCCGTCAGCCATCCGCCGGCGCACCGGAAAGCTGAAGGCCCATGGCTGACGGTCGATGGCTCATTTTTTCACAAACTTCACTGCCGCCGAGTTGATGCAGTACCGCAGTCCGGTCGGTTTCGGCCCGTCCGGAAACAGGTGTCCCAGGTGCGCATCGCACTTTTTGCAGAGCACCTCCACCCGTTCCATGAAGTGCGACCGGTCGGTGCGCGTCTCGACGTTCTGTTCGGCCACCGGACCCGCAAAGCTTGGCCATCCGGTCCCCGACTCGAACTTCTCCGTCGATTCGAACAGCGCCGTGCCGCAACACGCGCACCGGTAGATGCCCTCCTCGTGATTGTTCCAATACTCGCCGGTGAATGCCCGTTCCGTGCCCTGCTGCCGCGCCACGCAGAATTCCGCAGGCGCCAGATCCGCTTCCCATTCCGCCTCGCTCCTCACGATCTTCTTCATCCGGACGGTCTCCCGCTTCTGGCCGTCGTCGCTGATATCCACCAGTTCCACCTCCGGTCCGGCGCCGTTTTCTTTTGGGTCAAGCATAATTTGATTTTACCCTGCACCATGCTTCAGCCTTGTGGCTTACAGCGCCACATCTGTGCCTCGACACCGAAATTGCATGTGTCCACCCGCCTAGCGCAAACCGGTGAGCATCATGATATCGCTGCCGATCGTGTCCACCTGTGCGTACAGCAGCCAATGGTCGTCGGGGGAAACCGATAAGCTGGGAGTTCCCAACGCCGGCCTCTTCGCCATGGTGGCCACGGAGGCAATCCGGCCGGTGGCGAAGTCATAGAACTGAATCTTGCACGGTGGTTTCGAGTTGCGCAGAAAATAGATTCCCGTGCGCGTCACCGCGCAATAGCGCCTGTCGTGAACTTCAGACAACTCGGGGATCCGATGCGCGTCCTTTCCGTCGGACGACGCCTGCCAGATTCCATCCTCCCCGTCCGAATAATAGATGAACCGCCCGTCGGGCGATTCGATGGCGTCTCCTACCGTTCCATGCGCGATCTCAACCGGCGCGCCACCCCTGACAAGCTTCTTCCAGATCGACCGGGCATTGCCTTCCCGCCGGCTCACGAAGTAGATGGCCTGTCCATCGCGAGCCCAGGTCGGCATCATGGCATCGCCTGGATCTTCCAGGAACAACTGGGGCTGCCCGCCGTTGGAATCGATTCGATAGATCACGGATCGTCCGTCCTTTACGGCGTCGAACACGATCTGCCGGCCATCCGGCGACCAACGCGGCGTGCCCACCGGCAAACCCCCGAAATTCGTGATCTGGAGCAGGTTCGATCCGTCGGCATTGGCCGTCCACAGATCGTACGAGCCGGAGCGGTCCGATCCAAATACAATCCGCCTGCCGTCCGGCGAGTACTGCAGACTGTCGTTGCGCCCGGTGCTGGCAAGTATCTGTTGCGGCGCGGCGGCTTGCCCCGCGGTAAGATCTACCCGCCAGATATTGGAGTTCTGGACGCGGTCGGTATACAGCACGCGGCTGCCGTCCGGCGAGGCCGTGACGTCCCGCACGCTCCGCCCGGCTATCGTCAGCGGCTCGGGAGTGCCTCCCTTGGCCGGGATACTCCAGATCATGGTTCCGCCGCTGCGGTTGGAGGAAAATAACAGCCGCCGCCCGGTGGACCAGGTAAGGCCGCTAATGGTCTTGCGATCCCAGGTCAGCCGCTTTTCGCCGCTTCCGGAGAGCGGGATGACGAAGATATCCATAATCCCGCGCTGGCTGGCGGTGCGGACGAAAGCGATCTGCCGGCCGTCCGGCGAAAACACCGGCATGGAGTCGCCGATCGATTCCGAGTCGGGAGCGGTTAGTTTCCTCCTCTTCCCCGTATCCACCGAATACAAGTAGACGGCGTCCGGCCCCTCGATATCCGGCCGGTCGCCTACCGCCAGGTATCCGCCATCCGGAGACCAAGCCGGGCCCGTATTGTGCATCGCGGAACCTTCCTCCTGCCAGGCCGCCGCGGCTGAGGTGATCTCCGCGATCTTGCGCTCGGCTCCTCCCATGGCCGGCACTACGAAAATTTCCTGCTTGGCCGGGGATACCCGGAGGAACGCGAGGTAACGCCCGTCCGGGGACCATGTGGGGTGAAGGTCGAGCGCCGGATTTGTCGTCAACCGCAGGGCCGTCCCGGCATCGAGCAGTTTCACGTAGATATCGAAATTATTCGACTCGCCGTCGTAGACAAACGCGAACTGCTTGCCATCCGGCGACAGGGCCGGCTGGAATTCGTAACCCGGGTACGACGTCAGGGGACGGACAACCGGCAGCGGCGGCACAGTCCCGGGCCGCAAACTAATATAAAGACCGAGCAATACACAAACTCCCAGGCAGCCAATCGCCCACCTGCGGAGACCTACCCGAACCTGCGGCGGAGCGACAGCCACCGGAACTGGCGCAGGTACGGGACACGGAACGGGTCGAATCTCAAAGTGGGCTACGTAAGCGCCCTTCGGCAGACGGATTGTGACCGGGTCGTCTTGGCCCAGGGTCTGATAGTACTCATCCAGTTTCGCCCGCAGCCTGCGTGCCTCGGTGCGCACGATGGGTTCTACCCGCGGCTCGTAACCGGGATCGCGGCCGTAGACCTCCACGCCAATTGTCGTTTCCTTCAACTGGCCGCCTTGCCCGCCCAAGCTGCCTTCGACCACAAACCGCAGAAATTCGCTCAGACGTTCGGCGTGGGCGAACACCGGACTGGCCAGTAACCGGGCCAGTTCGTCGCGCACTAGCGTGTCCTCAGCCGTATTCTGTTTTGGTCCGGCATCCATGGGTGAGCACGAATGCCGATACTTTATCACAATCGGGAGCGTTAAGAATCAATGTGTTGCACATAGGTAAGCAGGGCCTGCTTACACCCCGGCTACCCATCCCTACTTCCGCTTTCGAGACGGTTCGCGCAAGATTCCTCCATGCCTTACATTATGCAGTTTGAAACCTGGATCAAGCTTACCCAACTGACCGGAAAACCGCGCAGCAAGTATCTCAAGGGCGTCGACGAGGCCCTTCAGCAGTACCACAAAGCTGTGAGCGAAGCCAATCTCAGTAAGCTCAAACTGGCGCTGCACCATTGGAAAATGTCCAAGGGCTACGATGGCGCCGCCGGAATGCCCGGCTGGATGGTCAGTCCCCGGAATCACCAAAAGGGGCCGGAGACGCTCGACCTGCAAACCCTCGGTGTGAACGGCAGGCTGACTCCGGTTTTGGCCGACCTCGCCGATTCGCCGTTCTATGGGATCGAGGCTTGGGCCGGAGAAGCCCTTGCCCGCAACGTCATGAAAGAAGCGCGCCTGCAGGCCCTTCAGGAGTTGTTTCAAGGCAAGAAAGTCATCATTAGAAAAGGGCAGGTCAGCCTCATGCTCATATCCATGAAGCGCAATCTGACCACCGCGACTACGGAAGCCGGCAAGGCGGCGGCCGCGGCTGAAGCCATCGCCATAAGCCCCTTGAAGCAGAAAGTGATGGAAGCCGTCCAGCCCTTGGTTCAACAGGCGGAAACGGCCGCTCGACAACTGATAAACGAAATTCTCGCGCCGTTCCCCCTGGAAGTCGCCCGGGAAGTCCTCCGGTTCCTCGTCGAGCTTATGCCGCAATTTTTGACCGAACTGGCCGGCGCCATCGCTCCCTATCTCGGCTTGGCAACCAGCGGAATCGAAGCCGTCATCTATACCGGAAAGACCATCGCCGCTCAGTATCGGCTCGAACAATCCGACAAGCATAAGGAAGGGTTCGCCAAAGGCGATCCCATAGCGGCCCTGGAGGCCGTCCAGCGCATGATCGAGCGGGAGCGTAACCGCTGCCTGCGCATTGCCTCGCTGCAGGCCAGCGACGCCGTTGTCAAAGCCGCCGCCCACATCGCGGACGCAGCCGCCTTCGGCGCGCCGGCCGTCAGTTCCGTGGTGAGCCCGCTATCCGGAATGGCTAAAGCGCTGGCCCTGCTCGCACACAAAGTGTACTTGCTGGCACGGGACGTCTCCGAGTTGTTTCAGGCGAACCGGATCCTCCTAACCCAACCTCGGTTGACGGCGGATCTCTTTGACGAGTGCCCGCTCCTGGGCTGCTATTTTGTCGCCGCCTCAACCACCAGCGATCTTGTCAACTTCGCAGTCGATAACATCGGCGCGGTGGGCTGGAATCTGGAAGTGGAGACGATGGTCACACGGCATATCCACCCGATGGTTTCCATGGCGCGCGACGTGATCGCCGAGTCGCGGCTGGAAGTAGAAGGTTTGGAACAGTCCAAAGCGGCATCCGCCAATACCACTCGAGGAGCGCACGGCATCTCTAACGTTAAGGACCGCGTGAAGAAGAAGACGCTCGACAAGATCAACGCGGTCCTCCCATTTCGAGAAACGCTGCATAGGGCCCAGACCCCGCTCCAGCCGACGGCCAAACTGGGTTTCCAGCCGGTCCTCGCGCCCGTTCTGCAGTCGCGAATCTACGGCGCCGGCCGGTGAACCTGAGGCTCGGTCACTGCCGGAACAGCCAGCTTATAAGTTCCAGTACTGCGTATGTAACCGTACACATGTAACTCTTGAAAACATCGACGAACCTTGCTACAGGAAATACCCGGTATAGACTGAGAGGACCCGTGCGCGGCGCCCGGGTCCGGCGACCCATGGGATCTCAGAATAAAGAAAAACTTTTAGCAGGGTGCGTACGCCATCTGGCCTTGGTCATTTGCCTGTCGGCCCCCACCGCACTACTGGGGCAGACGTGGACGCAGCAGAGTCCCGCCACCAGTCCGTCGGCCCGCGAGGGGTCGGCGATGGTCTACGATTCGATGCACCACCAAATGGTATTGTTTGGCGGCGAAGACAGCGGCGGGAATGCCCTCAATGACACGTGGGTGTATGACGGGACCACCTGGACACTGTTGCATCCGGCAGCCAGCCCCACGGCTCGTCTCTGGCATTCCATGGCGTTCGACGCCGCTCACGGTACGGTGGTGCTTTTCGGCGGCGAACCGCTGAGTTCGCCGACTCCCACTTACTTGGGCGACACCTGGTTGTGGAATGGTACGAACTGGCAGGAGGCGAACAGCCCGAATAATCCTTCCGGGCGACAGGCTCCGGCAATGGCCTTCGACGCCGCTCAAAGTAATGTGGTTCTCTTCGGCGGCAGCGGAACCAGTGGCGTCCAGCAGGATACCTGGACATGGAACGGGTCCGCCTGGGCGGCTCAGACGACCGCGGCGGTGCCGGCGCGCCGGTTCGCCTCCATGTCGTACGACCCGGTCCACTCTCAAGTAGTGATGTTCGGCGGCGATAACGGGTCCGTGGATCTGGGCGACACGTGGACATGGGCGGCAGGAAATTGGACCAAGCAGACTCCGGCGCATTCCCCATCGGCCCGAAGCAGCCAAGGGCAAGCATACGATTCGCTACGAAATCTCACGGTCTTATTCGGAGCAAGTGGCGGAGCCGACACGTGGACCTGGAACGGTACGGACTGGACGCAGGAGTTGACTTCGGCCAGTCCTCCGGACCGGTACTACGTCAACATGGCGTATGACACCGAGCATTCGAACTTGGTCTTGTTCGGGGGACTTCTCTACGACGAATTTGGCGATGTGAACGATACGTGGAAACTGGGGTATTCGTATACCCAGAGCTGGATGTTGTTGACCGGGGCGACCTTCGGGCCGCCCGCGCGATTCAATGCCGCGAGCACCTACCAGGGGAACGCTGCCGTCCTGTTCGGCGGCTCGACCGGCACAAGCCTCCTGAATGACGTCTGGTTCTGGATTGGCGACGAGTGGAGCGTACTCAGCGGCGGCTCCAATCCTCCGGCGCGCCAGAGCTCTGCCATGGTAACCGATGCGAGCACTGGATACGCTCTCCTGTTCGGCGGAAATTCGAGCGACACTGGGGTCAACCTGCTGGGCGACACCTGGCTGTTTAACGGCGGCTCTTGGAGCGAGCCTTCGCTTGAAGCTTCGCCCTCGGCGCGTGACGGACATGCGATGGCGTACGACGCGCTGCACGCCAACACCGTGCTCTTCGGAGGCTTCACCGGGTCGTATGCCAACGATACCTGGATATTTGATTCCTCCGGGTGGAACGAAGCGGCTCCCGCAACCCCACCTCCGGGGCGATCCCTTCACTCCATGGTCTTCGATGGGGCTCACGGTCAAGTGGTGCTTTTCGGCGGAATTTCGAATGGCGCGTATCTGAACGACACCTGGATTTGGAACGGGACGACATGGGCGCTGCAAAGCCCGGCAACCAGCCCACCGGCGCGGGATAACTTCTCGATGATTTACGACTCGGTGCACGGATTCGTCGAGATCTTCGGCGGTCGAAACTCCGGCGGCGCGCTGAACGATACCTGGATGTGGGACGGGACTACCTGGACTCAGTTGACTCCGCCCACGTCGCCAAGCGCGCGTTATGGGATGGCGTCGGCGTATCTGCCTGCCGCCGGTCAGTTCCTGGTGTTCGGAGGGGCCAACGGCAGTTCCACCTACAGCGATACCTGGATCCTGGGCAGCCCCTACGTGCCGACGGCTACACTGCCGACAGGATATTCCCAGCAGTCCTACAGCTACACGATTGTGCCCGCGGGGGGCGTGGCGCCGTACACCTTTTCGCAAGACGGCCGGCCTTACTCCTTCACCTCATTTGGCATGAGCCTCAATTCCACCACAGGCGCGATTACCGGGACGGACGAGATCACGCCGGGCCAACCGCCCGTCTCGATCGGGGTCACGATCACCGACGCGCAGGGCCAAGTCACCGATCTGGTCTTCTCGCTGCAGACCGACAGTCCCATCTCGCTCGGCCCGGCCAGTTTGCCGGATGCCACCATGGGCGCCAACTACAGCGTGACTCTGGTGGCCAGCGGAGGCACTTCACCGTTTACTTATAGCGCCAGCGGCCTGCCGTCCGGGCTAGGCCTGAGCGGCAGCCAGATTATCGGACAGTGCACAGCCTCGTCAACCAATGTGGTGTTGGGAGTAGTCGATTCCATCGGCGGAACGGCCAGCGTTGGACCCATCTCATTGAACTGTAATCCGGCGCCGCAGATCACTACCGCCTCGCCCCTGCCGGCCGCACAACTGAACACGTTCTACACTGTCACGCTCGCCACCAATGCCGTATACGATCCTCCAGGCGCCGCACCCTTTACGTGGAGCGTGACAGTAGGCTCACCGGGGCAAGGGTTGTCGCTGCTGTCGAACGGTGCGATTCAGGGAACCCCCACCGCTATCGGGACCTCGACGTTTACGGTGACATTCACCGACCGTTGGGGAGCGTCGGTAAGCAAGCAGTTCCAACTGACCGTCGGCGTTCCGCTAACCATTACGACCGTGGCGCTGCCGCTGGGCACGCTCACCATGGCCTATCCGGCCGGAGCGGCACTCGCGGCAACCGGCGGAACACCCCCATACCACTTCAGCGCAACCGGGATGCCGGGCGGACTCACGATCAATCAGACGACTGGCGCGATTACGGGAACTCCTGCCGCGGCAGGTGTCTTTAACCCGACCTTTACGGTGACCGACCAAGCTACGGGAAACACCCAGCTATCGATTCCGATTACGGTGGCGGCTCCCGGCACGAATTCGGAGGACTGGGTGGAGGTGTTTCCCGCCACGGCTCCCACTGCACGGCAGGGCGCCGCGATGTTCTACGATTCGGTCCACAGCCGGACCATTCTCTTCGGTGGCAGCTTTTCCGGTGAGCCAGGCGTGCTCGGCGATACCGACTCCTGGGACGGAAGCAACTGGACCACTCTGGGTCCGTCCAACAGCCCCACCGCGCGCGGCTTTGCGGCCGCCGCTTTTGACGGGACGCATGGAGTGGGCGTGCTGTTCGGCGGCCAAGACCAGAACGGCGTCATTCTCAGCGATACGTGGATCTGGAACGGAACCACATGGACGCAGGCCAATCCCTCGAATAGCCCTCCGGCGCGGATGGATGCCTCCATGGCGTACGACGGCCATCAGATCGTGCTCTTCGCTGGAACCGCTAACAATTCCACCGACTTTAACGACACGTGGATCTGGAACGGCACAACCTGGACACAGACCGCCGCCGGCGCGGGGCCCGCGCCGCGGCAAAACGCGGCCATGGCCTTCGATTCGGCGCACAGCCAGATAGTGATGTTCGGGGGCGTGAACAACGGGACCTCGACCTTCCTCAGCGATACGTGGCTCTGGAATGGAACCACACTGGCGTGGACCCAGGTGGTCCCGTCGTTGGCCCACCCACCCGCCAGAGCCTCGGCAGGTATGGCATACGATTCGCTGCGCGGCCAGACGACCCTGTTCGGGGGCTTCGCCGGAGCGAACCCTTTTGCCGACACCTGGGCCTGGAGCGGCGCCGCCTGGACTCAATTGCAGCCGCCTCACAATCCGACGGCGCGCATAAACCAGGCCATGGCGTATGACGCAACCAATTCGCACGTCGTGCTGTTCGGGGGGACGGATACCGACGTCAACCAGAGCGACACGTGGCTGTTCGATGGGCCGGTGGTGTCCAACCTGACGCTGCCGGACGGCACGCAGGGCACTGCGTACAGCGCGGCTATCGCGGTGGCGGGTGGGATCGCGCCGCTGTTGTTTGCGGCTCCCACATTGCCGCCGGGGATCACGTTCAATACCGCGAGCGGCGTGTTCGGCGGCATGCCCTCATCGGCCGGGGACTACACCATCACGGTCGACATCGAAGATGACGACGGGGCCAGTATCGCGCCGCAATTCAGTTTGCACGTTTCCCCGCCCGCGGCTCCGCTGGTGCTTTCGCCCACCACGCTGCCCAACGCCACGGCTGGCGCCAACTATTCCGCGCAGCTCTCCGCGGTCGGCGGCGTAGGGGCCTACACTTTTGGCGCCACGGGCCTGCCCACCAACCTGATCCTCAATTCCAGCAACCAGATTTCGGGCCAGTGTACGGCCAGTTCCTCCAATGTACATCTGACAGTGCATGACTCCGCCACGCCCACGGCGAATACGGCCAGCGCAGGTCCGCTTACCATCACCTGCAACGCAGCGCCGGCAATCACCACCGCGTCGCCGCTTGCCGATGGCATCGTGAACACGGCATATAGCGCCACCGTGCAAATGAGCGGCGGCACTGCGCCCATCACCTGGACTCTGACTCCCGGCACGCTGCCAAGCGGGTTCGCTTTAAGTCAGTCGGGCGTGCTGACCGGGACACCGGCCACCGCAATGACGTCGACCTTCAGTGTCAAGGTGACGGACTTCTGGGGAGCGATTGCCAGTAAGTCTTTCACCGTTCAGTTCGAGAGCGTCGTCACCATTACGTCAACTTCGCTGCCGAATGGCGTATTCGAATCCCCGTACCAGAACGGCGTTACTCTCGGAGTCTCCGGCGGCACCGGTAACGGCACCTACACGTTCAGCGCGACGGGGCTCCCCCCAGGGTTGAACATCGACCCTTCCGCCGGCACAATCGGTGGAACACCCACCCAAGCCGGCACGTTCCATCCGACGTTCACCGTCACGGATCAGACGCCCCAGACGGTGATGAAACAGATCACCCTGGTGGTTCTGGCGGCCACCGGCAATCCCAATTGGACGAATCTGGCGCCGGCAACCGCTCCTTCCGCGCGGGATAGCTACGCCATGGCGTACGATCCCGTGCGTGCGGTCACGGTGATGTTCGGCGGCACGAATCTCCGCGAGACCTGGACGTTCGGCTTCCCTTCGCAATGGACCCAGCAGTCGCCCGCCACGTCCCCGTCCGGCTGGCAGGGACCGGCTATGGCGTGGAATGCCGGCCAGGACAGCATGGTGTTGTTTGGCGGGGCCATCAACGGCGTTCCCATGAACCAGACGTGGGTTTGGGATGGCTCGAGCTGGACCAAAAAATCGCCGGCGAATAGTCCGGCGGCGCGGTATTACGCAGGCATGGCGGCGGACCCCGCCAACAACGAGGTGGTGCTGTTCGGCGGCAGCAGCACCATCGGCAGCTCCGGCGCTTTGAACGATACGTGGGTGTGGGATGGGAAAAACTGGGTCCAGAAATCGCCCGCCACCGTCCCCACGGCGGTCTTCGCTCCCTCAATGTCCGGCGGGCCCACCGGTCCGGTGTTGTTCGGCGGGCTGACCGCGGGAAGCGCGGCAACCAATCAGACCTGGGTCTGGGACGGGACTAACTGGAACCTGCAGTCTCCTGCCGTCAGTCCACCGGCGCGCTATGGGGCGGGTATGGCATACGACAGCCAGAATGGGGTGGTCAAGCTATTCGGCGGCTCCGACGGGACGAACAATCTGCAGGACACCTGGCAGTGGGATGGCGCCAACTGGACGCAACTAAATCCGGCGAACGTGCCGGCGGCGCGCGATACCATCGCAATGGCCTACGATTCGGGCTTCCAGCAGGTCATCCTGTTCGGAGGCGCCGATTCGCCGCAGCCGGACCTCGGCGATACCTGGGCGCTGGGTGGTCCGGCGGCTCCCCAGACGACGCTGCCGGGAGCGACGGCCGGCATCGGTTACACGGCGAATCTGGGAATCATCGGCGGCACTCCGCCTTACACCATTATCCAAACCGGCTCGCCCCAGAGTCTGCCGGCCGGGCTGAATCTGAACAGCACCAGCGGAGCCATCACGGGAGCCACCAATGCCGCGGGAAGCTATTTGGTGGGCATCTCGGTGGTCGACAGTCAGGGCCTCTCCATCACCCCGACCTTCAGCTTGACGGTCGCACCCACCGGCTCGCTCGCGCTGTCGCCAACCACGCTGCCGTCCGCGACCATGGGAACCGCCTATACGGTTCAACTGACGCCTTCGGGCGGCGTCGCGCCCTACACGCTGTCGGCCACGGGTTTGACTGGCAGCGGCTTGAGTCTCTCGGGTACCACTCTAGGCGGAACGTGCACGGCCCAACCGGGAAGTGTCTCCATCAAGGTAACCGACAGCGCGCTCCCCACCGGCAACAGCACTTCCTTCCCTTATACGCTGCATTGCAACGCCGCGCCGGCGATACTCACTACGTCACCTCTGACCAGCGGGGTGGTAAACGCGGCGTACAGCGCGACTATCCAAATGAGCGGCGGGACCGCGCCCATCGCGTGGACCCTGACGCCAGGCACGCTGCCGAACGGATTCAGCTTGAGCCAGGCGGGCGTGCTGACCGGCACATCGGCCTCGGCCATAACGTCGAACTTCAGCGTCACCATCACGGATTTCTGGGGAGCGATCGCCACTAAGTCATTTCAGGTGATCTTTTATCCGGTGCTGACGATTACGACGTCGTCCCTGCCGAACGGCACGGCCGGCACGGCGTACACGAACGGCGTTTCCATCGCGGCGACAGGCGGCACGGGCAGCGGCACGTATACCTTCAGCGCCGCCGGACTGCCTGTTGGATTCTCGATCGCCCCCACCACCGGAACCCTCTCCGGCGCCACCACACAGACCGGGCTGTTCACTCCGACCTTTACGGTTACGGACCAAGGGTCGCAGTCCGTCAACAAACAGCTCAATCTCACCGTCCTGGCGGGAAGCGGCATTTCATTTTCATCGCCGGCGCTTCTGCCCAATGGAAATAGCGGACAACCTTACAGCTACCAACTGCTGTGGACCGGCGGCATCGCTCCCTACACCGTCAGCAGCAATGGATTGCCCGGCTGGCTGCAGGTCAACGGGAGCACCGGCAAGCTGACCGGCACGCCGCCCGCCGGAGGGGCCTACAGTTTCCCGATCACGGTGACGGACTCGCAAACGCCCACGGCAAACACCGCCACCATGACATTCACCATCATCGTGAATGCGCCCACGATTACTACCACATCGCCCCTGCCAGCGGCTACCATCGGGATCGCTTACTCTCTGAATCTGGCGGCCAGCGGGGCAAGTTCGCCCTACTCGTGGACCTCCACTACTCTCCCGGCCTGGTTGAACCTGTCAACCGGCGGCGCTTTGACCGGCACGCCGCCCGTGGCCACGCCATCCAGCGTGTCCTTCACCGTAAAGGTGACCGATTCCCTCGGAGCCTTCACCAGCGGGAGCCTCACGCTCCCCGTGCAACAGACATCCGCGCTGATGTTCCTGACGGCCTCGCCACTGCCCGCGGCCACCACGAACGTCTTGTACACCGGAACGATTCAGGCGAGCGGCGGCAATGGAGTCTATACCTTCAGCTCCGTCGGAATGCCGACCTGGCTGGCGCTCAATGGCAAAACCGGTGGCCTGACCGGCACGCCGCCAGCCGCGGGACCGGTCACCTTCCAGATCACCGTTACCGACACGATTAATCAATCGCTGAGCCAAATGTTCACCCTGCCCGTGAACTCGGCTTTGACCTTCGGAACCCTTTCGCCGCTGCCACCCGCCACCGTCAATGCAGTGTACTCGGATACGCTGGCCGCCTCTGGCGGGACGGGCAGTTACACGTGGTCGGCCACCGGGCTGCCGTCATGGCTTTCGCTAAGCGCCGGCGGCGTCTTCAGCGGAACACCCAGCCAGGCTGGTCCTGTCGTCCTTATGGTGACCGTCAAGGATACGCTCAACAACTCGCTGAGCCAGGCGTTCACACTGCCCGTTGACGCGGCGTTGAACATCAATACGACGTCTCCACTGAATCCGGCGACAGTAAATTTTGCGTATATGGCAACCTTCACCGCATCGGGCGGCAGTGGGGTCTATCAGTGGTCGGCAACCGGTCTGCCGGCCAGCTTCAATCTATCGCCGGGCGGCGTGTTGACGGGCACTGCGCAATCGGTGTCGCCGATCGCTTTCAGCGTGAAGCTCACCGACACACTGAACAACAGCGTGCTGCAGAGCTTTACTTTGCCCGTGAATGCCACAATCGCCATAAACACCTCCTCGCCTCTTCGGCCGGCGGTGGTGCAAATTCCTTATAGCACGAGCTTCTCGGCATCGGGCGGCATTCCGGGCTACACGTGGTCGGCCACCGGCCTGCCCACCTGGCTGACATTGACGGCCGCCGGCTACCTGAGCGGGACACCGCCGGCCGGCGTCGCATCCGTCAGCTTCCAGGTGACGGTAACCGACTCGGCGAGTCATACGGTCGCCGCGTCGTTTGTTCTACCGGTGAACGGCCCTCTTACCATCGCCACTACTACGTTGACTCCGGCAATGGTCTACGGGGCATACTCGACAGCCCTGAGCGCAACCGGAGGGTTGAGTCCGTACACGTGGTCCGCCGCAGACTTGCCGGCCGGACTCGCCATCTCTTCGGCGGGCGTCCTGAGCGGGAATCCCTCACAGGTTGGGGTCTACTCGTTCCAGGTGACGGTGGCCGACAGTGGGAGCTCCACCTATTCGAAAGGCCTCGCACTCATCGTGTCGAGCGGAATACCGTTGTCCTTCGTAACTCAGAGCCTGTCTTCCTGTGTATTGAATGTGAGTTGCCAGAACCAGATTGCCGCGACCGGTGGCATTCCTCCTTACATCTTCTCGGTGTCTCCAAACGCCAACCTGGGCGGGCTGTCTCTCTCTTCGACGGGCTTACTTAGCGGCGCGCCTACCTCTCAGGGTCAGTTAAGTATTCCGGTAACCGTAACGGACCAGCAGCCGGCCAGCGTCGCCTACTCTTTCCCGCTAACGGTAGTCGCCGGCGTGACGATAAGCGCCGCGAGTCTGCCGTCCGGCACAGTTGGAGTCGGCTATTCAGCGGGTATCGCATCCACCGGCGGATTATCGCCGTATACCTGGAGCATTTTCAACGGGACACTGCCGCCGGGATTGTCGCTCGATTCGCTGCGCGGCATCGTCTCCGGCACGCCGACGTCGGCCGGGCCCTATTCCTTCTCCTTGCAGGTTCGCGATCCTTTAGAAATAAGCCTGCCGCAGCAATTTTCCATCGCGATTGCGCCGGCGCCCATTCCTCTCACGGTATTGAGCCCCCAGTTGGCCTCCGGGCTGACTGCAACCGCGTACTCTCAGAATCTGCGGGCAGTCGGGGGGACGGGGCCTTACACCTGGACCCTCACCGGCGGTTCTCTGCCCGCGGGATTGACGCTCGCGCCCAACGGATTGATCAGCGGCACACCGACTACGGCCCAGACATCGACTTTCACCGCAAAGGTCACCGACACTGCCGGTAATTCGGTGAGCGGGACGTACTCCCTGGTGATCGCCGCTTCCACCCAGGTGTCCTTGCTCACGCCAAATCCCCTGCCCGATGGGGTGGTCGGCGTGCCATATATCTATGGACTTGACGTGCAAGGAGGCGCGCCACCTTACTTCTGGTCCATCACGCAAGGCGCGGTGCCGCCCGGGCTGACGTTCGACAGCACCAGCGGGATGTTCACCGGTACACCCACACTCAAGGGAAGCTTCAACGTTGTACTGACCGTGGTAGACAGCATCGGCACGACGGTGAGCGGCCCGAATACCACGGCGACGCCGAACGCGTTCGGGCCCCGTTCGACGCTGACCACGAACTACACCATCCGGATTGCCGGCGCCGGCGACCTCGAAATCACTACCGGTCCGAATTTGCCGAACGGCTCGACGGGCCAGAGCTACTCCACCACGCTGGCGGCATCGGGCGGAGCGCCTCCCTACAAATGGCAACTCGCAAACGGAAATCTGCCCGCCGGCCTGACGCTCAATGCCGGCGGAGGACTTTCCGGTACTCCCACTGCGCCGGGGATGGCCTCCCTGCTGATCGAAGCCGTGGACGGCACCGGCGCCATCGCGACCGGAGCATTCCTGCTCAACATCGTCGATCCGAACGTGCCTGTTATCACGGCCCTCAACGCGGCAAGCGCGCTTTCGGACGGCCTCGTGGGTGTGGCCTACCAGGCGGCATTCAGCGCCGGCGGCGGCAAGGCGCCTTATATATGGTCCGTTCCCGCGGGCGCCCTGCCGCCGGGCCTGACGCTCAATGCGGCCAGCGGCGCGGTCGCCGGGACACCGTCGCTGAAAGGCATCTTCCCGTTCATGGTTCAGGTGACAGACAGCGCGAAGGTCTCCTCCACGCTGGACGTGTCCATTCGCGTGAACGCCGCCACGCTGACAGTTTCACCTTCGTCGATTCCGAACGGTACGGCCAACGTGTCCTACGCCTTCGGATTGGGTGTGACCGGCGGCACGGCGCCCTACAGTTGGTCGTTGAGCGCGGGCGGATTGCTCACCGGATTCTCGATCGACCCAACCAGCGGTCTCCTCAGCGGCATCCCGACAGTGGCCGGCGCCTTCCAGTTCACGATCTCAGTGGCCGATTCGAATTTCAATGTGGCGTCACAGGCGATCCAATTTACGGTGCAAAACACCGGGCTCGCTATCACTACGTCGTCGGCTCCCGCCGCAACCGTGGGGTCCCCTTACACGTTAGGACTTCAAACGGCCAACGCATCACCACCCTTGATCTGGACCGTGGTTTCCGGTGCGCTGCCACCGGGAATCGGACTCAATAGCGCCAGCGGCGCCTTGTCCGGAACACCCAGCGCCGCAGGCAGCTTTGTCTTCGCGGTGCAGGTAAAAGATGTGACGACAGCGACCGCTTCAGCCAACTTCACCCTGGCCGTGAATCCGCCGAAGCTTGCGATTGTAACGTCGGCACTGCCGGCGGACGCCGCGGGTTCGCCGTACAGCCAGACGCTTCAAACCACAGGCGGGACCGGCGCGGTCGTCTGGTCCGTGACGTCCGGCACGCTGCCCCCGGGCCTCTCGCTCGGCGGGGCCACCGGCATCGTTTCCGGAACGCCTGCAACCGCGGGCACTTTCACTTTCACGGTGCAAGTCGCCGACAGTACGGGACTAGTGGCGCAGCAAACCTTCACCCTGAATATTTCGGGACCGCCGCCGGCGCCGGCGGTGACGCTCAGCGGCCTCGCGGCCACGTCGAGCCCGGGCGTTCAGCCCGTGGTGAACATCAACCTGGGGAGTCCGTATCCATTACCCATTCAGGTAACCGCCACGCTTTCCATCTCCCCAAACCCGGGCGGCGCCACGGACCTGATGTTCTCCAACGGCTCGCGGACCATTCAGTTCACCATCCCCGCCAATACTACGCAATCGACGCTGGCCTTCCAGCTAGGCACGCTGCCCGGCGCCATTCAGGTTTCGCTCACATTGAGCGCGGCGGGTATGGATATTACGCCGGCGCCTTCACCGGTACTTTCCACCGTGATCGCGGCGGCCGCGCCGGTGATTCAGACTGTCACGGTAACTTCAGTTGCGGGCGGTCTGCAGATCGCCGTGACAGGCATATCGACCACGCTCGATATGAAGACCGCGACATTCCAGTTCACTCCGGCGGCGGGCGCGGCCCTGCAGACCTCGGCGATCGCGGTCGACGTGAGCAGCCTGTTCACGCAGTGGTACCAGAGCGCGGCTTCGCTCGCGACCGGTTCGCAGTTCTCGTTGACGGTTCCGTTTACCGTCGGAGGTTCTCTTTCAAGCATCGCCTCGGTTTCGGTGACGCTCACCAACTCGGCCGGGACCTCCACCGCCGTGAGCGCCAATGTACCGTAGTTCTCTCCACGGAAGGCGCGGCATTGTCCCCGCCAACCCGCCACCGGCGCCTGAATCGGTGCGGTGATACGCTGTCCCTGCCGCTTGCGGAATTGGAAGAATGTTGGAGGCGCGGGTCGGGATCGAACCGACGAATAAAGGTTTTGCAGACCTTTGCCTTACCACTTGGCTACCGCGCCTTTAGGATGGGCTCCAGTTGCAAAATAGCGCGTCCGGAGCTATAAAGTCAATCCGATGAATGGTGGGCGGGCGCGGGCTCGAACCGCGGACCTCCTACTTGTAAGGCAGTTTGTCCGTTGTTTCTGTAGAATCATTTATTTTAAATAAGATACAGGCGTGAAACTGATTCTGGAATTTGTAAGGTAGGCGCTCAGACAAACTGGCGATTTCGGGCAGCTTTCGCCCATGCTAAAATCGGTTGGAGTTGGGGCTGTAGCTCAGTTGGTTAGAGCGTCTGGTTTACACCCAGAAGGTCCACAGTTCGACCCTGTGCAGCCCCACCACTCTCGCCCGGTCGCCAGAAAGCCCCCACCCCGGCGCACAGGATCGCTCAAAACCGCTCCGCACCAGCCCGCTGGGATGACGGCATCTCTTCGCATCGCAGATGCCGGGATTTGGGTATTGACCGGGGAGTCCCATCGGAGTTTTCCATTCCGGCCCGAACTATGGGTGGGTCGGGTTTTGGTAAACCCAAAGCGGGGAGACCTCATTTCAGATTTTCACCTGTCTGGCTGTTTTTGTGGCGGCGAGTCGAAACACGACGGCGAAACCGCCGAGAGCGCACCCAACACGAACCCACATCGCCGCAGGGCATTGTTGCCTGGGCAACACTTGAAGCCCGCTACACCCGGACGGCTATTTGAGGAAGCCCCAAGCTTGAAGGAGGGGATTCACCTCAGCCAAGGTCAGGCTCCAATTCGTTCTTTCCGGTCTTGGCTTCATCAGTGTGTCATCTGGCCCCGTGTAATCAATCGTGAGGCCCTGAAACTCGCCATCGACTGCCTCTTTGTAGAATGTGATCGAAATCTCTTCGTGTATCTGGTCACCACCTGCCGTTTTCCATAACCGTGGTCCCTCGAATACCTCTTGCTCACCTTGCCACTGGTAGGTCTTCCCGTCCCACCGGAAGGCAATGGTTCGGGACGGATTCCTCCAAAGTGCAGCATGGCGTCGTAACCGCCGCCGAAGAGCGCCTTACCCTCAATCGAAACGGGGCGGCTCTTCGGTAGAGGCGTGAATCCGTACTGACTCCGATCTACTGAATACATGCTGGCGAACGGTTTGAGAGCGGGGTCACCCATTTTCACCGTTCTCATACAACTTGTCGTAAACATGAGGAGAGTGCTAACAACTAATGAAACGACTTCGAAGCCCGGAGCCGAAGCCACCCGGGTCGGCTTGCGCCAAAACAGGAATTTTTGCAGATTCATCTTGACAAATCGACACCCGAAACACATTTTCGCACTGCCCACCGGCTATTGCGAGTCTCAATTCGGACGGGAGGGGTTGATTTCAGGCGATCCATGACTTTTGGCTTCTGGTCGGCCCGAACCTGTCACAAAAAGCAGTTTCGAATATCGGCACTATCGCCGATGAGCGGTCGCAGCGCGGCTGCCCCTTCTGCGCGAGTGGTATACTAGGGTTTCTATCAAAGTATTTAAGCACTTAAATTCCGAAATGCGACAACATCCCAAAAGTACCGACGCCCGCATTCTCCTCTCTTCGGTTTTCGGTCCCTACGCTCAGGACGACGAGTTCGGCAGCCGCAAGATCAACCCCATGGAGCTCTACCACAACCAGGTGACCCGCGAACAGGGGCCGTTTTCCCTGCGCATGTTCCACCGCTCCTGGGGCATCCTCATGATCCAGCAAAATATCTCGGCTCCCACCACAGTCCTGGATTTTCCCACCCGGGAAGCCTTCGAAGCCGAACTGCTGGCCAACCGGTACGACATCGTCGGGATCTCGTCCATCATCGTCAACATCGGCAAGGTGCGCGAAATGTGCCGCATGGTTCGCCGCCTGGCGCCCCAGGCCACCATCGTCGTCGGCGGACACGTCGCCGCCATTCCTGGAGTCGAACACCTCATCGATGCCGACGAGATCGTCAAGGGCGACGGCATCTCCTGGATGCGCCGTTTCCTTGGCGAAGATGAGAATGCGCCCATCCAGCATCCCGAAATCGTCTCGGGATACGATGCCCGCACGCTCGGCCTCAAACTTCCGGTGCGTAAAGGTACCAACGCGGCCACTATCATTCCTTCGGTCGGCTGTCCCATGGGTTGCAATTTCTGCACCACCTCCGCCTTCTTCGGCGGCAAGGGCAAGTTCCTGAATTTCTACAACACCGGCGCGGAACTGTTCGGAGTCATGTCGCACATGGAGGAGCGCCTCGGCGTGCAGTCGTTCTTCATCATGGATGAAAACTTCCTGCTCTACAAGAAGCGCGCCCTCGAATTGCTCGATCACATGAAAGCCCAAGGCAAGGCCTGGGCTCTGTACGTGTTCTCGTCGGCAAACGCCATTAAGCAGTATTCCATCCGCGAACTGGTGGAACTGGGCATCTCCTGGATCTGGATGGGTCTCGAATCGCCGCGCTCCAGCTATGCCAAACTGCAAGGGTCGGACACGCGCCAACTCACGCGCGAACTCCGCCAGCACGGCATCAAGACGCTCGGTTCCACTATCGTGGGACTGGAACACCACACCCCCGAAAATATCCACGACGAGATCGAGCACGCCATCTCCCACGACACCGATTTTCACCAGTTCATGCTCTACACTCCCGTGCCCGGCACGCCGCTGTTCGCCGAAATGACCGAACAGGGACGCATGCTCGAAGGCGTGGACCTCGCCGACATCCATGGCCAGGACCGGTTCAATTTTCAGCACGCCGCCATCTCGCGCGAGGCTTCCAAACAGTGGCTCGATTGGGCCTTCCGCCGCGATTTCGAACTCAACGGCCCCAGCATCTACCGCATCTGCCGCACGACACTCGAAGGCTGGCGCCGTTATAAGAACGATCCCGACCTGCGCGTCCGCGCCCGTTTCGCCTGGGAAGCCCGCTCCCTGCGCGATGGCTACGCCGCGGCCTTATGGGCCATGGAGCGGCATCTGCGCGGCGCCAACTCCGCCGTCAGCGAAAAGATTCGCCAGTTGCGGAAGGATATCGGCCGCGAGTTCGGCTTCGCCAGCCGCATATTGAGCCGCATGATCGGCCCCGTCCTCTTATGGTCCGCCCGTCGCGAAGAGCGCCGTCTGGCCGAAGGCCTCACCTACGAACCCGCCACCGTTATCGAGCGCACGAACTGGGTAGCCGTTAGCCATTAGCCTTTAGCCGTCAGCATGCCGACCGCGCCGCGGCGCGGTCCTCGCCGACGGCTGATGGCTGCTTCTCAATTCCCCAGTATCAGCCGCAGCCCGCGGATCTCGTCGTTATGGATGTCCACCGTACTGCTTCCCTGCCGGCCGTTCTTTTCCACGGTGATCCGATGGGTCCCCTGCGGCAGTTGCAACTGCGTGTTGGTGACTTGAGGGATGCGTTTCCCGTCCACCGTAATCGTGGCTCCCTCGGGCACGCTGGAAAGCATCAGCGTCCCGTATGGCGCCCGCAGAATCATCGGCGGCAGTTCCAGCGGGCCGGTGCCTACTTCCACCTCGCGGTGTTCCACCTGATATCCCGGCATGCTCACCGAAATCGTGTGCCGGCCGGGAGCTGCCGTCAGCGAACACGGGGTCGTGCATGCCGTGCTCCGCTGGCCGTCCAAGATGGCGGTGGCGCCGCCCGGGCTGCTGATCACCTCGACCGGTTGCGCCTGGCTTACCGGAACCGGCGCCACTTTCCGTGCGGTATCGGGAGCTGTGGGCGCCGGCTTTTGCGCCTCGGTCCGGTCGTTCTTCGAGGCCGTATCGGCCGGCGCGGGCTTGGCAGTATCGGCCGCCGAGGGTTGCACCGGACTTGGTTTACCATCGTCCGGATTCGCCGTCCCCGGGGTCTGCGCCGGGGTCTGGCCGGACGCCGGTTCCGACGACGCTCCTTCGGTTTTTTCGGTCTTCTCCCCGCCCTGCCCCACACCCTTCGACCCGGTCCATGCGGTGTATTGCCACCCGATGAGCGCAAGCAGCGCCGCCGCCATCAGAATGGCCATCAGGAACGGCAGGAAACCGGACTTGCGCCGAGCCGCGGTCTCGCCCGTCAGCGGATCGCGCGCCGGATGCCGGGCCGGGGGAAGCGTCACCCCTGGCTTGGCCAAATCCGTCATGGTGGGCGCGTTGGAACTCCCCCCGCGCGGTATGCTCTTCCAGCCCTTCGTGGCGGCGCAAGCCTTCTCCAGCGCTTCCACGAACTCCCGGCAGGTGGAGTACCGGCCCTCCGGCTTCTTCGATAACGCCTTGCGCACCACGGCATCGATGGGTCCGCTCAGGGTCGGGTTCAGCCGGTGAGGAGGCACGGGATCCTCCGCCACAATCTTGTATACCACCGTGGTCAGATGTTCACCGGTGTAGGGCTTCTCGCCCGTCAGCATTTCGAATGCGATCACCGCCAGGGAAAACTGGTCCGACCGGCCGTCTACCGGCAGCCCCTGTACCTGCTCGGGCGACATATAGTGCGGCGTCCCCACGATCGATCCGGTCATGGTGAACTGTTCCGACGCAGTAATCTTGGCGATGCCGAAGTCCGCGATTTTGGCCGTCCCATCGCCGGCGATCATGATGTTCGCCGGCTTGATATCGCGGTGGACAATCCCCTTCTGGTGGGCGTAGTCGAGCGCGTTGGCGGTCTGCGCCAGAATGCTGAACATCCACTCCGAGGGAAGGTCTTGCCGCTCCGACAGGCAGTGGTCGAGCGTAGGACCGTCCACGTACTCCATGGCGATATACGCCAGGTCGTCCTGCTGCTCCACGTCGTAGATGGTCACAATGCCCGGGTGGGAGAGAATTCCCGCCGACCGCGCCTCGCGGAACAGGCGTTCCCGCAGCCGTTCCCGCTCCTCCGGGCCGCGCTTTTCGCCCAATTGGATCGTTTTAATGGCCACCGGCCGGCCGATGTTCGGATCGATAGCGTGGTAGACCACACCCATCGCGCCTCGGCCCAATTCCCTCACGACTTTGTATCGTCCGATGCGATCCATACTAGCTCTTTAGTCATAGCACACAGGACAACTCAAGGCTGCTAACCTTGACGCACCGCTTCGCGATTGCCCTACAATAGTTCTTCGGTTTGTATCCCGTCGAGACAACGATGCCAGATCAAAAAGGGGGTGCCCCATCCATTTTGAAAAGGTGGCCGCGCGTCTCTTTACGAGCCCAAGGTGTCGGCGCCCTGGTTTTTCCGATGTTCGTGCTGTTCGTCGCCATGTTTTCCATTTACTGGGCGGAAAACAGCCTGCACATCACCGAACAGGCGGCGGCGCAGGCGTATGACGCGCGCTCGGCCATCGTGCAGGTCCAGAGTTCCCTTCTGGAGGCCCAGACCGCGCTCACCGGTTTCCTGGCCGCGCATGACATCCAGAATAGCCAACTCTTTCCAGTGTACGCCAAACAAGCTCAGGACGCCCTGGCCGTCGTCCCCTCCCTGACCGGCTCCACTCCTGGGCGCCCGGAAATCCATGGCCTCGGCCGGCAGACGCTTGAGCTGTTCAACGATCTGCGGACCCGCGGCTCCGGCATGAACGCTGTCACGCTTGCCAGCCGACTCCGGGAGAGCAAGGAGCTGACGGCCGCCATGCAAAGGGAGCTTGCCTTGATTGGCGCGCAGGAAGAACGTCTGTTCACCGAAGCCCGGTACCAAAGCGACCTGGCCCGTCAGAGGCTGTTCCGAACGGTGATCGCCTGCGGCATTTTTGGGCCCATGGGCGCTCTGTTCCTCCACCTGTTGGTAGCCGGCCGCATGGTACGCCGGATTCAGGAAGTGGAGGAAAACGCCCGCCGGCTGGCCCACGGCCTGCCGCTTGAGCCTTTCCCGCATGGCTCCGATGAAATCGCGTCTCTGGCGCGGCAGATCGAGGACGCCGCCATTCTGCTGCGCGGCCGGGAGCGGGAACTCCGCGAAAGCGAGCGGCGCTACCGCGATCTTTTTGAAAATGCGCCCATCCCTTACGAGGAAACCGACCGCGAGGGCGTGGTGACGCGCTTCAACCAGGCCGTCTGCGTCCTGCTGAAATGTACTCCCGACCAGATCCTGGGACGCCGCGCCTGGGAATTCATCGACCCCGACCAGCAGGAAGGCGCCCAGGCCGAAATGATAGAGCGCTTGGGCGCCGGCCTGGAAACCGGGGCCTTCGAATGCGACTACCTCCTCGACGACGGCTCCCGCATTTCAGTCGAGGTCCGCGAGAGCCTCATCCGTTCGGAAACCGGCGATGTGACCGGCACCTGCCGCTCGCTGATGGATGTCACCGAGCGCAACCTGGCCGCCATCGCCGCGCGCAAGGTGGAACAGTATGCCATGGAACTGCGCAACAAGAACGAACAGTTGGGCCGGGCCCTGGACGCCGCGCGTTCCGCCACGGTGGCGAAGAGCCGGTTCCTGGCCAGCGTCTCCCATGAGCTGCGCACACCGCTGAACGGCATCATCGGATTCTCCGAGCTGATGTACGACGGCCGCCTGGGTCCGGTTTCCGAAGATCACAAGGACTGCCTGTCCGACATCCTCACCAGCGCCCGCCACCTCCTGCAGCTCATCAACGACATCCTCGACCTCTCCAAGGTGGAAGCCGGCAAGATGGAATTCCGCCCCGAAATGTGCGCCGTCGGCAAGCTGGTGTACGAGGTCCGCGACGTCATCCGGCCGCTGGCCGAACGAAAGAACCTGGACCTTACGCTCGATCTGGCTCCGGATCTTGAAGCATTTATCGACACTTCGCGTTTCAAGCAGGTGCTGTACAACTACCTGTCCAACGCCGTCAAGTTCACCCCCAAGGACGGCCGGGTGTCGGTGCGTTTGACTAAGGAGAGCAAGATCATGTTCCGCCTGGAAGTGGAGGACACCGGAATCGGAATCTCGCAGGAGGAAATTTCCCGCCTCTTCCAGGAGTTCCAGCAGCTTCCCAACAGCCGCAAGGCTGAACAGGGCACGGGCCTGGGCTTGGCGCTGACCCGGCACATCGTGGAAGCGCAAGGTGGGTCGGTGGGCGTGCGCAGCGTGCAAGGCCAAGGGAGCACATTCTGGGCTCTTGTGCCCTTCGAAACCACTCTGCGGGCGCAAGCGTGAGAAGCCAGGAATTAGCCGTTAGCCTTTCCGGCGCGTGGCTAATGGCTCGCTGCTGCAACCTTTCTTTTGCCGGTTCACGGTACGGCTAGCCGTTCCCTAACGGTCGAATACGCACCCATATATCCGACTGAAGCATGGTGGTTTAGGGCATACCTAAGGTAAAATACAACTCCATGGCCGGCGAGCAGATTTTGATCGTCGATGACACCCCGGTGAACCTGAAGCTCACGCGAATCCTTCTGGTAAACGAAGGATACAAGGTTTTGACCGCGGCTAGCGCCGAGGAGGCGCTGGAGCTTCTCCGGAGCTATCATCCACACCTTATCCTGGCGGATATCCAGTTGCCCGGAATGGACGGACTGGAACTGACCCGGAACATCAAGCAGGACGAAGCCACGCGCGATATCACGGTCATCGCCTTGACGGCGTTCGCCATGGCGGGCGACGAACGCAAGGCCGTGGAGGCCGGCTGCGACGGGTATATCACCAAACCCATCGATACCCGAACGCTGGGACGGCGCATTCGGGAGATTTTGGAGCATCGCACGGAAGTCGACGCCAACGCGCTCGCGGCGGTAACTGCCCCGAAGGGTTCCGAATCCGCCCCTACGGAGAAGGCATCGGTCTCGCCCGCCGAAATGCTGGCGCTGCGCCGCCGATTCCTGTCCGAGGGACTGGATCTTTCTCGCGAGATGCTGTTCGATCTCGACAGTCAGTTCAACCCCACCGAAGCCGCCAAACAATTGCACAACTGGGTGGGCACCGGCGGATTGCTCGGATATACGGCCATCAGCCACCTGGCGCGGGAAGTGGAAACGATTCTGCACGAGTTGCCGCTCGACAACGCCCAGCTTCGGGAGTCCATGACCAATCTGGTGCTGGCTTTCTCCAGCCCGCTTGAGGCGCGCGATGAAGCGGTTCCCGAATCCATCGTTCAGGCCCTCGCGGGCAAGAAGATCGCGGTCATCGGATTCCTGACCGACGAGCGGGAACGGCTGGTGGCGGCGCTGGCGCGCATAGAGGCGGCGCCCGCCTTCTTCGAACCCTCCGAGGCGCCCGATTCGCCGGCATTGAAGGAATGCGCCCTGGCCGTGGTGAGCGTCCGTCCCGGCACCGCCGGCTCGCCGTGGCTCAATCCATCCGCTCCCGGCGCCGGAACCCATCCGGTGGTGTTCGCCGGTACGCGGGACGACCTGCTTGCGCTGCCGGAACCGGTGCAAGGCCTGGCTCGCGAATTCCTGATGGATTCCTGGCTGACTGAAGAAGTCCTGGTGCGCCTCAGCCTGGCGCTCGTGAATCGCCCGGAACAGGCCCAGGCCGCCGGCGCGCTGCTGCAGTCGAGCGCGGCCGGGGTACAGAGCCGTACGAAAGTGGTCATTGCCGACGACGATCCCACCGTGCTGCTATTGGTCCGCACCGCGCTCCAAAACTTCGGCATGGAATGCGTCCCCGCCTCGGATGGTCCGCAGGCCCTGGAGATCATCCGCCGGATTCGTCCCCACGCGGCGGTGCTCGACGTCAACATGCCCGGCATGGATGGATACGCCGTATTGGCGGCCATCCGGCGCGAAGGCATTCCGCTGCGCGTCCTCTTGCTGACCGCCCGCCAGCAGGAAAGCGACGTCATCCGTGGGTTCACCCTGGGCGCGGACGATTACGTGGTAAAGCCGTTCAGCCCCATGGAACTGGTGGCCCGCTTAAAGCGGCTGCTTGGACGATGACCCACCTGGAACTAACCGCGGTAGGCGTCCTGCTGGGCGTATTTGCAGTCTGGAATCTCGGCATGTTCGCCATCACGCTGCTGCGTTCCATCAAATGGCGCAAGCAAGCCCTCCTTTCGGCGGAACTGCAGCCGCTCATTCGCCAGGAACTGATCGCCTACCTGGCGGGCAGCAACGACCTCACGAAACTCAAGGAGATCACGCAGAAGAGCCGCCGCGACGTGGCCGACGGACTGATGAATTTCCAGAGCACCGTGGGCGGCGGCGCGCGCGATCGCCTATGCCAATTCGCTATCGAGCAGGCGCTGATTCACGACTGGTGCGCCGAAGCGCGATCCAAAGAGCCCATCCTCCGCCGTCCGGCATTCGCCCGCCTGGCCTTCGTGTGCTCTTATGAGCCGTGCCGCCGCATCGCAGGCGACTTGCTGGAAAACGCGCTCAACGATCGCGATCCGGAGGTGAAGTTCTACGCATGGCGCGCGCTGGTGCAGTCGGGAACCATTGAGGAGATCGAGCAGCTTTTCGAACAGGCCCTCTCGCAGACCCTGCTGATCCGCATTCTGCTGACCGAGGAACTCCGCCGCTTTGCCGTGCCCCTGTGCGAACGGGCTGTCATAAAAGCGCTGACCTCCGACGATAAGGAGCGCGTCCTGGCCTGTCTCGAAATGCTGGTGGCATGGGAGCGCGCCGTTCCGGTGCCCGACCTGTACGCGCTGATCGACCACCCCGATCGGCGAATCCGCATTCAGGCGCTGCGCCTGGCCCCCTTGGTTCCGCTGGATCACGAAGACTTGGGCGCCATCGTCCGCGTGCTGCTGGGCGACGATGCGGAGGCGGCCGCCGTGGCCGCTGCCGCGATGGGCCGTGTGCGATTCGAAGAAGGCTTGGCCGGGCTGGCCCGGTGCCTCCGTTCGGGAAACGCGACGCTGGCTCGCGCCGCGGCTGAAGCCATTGCCGAGATGCCGCCCAAGGGCTGGAGCACGCTTGAGGAGTTGAGTGCCAGTTCCGATCCGCTTACCGCCGGCGCGGCGGCCGAAGCGCTCGACCGCGCGCATCGAAAGGCGGGGCCGTAAATGCTCGCCGAATCCATCTCCATCGGGCTGCAATTGGCCTGCGCCCTCCTGCTGCTGGCCAGCGGAGCGGCGGTGTGGGCGCTGTGGACGGGCTGCCGGGTATTGCGCGGCCTGGCGCGCGTCAACACCCGCGACGACAGTCCGATTCTGCTGAAATCGCCGCGCGTGCCCGCCGTATCGGTCCTCGCGGTGGCGCGCGGCGCGTCCCCGCGGTCTCGCGCGTTTGCGCGCAGGCTGCTCGAATTAGTCTTCGGCCATCATGAACTGGTGTTGGTGCTGGAAGGCATATCGGCGGACGACATGGCGGTCTGGATCCGGGAGTTTCACTTAATTCCGTCGCATCGTTCCACCTCGGGTGAGCTGCCGGCGTCGCGCGTGACGGCGGCATACGAATCCACCGATCCTTTGAGCCTTCTGGTGCTGCAAAAGGAGGGAGCCGGGGAAGCCGATAGCTGGAACGCCGCCGTCAATGCGGCTGCCTCGCCGGTGATCGCGCTGTACGATCCGGACTCGGAGTTCACGCCCGAAAGCCTGCTGCGACTGATTCGGCCGATGCTCGACGAGCCGGACCTGGTGTTCGCCGTATGCAGCGCCGCCCCCGCGCCGCCGGCCGCCGGATTGCCCGGCAGTTATGGCGACATCGAAGCCACGCGCCTGTGGATGGGCCGCTCGGCCGCGTTTGCGAAAGAGAAGAACATGGTGATGCCCGTGCCCGGATCCACCATTCTGGTGCGCCGCGACGCCATCGTCGCGGCCGCCGGGTTCCCGGCGGGTCCCCTGGAACTGTTTTTGCATCTGCAGGGGCGCGCGCGCCATGCCGGAAAACCATACCGCGCCGCCTTTGTACCCGAACCGGTCAGTTATCTGCCCGCCGCTCACACATTCGGCGAACTGCGGCGGCGGATCCAAAACGAGCAGCGCTCGCTCTCCACCGCGCTGCGCCACCGCAAAGCGATCATGGACGGCCGTTACGCCATCGGATGGGGACTGCCCGCCATCGCGTTCTACCGCTTCTGGCGTCCTCTGCTGGAAACGGCAATGTACGTGGCGGCTATCGTGGGACTGCTTACGGGTCTGGTGACTCCGGGGCTGGGGTTGCTGGTATTCCTCACTACGGTGGCGGCGGGAATTCTGGTGTCGATGTCGGCGGTGGTATTGCGCGAGCTGGCGGATTTCCGCGGCAGCGATCCGTCGCGGCTGATACGGCTATTCTGGGCCACGATCCCGGAGAATCTGGGCTATCGCCAGGTACGGAACCTGTGGTTGATCGGCGGATTCCTGAGCCGCCGAACGCTCCCGTAACGGCCGGAGGCGCGGCCGTAGCACCCTCTGGGGCGGGAGCGTTCGGCAGGATTAGTTACGGGGTGACCAGAAGGACGCGGATTTTGGTGCCGCCCAAACGAATCTCGGCCAGTTTGCCGCTCACATAGCGGACGGCTGTGTCGTCGAACTTCTTGTCGGCGGTCTCTACTTTCGCCTGCAGATCGATGTTCAGCTTGCCTTGCGACAGGGTCACCTTTGCGGGGGAAACGGTGAGCCGGTAATCGCCGGGGGCCAATGGGGTACCGTTGACCGTGGCGGCCTGCGCCAGCGTAATCGTATAGGAATGCGCTGCTGGAACCGTGCCTGCTGTGGCCAAGGCGAGCGCAAGAATGATAAATGCCAGTACAAAGCGTTTCATAGTGGGATTCTCCGGAACCGGTTGGTTCGTTGTCTCATAGGAGCCTGTTCTGCTCTATTCGGAGTTTAGCACCACTTTATAGTGGATTCTAGGTCTAAGCGCAAAAATCGGCACTCCTCGGTACACTGGCGGGTCTTTGCCTTACGCGGCCGGCCTGGCGGTTGCCGGCAAGCTGGCCGCTATGCCAGGCTGGAATCGATCGCATTCGCAGAAGTCGCGCTGGAGCAGCCGGCCTGCCATAACCAGGCACGGCCGTAGACCGGTTTTGCCATGATCCGATTCCCGATGCCCGCAGAAAGCGCACCGGACCACCGGTTCCCTGCGTGCGCCATGTGAACTGCTTTTTGGTTCCATTTCCCCTCTATTGGAATAGACGGATGGCGCCTCAGGCGGGTTTATCCCTGACATTCGGTATGTCTTCCGCGGAACAGTCGGTATGAAAAGGCCGCCGGGGGGTTCGCTATAATCGGGTTGTCCCCGGAAAACGGAGTTCTGGGAGAAGGAGCACCTCCTCCATGCAACCATCTCGCCGCAATTTTATTGGAAGGGTGGCCACCGGTTTGGCCGGCACCTTGGCCGCGTCGAACGTGCTCGGCGCCAACGACCGCATCCGTATCGGCATCATCGGGCCGGGCGACCGCGGCAAGGAAATTCTGCGCCAGGCGCTGGCTCTCGAAAATGTCGATTGCATCGGCGCCGCCGACGTCTATACGCGCCGCCTGGACGAAGCCAAGGCCATCGCTCCCGGCGCCAAGACCTACCTCGACTACCGCCATTTGTTGGAGGACAAGGATATCGATGCGGTCCTGATCGCCACGCCGCAACACCTGCATGCCGAATGCTTCACCTCCGCTCTCGATGCCGGCAAACACGTTTACCAGGAAAAGACCATGGCGTTCACCGTGGAGCACGCTAAGCGCATGCGCGCGGCCTACCAACGGGCGGGACAGAGCCGCATCGTGCAGATCGGCCATCAGTGGACTTCCACGGGCCAGTTTCCCGACGCAGTCAGTTTCCTCAAGCCCGAACTCATGGGCAAGATCACCTTCATCCACGGCCACATGTATCGCAATACGCCGCATGGCAAACCGCAGTGGTCGCGGCAGATCTATCCCGATATGACGCCGGAGAACATCGTGTGGAAGTCGTTCCTGGGCGACGCGCCCGATCGGCCGTTCGACGCTAACCGCTATCTCAACTGGCGCTTCTTCTGGGACTACTCCGGAGGCAACGTCTATGAGAACATGTGCCACCAGCTCTCGTTCTGGTACAAGGCCATGGGCCTGGGAATTCCGGCCAAAGTCACCATGACCGGCGGCATCTACCTGTGGAAGGACGGCCGCGAGGTCCCCGACACCATGAACGTCTCCATGGAGCATTCCGAGGAACTGCTCTACACCTGGGATTCCGGTTTCGGCAACGAGCGGCTCCAGGTGACCGAGGACATTCTGGGCGATAATGGCGCCATCTCCCGCACGCCCCAAAGTATCCGCTACCTGCCGGAAAAGAAAACCCGGCCCGACGGCAACGAAATGGCCGGACTGACCAAGGCCGATCCCAAAGCGCACATGCAGAACTTCCTCGACAACATCCGCGGCTCGAGCCAGCAACTGGCCTGCCCCTTCGATCTGGGCTTCCGCGTCGCCATCGCCTGCCGCATGGCCGTCGAGAGCTACCGGCAGCAACGCACCGTGCGCTGGGACGCCGTCCGGGAAGAGATCGTTTAACCCCGTGGATTTCGAGTACACAGCGGAACAAGTTCAGCTTCGAAAAGCCGTACGGGAGTTCGCCGAAGCGGAAATCCTGCCGCATGTGATGGAGTGGGACGAAGCGCAGACGTTTCCCTCCGAAGTGGTCCGCAAACTCGGCCAGCTCGGCTACATGGGCGCAATTTTTCCCGAGGAATTCGGCGGCGCCGGGATGGGCTACATCGAGTACGCCACCATCATCGAAGAGCTGTCGCGCGTGGATGGATCGGTGGGCATCATCCTGGCCGCGCACACTTCCTTGTGCGCCAATCACATCTTCAAAATGGGCACCGATGAGCAGCGCCGGCGCTATCTGCCGAAACTGGCGTCGGGCGAATGGCTGGGCTGCTGGTCGCTCACCGAACCCGAAGCCGGTTCGGACGCCGCCGGCACGCGCACCACCGCGGTCCGCGATGGGGACGGCTGGATTCTCAACGGCGCCAAGACCTTCACCACCAATGCCCACTACGCCGACCTGTGCGTCGCCATGGCGGTCACCGACCGCGCCGCGGCGCAGCACGGCATTTCCGCGTTTCTGGTGGAGAAAGGCGCAGCCGGTTTCCGCCTCGGGAAGAAGGAGAATAAACTCGGCCTGCGCGCCAGCGCCACCGGCGAAGTGATTTTCGAAGGCTGCCGCCTGAGTTCGTCGCAAATGCTGGGCAAGCTCAACGAAGGCTTCGTGGACAGCCTGAAGGTGCTCGATGGCGGCCGCATTTCCATCGCGGCGCTCTCCATCGGGATGGCCCAGGGCGCCTACGACGCGGCCCTGCGCTATTCCAAGATGCGCAAACAGTTCGGCCGTCCCATTTCCGAATTTCAGGCGATTCAGTACAAACTCGTGGACATGGCCGTCGACCTGGACGCCGCCCGCCTGCTGAACTACCGCGCCGCCTGGATGCTCGACCGCGGCCAGCGCGTCACCCGCCAATCCGCCATGGCCAAACTGTTCGCCTCCGAGGCCGCCGTGCGCATCGCCGGCGAAGCCGTGCAGATCTACGGCGGCTACGGCTTCATCAAGGATTATCCGGTGGAGAAGTTCTACCGCGACGTGAAACTCTGCACCATCGGGGAAGGCACCAGCGAGATTCAGCGCCTGGTGATCGCGCGGCAACTTCTCAAGAGCTGATGAGCTTCGAACCGCGCACTCTCGCCCGGATGGCCACCGCAATCGAGAACCGGGAGCGGCATGCGCTTGACATTCTCGACTCGCTCGAGCCGGGCCATGCCCGCATTATCGGCATCACCGGACCTCCCGGAGCCGGAAAAAGCACCCTGGTGGGCGCCCTCGCCCGAACCCTGCGCCAGCAAGGGAAGACCGTCGCAATCCTAGCCGTCGACCCCAGCAGCCGGCTCACCGGCGGCGCTCTTCTGGGCGACCGCATCCGCATGCAGGATCACCATGCCGACCCCGGCGTCTTCATCCGCTCCATGGCCACTCGCGGCAACCCGGGCGGCGTCGCGCGAGCCACCGCCGATATGATTCGCCTGATGGCTTCATCCGGCAAGGACTACGTGATCGTGGAGACCGTGGGCGTGGGGCAGGATGAAATCGAGATCGCCAGCCTGGCGCAGGTGACCGTGGTGGTGCTGGTGCCCGGCATGGGCGACGACGTGCAGGCCATCAAGGCCGGCATTCTGGAAATTGCCAGCGTATTCGCCATTAACAAGGCGGACCAGCCTGGCGCCGACCGCGTGGAGCATGAGTTGCAGGCGATGCTGAGTCTGACCGGCGGCCCGAAACCCCCGATTGTGCGGACCGTCGCCACCGGCGGCACGGGCGTCGAAGAGTTGTTGGATGCAATCGAGCAGGCGCCGCGGCAACCGCTCCCTCACAGTCGCGGCTGCGTTCCGTGCCGCGACGCCGAACAGGCCATCGCCCTGCGCGTCCCCGACCTGGCGGACGCCGTCGAGCGACTGCGTGCCGCCGGAGCCCGGTTGCTGAACGAGCCACGGCCGAACGCGGGCGGACAGCTTTCCGTCTTCGTGCACCTCGCCTCCACCGGAGGCGTATTGTTGGAATTGATTCAGGAGGGCCAAACGTGAAAGCGGAAATCGGCATCATCGGCGGCAGCGGACTCTATTCCATGCCGGGGTTCGAGGCGCAGCAGGAAGTCTTCATCGAGACGCCCTTCGGTCCGCCTTCCGACAACTACGTGTTGGGGACACTCGCGGGCCGCCACGTGGCGTTCCTGGCGCGGCACGGCCGCGGCCATTCCATTTCGCCCTCGGAGTTGAATTTCCGGGCGAACATTTATGGCATGAAACACATAGGCGTGGAGCGCATCCTCTCGCTCAGCGCGGTCGGCTCACTCCAGGAGCAACACCGTCCGCTCGATTTCGTCATCCCCGACCAGTTCTTCGACCGCACTAAAGGTCGCGTATCCACTTTTTTCGGCGAAGGGCTGGTCGCGCATATCAGTTTCGCCGACCCCATCTGCCCCGAACTGGCCGGCATCGTAATGAGTGCCTGCCAGGCGGCGGGCGTCAACGCCAAAAAGGGCGGGACCTATCTCTGCATGGAGGGTCCGGCATTCTCCACCAAGGCCGAGTCGGGCGTTTATCGGAGCTGGGGCATGGACGTGATCGGCATGACCAATCTGCAGGAGGCCAAGCTGGCGCGCGAGGCCGAGATCTGTTACGTAACCGCCGCCATGGTGACCGATTACGATTGCTGGCATCCGCACCACGACGCTGTCACCGTCCACGACATCGTTGCCAACCTGGTGCAAAACGCCGCCAACGCCTGTAAGGTGGTGGCCGAGGCCGTTGCCCGCATGCCCGCCAACCGCTCGTGCCAGTGCGGATCGGCGCTGGCCCACGCGATCCTCACCGACCGCCAACATGTGCCCGAAACCACGCGCGCCAAGCTGGGGATCCTGATTGACAAGTACTTCTCTTAGCCGCACCGCGCAGGACGTTCTGGACCAGTGCCTGTCCGGACACGTGCCCGACCGGTTGCCGCGGTTTCTGATTGAAGATCCCGACGGTCAGGCCCTGTTCGGCATCCTGGCCGAAGGCCTCGCGGACCGCTTCGAACCGGTACTGTGCGACGCCTACGCGCACCTGTTTGCGCAGGCGATCGGCGGCGCGGATTTGGTGGCCCGTTACCAGCGGGTGCGGAATCCGCGGCCCGTCGCGGGGAATCCGCGCCGCGTCTTTGTCTTGTCGCGCGTCACTCTCGGCGCCGATGTCGCCGTCACCAGCGTGGTGCTGGATGCCGCCAAGCGGCGCTTCCCCGATGCCGAAGTGGTGTTCGTTGGCCCGTTCAAAAACTACGAGCTCTTCGCCGCGGACCCGAGGGTTCGCCATGCTTCCATCGGCTACCGCCGCGGCGGTCTGCGCGAACGCCTGGCCGCCGGGGACGATCTGCGCGATCTGCTCTCCGCCCCCGATTCGCTGGTTCTCGACCCGGACAGCCGCCTCACCCAGTTGGGCCTGTTGCCGGTGTGCGCCGAGGAGCGGCACCACCTGTTCGAGAGCCGCTCGTACGGCGGCGAGACCACTCGCCCGCTGCCGGAATTGGCCGCGGCGTGGGCCTTCGAGACGCTGGGAGTCTCCGGCGCGCGTCCGTACCTTGCGCTGGCCGCGAAACCCGAGCCGCGCGACGTGGTGGCCGTGAGCCTGGGCGTGGGCGATAACCCCGCCAAGCGCATTGCCGATCCCTTCGAGGAAGAGTTGCTCCGCCTGCTGGCCGCGACGGGCGCCGCGCTATGGATCGACAAAGGCGCGGGCGGGGAAGAAGCCGCGCGGGTGGAACGCGCCGTCGAGCGGTCCGGCGTCCAGGCGTCGTTCTGGGACGGATCGTTTGCCGGCTTCGCATCGATCGTCGCGGGCAGTCGTCTGTATGCCGGATACGATTCCGCCGGCCAACACATCGCCGCCGCCGCCGGCGTCCCGCTGATCAGCGTGTTCGCCGGCTTCCCCGCCCCGCGCATGTTCGACCGCTGGCGCCCCACAGGTCCGCACTGCGCCGTGCTGCGCGTAGAGCGGCCGGATCCGGCGGAGGTGATGGAAGAAGTGCGCCACGCGCTGGAAGCGCTGCGACTCGACACGGAACCGTGAGCGTGAGCGAGCGGCCCGAATGGAGAAGGAATCACCCCTGAAGAGCCGCGCGGCTCCGTGTTTGGCCCGCGACAATCGGCAACTGCTTGAGTGCTGGTGCGCCATGACGACTACCCGGCGGCCGGAGATTGAGCAGGTCCTTGCCCACGCGAGCCACCAGATCTCCCACCGGACGGCCGTTCGTGGCCCCCTTTTCCCACGTTTTCCGCGTATCCTAACAGAGGATGCGGCCCGCGGCGCGTTAACTGGTACCGGAATCCTCTGAAACAGTTGACTCTGGCGCGGGAGTCGCCTATGTTTGTCCTGATGGAGGGAATGTTCCGATGCGTCGTAGCTCGCTGACAGCGATTGTACTATTTTTCACAGTTCTGGTTTCAACCGAAGCGCAAGCTCCGAAAAAGCGTGTGGCCGTCATGAATTTCGACTATGCGACGGTCGCGGCCAGTGTGAGACAACTGTGGGGCGCCGACCAGGACATCGGCAAGGGCATCGCCGATATGCTTGTGGACCGGTTGGTCAATGACGGCGTCTATTCGGTGATCGAACGCAAGCAGCTCGACAAGATCATCGCCGAACAGAATTTCTCGAACAGCGACCGCGCCGACCCGGCGACCGCGGCCAAAATCGCCCGGATCCTGGGCGTGAACGCCATTATCGTCGGCAGCATCACCCAGTTCGGCAATGACAACAAAAAGGAAAGCGTGGGCGGCGGCGCATTGGGCGGCGTGGGAAGCAAGTTCGGAATCGGCGGGGCCTCCAAGTCCAACTCCAAGGCGGTGGTGCAGATCACCGCCCGGTTGATCGACACCAGCACGGCCGAGATTCTGGCGAGCGCGCAAGGCAAGGGCGAATCGTCCCGCGGCGGAGTGGGACTTCTGGGCGCGGGCGGCGGTAACGGGTCCGCTGGCGGAGCCGGTCTCGACATGAAATCCAGCGGCTTCCAGAGCACCATCCTGGGCGAGGCCACCAACAAAGCGGTCACCGACGCGGCAAGCCAGTTGGAAGCCAAGGCCGCTACGCTGCCGGCGCCCGCCGCGATCGAAGTCCATGGCATGGTGGCCGATGCCGCGCCGGACGGAACGTTGATTCTCAACGTCGGCTCCTCCAGCGGGCTCAAGGTCGGCGACGTGCTCAACGTCAGGCGCAAAGTGCGCGAAGTGCGCGATCCGGACACGGACAAGGTGATCCGCGTGGTTGAGGATTCAATCGGCGCCGTCACCATTACGGAGGTGCAGGCTTCCTCCTCCACGGGCAAGTTCAGCGGCCCAGGCGCCCCCCAGGTAAAAGACAGCGTCAGCAATAAGTAAGAGGTAATGTTATGGATTTGCAGATCGGTTCGACTGTTGGCGACTACCAGGTGCTCGGCGTTTTGGGCGCGGGCGGGATGGGCTCTGTATATCAGGTCCGGAATCTGATTTCCGACCGTGTGGAGGCCCTCAAAGTTCTGCTGCCGGACCTGACCGGCAATCCCGAACTGGCCGAACGGTTCCAGCGTGAAATTAAGGTTCAGGGCAGCCTGGACCACCCCAACATCGCGCAGCTTCACACGGCTTTCCGCAACGGCAATCAACTCCTGATGGTGATGGAGTTCGTGGATGGCATCACGCTTGAGCAGAAGCTCAAAGACGGGCCGCTGCCCGTGCTTCTGGCGCTCGACTGCATCAGCCAGGTTTTATCGGCTTTGGAGTTCGCCCACGATCACGGCGTAGTCCACCGCGACATCAAGCCCGCCAATATGATTCTGACCAGGACGGGCGTGGTCAAGCTGATGGATTTCGGCATTGCCAAGGCCACCACCACCGACCACAAGCTAACCAATACCGGCACCACCATGGGGTCGCTGTATTATATGTCGCCCGAACAGATTCAGGGCTCGGCCTCGCTGGATTCCCGGGCCGACCTGTATTCGGTGGGCGTTACACTGTACCAGCTCGTCACCGGCAAACGGCCCTTCGATGGCGACAGCCAGTACGCTATCATGGCGGCGCACCTGGAGAAGACGCCGGTCCCGCCCGTTTCGATCGATGCCAGACTCCCTCAGGCGCTGAACGACATCATCCTGATGTCCGTCACCAAGGATCCGAACGGCCGCTTCCAGAGTGCCGCGGCCTTTCGCAACGCGCTGAATTCGATCGCGGGAACCATTCAAGCAGCCACGCAACCGGCGATGGCGCAGCCTTCATCGGCGCCGGCTCCGCTGGCGTCTCCCGCGCCCTTCGCGACGGCGCCTGCGGTCGCCGCGCCGAGGTTTGCGCCGCCCACGGTCCAGGGGCCGGCAATCGCGCCGATTCCCATGCGTCGGGATGCCATGGCGGCAGCGCCCAGAAGCAAACGGGGACTTTGGATGGCACTGGGTGGAATTGCCGCCGCGGCCGCGGTTGTCGGCGTGATTGAATTCGGACCCTGGAAGGGCGCCAAGGCGAACTCGCCCACCCAGCAGATGGCGATTACCCAACCGGCCCAACAGCCGCCGTCGATTCAAACGGCCCAGGCGACGCCGCTGGACGCGCCACCCCCGCAACAATCGCTGCCTTCCTCGACAACCTCCTCGACAACCCCTGCACAAGCGTCGCAGCAGAACTCCGCCGCTCCCAAGAGGGCGGTTCGCGGGGGGCAAGCCTCCGCGCCGGGCGCGGGTTCGCAGGCGACCCAGTATGCTCAGGCTCAGCCGGTGCAGCCTCCACCTCAGCAACAGGTGCAGCAGCAGATGCAGCAACCAACGCCGCAGCCCATACCGCAGGCGCGAGTCGAACCCCCGACGGCAGTCCCTAGCGGTCCGAGCCGCGAGGAGATGATGCATGCCCGCGAGCGCTCGGCCAAACTGCACGTGCGCGCCGACGCCGTCCGCGAAGGAGTGCAGCACCTCAAGCGGTCCATGGAGTCCAAGGGTATGGGCATCAATGGACGCTTCACCCAGCCCGAAGGCCTGATGAATACCTATCTGCAAGGCGCCAACGAAGCGCTCAATTCGGGCGACCTGCCGGCGTTCCGGGAATATATGGAGAAGGCCGAGCGGCAAGTCGAGATCCTGGAAAAGCTGCTGAATCTGTAAGCGTGGCGAATCTCGGAGAAGCTCGCGAGTGGCTCGCCGGGGCTAGTTCTGTTGCCGTATTGACCGGCGCCGGTATTTCCGCCGAAAGCGGCGTCCCCACCTTCCGAGGCTCGGGCGGTTTGTGGAAGGAGTACAAGCCGGAAGAATTGGCGACCCCCGAAGCCTTCGCGCGCGATCCGCGCCTGGTGTGGGAGTGGTATAACTGGCGTCGCGAGACCATCAAGAAAGCTCAGCCCAACGCCGCTCATCGCGCCCTGGTTCAACTGGAGATCCGGAAGCCGCGATTCACCCTCATCACACAGAATGTCGATGGTCTGCACGAACTGGCCGGCAGCGGAAAGATGCTCAAACTGCACGGCGATATCTGGCGGATGCGCTGCACTGCGTGCGGCGCCAACTGGCCGGACCGTCGCGCGCCTCTGCCCAAACTACCTCCGCACTGCGCCTGCGGCGGCTTGGCGCGTCCCGGAGTGGTATGGTTCGGCGAGCCGCTGCCCGACGGAATGATGAAGGAAGCCGAGCACGCGGCCGGATCGGCGCACGTTTTTCTGGTGATCGGCACATCGGCTGTGGTGCAGCCAGCGGCCGGATTGATTCCATTTGCCAAACATTCCGGCGCCAAGGTGATTGAGATCAACACGGAAGAGACCGCAGTGTCGCACTTGGTGGATTGCGCGCTGTCCGGTCCAGCCGGCGAAATGCTGCCACGGTTGATGGAGCGGTAACCGGTGACCGGCCCCGGTCATTTCACAAGAATCTTACCCCTCAGACCCACAGAACTGTCCTCCATCTTGCGCCTTACTGAGTGCAGAGAGCCCTAACACAGCCCGTGGCGAAACCTGAGATTTGGGTAAATCGCCCAAATTAAAGAAGAAACAAAGGACTTACACGCAGTTTTTGGGTAAATCGCCCAAAACCGGGCTTTTACCACGGTCTGCTACTAAGGCTCTTGTCAGAAAACAATATCGGAGGAATCGATGAAAACGAGTCATGCCGCCCTCTTGGTGCTGGGCGCACTAGGTACGCTGAAAGCCGATGTGGTATTTCAACAACCTTCCGTGTGGAACGGGAACGGAGAGCAAGTAGGAGACGGATTTACAGACGAAGAGAGCACCGCGATGACAGGGTTCCAAACGTACGATAATTTTTCCCTCGGTTCAGGCGGAACCATCAATCAAGTCTCATGGGTGGGGCTCTACATCAACGGATCGATCTTTCTGAACGAGCCGCCCAACACTACGAGCTGGGACATTGACATCTACGCCAACAACTCCGGCAGTCCGGGATCTCTTCGGTCGGACACCAGTCTTACGACCGCGCAAGTGACGTCGCAGACGCTGGGGACCGGAATATTCGGCGGCGTCACGTTCACGATGTTCGAATTCACAGCCGGCATTCCGGCGTTCGATGCCGCGCCGGGGACCACGTACTGGTTCTCCCCGTTTAGCCACAACCCCGACGAATCCGCGAAGTTTATCTGGGTACAGGGGACCGGGGGAGACGGTTCCAGCTTCCAGAACAGGTTGACGCTGGGGACTGCGTCCGGCGCGGGCCTGGTTGGTGGAGACCGGGCATTTTCGCTGTCAGACGTACCGGAGCCTTCCGCGATCCTGCTGCTGGGCACGGTTATCGCCTTGGCGATCTTTATGCAAAAGCGCACGTACAAACGAAGCTGAACAACGGAAAAGCCGGAGGGTGGGACAGGCCACGAGCCTGTCTCAAGCCCACCGGCGCGTGGTGTTACCCTATCTCCGGAGGTGGTCCATGATTATCGGAGTACCCAAGGAGATTAAAGATCACGAAACACGGGTCGGGCTGGTACCGAGCGGTGTCACGGAACTGCGCGAAGCCGGCCACGAAGTGCTGGTGGAGTCCCATGCGGGTGAAGGCAGTTCGTTGACCGATCGCGAATACATGCAGGCCGGCGCGCACCTTCTGGAAAGTGGCGCGGAAGTCTGGGCCAAAGCGGACCTGGTGGTGAAGGTCAAGGAACCGCAGTCCTCCGAATACAGCCACTTTCGGCCGGGCCTGATTTTATTTACATACCTGCATCTGGCCCCCCTGCCGAAATTGACCGACCGCCTGCTCGAAGGCAACGTGAACGGCGTGGCTTACGAGACCATCCGCGAAACCGATGGGTCGTTGCCGCTGCTGACACCCATGAGCGAAGTGGCGGGGCGCATGTCGGTGCAGGTGGGCGCGCAATACCTGGAGAAACCCTACGGCGGACGCGGCATATTGTTGGGCGGCGTGCCCGGCGTGGCGCCGGCCAACGTAGTCGTGTTGGGCGGCGGCATCGTGGGAACCAACGCCGCCAAAATGGCGCTGGGATTGGGCGCGCATGTGGTCATCATCGACCGAAGCCTCAACCGGCTTCGCGAACTGGACGACATTTTCAACGGGCAGGTGGTGACGCTGGCGTCCAACGCCTGGACCATCGGCGAGAACCTGAAGACCGCGGATCTGGTGGTGGGCGCGGTGCTGATTCCGGGCGCGTCGGCGCCCAAACTGGTGCGGCGCGAGATGATCGCCAATATGAAACGCGGCGCGGTGGTGGTGGATGTCGCCATCGACCAGGGCGGCTGCTTCGAGACGTCGCACGCCACTACTCATACGGAGCCGGTCTATTTCGTGGATGGCGTGCTGCACTACTGCGTGTCCAACATGCCGGCGGCGGTGCCGCACACCTCCACATTCGCGCTCACCAATGCGACGTTCCCTTACCTGCTGGAACTGGCAAACCACGGGTTGGAAGGCGCGTGCGAGCGTCACGCATCGCTGCGCGAGGGCGTCAACACGTACAACGGGTATGTGACGCACAGCGGCGTGGCGGAATCGCAGGGACGCCAGTGGCGCGCGCTGGCGCATGTGGAGTAATCTGCTGACATGCCGAACGTGGAATCCGCAGACGTGGCGCCCCGGCCTTTGACGGCGCTCACCGAGGACGAAAAACTGTTTCAGGCGACCGTGCGGAAGTTTGCGCGCGAACAGATACGGCCCTATGTCCGGGAGATGGACGAGGCCGGAGTCTTCCGCAAAGACCTGATCCGCCAGTTCTTCGAGATGGGCCTGATGGGCATCGAAATCCCCGAGGAGTACGGCGGGCAGGGTGGCAGCTTTTTCCAGTCGATTCTGGCGGTGGAAGAGCTGTCGGCGGTGGACCCTTCGGCGGGCGTGATTGTGGATGTGCAGAACACCATCTGCAATAACGCGCTGATGAAGTGGGCCACCACGGACCAGAAGTCCCGGTATCTGCCGCGGCTGGCGGAAAATATGGTGGCGTCGTATGCTCTGTCGGAGGCTGGGTCGGGGTCGGATGCGTTTGCCATGGCGACCCGGGCCGAAGAGCATGACGACCACTTCCTGCTGAACGGGCGCAAATTGTGGATCACGAATGCCGCCGAGGCGGGATTCTACCTGCTGTTTGCCAATGCGCGGCCGGAAGCCGGCTATAAAGGCGTGACCGCGTTCCTGGTGGAGCGGGAGTTCCCGGGCTTCCAGGTGGGCAAGAAGGAAGACAAGCTGGGGCTGCGGGCGTCGTCCACCTGCGAGCTGATTCTGGACAATTGCCGCGTGCCGCGCGAAAACCTGATGGGCGAGGTCGGGCAGGGGTACAAGATCGCCATCGAAACGCTGAACGAAGGGCGGATTGCCATCGGCGCGCAGATGATCGGGCTGGCGCGCGCGGCGCTGGAGCACTCCGTGGCCTATGCCAAGGAGCGCAAGCAGTTCGGCAAGGCGATCGGCGAATTCCAAGGCGTCCAGTTTGAATTGGCGCGGATGGCGACGAACGTGGAAGCCGCGCGGCTGCTGGTGTACAACGCGGCCCGCCTGCGCGACGCCGGGATGCCGTTTCTGATGGAAGCCGCCATGGCCAAGTACTACAGTTCCGAGATTGCCGAGAAGGCCGCGTCCAAGGCCATCGAGGTGCATGGCGGTGTGGGCGTCACCAAGGACTACCCGGTGGAGAAGCTGTACCGCGATGTGAAGATCGGACGCATCTACGAAGGCACCAGCAACATCCAGTTACTGACGATTGCCAAGAAACTCCTGGGGAAGTAAACCCGTCCTACAATAGAACTATGCGTGGATTTATTTTGTCAGCCGCCATCGCGGCGCTGGGTATCGCCGCCGCTCAAAAGCCCTCTCCCCCCGCGTCCGCAAACACGGATAACGTAGATGCGGACGTGATCATTCAGAAATTTGAGGCCAAAGAAGCCGAGTTTCAGGAGGCGCGCAACAATTACACCTGGCGCCAGACCGTCAAATTGCAGGAATTGGACTCGGGAGGGAATCCCGAGGCGGGCCGTTGGGACCTGATCGAGGACATCCTTTTCACACCCGACGGCAAACGAACCTCCAAGGTGGTCTGGGCGCCGGTGGCGAGCCTGCAGCACATCAGTCTGGATTCGGGAGATGAGCAGGACCTCCGCGACGTTCAGCCGTTCGTTCTGACCACGAAAGATGCGGGACTCTACGATGTCAAGTACACGGGGCGGGAAAAGATCGACGAGATCGGCACGTACAAGTTTGACGTCAAGCCGAAGAAGCTGGTGGCGGGCAAACGATACTTCCAGGGAACCATCTGGGTGGACGACCGCGATTTCCAGATCGTGAAAACTTACGGCAAGGGCGTGGGTATCGTGAAGAAGGGCCACGAATATCCATACTTCGAGACCTACCGCGAACAGATCGACGGCAAGTACTGGTTTCCGACCTATACGCACGCGGACGACACCTTGCACTTCCAGGGCGGGGAAGACCAGCGCATCAGCATGACGGTGAAGTACCAGGATTACAAGAAGTTTGAAGGCAAGTCGACCATCACCTACGGCGGCGCGGTGGACGACAAGACTAAGAAGAAGTAGCGTGATACTATCCGAGTCATGCCATCCAAGATAACTGTGAACAATAATGGTCCGATCCGGATTGAAGGGGAGTTTGAAATTTGCGATCCGGCCGGCGCGACTTTTGGTCTCGCGGGCCGAACGGTGATTTCGTTGTGCCGGTGCGGTCTATCGGAAAACAAGCCGTTCTGCGACGGCGCCCACAATCGGCAAGGCTTCACTCACGAAGTGGTCGCGCGGGAACTGCCCCCGCCCAAACCTAAGGCCTGAATAAATAAACCTGGGGACAGACGGAACGTTTCCTGGTTTCCCGCGCGGAAAACCAGGAAACGTTCCGTCTGCCTGGGCAGGGCCTGCGGCCCGCGAAAGCTCATGAAAATGGACTCGAGTGGCAGAATATAGCTGGGGAGTAACGAGGTCGAGGTGACAGTGGAGAAGT